>WNGJ01018304.1_pt1 | contig 14526 bp, 15 predicted proteins | sample 5400611 | NCBI WGS metagenome assembly WNGJ01 (sample SAMN13153375, study PRJNA577476) | soil metagenome | isolation source: 40 cm soil or saprolite under Garry oak tree replicate 1 | place: USA:California | collected 2016-06-15
CAGTTCGGTCGACGGCAAGGAGGTCTTCCTCGGCGTCGGGCCGGCCGCCGACGTGGACCGCTACCTCGACGGTGTCCCCTACGACGAGGTGATCCAGGTCCGGTTCTCCCCGTTCCGGTACGAGACCACCAGGCACGACGGCGACCGGGCGCCCGAGCCGCCCGCTGACCAGTCGTTCTGGTCCGCCAGGGCGAGCGGGCCCGGCGAGCAGACGCTGGAGTTCGGTGTCAACGGCGGCGACTACCGGGTCGTGGTCATGAACGCGGATGCCTCACAGGGGGTCGACGTACGCTCGTCGTTCGCGCTGCGGGCGCCGTTCCTGCGCCGGCTCGCGCTCGGCATGCTGATCGTGGGCCTGCTCCTGCTCGGGGTCGGCGTAGCCCTTCTCGTCTGGGGCATCCGGACCAAGGTGCCGCGCAGGCAGCCGGCCTGGGGGCCGTACGGGGGCTATCCGGGCTATCCGGGCTACGGCTACCCGCCCGGGTACGGGCAGGGCGGTTATCCCCCGCCCGGCTACCCGCCCGCGGGGTATCCCCCGCCCGGGTCCACCGCGGCGCAGGCACCGCCCGGATACCCCCCGGCGGGGTATCCGCCCGGATCGACGCCGGCCGAGCCGACGCCCGGATACCCACCGGCGGCCGGCTGGCAGCCGACCCCGCCGGCGTCACCGGGTTGGACCGGTCCCCCGCCGAGCACGCAGCGGCTCCCGTCACCGGAGCCGCCGGAGGCTCCGCGGCCGGACGCGTCGGCCGAGCGGCCGGGCTCCGGGGCCGGTCCCCGGCCCGATGCCCCGACCGACCGGCCGCCGCCGGACACCGGTCCGCCGGCCGAGCCGTTGCCCGAGGCCGCTCCGCCGGCCGAGCCGCCGGCGGACCGCGACGGCGAGGACCGCCGTACCTGACCCACGGGGTAGCCTCACGCCGTGCGGGTGTCGCGAGGGTTCGCCGGGCGGCGGCGAGGCGGCGAACCGGGCCGACTGCCGCCGGGGCAGTACGACGTGGGCGCCGACTGGCCGGTGCTGACCGCGGAGCTGACGCCGCGGATCGACCTGGATCGCTGGACGATGCGGGTCGACGGCCTCGTCGAGCAGCCGCAGAGCTGGACCTGGGGGCAGGTGCGGACGCTGGCGGCCTCCCATTTCGACGGGGACATCCACTGCGTCACCACCTGGTCCAAGCTGGACACGTCCTTCGCCGGCGTCTCGGTCGACACGCTGCTGGCGGCGGCCCGGCCGCGTCCCGAGGCGACGTACGTGGTCGCCACGAGCGTCACCGGCTACACCACCAACCTCCCCCTCGACGACGTGGTCGCGGGCAAGGCGTGGATCGTGTGGGAGTACGAGGGCCGGCCGCTGCCGATCGAGCACGGCGGCCCGGTGCGGATGATCGTGCCCCACCTGTACTTCTGGAAGTCGGCTAAGTGGATCGAGTCGATCACGCTGCTCGACCACGACGAGCCCGGGTTCTGGGAGGTCCGCGGCTACCACGACCGGGGCGACCCCTGGCGCGAGCAGCGTTACGCGGGTGACTGAGCCCGCCGGCCCGCTGCCGCCGGTCAGTCCTTGGCAGTGGGGCCGGGTGGAGCAGATCCGGGTGGAGAACCCGCACGTCAAGACCCTCCGGGTGACGGTGCCGGACTGGGTGCCCCAGCTGCCCGGGCAGCACTACGTGGTCCGGCTGACCGCCGATGACGGCTACACGGCGAGCCGGTCCTACTCCGTGGGGTCGCCACCCGAGGACGCGGGTGTCGTCGAGCTGACCGTCGACCGGCTGCCGAACGGCGAGGTCTCCCCGTACCTGCATGACGAGCTGCGGGTCGGCGACGAGCTCGAGCTGCGCGGGCCGGTCGGCGGCCACTTCGTCTGGCGCGGCGACGGCCCGCTGCTGCTGGTCGCTGGCGGGTCCGGAGTGGTGCCGGTGATGGCGATGCTGCGGCACCGGCGGCTGGTCGAGCCGGACGTCCCGGCCCGGCTCCTGTACTCCGTCCGGTCACCGACGGAGCTGATCTACGGCGGCGAGCTCGGCGACGAGACCACGGTCATCTTCACGCGGCAGGCGCCGGCCGGCCAGCGGCGACCGGCCGCCCGCATCGGCCCGGCCGACCTCGGCGCGGTCGCCTTCGACTCCGGACCCGCGTACCTCTGCGGGTCGAGCGGTTTCGTCGAGACGGCGGCGCGGCTGCTCGTCGACGCGGGCGGATACGAGCCGGGCCGGGTCCGGCTGGAGCGGTACGGCCCGACCGGCTGAGCGTCCGGCCGCCGGCCGGGCGCCCCATCCGGCGGCTGACCGGCGGAGCCGCACCCCGCTGAGCGTTCGTCGCGCCGGCTGGGGCGCCAGAGCGCCGCGGCCGGGCGCTCTCCGGCCGGCTGGGCACACGTGACCCTCGTGCGGACCCGACCGGACGGGCGGCGCCGGCGTCGGGGATGCTGGCCGGGTGGATCAGGTCGACGACCCGGCACCCGATCCGACCCGCCCGGCACGGCTGGCGCGCAGGCCGGCCGGGACCGACCCGGCCGAGCCGGAGGCGGCGCGGAGCCGGCCCGACGGCCCCGCCGCCGGACCGGCCGGTGCCGGGGGCACCGACGGCACCGTTACCGGACCGGCCGGTGCCGGGGGCACCGACGGCCCCGTTACCGGACCGGCCGGTGCCGGGGGCGAGGTGGTGCGGGCTCCGTTCCCGCCAGCGTTCGCGGCCGCCGTCGTGTTCGTCTCCGCGGCCGCCGTGCTGGTCCTGGAGATCGTCGCGCTGCGCCTGGTCGCCCCGTACGTGGGCGTCACCCTGCAGACGAACACCGCGGTGATCGGCGCCGCGCTGAGCGCGATCGCCGCCGGCGCGTTCACCGGTGGCCGGATCGCCGACCACACCGACCCTGGCCGCCTGCTCGGGCCGCTGCTGCTCGTCGCCGCGGCGCTGACGCTGCTGACCCTGCCGATCGTGCGGTTCACCGGCGAGGCCGCCCGCGGCGGCGACGCGTCCGCCACCCTGCTGCTCGCGATGGCCGCGGTCGTCGCCCCGGCCGCGCTGCTGTCCGCGGTCACCCCCATGGTCGCCACCCTGCAGCTGCACGACTTGCGCCAGACCGGCACGGTCGTCGGCCGGCTGTCCGGGATCGGCACCTTCGGCGCCGTCGTCGCCACCTTCGCCACCGGCTTCATCCTGGTCGCGGCGTTCCCGACCAGCGCGATCGTGCTCGGGACCGGCACGGTCGTCGCGCTGACCGGTGCCGCGGTGCTCTGGCAGCGGTGGCGCACGGTCCGGGGCGCGGCGCGCGGGTCGCTGCCGCCGAGCCTGGTCGCGCTGCTGCCGGTCACGGTGCTGCTGGTGGCCGTCTCGCCGAACCCGTGCCAGCGGGAGACCGAGTACCACTGCGCCCGGGTGATCGCCGACGGCTCCCGGCCCGGCGGCCGGACGTTGGAGCTGGACACGCTGCGGCACAGCTATGTCGACCTGGGCGACCCGCTGCACCTGGAGTACGAGTACACCCGGGCGATCGGGGCCGTCGCCGACGCGCTGCGCCCGCCCGGGGAGGCGATCCGCGCGCTGCACATCGGCGGCGGCGGGTTCACCCTGCCCCGCTACCTCGCCGCCGCCCGCCCGCGGACGCGAAGCACCGTGCTGGAGATCGACGGCGGCGTGGTGGAGCTGGGCCGGCGCCTGCTCGGCGTCGATCGCATCCCGGGCCTCGCCGTCCGGGTCGGCGACGCACGGACCGGGCTGCGCGAGCAACCCGACCGCGGGTACGACCTGGTGGTCGGCGACGCGTTCGGCGGCATCGCGGTGCCCTGGCACCTGACCACCCGCGAGGTCGCCGAGCAGGTGCGGCGCACCCTGCGCCCGGACGGCGTCTACGCGGTGAACGTCATCGACTACCAGCCGGACCGGTTCGCTAGGGCCGAGATCGCCACGCTGCGCGCCGTCTTTGGGCACGTCGTGATGCTCGCGGCGCCGGCAACGCTAGCCGGCGCCGCCGGCGGCAACCACGTGCTGGTCGCCGGCGCCGGCCCGCTGGCGCTGGCCGCGATCGAGGACGCGCTGCGCCGGCGCGGCGGCTGGCTGGCCGCGGACGAGGCGGCGACCGCGCGGTACGCGGGGTCGGCGCGGGTGCTCACCGACGACCGGGCGCCGGTCGACCAGCTCGTGACGACCTACGGCTCCTGAGCGCCGACCTCGTCCAGCCTTGCCCTCCGCCCGGCGCCGTCGTGCCCGGTCGGGTCCGGTCCGGGCTGCTGCTCCGGCCGGGCCGGCTGCCCCACGCCGTCGAGCTCGGCCCGGCCCGGTTCGGGCTGCGCCGCCAGGGCCGGCTGCCCGAGGCCGTCACGCTCGGTCCGGCCCGGTTCGGGCTGTTCCGGCCCCACCCGCTGCCCGACGCCGTCGAGCTCCACCGGGTCGGCGAGCCGCAGCTTGCGCCGGGCCCGCTGGTAGAACGTGGTGGTACCGAGCCGCACCACCCGCCCGGCCCGCGCGCACAGCGCCACCTCGACGGCCTGCCCCGGCTCCACCTGGCCGGCGAGGTTCCCGTCGACCTCGATGGCGAGCCGGCCGCTGGAGGACAGCAGGTCCAGCCCGACCGGCTCGCCGGCGGACAGGAACACCGCCCGGTTGAACGTCGAGTGCGGCGCGACCGGGATGACCAGCAGGCCCTCAGCCCGGGGCGAGACGATCGGGCCCCCGGCGGAGAAGCTGTACGCGGTCGAGCCGGTGGGAGTGGCGACGACGACCGCGTCCGCGGCGTACCGGACGAACGGCTCGCCCTGGACCCGTACCTCCACCGCCGCGACCGGGTGGCCGGGGTGGCGGACCAGGGCGACGTCGTTGAAGGCGAACGTCGTGGTGCCCGCGAAGTCGGCCTGCACGGCGACCCGCGTCTCGAGGGTGTACTTGCCCGCATCGACGTCGGCGAGCGCGGCGGGCAGGTCGGGCACGTCGATCTCGGCGAGGAATCCGAGCCGGCCGAGGTTCACCCCGAGCACCGGCACACCGGCCGGCTGGGACAGCCGCAGGGCCCGCAGCATGGTGCCGTCGCCGCCGAGGCTGACCAGCAGGTCGCACTGCAGGAGGTCCGGCGGGTCCACCTCGCGGATCATCTCGCCGAGCCGGTCCACCTCGCCGGCCAGGCCCACCACCTCGGCGCCGTGCCGGACGGCCCACTCGTGGATCGCCGCCATCGCCTCGTCGGGGTCCCGCTCGGGGTGCAGCACCACCCCGATCCGCATCGGCCCGTGCACGCCCCCACCATAGGCCGCGGCCGGCCGGCGGAGGTCCAGGAGCAGCCGCCGCGGCTCTCCTCGCCGCCGCCGGCTGCCGGCGGACGTCAGGTGACCGAGTTGCCGTCGCGCTTGCGGCGCTGGTTGTACTCGCGCATCCGTTGGGGGTAGCCGACCACGGCCGCCTCGTACACCGGCAGCCGCAGGTCGCGGGCGAGCTTCCCGATCGCGGCGGGCGTGCCGACCCGGCGCCGGGTCCACTCGCCGTCCGCGGCCACCGCCACCGCGGTGGTGTCGGTGGCGGTGGTCTCCGGCTCGACGTAGAACTCGACGCCGACCCGGCTGGTGGCGAACTCGCGCAGGTGGGCGAGGTCGGCCGGGGTGCCCTCCCGGTCCAGCGTCGTCTTCACGCCGCCGGCGCCGGCGCCGCCGCGCCGCCGCTGCCCACCCCGCCGCCGATTCCGCCACCACGCCATGCGTCCACTCTGCCCTACCCGGCAGTAAATTCGTGTCAAGTGGGGGCACGCGCGCCGTGCGGGCGCGAGCCGGTGCGTCGATGGCGGCGGTCGGCGGGGTGAGCCCGCGAGCGGCTGGGTACCGGGTCGGCATGAGCGTGCGCATCGCCGTGATCGGAGCCGGCGCGGTGGCCGCCCGGCACGTCCGGGTCCTGTCCGGCTTCGACGACGCGCGGGTGGTCGCCGTCGCCGACCCGGTCGCCGAGGCGGCGGACCGGCTGGCCTCGAGCTGCGGGGCCCGCGGGTACGCCGACGCCGAGCGGTTGCTCGAGCGGGAGCGGGTGGACGCGGTGTACGTCTGCGTGCCGCCGTTCGCCCACGGCGAGCCGGAGCGGGCCGTGCTCGCCCGTGGCCTGCCGCTGTTCGTGGAGAAGCCGCTGGCGGCCGACCTCGACACCGCGGAGTCGCTCGCCGCCGAGGTGCGGCGGGCGGGGGTCGTCACCGGCACCGGCTACCACTGGCGGTGCCTGGACACGGTGCGGCGGGCGGCGGAGCTGCTCGCGGACGCCCCGGCGCGGCTCGCGCTCGGCTCCTGGCTGGACAAGCTGCCGCCGCCCGCCTGGTGGCCGCACCGGGCGCTGTCCGGGGGGCCGGTGGTCGAGCAGCTCACCCACGTCCTCGACCTGGCCCGGGCGCTCGTCGGCGAGGTCGAGCTGGTGCACGCGGTCGGCTCGCGGACCGACGGCGGCCCCGGGGACGTCGACGACGTCACCGCGGCCTCGCTGCGCTACCGGACCGGTGCGGTCGGCACCGTCGTGGCAAGCTCGCTGCTGAGCACCAAGCACCGGGCCGGCCTGCAGACCGTCTCGGCCGGTGGCCTCGTCCTGGACGTGTCCGAGCAGGAGCTGGTGGTCGAGCGCGACGGCCGCCGCGAGGGGCACCGCCCGGCGGTGGACGGGCGCCGGGCGGTGGACCGGGAGTTCCTCGACACGGTGACCGGGCGGCGCGAGTCGACCCGGATGCCGTACGGCGAAGCACTGGCCACCCATCAGCTCGGCTGCGCGCTGGCCCGCTCGGCCGCGACCGGCGCCCCGGTCCCGCTCGCCCAGGTCCCGGTCGGTGCTCCGTGAGCGCCCAGCCGCTGCCGACTCCGCGTCGAGGGGCGGCCTCCCGCCGCCGGGATCGGGGGCTCCCGTGATCGAGCGGCTGGTGCTGGCCGGCCCGGGCCGTGCGCAGCTGGCGTCCGAGCCCGACCCGCCGCTCGCGGACAGGCAGGTCCGGATCGCGACGGACTACACCGGGCTGTCGGCCGGCACCGAGCTGTCCTGGTTCAAGGGCACGAACCCGTTCGTGGGCCGGTCCTTCGACCGCGAGCTCGGCCTGTTCGGCGACGGGCGGGCGCAGAGCCCGTACCCGATCACCAACGTCGGCTACATGGAGTCCGGCCGGGTGGTGGAGAGCCGGGCGCCCGGGCTGCCGGTCGGCACCCGGGTCGCGGCGGCGTACGGGCACGCGACCGGCCACGTCGCGGACCCGGCCACCGAGCACGTCGTGCCGCTGCCGCCCGAGCTGGACCCGGTCCTCGGCGTGTACGTCGCGCACATGGGGCCGATCTGCGCCAACGGCGTCCTGCACGCGGCCGCGGACGCGGTGGGCGGGGACGTCCGGTCGCTCGCGGACGGCGTCGCCGGCCGCCGCGTGCTGGTCGCGGGCGCCGGCGTGGTCGGCCTGCTCACCGGCCTGCTGGCCGTGCACCACGGCGCCGAGGAGGTGGTCGCGGTGGACGCGACCGCGGACCGGCTGTCCGCCGCCGAGGCGCTCGGCATGGTGGCGCTGCCCGACTCGCGCGACGTGCCGCTGCTGCTCAAGCGGCGCTGGCCAGGGCACGGTCATAGACCTGGCCTTCTACCAGGCCGGCGCGGACGCGGTGCGGCTCGGCGAGGAGTTCCACCACAACGGGCTGACCCTGCGCTGCGCGCAGGTCTCCAGGGTGCCGCGCGGGCAGGCACACCTGTGGGACCGGGCCCGGCTGTCCGCCGAGACGGTGCGGGTCCTGCGCACGCACGGCGACGCCGTCCGGGAGCACGTGGTGACCCACCTGGTGCCGCTGGCCGACGCGCCGACCTTGCTCGCCGACCTCGCCAGCCGCCGCCGGCACGTCCTGCAGGCCGTGTTCTCCGCCTGATCCGAGGACCGCCTGATCTGGCACCGCTTGATCCGGGGACCGCCCGAGCCGGTCGGAGCGCCCGACTCCGGCCGCCTCGGCAGGCGCTTCACCCGGCTCGCGCTCCGGCGACCACTCCGCCGACCGCGGGCGCGGCTGGGAGAGAGCACCCGGCGGCCGGCCGCCACACCCGGTCAGCCGGTGGCGGCGACCCACCCGTGCACCCGGGGCGCCCGGACGTGCCGCGGGCCGGCCAGGGCGACCACCCGCCGGTAGAACGTCTCGTACCGCGCCGCCATCGCCGCCGGCGAGAAGCGCCGCTCGGCCACCTCCCGGCAGGCGTGCCGGTCCAGCTCGTCCACCCGGGACAGGTAGCCGACGAACTCGTCCTCGTCGTCGGCCAGCCACCCGGTCAGCCCGTGGTCGACCAGTTCGGGCAGCACGCCCCGGCGCATCGAGACCACCGGCACGCCCGCGGCCAGCGCCTCCACCACCGCCGTGCCGCCCGGCTCGTCCCAGCGCAGCGGGAACAGCACCGCCCGGGCGGTCCGCAGCAGCTCGGCCTTGGCCTGGCCGCCGAGCGAGCCGACCCAGCGGACCGTGTCGCCGTCGACGTGCGGCTCGACCTCCTCCCGGAAGTAGCGGACGTCGCCGAGGCTGCGGGACGGGCCGGCCGGGTCGGCGAGCGCGGCGTCCAGCGCGGCGCGGTCGGCGTAGCCGGCGACGGGGCCGGCCATCACCAGCGGCAGGCCGAGCTCGCGGGCGGCCCGGGCGGCCAGGTCGTAGCCCTTGACCGCGGTCAGCCGGCCCAGCGTGAGCAGGTGGCCGGCGGGCTCGACGACCGGGTGCTCCGGCAGCGGGGTCGCCAGCGACACCGCGCCGAGCGCCTGCCGGCGCAGCGTCGGGTGCGCGCGGGCGAGCTGGGAGTCGGACACGCCGGCGAAGAAGATCCGGCCGCCGCCGTCGAAGCCGCCGTAGAAGTCCGGGTGCTTGGCCAGGTCCCAGTGCAGTGTCTGCAGCACCGGCGGGATCGCCTCGCCGGCGGCCGCGAGCAGCGCCGGACCGACCACCTCGAGGTGGTCGTGCACCAGGTCGACGTCGCCCTCGCCGAGCCGCTCCAGCACCGCCCGCATGTGCGCGTGCGCGATGCCCATCATCTGGTTGTACGGCCCGGTGATGTGCGGGAACTGCCCGGTCGGGAAGACGCTGAGCTGCTCGTCGGCGGCCAGCCGGCTCTCCCCCACGGTGGCGAGCACGACCCGGTGACCGCGCGCGCGAAGCTCCGGGACCAGGGTGGCGACGACGTTCTCGATCCCCCCGTACGCCGGGGGTGGCACCGGCAACCACGGCCCCGCGTTCATGAGCACGGTCAGCGCAGGAGGCACCGGCCGATACTCCTCTCGTGTGACCCCGTCCGGACGACTGCTACCCGCCGCGACCGGGTTGAACCCCGGGGCCGGCACGCCAGCGTACGACTGCCGGGCGCGTCCCGGGTTAACCCGGGATGTCGTTCTGCCGACGGATTCGCGGCCGTGACAGCCGGCCGGGGACACCCGAGCTCGCTCGGGTGCACCCGGCACTCGGACGCGACCGCGCGGACCAGCCGGACCAGCCGGACCGAGCGGCCGCCCCGGGGGTCCGGGGGCCGCGCCCCGGAATTTCACAGGTCGTAGACGGCGTACGCACGCCGCAGCACCGGCTGGGCCACGTTCCGGACCCTGGTCCCACCCGCGGTGACGCCCTTCTCGGTGCCGGCGTGCGCGTGCCCGTGGACCGCGAGGTCGACGTCCGCCGCGTCGATCGCCTCGGCGAGCAGGTAGTTGCCGAGGAACGCGTAGATCTCCGGTGGCTCGCCGAGCAGCGTGTCCGCCACCGGCGAATAGTGGCTCAGCGCGACCACCCGGTCCGCCTCGCCGGCGAGCCCGTCCAGCGCCCGGGCCAGCCGCGCGGCGACCTGCTTGCCGTGCCCGGCGAACGCCTTGCTCTCCGGCTCGCCGAAATCGCTGCAGCTGCGGCCGGCGAAGCCGAGCCCGAAGCCCTTGACCCCCGCGACGGCCAGCCGCTCGGCGCCGACCGTGACGACGGTCGACTCGCCCTCCAGGACGCTCAGGCCGGCGTCGGTGAGCAGCTCGGTGATCTTCTCCTGCTGGTCGGAGTGGTAGTCGTGGTTGCCGAGCACCGCGATCACCGGCACCCCGAGGTCACGGAACTCGGCCGCGACGCACTCCGCCTCGTCCACCGTCCCGTGCCGGGTCAGGTCACCGGCCAGCAGCAGCACGTCCGCCACCTGCGGCAGCTCCTCCAGCGCCGGCCGCAGGTGCCCGCAGGCGTCGCCGCCGAGGTGCACGTCCCCGACCGCGGCGACCCGGATCACCGCAGGTCCTCGGCGGTCGTCGGCGGCTCCGCGCAGGTCACCGCGAGGTCGTCGTGCACCCGCCGGCCGCCGGCTGCGGCGAGCGCCGCCGCCACCACGTGCCTGCGGCGCTCGTCGGAGGGGACGTCCCCGGTCAGATACACCTCGCCGGCGTGGATCGCGACCCGCACGCCGAGCTCGGCGCTGTCCGGGTCCTCGGCGAGCCGGCGCTCGATGCGTGCCTGCAGGTAGTACGGGTCTTCGGGGGTCGGGTTCCCGCCCATGCCGGTCACCTCCACTCCGCGCCGGCCCGCTGCGCCGGCGCCTCGTCGGTCAGGCCGAGCCGGTCGGCCAGCAGCAGGAACGCCTCCGCGTACGGCGAGTGCGCGGTCCGGGTCCGCACCGCGGGCCAGTCCACCTGCTCCCGCAGCGCCCGCACCATCGGCAGGGAGGTAGAGAAGTCGCAGTAGTGGTCCCGGTAGGACAGCAGCTTGGCGACGACGAGGTCGGTGGCGGCGAGCACGGGCATCACCACGGAGCCGACCTCGAGCTGCTCGACCCGCTCGAACACGTCGCCGGTCACCGGCTCGCCGGACAGCCGGAAGATCAGGTCCACCAGGTTGCCGCGGTCCCAGACCTTGACCAGCCAGTCCTCGGGCGCGTCGCCGGGGGTGAACCCGGCCGTCTCGAGCACGTCCACCGCCCGCGGGACGTCCTGCTCGACCAGGACGAAGTCGGCGTCGTGCTCGGAGCGTGGGCCGCCGCGGGCGTACACGGCCCAGCCCCCGCACAGCGCGAACGGGATGTCGGCGCGCTTGAGCTCGACGGCCGCCCGCTTCACGGTCTCCAGCAGGTCGGCGTCCTCCGCGGAGACCGCCGGGCTGGCCTCGGCATCGGGGGTCGTCGCCGTTCCGCTCACGACCGGGATCGGTACCCGTCCGGGCCGGCGGGCACACCGTCGCGACCGTGCCGCCGGAGTCGGGTGCCCCGGGGGCCCCAGAACCGCGCCAGGGGTTGGTCGAGCGGTGTTTGAGCCCGATCCCGGCGGGGAGGGGACAGGTATCCGACGAGAAATCCGAGGAGATGGAGGAGTGATGAGCACGGTCGAGAAGTCGATCGACGTGGACGTCCCGGTGCGCACCGCCTACAACCAGTGGACGCAGTTCGAGTCGTTCCCCGAGTTCATGGAGGGCGTCGACCGGGTCGACCAGACGTCGGACACGAGCACCCACTGGGTCACCTCGATCGCTGGGGTCGGCCGCGAGTTCGATGCGCAGATCACCGAGCAGATCCCGGACGAGCGGGTGGCCTGGACCTCGGTGGACGGGCCGAAGCAGGCCGGGGTGGTGACCTTTCACCGCATCGACACCGGCACGACCCGGGTGATGCTGCAGATGGACTTCGAGCCGGAGGGCGTCGCCGAGAACGTCGGCGACAAGCTCGGCATCGTCGGCCGGCGCGTCGAGGGCGACCTCGAGCGCTTCAAGAAGTTCATCGAGAGCCGGGGCGCCGAGACCGGCGCGTGGCGCGGTCAGGTGGACCGTCCCACCCCGTGACAGGAGGGCAGGCAGGGCCCGGGCGACACGTCGCCCGGGCCCTGCGATGCGCCGCGCCGGCGCGGCTCACCGCTCGGTGTCGGTCTCGGTGTCGGTGTCGCTGTCGGCGAGCAGCCGGTAGGCCTTGCGGCGGGCCTCGGCGAGGGCCGCCAGCACCTCGGCGCGCTGCTCGTCGGTGCCGACCCGCGCGACCTGCCAGACCGCCATGCCCAGCTGGCCGAGCTCGTCGCGGAACCGCCGCGCGGTCGCCCAGGACTCGTCCGGCTCCTGCTGCCAGGGCGCCGAGCCGGCGAGCCGCTCGGCCTCGGTCCGGCCGCTGTCGGTCAGGGTGAACAGCCGCCGGCCGCCGGACTCGTCGCCGGAGACCAGGCCCTCGTCGGCGAGCAGTTGGAGGGTCGGGTAGACCGAGCCGGGGCTCGGCCGCCACACGCCGCCCGAGCGCTCCTCGATCTGCTGGATGATCTCGTAGCCGTGCATCGGCCGCTCGGCGAGCAGCGCCAGCACGGCGGCGCGGACGTCGCCGCGCCGGGCACCGCGGCCGCGGTGCCGACCTCGGCCGCCGCCCGGGCCGAACGGACCCGGACCGCCGAACCCGCCGGGCCGGCCGAAGCCGCCTGGACCGAACGCTCCGGGCCGACCGAACGGCGGGTGCCGGCGCGGGTGCTCGTGAGGATGCGGCCGCCACCGGCCGCTGTCTGTCGGGTGCATCTCAATGCTCCTCTCGTCGTTGACGAGGAGACGATATATCGCGACCGTCGAAAATGCAACTAGTCGCATCGTGACCGCTCTACGATGGTTCCATCACCCGGTCGTACCAGTCGACCGCCCGGTCCGGCACCGTGGTGGGCAGCTCGAGGTGGTAGGCCCTGCTCGGCAGCAGGCCGGCCCCGCCGTACCGCTCCATGACCCGCAGCTGGGCGACCACGTCCTCGCCGGCGTGACCCGGTGCCCCGGCCGAGGTCCAGAAGTCGAACCCGCCGCAGTCGACCAGCGCGGCCCGGTCGTAGAGGACGCAGCCGCCTATCCAGGCCACCTTGTACGCCCGCCAGCCCGAGCGCAGGCCTCGGGCGCGGGCGAGGTGCAGCGGGTTCGCCGCGTTGTGCAGCCGCCAGCGCTGCCAGGCCGGGGTGTCCCGGCGGACCCGCTCCGGCTCCACCCGGCCGGCCCACTCCTCGTACGGCGCGTGCTCGTGCGGGCGGACGTCGGCGGCGTACGACAGTCCGATCAGCGGCATCCCGACGAAGCCGCAGCCCAGCTCGGCGATCGCGGCCAGCATGGTGGCCAGCGCGTCCGGCTCCAGCCAGACGTCGTCGTCGAGGAACAGCGCGTACGCCCCGTGCGCCCGCGACAGCAGGTACGCCCGGTGCTCGGCCAGGCCACGGGCCGGCAGGTGCCGCCCGGCCTCGACCGCGCAGCCGCGCTGCCGCAGCACCCGCAGCATGGTCGCCACCGCCGGCGCCGAGAGGGCCGGCTCGCCCGGCGACTGGTCGCTGACGACGACCCGGAACCCGCCGGCCGACTGCGCCGCGAGCCCGGAGAGGGTGACCGCGAGCCCGTCCGGCCGGTCCTTCGTCGGGACCAGCAGGTCGACGTCCGCGGCGCCGGTCACCGCTTCCCGCCGGACCTGATCGCCTCGATGACCCGGGTGGACGAGCGCTGCGGGAGGTAGCCGACGGTGCGCACGACACCGCCGAGCCGCTCCACCACCGGTGTCTCGGCCAGCATCTCCGGCGTGTAGTCACCGCCCTTGACGTACACGTCGGGGCGCAGCAGCTCGATCAGCCGCACCGGGCTCTGCTCGTCGAAGACGACGACGTGGTCGACCGCGGGCAGCGCGGACAGCAGCGCGGCCCGGTCGGCCTCGCCGGTCACCGGCCGGTCCGGGCCCTTCAGCCGGCGCACGCTCACGTCGCTGTTCAGCCCGACGACCAGCACGTCGGCCAGCCGCCGAGCCTCCTCCAGGTAGGCGAGGTGGCCGGTGTGCAGGATGTCGAAGCAGCCGTTGGTGAACGCGATCCGCAGGCCGCCGCGGCGGTAGCGCTGGATCAGCCGGGCGAGCTCGCCGTCGCCGACCACGCCGGAGCCGCGGGTGTCGCCCAGGCTGCGCAGCAGGACGGCACGGTCGCAGACCACGGTGCCCGGCCGGCGGATCACGCAGTCGGCGGCCGCGCAGGCCAGCTCCAGCGCGGTGGTGGGGTCGATGCCGGCGGCGAGGGCCAGCGTGAAGGCGGCCGTGAGGGTGTCGCCGGCGCCGGTGGTGCGGCTCTCCGGGGCGCACCAGGACCCGGTGCGGCGGGCGACCCGGCCGCAACAGCACGGCACCGTCGGCGTCGGCGGTCGCCGCGACCATCCCGGCCCCGCTGGCGGCCAGGATGGCGCCGGCGTGCGCGCTCGCGAACGCGGCGCCGGTCTCCGGCGCCAAGACAGCTCGCCCGGCGCCGCTCGTGGGGTCGATCGGGTCGCCGCCGGGCCCGGCGGGGTCGGCCGGTCCCCTGGCGCGGGGGGCGGCGAGCAGCCGGCGGGTCTCGGCGGCGTTCGGGGTCACCGCGCTCGGCCGGGTCGCCGCCCACGGTCCGAGCTCGTGCGCGTCCACCACCAGCAGGTCCAGCCGGTCCCGGCCGGCGGCGACGGCGTCCCGGACCGGCCCGGCCGCGGCGCCGAGACCGTAGTCGGAGACGAGCAGCCGCCCAGGCCGGCTCAGCCGCTCGCCCAGCGCGGTCACGACCGCTGCCTCCGCGGTGTCGCCCAGCGGACCCGGGGCGGTGTCGAAGCGAGCGACGAGCTGCCCCTCGCA
>WNGJ01004494.1_pt1 | contig 14522 bp, 14 predicted proteins | sample 5400611 | NCBI WGS metagenome assembly WNGJ01 (sample SAMN13153375, study PRJNA577476) | soil metagenome | isolation source: 40 cm soil or saprolite under Garry oak tree replicate 1 | place: USA:California | collected 2016-06-15
TGCCCTCAGGCTGACCGTGGTGGTGACGATGCCCGGCGCCGCCAGTGCGGCGGTCGGCATCAGCAGCACGGCTGCTGCGATAAACAATCCTCTCAGTTTCATGGCGAGTTCCTCCTCATGAGTTGGAACGCCGTAGCGAAACAGACGTTCCCTGAGGAGTGGACAAAGCCTCGTTCGGGTAAGAAAGCGCCAGCATTGGCACCCACGATTGGCTCGGCCGGATTGACGAGGATGCCATCCGGGCGGCGCGCAAGCAGGCGTTCCAGGGCTAGGGTCAAACAGCGCCATGGAACCATTTCAGAGAGTGTCCAGTTAGTCTGTGGGGCCGATGGAGGAACCATCGCCATGAGGATCAAATATCTTGCTGCAATTGCGATAGCTGCCGTTGTCGCTGGTACTGGACTGGCGGTCCATTCTGTCGGCTCGCTGCCGCCCGAAAAGCAGTCCACGCCTGCCGCCGCCCAATTGGCGACCCTGTTAGCTGAGTCCGTGGATCCGTTTTTGCATCGGTCCGGTGGCTAACGGCCGGCGCAACTCAAAACGCATTGGCGGCGCTGCCTAAGTCATGGGGGGCATCGCGCCCGTTCGGCAGAGCGATCGGCTCGTCGAATTCACGGCCAAAGTCCACGCGCGACGATACTTAGCGCCTCGTCCGGCAAGGAAACGCTGTAACGCCTTTGCCTCACATCCCATGGCGCTCGCATCTATACGTCGCGTTCCTCGTCTGTCGGATTGAGCGCGAGAATAGTTCCGTTGCTTGCCACAACGTGGCGTGCTTCCGAGATTGGCACCTTTGGGACATGCCGGTCGGCACTGCGGATGTCTGTTCATCGGGGAAGACCGGAAGTGGCCGGCTGGTAGTCAAAGCGGCGCTTTTGACCCATTAGCAGACCTCGTTAGATAACTGGCGTCGCGGGCGACGCTTGGAATGGGCTTCGGCGCCGCTTCCGCGGGTTCGTCCTTCATCGCTGGCTCCGATTGGGCAGATCGACAGCTGCGTCACGGGTCGAGTGAAGCAAGATAAGCTACAATCGCCAGCATATCGTTCTGGTCGAGGTTGCTCACCACCTGTGCCATCAGGGGGCTCCACTCGCCGGTCCGCGCGCCATGCGCGAAGTCGTAGAGCTGGCGAAACATGTAGCTTGGCGAGCGGCCGACGATGCTCGGCAAAGGACCGAGCCCCTTGAGGTCCGGACCATGGCATGGGGCGCATTGGAACGTCTTTCCCGGCCCGCCTTTATTCACCAGCGCCTCGCCTTTCGCCAGGCTGTCGACCGGAACATACGCGGTGAACGTCGACCGCGGATCGCGGCTCTCGAACTGAATTAGATCGTCGGGAATTTCGAGGATGCGCTGCCCGAGCGGTTCGCGTTCACCGTTCTCCGTCGCTGCCCAGACCAGACCAGCGATGTAGCTTTTCGGCACCATGTCGCTCTCGACTACCTTGATGCGCTTGCGTGGCTTCAGGGCAGAGAAATAAGCCGCCGCCGCTTCCACCTCGGCATCCGTAATCGGCTTGGAAAGGCCGATCATCAGAGCGGGCGGCAAACGGCTGGAGACGCTGGTGACCCGCGCGCCCCTCTTGTACTCAGCCATTTGTTGGATGAAGTAGCTCTTTGGAAGGCCGGCGAGATCGGCGTTTTCCGGACCGCCGGGCCCGTCCGCACGATGACAGAACCCGCAGGCGAACACGTTGGGATCGCGCCCTTTAGCTACGATATCCGGTAGTGGCCCATGGTCCTCCGGGTGCCAGACCGGCGCGATGAATCGGGTCCGGAGCTGCGTCCAGGTATAGCCGGCCGTGCTGTTCGGTACGCGCACAGGTTTGCCGTCGTCGACCGGGGGCTTGTAGTTGGAATTGTTCTCCGGATAGGCCCACTGCGGTGGGGAGTCGGCGGCTTTGGCCGTGGCCTGGGTTTGTCCGTAAGTCGGTGTGGTGACAACCAGAACGCAAAGCACAGTTCCGGCCAGTGACATTGAGAATGACGGCGACAAGGAACGAACGAGGTTCATCTGTTCCTCCCATTATGTGTGCTTCTGCTGTGAGGCCTGCGCCACTAACCGCTCGAGAGATAGGCTACATCAGTCGAGCAGGACGGCGGAAGAGGCACTAGTCGCTTATTGGCACCAACCGGACTAGTCCGGCCGGTCTGACGAAGTCCGTTGACTGGGCTAAACCGGAAGTGGACGAACAACCCCCGAAACGACGCTTTTGACCCAATTGAGACATCTGCTGCGTCGGTGACGTTTGGCCGTTTGAACGACGCTAATGCTGCGCCGGAACCTCGATTCTCGCCGGCCAACATGGCCCGCGTCAGGAGGTCCGCTATGAGTGTCGCGCGCGTTGGTCTCGATCTCGCCGTATCGATCCTTCAAGTGCACGGCGTCAACTCTGCCAGCCAAACCGCCCCTCAGCCGACGCTTGGCCTGCAGCCGCTGCCCTGGGTTTTATTTTCACGCTGCCAGCGATCCTCGAGGCGTTCTCTCCGCGCGTCCCGTGTGAATGAAATTGCGAAGCACTTCGCAAAATTCGTCCGGGGCTGAGAACATCGGGCTGTGCCCCTTGCCGGCAAAGATATGGAGCTGCGCCCCCGGGATGCGGGACGCGATGAATTCGCTCGCGGCGCACCTGATGAGCTGGTCTTCTCCGCCGTGGGCGATGAGCGTCGGGACGGCGATCGATTCCAGTAGCGGTACGATGTCCATGCCCGGATCCGGATCGAAGAAGCTGAGGATCGTCTCGATTGGCAACTTGCAGCGGCTCTCGAAGGCGATCCGCTGCAGCTCGTCGGTATCTGGCTCGCTGAAGACGTACCGAATTTGCAGACGAATCAATTCCTCAACGGCGCCCCGACGAAAAGCGTCGTCACGAAGCGCCACTAAGTCCGGATTCCATACCGGGCGCCCATCAGGCAGCGGTCCGATGAGCGGCGTGCCCACAGTCATGATTTTTCCGACGAGCTCCCGGTGCCTATGGGCGAGCTGGATAACCAGGTTGGAGCCGCGCGAGATGCCGACGCCGACGATCGGAGCGGCGGCGGCCGCCTGGATGACCGCTCGGAGGTCCTCCATGTGTTGGAGAGTCGAGTAAGGGCGCACGAGAGGGTCAGATCGTCCAGCACCCCGACAGTCGACGGTGATGACACGGAATTCCTGGCAAAGCTGCTCGAGAATCGGCTCAAAGGTGGCCAGTCCGTATACGATCGGATTGATGAATACGATCGCCGGCTCGCCGCTGCCATGCTCGTAGAAGACGAGTCGCGCGCCGTCCCGCTCCGCGTACCGGGCGCGGTGAATGCAGTTGCGCGCACGGTCGCGGTCGGCGTCGGTCTCGCTGAGCGCCATGGCGCGCTCGTAGTAGGTGTTCGCTCGATCCAAGTCGTCATCGTTGCCGGCCAGGTCGCCCAGCATCAGGAGGCACTCGCGCTCGATGCGCCGGGCGGGCGGTGCCGCATCGCCTTGGCGAGGGGCCGTGAGCCGCACGCACATCTCAAGCTGGGATACCGCCTCTGTGACAGCATGCCGCGCCTTTGCCAGCCGACCGGCGGCCAGCAGATAAATTGCCGCCCGGTCGGGCAGGCCGGCATCGATGAAATGATGCGCGACGATTTCGGGCTGTGCCACCGCGATCTCTGGCCGCAAGCGCTCGATCGCTCGCGCGATGCGCGCATGCAGCTGCTGACGGGACGATTTGAGCAAGGTGGCGTAGGCCGCGTCGCGGACGAGCGCGTGCTTGAAGCTGTACGCATGATGCGGCGGCGTCCCACGTCGTTGGATGAGTCCCGCCAGGCACAGCTGGCCGAGCGCCGCGGCCAGCTGCGGCTCGGGGCATCCGGCTACCGCCCTGACGACGTCCTCATCGAACTCCCGACCGATGCAGGCGGCGATCTGCGCTACCTCGCGTGCCGGAGCCAAACGGTCGAGACGCGCCATGAGCGAATCTTGAAGTGTCGCCGGAATAGCCAGCGGCGGAAGTGGGCCAGCAAGCTCGAGATCGCCATGGCCAGTCGTTGTCTTCCAGATCGCCAATTCGAGGACCGCTTTCGTCAATTCCTCGACGAACAACGGCACGCCCTCCGTGCGGCAGAGAATGGCTTCGATGACGACTGGCGGCAGCGACCGTTCACCTGCTGCCATCTGGATGAGCTTCCGGGATGCTGGCCGCCCGAGGCGATTGAGGCTAAGCAACGTGACGTGCGGGAAATTCGTCCAAGGCGTCTGCTCGTCAGGCCGCAAAGTGACGACGAGAAGGATCGGCAGAACCCGGATCCTGTCCACCACTCGTTCGAACAGCTCCGCCGACGTCGGATCTAGCCAATGCGCGTCCTCCAGGACCACGAGCATCGGCAGCTGGCGCGAAAGCCCCTCCATCTGCGCCAAGAGATTCCCAAAGAGCCGCGCCTTCTTCTCCTGCGGCGTCCCTCCTAGCGCCGCGTAGCTTCCATCGAGCGGCAGCCCCATCAGCTCGGCGAGCAGCAGCGCGGCGTCCTCGCCGAACTCGCCAGCTTTGCCGAGAAGCCGCTCCAGCTTCTCGAGCTTCAATGAGGGTGCGTCCTCACGGAGATACCCTGCCGCCCGCTGGAGCTGGGCGATCACCGGCCAGAGCGCGCTGTTCATATGATGGGGCGAACAATAATACCCAATCCGGAACCGCGGTTCGTTTCGGAGATGCTCACGCAGTGCGAGGACAATCCGGGACTTGCCGATGCCGGCTTCGCCGGACAGCAGTACGACCTGACCCTCGCCGCTCTTGGCCATCTCCCAGCGGTCGAGCAGGAGAGCGAGTTCGTGTTCGCGGCCGATCAGCGCGCCGACATCGCCGCTTCGCAGCGCCTCGAACCGACCCTCGGCTGCCGCTTCGCTAAGAACGCGGAATGCCGGTATTGGGGCTTCGAACCCCCGGATCTGTTGCGGGCTCAGATCGGTGATTGTGAACCAGCTTCCAAGAAGATGCCGCGTGCTCTCGGAGATCACCACGGCACCAGGTTCCGCGAGCTGCTCCAACCGCGCTGCCAGGTTGGGTGTCACACCGACTACGTCCTCTTCCTGGGTAGCCCCTTCCACAATGAAGTCGCCAACTACGACCAGCCCGGTCGCGATCCCGACGCGCGCTGAAAGAGCGCCGCCTGCTCGCTCTAGCCGCTCTACGGCTTCCACGATTGCAAGTCCGGCGCGCACGGCACGTTCGGCCGCGTCCTCATGTGCCTGTGGCCAGCCGAAATAGACCAGCACGCCGTCGCCCATGAATCTCGCGATGTATCCCTCGAAGCGGACCACCGCCGCTGCAACGGTCTGGTGGTAGGCCGCAAGAATGTCCCTCATGTCCTCGGGATCCAGACGCACCGAGAGAGCAGTAGACCCGACGAGGTCAGCGAACATCACCGTCAGATGGCGGCGCTCGGCGCGTCCCGTTTTCATCGCAGCCGGTGAAGCGCTGACTTCCGGTACCGGCGGCTCGCCGCTCACGTCTCTGTCAGGCTTCGGGGATAAGGTGGCGATCGCCGAGAGGAGCTTCTTGCGGTGCCCCAGTGACGTGACGCCGAGCTCACGCAAATCGTCTGCCGTCAAGCTGGGCAGCGTCTCCGTGTCTACGTCGTTGTCGCGAAATGCGCGCTCGTACTGGTCCAACCCAAGGCGGCGTAGCCAATCCGCTATGTCCATATCGACCTCCCAGAGGAGAGGGCCGGGTCCTTAGTCGCAGCGGTAGTCTACCGCAGCCTGCAACAGCACACCATCTCCGGTTCCCGCCAGCTGCTCATTCCCGTTTCATATTGGCCGCATATTGGCCGCCAAAATCACCCTGCTCCACTTCTTAACCTCGTCGGAGATCAGTTTGGCGAAGTCGGCGGGCGACCCGCCAAGAGCCGTGCCGCCCAGATTGGCAAGCCGCGCTTGGAGTTTCGGATCGGCGATGCTGACCTTGACTTCCTTGTTCAGTTTTTCGATGACTTCTTCCGGCGTGCGCTTGGGACCGCCAAGGCCGAACCATGCACTTGCCTCGTAACCGGGCAAGGTTTCGCCCAGAGCTGGAACGTCCGGCAATATTGGCGAGCGCGCCACCGTCGTTACCGCCAGGGCGCGGAAATGGCCGGCCCTGACATATTCGATCGATGAGAGTAGCGGGCCAAAATAGACCTGCGCTTCGCCGGTGAGAAGGGCAGGAAATACCTGCGCGCCCCGATAAGGCACGTGAAAGAGATCGACGCCGGCCATCGTTTTGAACATTTCGCCGGCCACGTGGGTCAGAGATCCGGTCCCGGCTGACGCCATATTGACCTTGCCGGGATTGGCCTTCGCGTAGGCGATGAACTCCGCGACTGTCTTGGCGGGAATCGACGGGTGGACCTCCATGACCAAGGGCACACGAACGATACCTGCGATCGGCGCGATATCGCGGATGAAGTCGAAGTTAAGGTTGAGCATGGTCGCATTTATCGCATTTGCTGCGGTAGCCAACAGCAGCGTGTAGCCGTCCGGGGATGCCCGCACGACCGCCTCAGTTGCGATGTTGCCGGTAGCGCCACTGCGGTTCTCGACGACAAATGACTGTCCAAGCCGCTCCGACAGCGCTTGACCGATCAATCGCGCGACGATGTCAGGTGCTCCGCCGGCGCCAAAGCCTTCGAGCAGGTGCACCGGTCGCGTCGGGTAGCTCTGCGCGCTAGCGAACCGGGATAATGCCGGAAGCGTGGCAGCGGCCGCTGCCAGATGCAGGAATTGACGGCGTGCAACTTTCATTGCGGCCTCCCCAAACTGCTGGCATGCAGAGATAGTACAGGCAACATAGCACGCCTCGATCAGACGTTCTGTGACCTGCTTCACTTCCAAGGGGCACCGATGACCGCAATTGGCACGAATGCGAAGTGCCGCGATGTCCGCTATACCGCCGCTATTGGGGGAAAAGCGGAAGTGACTCGGACATAGCCAAACTGACGCAATTGACCCAACTCAGACATTGCAACTGCAGCCGCGGCGCCCCCGTTCACAGGACCACGATCGACGCCATCAATGAGCTCGCGGAGAAGATCTGGAATCGCGAAGGCGACCTCCTAGAAGCGCTATCGCTATTCTGAGCAGTTCGGAGGCTGGCTTCGTTCTATCAGATCGATGTTCCTCGTTGTCAGATCGTCCGAACTGCCTGAGGTGCTGACGTCCGTTAAGCGCTTTCGGACGCCAGCGAACCGGACCAACGCAAAACAGTTGCACCCTGTGCAGGCTAGCACGGGTAAAGCGGACCTGCTCCCGCGGTGGTCGTCACTTCTGACTCTGACCCACCGTTGATGCTGGTAACCAGTACTCACCCTCATTCTGAGCCTGGTTCATGTTCTTGTCGGGGTCAAACACAACGTTGGTCTTAAACAAGCCTTGAACACTCTGGTATTTTCCGGTTCCGCCGATGTATCGGGTGACACCCGTGAAGGTGCTTTTCTTCGAACCATCAGGGGCGACCGTGGTTTGGCTCGTTCCATCAAATTGAGCAAAGATCTTGTCGCCATTTTCGAGCGAGATAACCGAGTATCCCCAGGCTCGGCCATTGCGATCGACGTAATCGGAATAACCATGTTCCCATGTCTCGGTGCGCTTGAGGTTCTGGCAGTTTGGCTTGTCGTTCGGATAGGTACGGTGGAGCTCGAAGACGCGGATCTGATGCCCAGGTATGTCACCGACGTCCATTACATGTTGCTGAGTATAACTGGATTTAGCGGCTGAGGATTCCTCACTGACCTTGCATCTTTCTTGGGCCGACACTGTGGAGAAACAGATCGGGGTTAGCGCCAGACCTAAAGATATCGCGTACATAAAGGGTGTCTTGTTTGACATAGTGTTCTCTCCGGTTAAGGAGCGCGTGCCCATTCGAAGCCGAATTGATCCGTCAAGCGCATGCTGACGGATCGGCACTGTCGTTGACTTTATTGGAACGAGGGCGTCGCCGACACTGCCTCGAATGCCCGAACGCGCTGACGCAGCATGGACCGCGTCCGAGGGGGGAGTCAACGACCGCGACGCCGACGGGTGCTCCATGTCGACTACCTAGGCACCGGCTTGCGGGTGGCCTCGAATGGCACGGCCTCGGGCCGGGGAGCCAGTCAGGCGTCTTGGTCAAAAAACGGATTTGATCCTAGGCTAGGGGAACGATCCGCCGTTCCCGTTAATGTCCATTCGTGGCAGATATTGTTGCAAAAATCTTTTTGGGGTGGCGAACGAAAATTCTTAGAGCTGCTGATGCGTTTTGCGCGCGGCGACGTGAGGGACCATATCGTTTAATACAAAATCGATCACGGACCTCCGTAGTGGCGTTGAAAAGCGACGCAGCAGAAGAAAGGTCCAAAGATTAGCTTTCGCGAGATTTTTAGGGTTGTTCGATTTTCTACTTTTGCAACAATATCGGCTGCAAAAATCCTTCGCGCGAGAACCCCCGAAGACCAAGGCTGAATTGCGCGAAATGCTGGCAGAGGATGTCCGCAATACGCAGCCCGAGACAAAGCGGCAGTCGAACTCCAAAAGAGATCGCGGCTAGAGCGGCCTTAGTTCATCATCCCTTTACAAAAGAACTCTAAGAGGCGGCAACGACTGGGGCCGCGACTATGACTGATCTGAAACATAAATACGATGCATCGACTGTCGCTGTCATGCGGCAGGCGTTGAATGAGGTCGTCACCGATCGTCGGTTCTTGATCCGAAAGTCTGTAACTCCGCTGGAAGTGGCGGAGCATATTCTTCACCAGGCGGCGTCTGGCGAACGGGACCTCAATCGTCTGAAAAGCTCCGCATTTGAAAAAGCTGAGTGCCGCGGCCTGAAGCACCTGTTTCAGCGTCGCGCGTGATGCAGCCAGCTTCGGCTGTCCAGGGATAGGTGATCTACTTCCCTCGGCGGCGAACCGGCGATGCCGGAGAAGTTCGCTCTGGGTCAGGGGTGTTCGCTCCACCACGGTCTTCGTTCTGGAAAAAGCATTCCCGACGCTGCTTTGATGGTCGGGGTGATGGTGCCCGTAGGTTGATTCCAGCGTTTTCATAGTATCCCGTCGATACCGGAGTTTTTTACGGGTTATGTTTCTACCGATCCCGACGACGCGGCATCCTGGGGTGGTGAGTCGGCTGATCAGTGTGTGCAAAATTTCGTTGAACACGCGATCAGTGCAAAATATGAAATGCTATTGGTTATTCCGCCGGGTCTTATCTTGGACCTCGTTGTAAACGGTGACGTTTCCAGATTCTTCAGGTTCGGACTCACAGACACTGCCGAATATCAGAACTATCGGTTCTGCGTGACGCATCGACCCTACTATTCACTTCGAATGGCCCGGATCGATGGTTCAGCGGTCCAACTGTAAACCTTAAGCAGCCTCTTTCCGCGCGTTTCACTCATGGACGATTTTTATGGCAGACGCACAAAACACAGAGCACAGTATTGAGGTTATAAAACCCGTCTCAATTACACCAAAGGAATACGCGCGGAGCACAGAATTCAGCGTCTTAAATGAACCTCTCGGGGCAGTCGCAATTGCGTTCGCGGAATTGGAAGCGCAGCTAACGGCGACGATAAACGCGCTTCTAAATCTCGAATACAAGGACGGTGTCGCACTTGAAGACCTGATGCAAAGCTTCGCGTCTCGGCGGAAACTTTTCTGCTCCCTGGCAGCACTCAAGTCACCTGACCTTCTCAAAAAGGAGGTTGAGAAGAAGGGAGGATTGGGTTCGCGTCTATTGGAATGTAACAACTTCCGCAACGATCTGATACACGGAAACTGGACGACTTGGTATGAAGACGGATCGTTTGGTAAAGTACGGTATCGTGCAGACGTGGGTGGATTGCATCCAATTCAGTCGCTGTACAAAATGAAAATCGAAGATATCTGGGAGGCACACAAGGCCATCTTCAAGTGTAGTCTAGCTGTAGCTACGTGGCGTCACGTTTTCAATCACCGCGACCAACCTCAATTTTGGCCTTCCTCATGGCGCGATAAACTAAAGTGACAAAATTTCTCAGCCTACGCTTGGGTGCATCTGTAGCGCTGAATGTGCGACGTTTCTTTGCGTGCGACAAAGGAAAGAGGCCAAACGAAATGAGTCTGCCCCTAGGAGGCAGCCTCGGTTTGGACGTTCGATGCGCTTTGCGGTATTGTGACCTCGCCGAACAACATGGTCCCGGCGCCATATTTGGGCATGCAGAACAGCAATCCGACAACCGGCGCCAGCCGCGCGAAGCGCGTGTTGGTTCCGCCGACGTCCGCACGCAACACCTTGCCCGCGGTTTGTGGTGCGGAGGCTATCGTCATCGCCCGCGTGCCGTCTTGATCAGATCCGCGTACCAGCTAAACGATGATTTCGGAATCCGCCGAAGCGACGCATAATCGACATAGGTCAGGCCGAAACGATGACTGTACCCTGAATCCCATTCGAAATTGTCCAGCAGCGACCAGATGAAATAACCTCTGACATCGACGCCGTCGGCGGCAGCGGAATTCATCGCGCCGATATAGAGGCGCAGGTATTCGACCCGCCCGGGATCGACGACGGCTCCGGTCTCGTCGGGCTTGTCGAAATTGCCGTATCCGTTTTCAAGAACGTAAACCGGCAACCCGTAGCGCAGATGCACGATCCGCAGCGTTTCGCGAAAGAGATCGGGATCGATCGGCCAGCCGATCGGCGTCAGCGGAACGCCGGCCGGGTTGGCGCCGAATTCGAACTCCAGCATCGCGTTCGGCTGGGCTTTGACGTAAACCGGGCTGTAGTGATTGAGCCCGAACCAGTCGAGCGGACGGCGAATGCGCGCCATGTCACCCGGCCGGATATGCGACTCGATCGCAGCCCGCATCGATGACGGATACTCGCCGAGGCACTGCGGATCGGGGAACGCGTAGTTCCAGTAAACGTTCAGGCGTGCGGCCGCCGCGGCATCGGCTTCGCTGCTGCCGGAGGGCCGGCAGGGCTGGCAGTTGTGGATGCCTCCGATCGACACGCCGGGGATTTTTTCGCGCAGCACGTCCACGGCCGAGCCATGCGCAAGATTGACGTGATGTATCGCGCGGTGGAAATTGTCTTCGCCGGCCCGGTCTCGTTTGCCGTAGGAACGGCTGAACAAGGAGAAGATCGATGGCTCGTTGAATGTCGCGAAATGTTTGACGCGGTCTCCGTAACGCGTCGCAACCAGCGTTGCATAGTCGGCAAACCATGCCGCCGACGCCCGGTTCATCCAGCCGCCGAGATCCTCCAGCGGCTGCGGCAGATCCCAATGATACAGGCACAGCCACGGTTCGATGCCGGCGGCCAACAGTTCGTCGATCAGCCGGTCGTAGAACGCGAGGCCCGGTTCGTTGGCGGATCCTCGCCCCTTCGGCAATACGCGCGGCCAGGCAACCGAGAACCGATACGCCTGAACGCCCAGCCGCTTCATCAGGGCGACGTCTTCTCGGTAACGATGGTAGTGGTCGCACGCGACGTCGCCGGTATCGTGATTCTTCACGTCGCCGTTTTGACCATAGACATCCCAGATACTCGGCCCTCGACCGTCTTCTTTCGTTGCCCCCTCGATCTGGAAACTTGACGTGGAGACGCCCCAGATAAAATCCGGACGCAGGCTGGCTATCGAGGGCAGCTCCGATGCAGGCATGAATGAACCGTCCGATCCCTTGCCGTTTTTTTTGAACGCACTGGCCGATCCAAGCAGGATGCGGGCGGCAACGCCAATAGTCCAGCCTTCCCACCACGCACGGTGCCGGACCGGGGGTGGTCAGCCGGGTCGGGCGCGCCCAAGTTAAGCGACAAGTTAAGCGACAAGTTAAGCGAGACGTATCATAGGCGGGGCTCGCGTGGCGTGGTAAGCTCATCACAGGTGAAGTTGGCCATGAAACGAACGTTTGGTGCGGCCGCGCTCGGTCTCGGCCTGCTCGCCGTGACGGCGGTGGCGCAGGACATGATGCGCGACGTCGACCTGTCGTCACCCGACATGGTGTCGGCGGAGATGACCCGCGCGGAGATCGAGGCCGCGGTTTCGAAAGCGAGCGCGGCTGCGCCTGCCGATTTCACCGGCAAGAAATTATCCAATCTGGACCTGTCCGGGCTCGATTTGTCCGGCGCGATCTTTCGCGCGGCCCGGCTTAACAAGACCAGGTTCGCCGGCACGAAGCTCGATGGCGCGGTGCTGGATCAGGCGTGGCTGCTCGAAGCCGACTTCACGGATGCAAGTCTGAAAGGCGCTGGTCTGTTCGCTGCCCAGATGCGTCGCGCGAAACTCGATCGAGCCGACCTCTCGCACGCGCGTATTGCCGCCGATCTCACCGGCGCGAGCCTGGTCGGGGCCTCGATCGCCGGCGCCAACCTAAGCGCCGACATGCGCAACCAGTCGATGGGGCTGATGCGCGCGGTGCTGAAATCTGCCAATCTCGAACGGCTGGACGCGCGCGGCGCCGATCTGTCCCGCGTCGATCTCGAATTCGCTTCGCTCAAGCACGCCGACCTGACCGGCGCTTCCCTTAAAGGTGCCCAGCTCGGCGGTGCCGACCTGACCGGCGTCACCGTCGCCGGTACCGATTTCGACGGCGCCGATCTTGCCTCTGCGAAGCTGATCGCGCCGATCGGGCTCGACCAGGCCTCGAATTTCGACAAGGCGAAAAATCGCGACCGCGTGATCAGGGAATGACGGCTTCGGGTGTTCTGCCGTCACGATCGCGCCTAAGGCGCGCGATTCGAGGATCGCCTGGGCAAATCGTTGCGAAGGGGTCAATTCGCCTTGCTGGCTTCCCGCACGAATGAAGCCAGCTCGGTGTTGAAACGTGTCGCGTCCTCATAGAACGGGGAGTGGCCTACTCCCTCATAGACCGAAAGCTTGGCGCCCGGGATGACCGAGGCGGTGTACCTCGCGGCGCCGACCTTGGAATTGCGGTCTTCTGCGCCGTGCGTAACCAGGACAGGCAGCTTCAGCTTGGACATGATCTCGGTCGCATCGAGCGGACGGCCGCCGAGCGCGGCGCGAACCTTGGGCGGGACCATCATATTGAACGACAGCATGATCTCGAAATCGTCGGCCGTCGGTTGCTTGGAGAAACAGCCATGCACAAAGGCGCGTGTCGCAGCGATGTTGGTGGCGAGATCTTCCGACGCCATGATGGGCAGGTTTTTCAAATTGTCGCCGACCAGCGCCGGATCGGCCTTGATCCCGGCGTCGACGAAGTTGATGCCGGCCAGATTGCTTGCCGCATGGGTCGCAACATAGTCGGAGATGACGCGGCCAGCGTAGGACCAGCCAACCAGAACCGGGCGCTTGAGGCCGGCGGCGTCGATCACCGCTTGCACCTCGTCGCCCCAAGCCTTGGAATCCCGGTAGCGCGCGGGATCCAGCGGCTTGTCGGAATTGCCGTGGCCGCGCAAATCGTAAGTCACGATGCGAAACTCTTTGGCAAGATCGCTATCAACCTGGCGCATCCAGAACAAATAGCTCTGTGAGAAGCCGTGGATGAACAGGATTTCCGGGCCTGTCGGGTTACCCCATTCCTGCGCGGATATGGTCAAGCCGTCGGGCGTCTTTACGGCGATCGGTTTATACTTCAGGTCCTGCCCAAAGCCCGGCCGCGCCATTGTGACAAACAAAGCCGCCACGGCCGTCATGGCAATGAAGCGCCAATTCCAGACGGAAATCGTCATCGAGAGCCTCCCTTTGTTTTTTATTATGGGTCAGGCTAGCACGCGCACTAGGCGGGCGCACGCGGGCTAACGGGGTGAGGTCGGGCGGGAGCGTGGGGCTGATTGGCTGGCGCGGCATGCGCGGTAGCACGATGACGCCGGGCTTCCGGGAACACAGAAATATCAAAAATGGGTGTGAAGGGCGCTGCTTGCGCAGCAAAAGCACGCTCACCATTTGATGGGCGAAGGAATTCGCCATGCTGGATTTTACCCAAGACGCATTCGATGACGAGCCGTCATCGCCAACCACCGAACCAACCTCTCGCAACGATCAGGTTCTGCTCGACGCCTATTCCAACGCCGTGATCGACGTGACGGAGCGGGTAGGGCCCGCCGTGGTCCGGGTCGAAACCGGACCCGGCGCGCCGAATGCCCGTCGGCGCGGTGGGCTCGGTTCCGGAATTGTGATCTCTCCTGATGGCCTGGTGCTGACCAACAGCCATGTGGTGGGATCGTCGAAACAGATCAGGCTGCGCGACCAGGAGGGCATCGTCACCGATGCGCGCGTGCTCGGGGTCGACGCCGATACCGACCTGGCGTTGTTGCGCGCCGACGGGGCGCGGGATCTGCGCTATGCGTCGCTCGGCAATTCCAAGAGCCTGCGGCGCGGGCAATTGGTGGTCGCGATCGGCAATCCCTTGGGGTTCGAATCGACTGTCACCGCGGGCATCGTGTCGGCGCTGGGACGCTCGATCCGCTCGGTGAGCGGCCGCACCATCGAGGACGTCATTCAGACCGACGCCGCGCTCAATCCCGGCAACTCCGGCGGACCGCTGGTCTCGACCGCGGCCGAGGTGATCGGCATCAACACCGCCATCATCAACGGCGCGCAGGGGATCTGT
>WNGJ01004495.1_pt1 | contig 14521 bp, 13 predicted proteins | sample 5400611 | NCBI WGS metagenome assembly WNGJ01 (sample SAMN13153375, study PRJNA577476) | soil metagenome | isolation source: 40 cm soil or saprolite under Garry oak tree replicate 1 | place: USA:California | collected 2016-06-15
CTCGGCCACGTGCGACCCACGCGCAACAGGCCGCACCGCCGCGACATATCGGCTTCTTGCTCGTCGGGGAGTCTCCGGATGGCAAAGCGGCGCAGCAGTTTCGGCAGGGGCTGCGGCAGGCAGGGTACACCGAGGGGCGCGACGTCGTGATCGACTGGCGATACGCCCAAGGCGATTACGGTCGGATACCAGAACTGACCGCCGACTTGATCCGGAACAGGGTCGATGTGATTGTCGAAGACAGCACGGTTGGTACTCAAGCTGCCAAGCGGGCCACATCCACTATCCCGATAGTGATGGCGCTCGTCCTCGATCCGGTCGGGTCCGGCCTGGTCGAGAGCCTGGCGCATCCTGGTGGCAACGTCACCGGGCTTTCCATGATGACGACCGTCGACCTCAACTCCAAACGCCTGCAACTGCTCAAAGAGTTGAACCCGCAACTGACCCGGGTCGCAGTAATGTGGAACCCGGACCTTCCCCTTCATGGCAAGGCGGTCGAAGACCTCAAAACCAAGGCGCCCAAGCTGTCCATTGACTTAAGTTTCATCGCGGTGCAGAGGCCGGAGCAGTTCGATCAAGCCTTTTCCGATATTAGCCGAGCAGGGGTCAAAGGGCTTTACGTAATGGGTGATCCTATCTTCTTTGCTCATTGGGCGAGCCTTCGCAAGCTGATATCAACAGCTGGGTTGTCGACGATTTACGACTTGAGACGTTGGCCGGAGGCAGGTGGCCTCATGTCATATGGGCCCGACATCTACGACCTGTTCCGTCGCTCCGCAATTTACGTCGACAAGATACTAAAGGGTGCCAAGCCGGCCGATTTGCCCGTAGAGCAACCAATCAAGCTCGAGCTTGTCATCAACATGAAAACAGCAAAGGCGCTTGGCCTTACGATCCCGCCGTCGCTGCTCCAGCGGGCGGATGAGGTGATTCAATAAGTGATGGCAGCGTGGCCGAACTGAATCCACGCCTCAAATAAGCGGCACGTTGCCTCGTCGGTGTCCGTTTCCACCTACGGCTCGGGAGCCCACTCCGCCCTGCACTAATCCGCGCACTCCCAATCGTCACGAAATCGGTGGGAGCCCGTGGGGGATACCACCGAAGACCACGTAGCCGTCCAAGTGTTACGGGAATCAGAGCGTGACCTCAAACTGGAACGCCAGTGACCTGTTCGCCTGCAGGTGGTTGCGGGCCCCCGCAACCAAACAAGACGAGGGGTTAGCGGACGTAGCAGCCGCTAGCCCCTTTGCTTTACCCAGACTTCACCCAGGAATTGGTTTCGCCGGCCACGTCCGGACCACGCCCGTCCAGTCTCGCTTCCGACGTGATCGGCGCTCTGACCAACCGCCGCGAATCGAGCCCGCTCGCATGCATCATTGAGGACAGGCCATCCGACTTGCCCCCGAGGGCGCCTTCGCCTAGCCTGTCCTCGATCTCTGTGCGGTCGAAACGTCTGTGAGAGGCAAGGAGAGGCTAAATGCGTCGGGCAGCAAAGCGTGCGAAGCCTAAGGTCAAGGCGAAGCCCCCTGTCGCTCGAAAGTCGCTGAAGAGCGCAGACCCTAGGGCCCGCGACCTTCAGAAGCACTTGGCGGAGGCGCTGAAGCGCGAGGCGGAGGCGCTGGAGCAACAGACGGCGACGGCTGAGATCCTGAAGGTGATCTCCAGCTCGCCGACGGACTTCCAGCCCGTGTTCGACACGATCGTCCGGAACGCCGCGAGGCTGTGCGAGGTTTTCGACGCGGCTTTGGTCCTCGCCGACGGCGACGAATACGTGCAGCGAGCCCACTACGGACCCATCGAGGCGGTGCGAGGCGAGCGCCACCCCCTGCGCGGCACCGTCGGTGGTCGGGCAATTCTGGAGGCGCGGGTCATCCAGGTCGAGAACCTGGCTGAGGCATCCGACTATCCGGCGGGGCGCGCGCTGGCGCAGCGGATCGGTTATCGGACGGTGCTTCTCGTGCCGCTGCTTCGCGCTGGCGCCGCCATTGGCGCGATCGGCATCCGCCGCACCGAGGTCCTACCGTTCAGCGACAAGCAGATCGAGCTGCTGAAGACCTTCGCCGACCAAGCGGTCATCGCCATCGAGAACGTGCGGTTGTTCAAGGAGCTGGAAGCGCGTAATCGAGAATTGACGGCGAGCAGTCAGATCCTTCAGGTGATCTCGAGCTCGCCCACGGACGTGCAGCCTGTGTTCGATGCAATCGCGCGCAACGCGGCCCAGGTGTGTGGAGGAACGCTTGCCGCCGTTCATCTGCTGAGTGACGAATGGCGCGAGGACGTCGCTCGGTACAACTACCCTCCCAACGCGCCGGCACCGCGGGTGCACGTCAATGAGATTCCAAACGCCACGCGCGTCATCCGGGAAGGCACGGTCTTTCACCTCTCGGACGTGGAGAGTGATCCTAGAGTCACGCCCGCGGCGCTGCGGCGAATGCGAGCAATCGGCACTCGGGCGTACCTCGCCGTCCCGATGAAACGCGGCGCGACGCCAATTGGCAGCATCTCCGTGGGCCGACACGAGCCAGGCGCATTTTCAGAACAGCATATCGAGTTGCTGAAAACGTTCGCCGACCAGGCGGTTATTGCCATCGAGAACGTGCGGTTGTTCAATGAGACTAAGGAAGCTTTGGAGCGGCAGACGGCGACCAGCGAGATCCTGCGGGTGATCAGTAGCTCGCCGACCGATACGCAGCCCGTGTTCGACGCGATCGTGCAGAGCGCCGTGACGCTCTGCGGTGCCATCCTGGGCGCTATCTATCGCCGCGAAGGCGACCTGGTGCATGTGGTGGGCCTCGATCGCCGGTATCCCGAAGCGGAAGAGGTGCGAGCGGCCTATCCCGCGCCTGTGACTTCGGCTCTCATGTCGTGTCGCGCCATCCACGAGAACGCCATCATTCACTCGCCCGATACCGAAACCGCCGGCGTCCTCCCTCCCGAGGGTCTTCGACTCGCACGGTTGTCTGGGTTTCGTAGCGTCGTTGCGGTGCCGATGCGGCGAGAGGGCGATCCGATCGGCGCGATCCTCGTCGGGCGGCCGGCCGTCGGTCCATTCCCCGATGAGCAGATCGCCCTGCTCCAGACCTTCGCCGACCAGGCCGTCATCGCCATCGAGAACGTCCGGCTGTTCACCGAGCTGGAGGCGCGAAACACAGAGCTGACTGCGACGCTCGACCGGCAGGTGGCCACCGGCGAAGTGCTCCGCGCGATCAGCCAGGCTCAGACCGACGCGCAGCCCGTTTTCGAGATCATTGCGGCCAGTGCGCGTCGCCTGTGCGGTGCAGCCTACGCCCAAGTGCAGCTCTGCGATGGTGATCAGATCCATCTGGCCGCCCTGGACAGCGTCAATCCGGAGGGCGACGCGGCGATCTTGGCCGTGTACCCGCTGCGAGTGGGAGACGGGAGCGCTGGGGGCCGGGCAATCGAAACGCGGACGGTCGCACAGATTCCCGATCTTATCGATGACCGGGCGTATCGATTCTCGGGCGTGTGGGAAGCCAGTGGCTTACGAAGTCTGTTGGCCGTCCCGATGCTGAGGGAAGGCGTGCCGATCGGAACGATCGGCGTCGGCCGGGCCGAGCCCGGTGCGTTCCCGCAGACGCAGATCGATCTGCTCCAGACCTTCGCCGATCAGGCCGTGATTGCCATCGAGAATGTGCGCCTCTTCACCGAGCTGCAGACGAGCAACCGCGAACTGACCACCGCGCTGGAGACTCAGACCGCCACGAGCGACATCCTGCGCGTCATCAGCCGCTCGCAGACCGACGTCCAACCGGTGTTCGACGCGATCGTGGCCAGCGCCGTCCGCTTGCTGGGGGCGCACTCGGGCGTGCTAACCCGGATCGTGGGCGATCAGATCGAGGTCGCCGCGCTCACGAGCCACGACGCCGTTGCCGCTGCCGCCCTGGGGGGGCTCTTCCCACAGCCGCTCCGCTCCGAAGCGGCGCACGCCCAGGCCATTCGTGATCGCGCGCCGGTCAATATTGCCGACATTGCCGACGCCTACCCCGATCCCCGAAGGCGCGACGCCGCGCGGGACTACGCCCGTGTCAGTGGCTCTCGAAGCCTGGTTGTGGTGCCGATGCTTCGTCTCGACGAGGCGATCGGGTCGATCGGAGTGACCCGCCGCGAACCCGGCGGCTTCACTGACGACGAGATCGCACTCCTCAAGACCTTCACCGACCAGGCGGTCATCGCCGTCGAGAACGTGCGACTTTTCAATGAGCTGGAGGGACGCAACCGTGACCTGACGGCCACGAGCGAGATCTTACGGGTGATCAGCAGCTCGCCGACCGACGTGCAGCCGGTCTTCGACACGATCGTCAGAAGCGCCGTGAGACTGTGCGACGGATTCTTCGGCGCGCTCTATCAGTTCGACGGCGAGCTGATCCAGCGCGTCGCCCATCACAACTACACCCCCGAAGCCCTCGAGGCATCGGATCGCGTATACCCGGCGCGCCCAACCCGGGCCCTCGGGACAGGGCGGGCGATCCTGGAGCGCGCGATGGTCCACATACCCGATGTCGAGGTCGATCCGGAGTACCGGCATCTCGAGCTGGCCCGCGCGATCGGCTACCGAAGCCTCCTGAACGTCCCAATGCTGCGGGAGGGCGCTCCCATCGGCGTCATCGCGGTGACGCGCGCCGAGCCCGGGCCGTTCTCCGACAACGAGATCGAGCTGCTGAAGACCTTCGCCGACCAGGCGGTCATCGCCGTCGAGAACGTTCGCCTGTTCAAGGAGCTGGAGGCACGCAACCACGACTTGACGGAGGCGCTGGACCAGCAGACTGCGACCAGCGAGATCCTGGGCGTGATCTCGAGTTCGCCGACGGACGCCCAGCCCGTCTTCGAATCGTTGGTCGCCAGCGCGGCCCGGCTTTGTGGCGCCAACGACCTCTTGCTGCTCGTCCGTGAAGGCGATGTTCTTCGTCCGGTCGCCGGCATCGGATCGTTCTGGCGGAGTCTGGCAGCCGATTTCCGCGTGCCGCTCGAGCGAGGCTCCGTTGCGGCTCGCTCAGTCATCGACGGCACGACGCTTCACTTCCCCGATCTTGCCGCGCTCTCGGAAGCCGAATTCCCGGCTGGACGGGACCTGCAACGCCGCTTCGGTCATCGCACCGTGCTTGTCGTGCCGCTAGTCCGCGAAGGGAGCGCGTTGGGAACGATCTTCGCGCTGCGGTTCGAGGTTCGGCCGTTCGCAGATCAGCAGGTCGCGCTCCTCAAGACCTTCGCCGATCAAGCGGTGATCGCCATCGAGAACGTGCGGCTCTTCACCGAGTTGGAGGGACGGAACCGCGACCTGACGGCGACGAGCGAGATCCTGCGCGTGATCAGCAGCTCCCCGACCAACGTGGAGCCGGTCTTCGACACGATCATCAGAAGCGCCGTGCGGTTGTGTGATGGGCTGTATGGAAGCGCTGTCCGATTCGACGGCGAGATGATGCACCTCGCAGCCGGCTACAACTACACGTCGGAGGTGCGGCAGGCTCTTGAGGAAGCATTCCCGATGCGGCCGGACCGGCGGATGATGGCCGGGCGCGCGATCCTGAGCCGGACGGTCATTCAGGTCGAGGATGCGTTGGAGGATCCTGAGTATGCGCAGGACGTCGCGCGGGCCGGCGGCTTCCGCAGCATGCTTGCCGTGCCGATGATGCGCGAGGGGAACCCCATCGGGGCCATTGTCGTCAATCGAGGCCAGCCCGGATCGTTTTCGGTAAGCCAGATCGATCTGCTGAAGACCTTTGCCGACCAGGCCGTCATCGCCGTCGAGAACGTGCGCCTGTTCAAGGAGTTGGAGGCGCGGACGGGCGAGCTGACCCAGTCGGTGGAGAAGCTGACCGCCCTGGGCGAGGTCAGCCGGGCCGTCACCTCGACGCTCGACGTCGAGACGGTGCTCGACACCATTGTCTCCCGCGCCAGCCAGCTGGCCGGCGCCGACGGCTGCTCGATCTTCGAGTACGACGCAGCCGCCCAGCAGTTCGAGCTGCGTGCGACCCACAATGACGACGCAGAGTTCGTCGCGGCCCTCCGAGCGGTGCCCCTCCGGAAGGGGGAAGGGCTCATGGGGCGCGCGGCCGAGATGCGCGAGCCCATCCAGATCCCCGACATCACCCAGCCCGGGGCTTATCAGAGTAGCGTGCGGGACACCCTCATCCGGTTCGGCTACCGGGCGCTCCTTGCCGTGCCCCTGCTTCGCGAGGACCAGATCATCGGCAGCCTATCCTTCAACCGCAAGGCCCCGGGCGAGTTTCCACCGGAGGTCGTGGATGTCCTGAAGACCTTCGCCACCCAGTCTGCCCTCGCCATCCAAAACGCCAGGCTCTTCCGAGAGATCGCGGACAAGAGCGCCCAGCTCGAGGCGGCCAGCCGGCACAAGTCGGAGTTCCTCGCCAATATGTCGCACGAGCTGCGCACGCCCCTCAACGCCATCATCGGCTTCTCCGAAGTGCTGACCGAGCGCATGTTCGGGGAGCTGAACGACAAGCAGGACGAGTACCTGAAGGACATCCATGCCTCCGGCCAGCACCTGCTGTCGCTGATCAACGACATCCTCGACCTCTCCAAGATCGAGGCCGGGCGCATGGAGCTGGAGCGGTCGGACTTCGACCTGCCCAATGCGATCGAGAACGCGCTAATCCTGGTGCGAGAGCGAGCGAGCCGGCGTGGGATCAAGCTGGGCAGCACCATCGACGAGCGGCTCGGGGTCATCAGTGGCGACGAGCGGAAGGTGAAGCAGGTGCTCTTGAACCTCCTGTCCAACGCGCTGAAGTTCACCCCCGAAGGGGGCCGGATCGAGGCCGGCGCCCGGCTGTACGATGGGGTCGCGGAAGTGTCCGTCGCGGACACCGGCATCGGCATTGCCCCGGCGGACCAGGAGGCGGTGTTCGAGGAGTTCCGTCAGGTCGGCACCGCGGACAAGAAGGCCGAGGGCACCGGGCTCGGCCTGGCTCTCTCGCGAAAGTTCATCGAGCTGCACGGGGGCCGGATCTGGGTGACGAGCGAGGTGGGAAAGGGCTCGACCTTCCGGTTCACGCTTCCGGTAAGGTCATGAAGACCGCGACGACGCGATACCGCGAGATGGGCATGCGATTGTGGCTGGGGCAGGTGGAGATGAGGGAGTCGTGATGAGGCGCCGCAAACAGAATGTCACGGGTCGATGAAACAAGGCGCTTTTCTGCTCGTGACCAGCTCGATCTTTGCGCTCATCGCGCTTGTCCACGCGTTGCGGCTTTTCTACGGTTGGAAAGTGACGATAGGAGACTGGGCCGTGCCGGTCTGGGTCAGTACGCTTGGCTTTCTCATCGCGGGATATCTCGCCTGTCAAGGGTTCCTGTTCAAGAGAAAACGGCGGTGACGGGAAGACCGATCGCACTGCTCGTCGTTCTCGCCTTTAGCGTCCTCCTCGCCGCGCCGCTCGCCGCCGAGGCGCTGATGGATTGCCGCTCGTTCACTGACAGTCGGGGCTAGTATTCCGCCCCATGGACCGTCAAGCGCTCTACCATCTCGTGAGTATTATCTTGCAAACGCTAGCGGGCACCGGGGCAATCATCGTCATGACGATTGTCCTGGTGAGCATTGTCTGTGGCGTTCTCCTCGTTCGGTTTATTGTCGGCAGGACCAACCGCCGCGGCGACTGACAATCGGCCTGCATTCGTTCTAGGAGGAGTCCGACGGGCTCGGCCCGGGAGCCGACGCCGTGGCAAGCAGTGCAAGTTGCGGCATGGGAGGCGTTTGCCGCCAGGTCCACGAGCCTTGGCGTGGACAAGAGCGGCAACAAGGGCGGGCAGACGCTCGGGCCGGCCGTTCCCAAAGGCGGGTCGGACGGCAAGGTTCTGCCCCTTCACGTCGCCCAACTCATGCATCGTATCGAGAAACGGCTGCCACTGGACGGGCCGGGCGGGGTCGGTCCCAACCGACACGAGCCCGACCGTGTACACTTTCCCCGCCTGCTGCGCCTGGACGGCGAGCGGCGCGGCGAGGAGACTGCCACTGACGGCCGTGAGGAACGCTCGACGATTCATGGGGTACCCTCTTCCAGCTTCTTCAACGCGACTTCCAAGAGGGTTCGGATCTCCTCATCCCGGATCCTCTGCACATCCTTTCGCCGGCGGCGGCTGAGCTCCGCGCGGCACCGATCCGAGCAGGTCTCCCGCTTCCGCGGGCTCCGGGGGCCTCCGCACACAGCGCAGACCGGCGCCGAGGCGCCTATCACGCCCGAACGTTCGGCTTCTGGCGGGACTTTGGGACGACGAGGAACAGGCACCATGCTACGGTCCCCGGGGGCCTGTCCTAGGGGCCCAGAGCCTTCACAGCGGAAGCCGAATATGTGAGGCGCCGAATCCCTGCCGGGCCATGCCACGCTCGATCACGCCGATGCCCGACCAGGAGTCGAACCATTCGTGGAGTACGTCCAGGGCAGGCGAGAGCGACCGCTCGAGACGGGTGCATGTGAGCGTGACGAACATGAGCCGAGCGCGGAGGTCGGCTATTGGATCACCTCATCCGCTCGCCGCAGCAGGGAGTCCGGGACCGTCAGCCCGAGTGCCTTCGCGGTCTTGAGGTTGATGACCAGGTCGAACTTGGTGGGTTGCTCTATCGGCAAGTCGCCAGGCTTGGCACCTTGTTCGGGCCCGTCGCGGGCCCGCGGGTTGGGGCACTGAGGAGCATGGCATTGTGATATTGGGTCCGCCGTGCGTTGGCGGCTGCTCGGGGATGCGGCTGGCGCCGAATGTCATCTCCTTTGCATTCTCAGGTTCCGTTAATCTGACGTACCGGTACTGCACGCCAGGAGTCGACCTTGGCTGTCCGGACGCTATTCCAGGATTCAATTCGCCAGGGGTTTTCATGCCGCCGCCTCTTCCGCCTCCACCTCCGGTGCCGGGACCTTCGGCCCTCTTTCTCTTTGATGCTGGCTTGACTGGATTTGTCATCGTGCCGCGCGCCAGACGTCTCCGTCTGATCGGTGCTCATCGTTGGCTAAGGGATGGAGCTCCGCGCCAAGGTCCGCGTGCTGATCGACCCATGAGCTGGCGTCGACCGAACGCTGCACGAGTGCTCGGTCAGCCTGAGTTACCCTTGGCCGCGCCGAAGGCACGCGCCCGGGGCCTCGAGCCTGAGCAAGCCGCGAAGGTCGCGATCGCGCGCCGAGCGAAGCCAGGAGCGCCCCAGGCTATGTCCGACTCGTCCTCTCACTCGAGCTACGGCGTGCCCTGGCCGAGGAGCTCAGCGCGAGAGCGATTCGCGAGGGCAAGAATCTCGAAGGCGTCGTGATCGACCTGCTTGAGGCGGGTTCAAGGCGATAATGCTCGAGAGAGGCTAGCCCGCCACGGCGCCATGAGCCAAGCGGGGAAGAAACCGGCGGGGATTGAGAACGGATCGAGACGATCCGGAGGGTCGACACCCCGCGGGGCCACCGTCTCATTGAGCGGCACAGTTGAGTGTCATACTGATGCACAGGCGGAGGCATCGGTAGAATGCGGCAAAGAGACGGAGCACGTCGTAGCCCCTCGAGGTAAGGGCGCCTGCGCTCGGAGAACATCGGTACGCGGACGGATCAAAGGCGAGCGATGATTGCGGACACGGATCAACAAACCCGTCAATACCTCCTTGCACGTTTTTGGGAAGCGGCCCTGGGCTTCTGGCGGAACGGTGGGGGCCGCACCGCGTGGGTATTGACGTTCGTGGTCATCGCCATTGCGCTGGTGAATCTCGCCCTGCAGTATCGGTTGAACGTATGGCACCGCACAATGTTCGATGCCATCGACAAGCGTGATGGCAGCGGTGTGCTGCACCAAACCGTGACCTTTCTCCCTCTGATCGCCGCTGTCGTGGGCGTGGCGGCGGCGGCCACCCATGCAAAATTGACCCTGCAGCGCAGGTGGCGCGCCTGGCTGAACGCGCACGTGCTTGATCAGTGGCTCACCAACGGCCGGTATTATCAACTCAACTTGGTTCCGGGCGATCACACCAACCCGGAATATCGCATGGCCGAGGATTTGCGTCTGAGTGTCGAGGCCCCGGTCGAATTCTCAATTGGGATCTTCTCGGCCGTTACTTCAGCGATCGTCTTCATCGGGGTGCTCTGGTTCGTCGGCGGTGAGCTCAGAATCCCGGTCGGAGGCACGATGCTCCGTATCCCCGGATTCCTGGTCGTCGCAGCCTTCATCTATGCCGTGCTGGCCAGCGGATCGATGGTCATGATTGCCCGCGGCTTTATCAAGGTCTCCGAGAACAAGAATCAGGCGGAGGCGGACTACCGATACGTGCTCACCCGCCTCCGGGAAAATGGCGAGAGCGTCGCGTTGCTGGGCGGGGAGACTGAAGAGCGCGCCGGCCTTGACGTAGCATTCACGATTGTCCGCAAGCGCTGGTACGAGTTGATGACGCAGTACATTCGCACCACGATGGTGTCGCAGAGCAGTAACGGCCTCGCGCCGATCATTCCGATTCTCCTCTGTGCCCCAAAGTATGTCGCCGGGACCATGACTCTTGGTGAAGTCATGCAAGCCGTCTCCGCGTTCATGATCGTGCAGGTGGCGTTCAGTTGGTTGGTGGAGAACTATCCACGTCTCGCGGACTGGACCGCTTCCGCGTCCCGACTCGCCTCGCTCTTGGTGTCGCTGGATCGCCTGGAGCGTGCCGAACGGGAGGGAACGACCGGACGGATTGTTCGCAAGCAAGCCGAGGGTGGTGTGCTCCGGCTGCGGGACGTCTCGGTCACGTTGGACGATGGGAGCGCGGTGGTCAACGAAGCCGACTTCGAGATCGCCCGCGGCGAAAAGGTGCTTGTCGTCGGAGAATCCGGCACGGGCAAGAGCACGCTGGTGCGGGCGATCGCCGGCCTGTGGCCGTGGGGATCGGGAGAGATCCTGATCCGATTCGAAGGGCTGTTCTTGATGCCGCAAGAGCCTTACGTACCACTGGGAACGCTGCGCCGGGCCGTGGCCTATCCGCTCTCGCCCGACGAGGTTGACGATGCCATGGTCCGCAAGACGGTCGAGGAAGTGGGTCTGGGCCATTTTCTCGATCGGCTCGATGAAGATACGACGTGGGAGCACGTGCTCTCCGGCGGAGAGAAACAGCGGCTTGCCTTTGCCCGCGTGCTCATTCAGCGTCCGGAAACCATCGTGATGGATGAAGCGACCGCCGCGCTCGATTCGCTGAGCCAGGAACAGTTGATGCGGCTCCTGCTGGAGCGGCTCCCCGACGCAACCGTTATCAGCGTCGGCCACCGCCCCGAGCTCGAAGCATTTCACACCCGAAAGCTCGTACTGGAACACCGTGCCGATGGCGCCCGCCTAGTCAGCGACGAATCCCTTCACAGAACCTTCGGCCGCTCCGCGCGCTTGCTGTCGAAGCTGCCGACCCGCAGGGGATCGCGCAGGATGTGAGAGTCAGCTGGACTGCTCCTTCAGTAGCCGGCAGATGGCACGAGCGCCACAGGATTGCGGTACCAGCGCCCAGCGCCCTGACGATCAGATCTTCGGGATGCTTGGTGGGGGCCCCAACGGGAAGTGCCCCCAAGGCTGTTCGGGGTTCTGGTAGAGGATCGCTCAGATGGCGCTCGATCAGCGCGCTCAGGCCGAGCCGCTCGTCCAACTCGCGCGGGAGCAACAGCCCAGCATCGGAGGTCACCGTGGCTCCTCGGAACTCGACGCGGAGCTGAGGATTGAACGAGAGGCGAACCGGGCCAGATGTCGCGTCACCCATTGGGTGGTGCCCTCCGCGCCAGCGAGGAGCCCCCGAGAGCCGCGTTTCATGCGGGCGTTGAGCGATTATGGCCCACTGCGTTCAGCGTTCAAATCGAAAATGTGGGCTAAATCCCTCTCTCAGAGACTGGCTCGACACTTCCCTGGGATAGACCTACGTTAGCAGCCGATGCCTCAGGTATGAGAGCGTAAGAAAGATCGAGGCTCACAGGTTCGATGGAGCGGGTGACCTGGGATTCGGTGCTTCTCGGACTCGATGAGACGCTCAGCTTTTGTCGTGCCTTGGAGCTCGGCAAGCACGTCGACTCGAGCCGATTCCTCCAGCACCGTACTGTCCTCCTACGCTTGATGGGAGCCCTCGCATCCGGCGGACCGGAGATGGCCCGCGCTGTCTTCGCGGGGGATCCGATGGCTAGTTTCCTCGCGCTCACGGAGGCTGTGGAACTAGGAGGAATCCTGCCGTTCCTGAAGGCCTGTAAGCCTGAGACCGTTCGCCGGAAACTACTGGAGGTGCTTCAAGGACCAGCGCAGGTGACAGCGGAAGACCAGAACACGAATCAGGGCCGAAACATCCTCTTTGAGTTCAACGTCGCGGCAAAACTCTGTGACGCCAAACTGTCACCGCAGTTGGGCGATCACCCCGACGTGAGTTGCAGCGTCGACGGCCGTGAGATCTTCATCGAGTGCAAGCGGCCACTGACCCTCGAGGGCGCAGCGCAAGCCATGGGCCGTGCCTTCCGTCAGCTGGAGAACGATCTCAAGGAGGCTCCAGCGGGAGCTCGAGGCGCGGTTGCGTTCTCGGTGTCCCGACTTCTGAACCCAGGCAACCAAATCCTCTCCTACACTGATGAAATCGCAGGGAAGGAAGCGCTCTCCAGGCGAATTGGTGAGGTGTCGAGCTTTCTCGGTTCCCGTGGGTTAACCCCCGGACCAGGCATCGTCGGCATCCTGTGGCTTGTCATCACCCCAGCGGTGGACCGGAGGACGGGCCTACTGACCTGCACCCAATTCATGAACGTAGAGCCGATCTGCGAGCTGGGCTCGACTGACGAAAGGCTTTCCGCGAGGCTGTATGAGGGGTTGCGGTTCATGTGGGATGAAAAGAAGAGTAGGGATCGGTCTTAGGTAAATTCGCCTGTGCTGAAGCAGGCTGTTCTTAGCGGAGGTCCTGATGCTGCGTAAGGCGGTGAGGAAGCTTTTGGACGAGGAAGCGGCCGGGTGAGCGAGGAGGTCAAGGAGCTCCACCGAATCATCAGCGCGAGCGGGCGTGACATGCTGAGCACCTACCGTATCCAGGCCGAGCCGGGGCCGGTGAGCGACCAGGCGTTGGACGCGATGCTTTTCCGAGCGGCGCATCCGGTCGTGAACATCCTTGCGCCATACTCCGCCGAGCAGCGGGCCGCGCTCTTGCCCAACGTCGTGCGTTTGATGCTAGCGGCGTTTCTCGAGGAAACGGCGGCCAAGGAGCAATAGACCATGCTTGGGATCGGCCTCCAGGAAGTCATTCTTCTTCTGCCCTTGGTAACCATCTACCTACTGGCCAGCGTGACCCTGGTGCCCTTTGTCGCCTTTTCGAAGGGCCGTTCCGGGCTCGCATGGGTGCTTATTGCGCTGCTCATGTCGCCGCTCCTGGCCCTCATCGCGCTGGTCGCCGTGCCAGCGGGGGAAGGCAAGGAGCCGATCAATCCTTTCGACGCCGAGCCGCGGCGATAAAAATGAGACGGTTTGCTCTTTTGGCTGGCGTGGGATAGCTTTGGGCGGTTTGCAGACCCTCGCGGGCACAATTCCGAGCATAGTAGAGGGGAACGGGATGGAGGGAAGGTCGGCGGCCCCGGCCTTCTCAAGGTTCTTGAGCTTCTTCCTTCCGAACCACGGGATCCATGATCGACCACACGGGAGGCTGCTATGCAGATCCATGTTGCAGGGCTCTTCGAACCCCCTGACAATCCCCTTCCCACCGCGGACCCGGCGATCGCGCCCATGCGCCGGCCCTGCATGGAGCGGGGTTGCCAGTACCGTAATCGGGCGCTGGTCTATGGCGGCTGGCTCCTCGCCGTTCTCGACTTGCTTGCCAACGTGGCCATTGTGCACGACTGGGTACAGGTGAGCCGAGCGCAGGCGGCAGCGATCGTCGAGCGAGACGCCCTTCGCGCGGAGCTGGCGGTGCGCCAGGTGCCTCGGCCTCCTGTCGTTGCGGTGCCAGCCCCACCGCCAGCCGAACCTGTACGAGCGCGGACCCGCCCTCGGCCGAAGTCCGTGCCGGACATGCCGCCTCCGGTACCCGAGTCGGAGAAGTGGTGGAACCAGTGATGGACGCCGAGCTCCGCGCCAAGGTCCGCGTGCTGATCGACCCATGAGCTGGCGTCGACCGAACGCTGCACGGACGCTCGACCAACCCGAGTTGCCTTTAGCGGCGCCGAAGCGGCGCGCGGCTTCCGTCGAACCCGAGGAAGCCGCGAAGGTCGCAATCGCACGCCGAGCAAAGCTCGGAGCGCCGCCGGGTTATGTGCGGCTCGTGCTCTCGCTCGAGCTGCGCCGCCACTTGGCTGAGCAACTGAGCGCCTGGGCCATTCGCGCGGGCAAGAACCTCGAGGGCGTCGTAGTCGATCTGCTCGAGGCGGGCTCGAAGCGCGGGCGGTCCGGATGACCGAGGCTGAGCTCCGCGCCAAGATCCGCGACTTGATGGCCTCCGGCATACTGCCCCGGGATCTTCCGCCCATCAAAAGGACCGGCCCCGGAGAAGGCATACCCGGCGCGCAGATGCTCATCGGTGAGCAACCGGATCAGGTGTGCACCGTCTGCGAGTCGCGGGGCCC
>WNGJ01006640.1_pt1 | contig 14521 bp, 10 predicted proteins | sample 5400611 | NCBI WGS metagenome assembly WNGJ01 (sample SAMN13153375, study PRJNA577476) | soil metagenome | isolation source: 40 cm soil or saprolite under Garry oak tree replicate 1 | place: USA:California | collected 2016-06-15
ATACGACGAGCGAAGGGTGACGGATTTCTTCCAGCCATTGATGTAGAGCTTGCCTGAGTCCGTCAGGCGATGGAGGTCTGTGTGCGGCGGAAACAGCGGAACCGCGCCGTACGCGATATACGGGTACGGCTTGACTGAGACAATCTCAGTCACGCAGAAGGCTTTTCCTGTGCCTGTGAGTTGGATCGACGTCAAAAAGGCGATACCGAGCCGGGCGATGTTGAGGGCCGCGCAGTAGTCGCGGTCCCCATTGAAGCCACAGTGTGCGCACCAGAGCCAGCGTCCCCACTTCACCGGATCACTGCGGTGGTGTGGGCGAGGTGAGCGGTAGGTCCGGGCCTGCTCCCCGCAATGAGGGCACGTATGAGAGGTGCCGGAAGGGGTTTCTGAACGAAAGCGGATGCCCAGCAGGTGACATTTGTAGCGCAAGATGCGCCAGATCTCCGCGCGCACCGTCGTATTGTTCCTCCAGTTGCGCCACTTGCCGCGTACGCCACGGCCTGGCCCGGTCGATTTGAGCGTGGAGAGGCGCTCCCCACAGATGAGTGAGCAGCCCCACACGCTGGCGAACAACACCAGCAGATTGGCAGCCAGGTGTGCCAGTTCGCGGTTGCGCGCTTCATAGAGCCGCCAACACCGTCGGATCTCTTCCTCGTAGATGGCGCACTTTGGGTCCTCGGCAGCCAGCTGGTCACGGACGGCTTTGAGCTGGTCAATCTGACGACGGGTGCGGGCCTGGTGCCCATCCAGTCCACCCGTGTTCACAAACAGCGGGCGCGAGATCTGCAGGGGATGCTCTGGATCTGCTGGGTTCTGTTGGAAGATGGCTGCCGTGATCAGCGTGTGCACCCCCCAATCGAAACCCAGCACGCGCTCCACCTGGGTCCAGTCGGCAACGGTGGGTTGCTTGACCTGCACGATCACATCCAGTACCGCCACCCGGCTGCCATCCGGCTTGATGAGTTCGCGCAAGGTGGGAGCCATCCGCAGCCCCTCCTTGAGCCGCTCCACCACACAGGCCGGAAGCGGGAGGAGGATGGGGTCCTGCTTCCACTGCCACCGTCCTGCGGCGTCAGGAAAACGGAAGCGCAGGGAGGCCGTCCCGGCTTGCAGATCGAAGGAGAGCCGATAGCTCTGGCCTTTCTTTCCCCCATCGTCTCCAGCGTAGGTGAGCATGCCCACGTTGAGCAGCGGAATGGCTTGCATCTCCTCGTACCGTTCGGGGAAGGTGCCGTGCATGAGGAAGTGGTTGCAGGCTTGCTCGACCACGTTTTGCAGGGGGACGAAGGCCGTCTCATCCTCCGAAAGCCGCTTTTGCAGGGCTTCGATGGCCTCTGTGATCGTCTTGCGATTCTTGCCCGCCGGTCGCGTCTCGGTTTTGGGGCGAATGAACCCGTCGGAGAGCAGGGGCTGGATCAGGTGAAAGACCTGCTTGCGCTGGGCCTGGGCACGTAAGATTCTGCCTGCGGTTTCGGCTTCACAGCGAAATTGCCGGTCACCGTGCGGGTCTGGGGAACCCGTCATGGCAACCACCTGTTTCCAGGCGGGTCCACTCCGCTCCCCCATGAACTCGTCAAGCCGCGGCCACAAGCGGGCGAGCAGCGCATTGACCACGGCACGGCTCGCGTCCAGCAACCGCAAGGCATCAGCCTGCGCCTCGTCTGGAAGCCTCACGTCGTAGCTGAGGGGCTGAAAATTTCGGCCTGCGCGCATATTCTCTCCTGTGAAGAACATCTGTCCTTGGTGGCACCAGTATAGCATAGCTCACGGTTGTGGGCAACTATCAGAACCCCTGTTTCTCCTGGTTTCAAGGCTGAATCTTCTTGCTCTTTCAGCAGGTTTGTCGCACTTGTATCGCTTGTAACAGAATTAGAAGAGGAGAGAGACCTTTCGGAACGAGTTGCATCACTTTGTAGTATCTATCTCTCAGATCGAATTTCTCACAAAGCATCTTTTCTAAAGAAGAAATATATTTTTGTTCACACAAATAGTAGATGAGACAATAAAAATGCTTGACAAGGCAATAGAGGCGACGTATACTTGTGCGTGAGCAACAGAAGAGTTCGTTGTATCGAGCGGGTATTCTTCTTTCGCCGTGTGCCTTAACAGGTAGTGAGCCTTTTTGGCAATGATACATCAAGATTGAGAAGCTTGCAATGAAAACACTGCTCGCAGCAAAGACTTACTCCCTGACAGGAGATGTTACCATGGTTGAGGGTACGCTATTCCATGATCACTTACTGGCGACCAAATTCTTTGTACCCTCCTCATCCCATCCCCTCATTGCGCGCCCCCAACTGACCACCCTGCTCAATCACAGCCTGCGACGCAAACTCACCCTCGTCTCTGCTCCCGCTGGCTTCGGCAAGACCACCCTGCTCTCGTCCTGGGTGCAATCGATGAAACCGCAAGCTCCCCTGGTGGCCTGGGTTTCCCTGGACGAGGACGATAATGAGCCGGCGCTCTTCTGGACCTATGCGCTCACGGCACTGGATGCCGTGCAGCCAGGTCTCTGTACTCAGCTGCTGACCTATTTGCAAACGCAGCAAGCGCCCACACCGCCATTGCGCAACGTCTTGCAGGCGCTCATCAATAGCCTGGCCAGTAGAAGCGAACAGTTTCTGTTGGTCCTGGACGACTATCACGTGATCACCCAGCCGGAGGTGCACCAGTCTCTCACGTATCTCGTGGAGCATCTTCCGCCCCAATTGCATATTATCCTGGCCACGCGCGCCGATCCCCCTTGCCGCTTTCTCTGCTGCGAGCACGCGGGGAGGTGCTGGAAGTGCGAACCAACCAGTTGCGTTGCACAGATAAGGAGGTCATGGCCTTCTTCAAAGAGGTGATGAGCTTTCCACTCCCGGCAGACATCATCCAGGAGGTGACTGCTCGGACGGAAGGGTGGCTGGTTGGCTTGCAATTGCTCGGCCTCTCCTTGCAGAGGCACACCAATCCTACGGATCTGCTGGACGAGGTGAATGGGAGTCAGCGCTACATCCTGGATTATTTGATGGAGGAGGTCTTGCGGCGGCTGCCGTTGTCGGTGCAAACCTTTCTGCTGCGTACCTCCATCCTGGAGCGACTCTCGGCTCCCCTCTGTGACGCTATGCTCGAGCTAAGGGGTAGCCAGGAATGCCTCGAGTTCCTGGAGCGTGCCAATGTCTTTGTAGTGCCCCTGGATGGGCAGCGACGCTGGTATCGCTACCATGGCTTGTTTGCACAGGCCTTGCGTTCGCGGCTTGAGCAGACGGAAGGTCAGGCGGTGTCCGCCTTGCACCTACGGGCCAGCCGCTGGTATGCCGAGCAGGGATTCCTCACCGAGGCCATACGTCATGCCATGAGCGCCCACGACTGGCCTCGAGCGGCTGACTTGATCCAACAGGAGTATACTTCCGTCTGGTGCAATCACGAGCATGCGATGGTGAGGGGCTGGCTTGAGAAGCTCCCGGTTGAGGTGTTGCGCGTACGGCCTCGTCTGTGCCTGGCCTATGCCAAGACCCTGTTCATGGTTGCCCCGTACATCACAATAGAGCGCTGGCTGCACTATGCAGAAAGAGCTTTGCGGGCCACTGGAGCGACCTCCACTACCCAGAGCGCTGAGACGGGAGCACATCTACCGCCCCATGGCCCTGAGTGGGAGAACCTGTTCGGAGAAATCGCTGCCTACCGTGCGATCATTACCGGCTATTATCTCGGTGAGGGGGCAATACACCCTGGCGTTTTGCCAGGAGGCCCTCGCCCATCTCCCAGAACGGAATCTCGTAGTGCGTGCAGAAATCGCCTATGCCCAGTCGCTGGCCTACCATTCCCGTGGGGACATCGTGGCCGCCATCCACAGCACACGGGAGGCCACGACGCTCGCACAAGCCGCAGGGAACATCTCATCCACCATTCTCTATACGAGCAGAACGGCGTATTCCTTGCTCTTACATGGAAAGCTGCATGACATGGTACAGGTCGCCGAGCATGCTGCTGCGCTGGGAACAACTCCGGTGGGCCTGCCGCATGCCATGGTGGGCTCGGCGTATATCTATCACGCGGATGTCCTGCGCGAGTGGAACCGACTGGACGAGGCTTTGGGGCTGGTATTACAGGCAGTCCGGCTGAGTGAACAGACCGAAACTATCGTGACGTTATACATAGGATATACGGTCCTGATGCGAGTCTACCTGGCACGAGGAGAGCTGGAGGCAGCGCGCTCTGCCTTTCAACATGCAGAAGAGGCTCTGGCAAAGACGTACTACGTCCCGTACCGGCGCGACGTGTACGTCATCGTGGACTGGATGCAGTTCTGGTTGGCCAGTGGAGAGCTGGATCGCGCCACCCACTGGGCAGAGGAACTTGCGCAGCAGACCAACGTGCCCTCCCCTTTGGCCCGTGAACGCCAGCAGGTGGCGCGATCTCGCCTGTTGTTGGCCCAGAAGAGGCCCACGGAGGCACTCTCGCTCCTGGAACCGCTGCAGGTCATCGCGGAGCAGCAGGAACGACTGAGCCACGTCATCGAACTGAAGGTCTTGCAGGCCCTGGCCTATCAGATGCGCCAGCAAGAGCAAGAGGCACGTAGCGCGCTTGCTCTTGCTGTGCGGCTGGCCGAACCCGAGGGCTACATTCGCCGCTTCGTGGACGAAGGAGCCCCGATGGAACTGCTTCTTTCCCAACTGCGCGAACAGGAACGCAAACAGGGATCAACCCCGTATCTGGACAGCGTGCTGGCTGCGTTTGCTCCCTCTCCACGCCATGAGAAGGTGGAGGCGCGGCGAGCTACTGGGACTGGACATCCCCTCAGAGAGGAGCCTACGTCTGCGCTCCTCGAACCGTTGAGTGAACGCGAACTGGAGGTGCTTCGCTTGTTGGAGCAGGGTGCCTCCAACCAGGAGATTGCCCAGGGCCTCGTGCTGGCCCTCAGTACGGTCAAAAGCCATGTGCGCACCGTCCTCGCGAAACTGGAGGCGAGTAATCGGACGCAGGCGGTGAAGCGGGCGCGTACCCTTGGCCTGCTCCCGGATCAGCCCTGAGTTGGCAGTCCATCATCCGAAAGAAGGAAAGAAGTATCAGCTGCCGAAGGACCCGCCTCACATGAGTGGAAGATAATTGAGAGACGCACCACTCAAGGCACAGAAGGATTGTAACATCTCTGTGTCCTCATGCTGCTATTGTATCGTCGAGCCGCTTTGAATCGTGTTTCACATATACTGTTCGATTGTTTGATTACTAATAAGTAGCCAGAGAGGGCCTTCTCACATGTATATACTCGGAATCAACGCTGTATACCATGATCCTGCCGCATGTCTTATCAGGGATGGACAGGTGATTGCTGCGGCGGAGGAAGAGCGTTTCACACACATTAAACATGGCAAGCGCCCCATTCCTTTTTCAACCTATGAATTGCCGTTTTACGCCATCGACTACTGCCTGCGGGAAGCTGCTATTTCCCTCCTTGATGTTGATCACGTGGCCTACTCGTATGACCCTTACCTGTTACTGGGTAGCCACAGCAACGATGCGACGATCACACTGCCGCTGGAACCAAGCGCTCATCCGACCCCTGCCGAGTGGGAATCCGCCTGGGATCCGCTTTTCCTGGCATCCATCGTCAATGCGCCGCGCCATCTCGCGGGTGGAGCGCCACATCATCTGCGGACCCGCTTTAAGGGTGCGCGCGCAGATGGTCCATATCGCTGGCATTTCGTAGAGCACCATGCCGCGCACGCCGCCAGCGCCTTTCATGCATCGCCCTTTCGCCAGGCAGCTGTATTGACATTGGATGGACGAGGTGAACGAGCTACGACCAGCTATAGCCTCGGCGAGGGCAACCAGTTGCGCTGGCTCGGCCAGGTTAACTATCCGCATTCACTCGGCCTGCTCTATGAGCAGGTCACAGAGTATCTTGGTTTTCTTCCTTCCTCAGACGAGTACAAAGTGATGGCCCTCGCTTCGTTTGGGGAGCCGAGCTACCTCGCTGATTTTCGCAACGTCGTGCGCATTGGTACCAACGGCCAGTATACAATTCAGCCCCTCAATCTTGAAGAACAGTTTGGACCCGCGCGTAGTAGGGGCGGCCCAATAGAGCAGCGCCATTATGACATTGCCCGCTCGCTGCAGGTGGTGCTGGAAGAGACAGTCTTGCACATTACCGACTGGCTCTACGAGGCTACACGGAGTGATTACCTGTGTATGGCTGGTGGTGTTGCTCTCAACTGTGTGATGAACGCCCGGGTGCGTGAGAGGGGTCCTTTCAAACATGTCTGGGTGCAACCGGCGGCAGGTGATGCCGGCACGGCCCTGGGAGCCGCGCTCTGGATCGATGCTTTAGAGCGTCGAGGGACAGGCGATAACGAACGCTGTTACCAGATGGATCACGCGTTTCTGGGTCCAGCGTATAGCGATGATGAAATTGAGCAATTTCTGCGCTGGTCAAAACTGCCCTACCGGCGCTTGAACGCTATTGCGGAGGAAGTGGCAGACATTCTGACGCAGGATAAGATCATAGGCTGGTTTCAACACCGCCTGGAATTTGGCCCTCGTGCATTGGGCGCCCGTTCGATCCTGGCCTCGCCGATCTCCTCGACTATGCAGGCTCGACTCAATGAAATCAAGGACCGCGAAGATTTCCGGCCGGTAGCTCCAGTCGTGCTTGAAGAGGAGGCCTCTAGCTGGTTTGCTCATGCCGAGGTGTCCCCATTCATGCTCTTTGTTTACGATGTCCTGCCGGAGAAGGCCGATTGCATCCCGGCAGTGAGACATGTGGATGGCACGGCCCGTATCCAAACGATCAATCGGCGACAACATCCCCTCTATTATGACCTTATAAGGGCATTTCAAGCGCGCACAGGCGTACCTGTCCTCGTCAATACATCTTTCAATACTCGTGGTGAGCCAATTGTCTGTACGCCTCGCGATGCGATCGAGTGCTTCTGGACTTCACCGCTCGATGCGCTGGTCATTGGTTCGTTCCTCTTAGAGAAGCCGTCGAAACACTTATGATTTCGAAAAGTAAGCGCGGCGTTATTGTTTCGGTTGTTGTGCCGACCTACAAGCGTCCTGATATGCTCATACGCTGCCTGGCTGCGCTGATGGCCCAGGACTATGATGCACAGGCTTACGAGATAATTATTGCTGATGATGCTGCCTGCGCTGAGACACGGCAGGTGGTGGAGTCCTGGACACAGGGCAAAACGCGCCCCTATCCTCGCCATACCTTGCGCTACGTGCCGGTCACAGGTAATCATGGCCCCGCTGCCGCGCGCAACGCTGGATGGCGAGCCGCCACAGGCGAAATCATTGCCTTTACCGATGATGACTGCATACCCACTCCTGGCTGGTTAAGCGCCGGTATGGCTACGTTTACGGACAACGTTCTTGGTGTATCAGGGCGACTCATTGTACCTCTGGAAGGTGTCCCGACAGATTACGAGCGCAATGCAGCACAGCTCGCCAATTCCGAGTTTGTCACGGCCAACTGCTTTTATCGCTGCTCTTGCCTGGAGGCCATCGGGGGCTTTGATGAGAACTTCACCTCGGCCTGGAGAGAGGACAGCGATCTCATTTTCGCGCTGATGCGACGCTTTGTCGATGACGGGCCCAGTGATCAGCCACGTGAGCCGGGCAAAATAGTGGAGGATACCCTCTCCTGTCCCTTCGTTCTCGCTCCTGATGCCATCGTAATTCATCCCCTGCGTCCCGCACAGTGGGGGATCAGCCTGAGACAGCAGCGAAAAAGCATGTTCAATGCCCTTCTGTATAAGAAACATCCGCGGCTGTACCGCCAGAAAATACAGGCAACTCCTCCTTTGCACTATTACGGCATCCTTGGTTCTCTCCTTGCGTTTATGCTTGGGATATTCAGCAGGCACGAGCGTCTTGCTTTTCTTGCTGCCTGCCTATGGCTGCTTTTGACCGGGCGCTTCTGCTTGAGTCGCTTACAACACACGTCTTCTCACCCGTTCCACAAAGCAGAAATACTGGTGACATCGGTCTTGATCCCACCCCTGGCAATTTTCTGGCGCATTCGCGGCGCGCTGAAGTTTCGCGTTTTCTTCTTTTGAAGAGGAATTGTCTCAACAGTTCAACCCCCAAAAAAAGCGCCTGGTTGCGTTAGTCTAATGGCATCTATTCTACTGGTATTCAGGTAGTGCATCCTCGTTGTATGAAGTTGCGTAGAAACAGCTATTTGAGTAACTTGGAGATGAGAGATGGGTTCCTTGCACTCATCCGATCAACCTGCGCTGAACGTAGAGTTTGAATATCCTTCTCCTGTTCTTTTACTCGAACGCGGGTTACACTCTGTTCGAGAAGGACGTTACGCTGAAGGCGTCGTTTATTTTACCCTGGCTCGTGAACAGTTGGGCAGCGGCTATATCCACCTTGCTACTGTGCTGGATGCCTTCACACAGGGTTACATCGCCTATTGGGATGCTCAACAGGGACTTCAGGAGGCGAGCAAACGCTTTGTGCAGGTGGATGTGGAGCAGCAATCGCGTATAGTTACCCTGCAAACACTTCTTCCCGCCCTGGTTGAAGAGGCTCAGGCGAAATCACCCGCCATGGATCAACCAGCCATAAAAAATCAGAACCCTCTGCCGCATCCGGCATTGAGAGCGCCCTTGCAAGATGCTCAACGCCGCTATCTGGCGGCGCCCGCTAGAGTTGAAGTGATCGATACGTTACCTGCTCTCCACATTACCTGTTTCGGTGGTTTTGCCGTCAAAAGATCCGGCCTTCCGGTTGTACTCTGTTCCAACCGCAATGGGCAAGCCATTCTGCGTTATCTCATGACCCAACAGGGCTATCGTGCGTCGGTAGATATGCTTATGGCGGCGCTATGGACTGAGGACGAGTCGGAAGTGGCACACCATAAATTGCAGGTTGCCGTCAGTGCCCTGCGTCGCTCTCTCAACAACGGTTTGGATTGTGACCCAGGTGGTGGTTATATACTCTGCAAAAATCGCGTCTACCAACTTGACTCGCTGGTTCCCCTGCGCACTGATGTGGACGAGTTCCTGGCATATTACCAGGCAGGCCAGCAGGCCAGCGGCGATAGTGTGGCTATGCAATTTGAGAAGGCATGCCAGCTCTATACCGGCCCCTTCTTAACCGAAGATTTATATGCTGACTGGTCTTTTATGCGGCGCGAGCAGCTAAGTCATATCTATCTTACCATGTGCTCTACACTTGCTGAACACTACCTGGAGGCGGGTCGCTACGAAGATACGCTCAAATGGGCGACAGCGATTCTCAAAGAAAACCAGAGTGACGAGGCCGCGCATAGACAACTCATACGAGCATACTTTGCCCTTGGACGCCGTAGTGATGCCCTGCGTCAGTTCCACCGCTGTCAATATATACTGAACGAAGAATTGGGCGTGCAGCCCATGCCCGAGACCATTGAACTCTTCCATATCATCCACAGAGGCGAGATTTCCTGAAAGTCTTCGATAGAACAAAAATAGAGCCCTTGTAGAACGCACGTAGAACAGCTCATGTTACAGTGTGCAAGAGATACCACTGGATGTGGCAAGAAACTGTGCGCCGGGTATTTCAGCGGTAGAACACATCGGACCATGATGGACGGTAAAGATGTAATGAAATGAGCAGTAAAACGTTCTCCATGCTCGTGCGATGTTGGTATGACCTGCAGACTGAAGCTACCCAGCTCCAGGTTGTACGAGCTGATACAGCCGAAGAAATTCGCCTGGAAGACGGTAATTTTCTTCTGAGAATCTCGGTGGATGAGGCCACCTCTGTAGGTCGCTGCTTTATCCGTCACCTTGCAAGCGGTCGTGAAGCCTACGTGCAGGGCGGTCCAAACCTGCATACCTTCATTAAAGACTGCTTACTCAAGGATGGGGAACCGGGGTACAGTGATCCCGGCCCGATAGATGAGACTGAAACCATTCAATAGGAAAACAAACATCATGGTTTCACGGCTCGGAAAAATCACTGAAAAAGTGGACTGTTGAACGTAAGCATTGTAGCTCAGCCAGTGTGTAACGGAACCTTCTCTTGCTGCTTATAGACAGGTGCACATGAGATTGTACCGGGAGGGCAACATTATGACAACACGTGCCTCACTCAATGGCACAAGTGCAGCCGAAATGGAATTTGAGGCGGCCCAGTATAGCAATCCTTACTCCAATCCCGAGATGGAGGAGGAATGGGAAGCCCACGAAGGAAGCCCCTATTCGAGTCCCGAGATGGAGGAAGAATGGGAGACGCACGAAGGGAGCCACTACAGCAACCCCTATTCCAATCCGGAAATGGAGGAAGAATGGGAGATGCACGAGGGGAGCCACTACAGCAACCCGTACTCTAATCCGGAGATGGAATGGGAGGCCCCCGAGGGAAGTCACTACTCCAGCCCGGAGATGGAATGGGAGATGCACGAGGGGAGCCACTACAGCAACCCGTACTCTAATCCGGAGTTTGAAGAGGAGTGGGAGAGCCCCGAGGGAAGTCATTACAGCAATCCGTATTCCAATCCTGAGATGGAATGGGAAACCCACGAAGGAAGCCACTACAGCAACCCCTATTCTAACCCGGAGTTTGAAGAGGAATGGGAGACCTCCGAGGGGAGCCACTACAGCAACCCCTATTCTAACCCAGAGTTTGAAGAGGAATGGGAGAGCCCCGAGGGGAGTCATTACTCTAACTCGGAAATGGAATGGGAAATACACGAGGGAAGCCACTATAGCAATCCCTACTCCAATCCTGAATGGGAGGACGAATCCGATCGCTTTTTTCCATTAGTTGCGAAGGCGGCAACGAAACTGCTGCCGCACGCCGTACGCATCGGAAGAAACCTTATCAGGGGAGAAAGACGTCGACCGGCTCCCCGCCCCTCTACGGGCCGCTCCCAGCCAATAGGACCACGTAACCAGCAAATTTCCGGTCTGTTTCACCAGTTAGGGAGAATCTTTGCGCAGGGAGAAAGCGAGGCAGCCGCTCAGGAAGCCCATCTTTTTGGCGCTAATGAGTTTGAGACCGAGGTTGCTGCCAACGAAGTGGCCCATGAGGCGGCTTTAACCGAAGTGATGGCGGCTGAGGCATCTCATACGGAAAGCGCAGGTGAAGCAGAGGCCCTGCTAGGCGCAGCGCTGCCCATTTCTATGAAGGTCATGGGTGGCAGAATAGGCATACGCCGTCTTACACCGACACTGTTGCGCGTCAATGCTCAACTCGTGCTGAATCTTCATCGCCAGGGGGCTCCCGGGCGCCAGCTTTTGCGCGTAATGCCCAGCGTTCAACGCCGCACAGTTTCCACCCTTGGTGCTATCGAGCGTACGGGGCAGCCGGTTACACCCGCGGTCGCCGCCAATGTCATGAAAGGCCAGGCGGCGCGTGTTCTGACTACACCGCACATTTGCCGGCAGGCCCTTACTCGCAACATGATTGTACGACAACAGACCGTCGCACCTGGTGGTCCAGCAGCGCATCCAACAACGATCGCTCAGGGTCGCCCTGGTATGTACCGGCCAGCCCGTCCTGGTCCGCGCCCTGGAATGATGAGAACGCCAGGCAGGCGAACCTATCGTCCAGGTATGTACCGGCCAAGCCGACCGGGAATGCGCCCCGGAATGAGAGTGCCGGGTCGACCGGGTGTCCGCCCAGGTATGAGAGCGCCGGTGGGGATGAGGGTTCCAGGTGGGCCAACTCGTATGCGTTCACCTATCGCTGGGCGGCCAGTATCCCGTCCGCGTCCTACCACCCCGAGTAGACCAGCTGCCCGTCCACAACATGGCATGCCAGGTAGAACAGTTCCTGGCCCACGCAGTCACGTGAGGGCTTGAAACGAAGGAAGAGTGAGGTCTCAACATGGCACTTTTTGAGGCACCGATCGCTCACGAAGCGGTGCATTACAGTAATCCAGAAAGTCATTACAGCAACCCTGAATTTGAATATGAGTATGAAGATGAAAGCCATCCCTACAGTAATCCGGAACTGGAGTACGAAGGCTTGCTAGGCAATATCATCAGCGGCATAGGCGGGCTCTTTGGTGGCGGCGAGGTTGGACACGAATTTGAGGAGGAATACGAGAATGAAAGCCATCCCTACAGCACCCCTGAACTGGAATACGAGGGGCTGTTAGGCAATATCATCAGCGGCATAGGCGGGCTCTTTGGCGGCGGTGAGGTCGGTCACGAGTTTGAGTACGAAGACGAAGCCACGGAAGAGGAATTTGAGGGACTGCTCGGCAACATCCTCGGCGGTATCGGCAGCCTCCTTGGCGGCGGTGAAATCGGCCACGAGTTTGAGGATGAGTACGAAGCCGACCTCTTCTTCAAAAGAATTGGCCGGGCTATCAGGAGAGTCGGCCGCGTAGTGGCTCCGATCGCCAAGCGACTTGCACCTATCGCGACGAGAGCCCTCGTAGGCATGATTCCTGGCGTGGGAGCAATAGCTGCTCCACTTGCCGGGCGACTCGTCGGTTCGCTGGTGAGCGAAGCCGAGATGGAAGTGGCGGAGATGGAGAATCACTTCGTCAATACCTTTGCCGAGACTGGCGAGGCGGAACACCCGGAAGTACACGAAGCGCTACTCTCGGAGCTGCTGGCTGCCAATGCTGTTGGCGCCCAGACTGAGGCCGAAGCGGAAGCTGAAATTGGCGCGACCATTCCTCTGACCATCAGAGTAATGCGTGCAGGCCGCAGTGTGCTCCCTGTTACGCCAGCTCTCGTCCAGGCGAATGTGCGGCTGGTCAAGACCCTGCGACGTCAAGGACAGGGTGGTCGCGAACTCATGCGGCTTCTCCCAACGATCAATCGCCTCGCTGTCGCAATCCTGAATCGGGCGGCGCGTTTACAGAGGCTGACCTCTCCATTGGCGGTGAGAGCTATGGCTGTCGCTACCAACCGTGTGATGAGCAATCCACGCACAGTGCGCAAAGCGGTTCAGCGCAATATGGCACTGCGCGTTCGCGCGCAGGCAGCGAAGCCACGTGGCAGGCTACCTCTGCGTCCCTCGCCACGTAGACGACAGGTGCGAGTGTAACCGATACACAGTTCAATCAAAGTAGGGAAGCAACCATCATGGCAACGTCAGGAGCCACAAATCATCATACGCGCAACGGACAGCAACCTGAAGATCGCGGCGACTGGGATAATGACCTCGCTCAAATCCTGGCCGCTATCGAAGGTCCGCCCGCAGCTGGTCGACCTCGCCCTTCTCGTCCTGCAACACGTTCGGGTGGACCAGGCCCATCAACTGCCCAGGCTACACCGAGTGCGGTACCAGGAACAGGGGGAGGAGCGCCGACCCCTGGTGAGCAGCGTCTGCTCGACAACTGGTTGACCATCCAGGGCATTAACCTGGAACGCCATGCAGGCTCGCTACGCCCATTCACCAAAGATGAGTTCGGGAGCGGGCCTGCGGCGCCGAGCGAGGCGCACATCAAGGCCGTCAACCGCTTTATCGATAGCCTGCGTGTCAAACTGGATGAAATGATGCGCTGGGTTGGAGCCGCTGCCAGCGCTGCGAAACGCGAACCAGGGAGTGAGCGCCTGCGCGTTCTCCTGGAGCGTAAAGAGGTTGCCAGTAACCGCGTGCTCTATGTCGAAGGCATCTGGGATTTCTACTTCGACCTCTTTGTCCAGCGTCTTTCAAGCTTTAGTGAGCGGCTGCTCTCGGTTGATCGGATCTGTGCCAACTGCTACGAAGACCTCTATGTTGGCATCGGTGCAGCACAACCAACGCCCAGCTTGTTGCCTTTCAGCTATGCCAATAGTGGTTTTTCGCCGGCAACCTACCGGCGTGGAGTGCCGCTACCAAGGCTGAGCTACAATAAAAATCTCTTTCCGCTGATTATGTTGCCGCAGCACCGCCTGGATAATGTCTGGGCTTTGTCCAGCGTTCTGCACGAGGTGTCACATAATCTGCAAGCAGACCTGGGCTTGTGGGATGAGATGCCCGGTCACATCTACAAGCGTTTGACTGAGGAAGGGCGTATCGCTCCCAGGGTAGCACGGGTGTGGGCGTGCTGGCATAAAGAAATGATGGCCGATATGTTCGCGCTCCTGCTGGGTGGTCCTGCCGCCGTCGAATCGCTGATGGACGTGGTTGGGCGCGCTCCGGCCAGTACGGTGAAGTTCAATCCAATGGGCGTTCACCCCACCCCCTACCTGCGCGTGCTGATCAGCCTGATTTTGCTGCGTAGGATGGGCTTTGAGAAGATGGCTGCTGATTTACGACGTGTCTGGCTGCGCCTTTATCCACGTCTAACACCAGCAGACATTCCTCCGCCCATCATGGAAACGTTCCAGAGGGCAAGTGAACTGGCGGTGGATACTATGGCCTTCCAGCCCTACCGGCAGTTCGCCAACAAGAGCCTGGCCCAGGTGCTCAAGTTCGGCCCAAAGGAAATGACGATCATTGAGCAAGCCGGGCGACAATTGGCAGCCGGCCAGGAAATGGGTGCCGTACCGGCCCGTTTCATGATCGGCGCCGCCCGTTTCGCCCTTGATAATCGCCTGGCCTCGCCACAAGCGATTACCGACAATTTTTACCGCACATTAGGGAGGCGATGAGA
>WNGJ01004497.1_pt1 | contig 14520 bp, 13 predicted proteins | sample 5400611 | NCBI WGS metagenome assembly WNGJ01 (sample SAMN13153375, study PRJNA577476) | soil metagenome | isolation source: 40 cm soil or saprolite under Garry oak tree replicate 1 | place: USA:California | collected 2016-06-15
CTTGTTTCCTTCCCGTTCTTTTAGTTGCCCGGCGTGCAATCCTTGGCGTAACGATCGCCGTACTTCTCGAATACCTTCTCCGCGATCTCGGTCTGGAATTTGCCGTCGGGGCGTTTTGCGACCTTGGTCAGGTAGAAATCCTGGATCGGATAGCCGTTGGCATTGAACTTGAAGCCGCCCCGGAGCGAAGTAAAGTCGGCCTTCTTCAGTGCCGCTGCCACCGCGTCCTTGTTGCTAAGGTCCCCCTTCACCGTCTTGACGGCACTGTCGATCAGCATGGCCGCGTCGTAGGCCTGAAAGGCATAGGTGCCGGGAACGCCATTGTAGGCGGCCTCATAGGCGCTGACGAATTTCTTGTTCTGCGGATTGTCCAGATTGGGCGCCCAGTTCGAGCCCCCGAACATGCCGACCGCTGCATCCTGCTGCGCCGGCAGCGTCGATTCATCGACCGTGAATGCCGAAAGTACTGGAATGCGATCGGCGAGGCCGGCTTGCTTGTATTGTTTTACCAGGCTCACGCCCATGCCGCCCGGCATGAAGGTGAACACGGCGTCGGGATTGAGCGATGCGATCTTCGACAATTCGACCTGGAAATCCAGCGTACCCAGCGGCATGTAGGTCTCCTCGACAATTTCTCCCTTGTAGTCGAGTTTGAATCCGGCGGCGGAATCCTTGCCGGCTTGATAGTTCGGAACCAGGATGTAGACGCGTTTGTAGCCGCGTTCCTGGGCGACCTTGCCGAGGATCTCGTGCACCTGATCGTTCTGGTAGGAGGTCACGTAGAAGAACGGGCTGCAGTTCTTGCCGGCATAGCTCGACGGGCCCGCATTCGGGCTGATCAGGAACGTCTTGGTATCTACCACCGGCTTGTGGATCGCCTGTAGGACATTGGAGAAGATCGGTCCCACTACGAAGTCGACCTTGTCGCGTTCGAGCAGGCCTTTCACCTTCGTTACGGCGGCGTCCGGTTTGAGTTCGTCATCGGCCACCACGACCTCGACGTCCCTGCCAGCCATCTTGCCGCCGAGGTCCTTGACCGCGAGCGCGAAGCCGTCGCGAACCTGCTGGCCGAGCGCCGCCGCCGGGCCGGACAAGGTCACGATTATGCCGATCTTGAGCTTTTCCTGCGCGAGGGCTTGACCGGCCGCAATGCTCAACAGAACCGCAAGTCCGGCCGACTTCAACTGCTGCTTCATGACGTCCCCCGCTACGCAAGCCCCAAGTCCGAGCTTTCAAGGTTCAAGCTTATTCTGATGATAGCCGTTGCCGCAAGCAAAGCCCGCAGCGAACTCGATCCGATCTGGAGGACGACATGCAAGCCGCGCGCCAATTGTTTGAAGTCTAAAGAATTTAACCCAAGTTCTCTTCGGCGGCGTTTTGACTTGCAACACCTCCTGAATTATTTGAAGGTTGGCATCAAACGAGAAGACGCGGCTGGCGCATTGCATCATGATCCTTGATTCCGAAACCAAGGCTGTCGAACTGCCGGAAGATCATGGTGACGAGCTCAGACTGTGGCTCCGTCTGCTGACCTGTACGACTCTGATCGAGGGCGAGGTGCGCAGTCGGCTGCGGGGGCGGTTCGATGTCACGCTGCCGCGCTTCGATCTGATGGCGCAGCTCGACAAGGCCCCGGACGGCATGACGTTGTCGGATGTCTCGAAGCGGATGATGGTCTCCAATGGCAATGTCACCGGGCTGGTCGAGCGCCTGGTCGAATCCGGCCATGTCGACCGGCGCACATCCGAATCCGACCGGCGCGTCCAGGTAATACGGTTGACAAAGGCCGGCCGCGCCGAGTTTCGCAAGATGGCCGCCGAGCACGAGACCTGGATCGCCGACATATTTTCCGATCTTGGCCCGAAGGATGTCCGCGAACTGATGCGTCTGTTGGCCAAGACCAAGGCTTCCGCGCGAAAGTCCGCGCAACAACGAGCATTGTGAGTCTTGAACGCTGGCATCGACTACGAGGACGAATATAACAACCGGGCGCGGGTTCCGGAAAACCCCTCGCTGATTGCCGGTTGGGCACGCGATGCGGCAGCCTATCGCGAGCGCCACGCTCCACGCTCCATGCCCTACGGATCCGGCGCGCGCAACATGATCGATTTTTTTGCCGGCGAGAATGAAGGCCCGATTGTCGTTTTCATTCATGGCGGTTACTGGCAGGCGCTGGATGGTTCGTTTTTCAGCCACCTCGCCGGAGGGCTGAATGCCCATGGGATCGGCGTCGCCATTCCGAGCTATGACCTTTGTCCCCATGTTACCGTCGATCAGATTATCCGGCAGATGCGGACGGCTTCGTGCGCGCTGGCGCGACTTGGGCGCTCTCTGGTGATCAGTGGCCATTCCGCGGGCGGCCATCTCGCGGCCTGCATGTTGGCGACCGATTGGCCGGCGTTCGATGCCTCATTGCCTCAGAACCTCGCTGTTGCGGCCTACGCCATTTCAGGCTTGTTCGACCTTGGGCCGCTGGTCGAAACCTCGATCAACAATGCAGTCCGTCTCGACCATGCAACCGCCAGGGCCGCGAGCCCTTTGTTTTGGAACGCACCGTTGCGCGGAAGCCTCGATGCGGTCGTGGGCGAGAATGAAAGCGCGGAATATTTTCGGCAAAGCAAGAGCATCGTCGACGCTTGGGGTGGGGCTGGCCTGGTCACCCGGTTCGCCGTGGTTCCCGGCGCCAACCATTTTACTGCGATTGCGCCGCTGGCCGATCCGAACTCGCCGATGGTGTTGCGCCTGAAGGAACTGGCGACGCGCTGAGCAGACCTGCCTTTCGGCATTCCAGGGGGAAAGCGTTGGACGGCTCAAACTCCGCCCTTGCGCGAATATGTTTTAAGCCTAAAATGATATTTCAGATAGCGCTGCCGGGCGTCCTCGATACTGATCTCAAGCCTTTCATTTGCGAAAGCGAGGGACGATGGAAATGTCAGGTGGAATTCCCAGGCTTGGCCCGTCGGGTCACGTTGACGATTTTGCGCGGCGAAATCTTCCGCCGTTCCAGCAATGGCCGGAATTGCTTCTCGACCGGCCGGAGTTTCAATATCCCGAATATCTCAACGCCGCGGTCGAGCTGACCGACCGTATCGTCGAGAAGGGGTTCGGCGATCGCATCGCGCTCATCGGCAACGGTCGCCAGCGCACCTACAAGGAGCTCGCGGATTGGTCGAATCGCCTTGCGCATGCTTTGGTGGAAAATTATGGCGTGAAGCCAGGGAATCGAGTGCTTATACGCTCGGGCAACAACCCAGCCCTGGTCGCTGCATGGCTTGCGGCAACGAAAGCAGGCGCCGTGGTCGTCAATACCATGCCGATGCTTCGTGCCGGAGAATTGACCAAGATCGTCGACAAGGCAGAGGTCGCTCTCGCGCTGACCGACAGTCGCATCGCCGACGAACTGGTCGCATGTGCGAAGACCAGCCGGTTTCTCAAGCAAGTCGTGAATTTTGACGGAACGTCAAATCATGATGCCGAGCTCGATCGGGTGGCGCTGAACAAGCCGGTTCGGTTCGATGCGGTCAAAACCGGCCGGGACGATGTCGCCCTGCTGGGATTTACCTCGGGCACCACGGGCGAACCAAAGGCGACGATGCATTTCCATCGCGATCTCCTGATCGTCGCGGATGGCTATGCCAGGGAAGTACTCAACGTCACGCCGGATGATACCTTTGTAGGGTCGCCGCCGCTTGCCTTTACGTTTGGGCTCGGCGGTCTCGCGATCTTTCCCTTGCGGTTTGGTGCTACTGCAACGCTACTGGAAAACGCGGCACCCAACGAGATGGTCAAGATCATCGAAACCTACAAGGCCACGATTTGCTTTACCTCGCCGACCGCGTATCGGGCGATGATGGCCGCGATGGACGACGGCGCCGATCTGTCGTCGCTGCGGCTTGCGGTTTCGGCCGGAGAGACCTTGCCGGCGCCGGTTTTCGAAAGCTGGACCCGCAAAACGGGCAAGACGATTCTCGATGGGATCGGCAGCACGGAATTGCTGCATATCTTTATTACGAACCGGGTAGGCGACGCTGTCGCGGGCACGACAGGGCATCCGGTTTCCGGTTACGAGGCAAAGATCGTCGACGATGACATGAACGAATTGCCGCCGGGCACTATCGGCAAGCTCGCGGTTCGCGGGCCGACCGGATGCCGCTATCTCGCTGATATCAGGCAGTCCAACTATGTGCGCAATGGCTGGAATCTGACCGGCGACACGTTCGTCCGTGACGAGAAGGGCCGCTTGTCCTTTGTGGCCCGCTCAGACGATATGATCGTCTCCTCTGGCTACAACATCGCGGGCCCCGAGGTCGAGGTGGCATTGCTGTCCCATCCGGCCGTGGCCGAGTGTGGTGTCGTTGGCGCACCCGACGTGGCGCGCGGCATGATCGTCAAGGCCTTTGTGGTTCTGGCGCCCGACGTCATGGGCGACGCCGCGCTGACGGCGGCCCTGCAGGATCATGTCAAGCGCGAGATCGCACCTTACAAATATCCGCGCGCGATCGAATTCGTCGCGCAACTGCCAAAGACCGAAACCGGAAAACTGAGGCGATTTGCCTTGCGGCAAATGGCCCAGGCCGGCGAGCCTTCTGCGTCGGCAGGCATGGCCGCGGAATGAATGTGAAGGAGAGCTGTCAGTGAGCATGCCACAAGGGCCCAGCCTTGCCGTGCTGGCGGCCGGGAACGACGAGATTTCGGCCGCCGGCCCGCAGGTCCTGCAGCCGAGCGGCTGGCCGGCGCCAAAGGGATACGCCAACGGCATGGCGGCTGACGGCCGGCTCGTGGTAACCGGCGGCGTGATCGGCTGGAATGATCAGGGGCATCTACCGGCGGACTTCGTCGCACAGGTTCACCAAACCCTGAGCAATATTTCAGCGATTCTTGCGGAGGGGGGTGCCCGGCCCGAACACCTCGTTCGTCTCACCTGGTATGTCGTCGATATGGAAGAGTATCTGGCGAATCTGAAGACGCTTGGGCAAATCTATCGCGATATTTTCGGCGCGCATTATCCGGCCATGGCGCTGGTCCAGGTGGTCCGTCTCGTCGAGCAAGCCGCGCGGGTCGAGATCGAAGCGACGGCGGTGGTGCCGCGTTGAACGGCTCTGCCGTTGCAGGTCAGCGATTGTCGTAACGCGACGGCACGCTGCCTCGACCGTTGTTGCGCGGCAAAACAATGATTGTCGCAAATCCTTCATGCGCGGCCTATACTTGATCACTTCGTTAGCGTTGAAATCCGATCCTTGCGGATGCCGTTCCTTTGAATTCGGAGCTACTTTGATGAAGACCGTCCGTTTTGTCTTAGCCTTGCTTGCGCTGTCTCTGGCGGCGCTCTCGCAATCCGCCAAAGCGGCTGACGTCATCTGCTACAATTGTCCGCCGGAATGGGCAGACTGGGCCTCCATGCTCAAGGCCATCAAGACCGATCTCAACTACGACATCCCCCACGACAACAAGAATTCCGGCCAGGCGTTGGCGCAAATCCTTGCGGAGAAAAGCAATCCCGTCGGCGACATCGGCTATTTCGGTGTTACCTTCGGCATCAAGGCAAAGGCGCAGGATGCGCTGGAGCCCTACAAGCCCGCCAACTGGGACCAGGTGCCTGCGGGAATGAAGGATACGGACGGGTACTGGACCACGATTCATTCCGGCACGCTTGGCCTGTTCGTCAACAAGGATGCGCTCGGTGGTAAATCAGTGCCGGCCTGCTGGAAGGATCTGTTGAAGCCGGATTACAAGGGCATGGTCGGCTATCTCGATCCATCATCGGCCGCCGTCGGATATGTCGGCGCCGTCGCGATCAACCTGGCGCTCGGCGGCTCCGAAGCCAATTTCGACCCTGCGATTACCTTTTTCAAGGAGTTGCGCAAGAACGATCCGATCGTTCCCAAACAGACATCCTATGCCCGCGTGGTTTCCGGCGAGATGCCGATCCTCTTGGATTACGATTTCAACGCCTATCGCGCCAAATACTCAGAAAAGGGCAGTTTTGAATTCGTGATACCCTGCGAGGGATCGGTGGTTTTTCCTTACGTCGCAGGCCTGGTCAAGAACGCGCCCGACAAGGACAAGGCGAAAAAGGTTCTGGACTATCTTTTGTCCGATAAGGGTCAGGCGATCTGGACCAACGCCTATTTGCGCCCGGCGCGGCAAATTGAATTGCCCGAGGCGGTCAAGGCGAAGTTCTTGCCGGATAGCGATTATGCCCGCGCCAAGAGCGTCGACTGGGGCCAGATGGAAACCGTGCAAAAAGGCTTTGTCGACCGCTATCTCGCCGAGGTCCGCTGATGCAGTATGGTGTCCTTCACCAAGGGCACCATCTCCTTCATGCCGCACAAATCATTCGTCTGGCTGTGTCTGCTGCCGCTTGCCGTAGTGACGACGGCGTTCTTTGTGCTGCCGATGGCGCGTCTGGTGGTAACGGGGGCTGAAGGTCCGCAAGGGTTGGCCGGATATCTCGCCATCCTGACCGAACCGCGCTACCGCGCAACGCTGATCAATACCGTCGTCTTGGCAACAGCGACCACGATCGCGACCCTCGTCATTGCGACGGTCGCCGGAATGTTCCTGCAGCGCCATCGCTTCCGCGGCCGGGCCGTGCTGATTGCGATGTTGACTTTTCCGCTGGCGTTTCCCGGCGTGGTGGTCGGCTTCCTGATCATCCTGCTCGCCGGGCGGCAGGGCCTGATCGGCGATCTCACCAACCGGCTGCTTGGCGACAGGCTGGTCTTTGCCTATTCGATCTACGGGCTGTTTCTTGGCTATCTCTATTTCTCGATCCCGCGCGTCATTCTCACCATCATGGCCGCGGTCCAGAAACTCGACCTTGGCCTCGAAGAAGCCGCGCGTTCGCTCGGCGCCGGCCCCTGGGCCGTGCAACGCGATGTCGTGCTGCCGGCGCTGGGGCCTGCTTTCGTCGCATCAGGCGCCATTGCCTTTGCGACCGCCATGGGCGCATTCGGCACGGCGTTTACGCTGGCGACCAATATCGACGTGCTGCCGATGCTGATCTATACCGAATTCACGCTGGCTGCGAATTTTGCAACATCGGCTGCACTATCGGTCGGATTGGGCGTCATCGCCTGGGCCATCCTGGCGCTCGCCCGCTCGTTCAGTGGCAGCACCGTCGCGGCGGCTGGATGATGATGCGTGATCGCCTGATCTTCACCGGCCAGCTCCTGTTTACGTTGCTCGTGGCCGCGTTCCTGGTGATACCCGCCATCCTATCGATTTCCGCAGGTGTCACCGTGAATTACTTCCGCGGTATCCAGTCAGGCGTTACCCTGCAATGGGTAGTTCAGGTCTGGGAGCTTTATGCCGGCACCATCCTGCTGTCGTTCGTGATCGCATTCGCTACCCTCGCCGTTACGCTGCTAGCCGGCGTTCCCTCGGCCTACGCCTTGTACGTGCGGGGTGGGCGGCTGTCGCGGATCGCCGAAGAGATCATCACTTTGCCGCTCGCGATTCCCGGGCTTGCGATCGCGCTGGCGCTGCTGCTCACCTATGGCGGCTTCAGCGACTTTCGTCGCTCGTGGCTCTTTATCCTCACCGGTCACGTCATCTTCACGATGCCGTTCATGGTGCGCTCCGTCATGGCAGTGTTTGCAACCGTTGACGTCAAGACGCTCGACGAAGGTGCGGCGTCACTGGGCGCATCGCCATGGCGGCGCTTCGGCGATGTGATCGTTCCCAACGCCATACCGGGGATTCTCGCAGGTAGCCTGATGGTGGTGACGCTTTCGCTCGGCGAGTTCAACCTGACCTGGATGCTGCATACGCCACTGACAAAAACGCTTCCGATCGGGCTTGCCGACAGCTACGCCTCGATGCGGCTGGAAGTAGCGTCCGCCTACACGTTGATTTTCTTCGTGATGATTATTCCGCTGCTGGTGGCGATGCAGATGTTTGCCGACAAGGAACAGGCGAGATGAACGCCGCGGGACACGGCGTGTCGGTACGCATCGAGACATGCGGCAAGACCTTTACCGACGGGACCCGGGCGCTTGATCCCGCGACGCTCGACATCGCACGTGGCGAAACCCTGGTGCTGCTCGGCCCTTCCGGATGCGGCAAGACCACGATGCTGCGCATCATTGCCGGGCTCGAATTGCCGGATGTGGGCGGTCGGGTGCTGTTTGACGGCAAAGACATGACGTCGGTGCCGATCGAGCGGCGCAACGTCGGCATGGTGTTTCAATCCTATGCGCTGTTTCCTAACATGAGCGTCGCGGACAATATCGGCTATGGTCTGAAAATCCGGGGTGTCGGCAAAGGGGAACGCGGGTCGCGGGTCGCCGAACTGGTGGCGTTGACCGGTATCACCGGGCTTGAAAGCCGCCGCGTCGATCAGCTCTCCGGCGGCCAGCGCCAGCGCGTTGCGCTTGCCCGCGCGGTCGCGATCCGGCCGGGCATCCTGCTTCTGGACGAGCCCTTGACCGCGCTCGACGCCGCCTTGCGGGATCGACTGCGCGGCGAACTCAACCGGTTGCTGCGCACGCTCGGCATCACCACGATCTATGTGACCCATGATCAGGCCGAAGCCATGGAGCTCGGCGACCGCATCGTCGTCATGCAGAAAGGCGCAATCGCGCAAGTAGGAGCACCGCGCGAGATCTATTTCACGCCCAAAAGCCGCTTCGTCGCCGAATTCATCGGTGCGGCGAATATCATCGAGGCTGATGTCAGGGATGGCCATCTGGTGTTGCCTGGTGGGCGGCAGCCGATTGGCGGTGATGCAAGCCTCGCGGCCGCGATTGCCATGATCCGCCCCGAAACCATCGGGGTCGTTGAGGCCGGAACTGCGCCGATTTCAGGCATCATCGACAGCGTCAGCTTCATCGGCGACCGACAGCGCATGATCGTCAGCGGCGCGTCCAATAAATTTCTCACCGTCGATGCGCCCAACACCGTCAAAGCCCGCGCTGGCGACCGGATCGGTCTCCTGATCGCGCCGGATGCGGTTCGTTTGTTACCGTCAGAGTATTGAAGGGCCCGATGCCGCAAAAACCGGTTCACATTGCCCAGATCTCCGATCTGCACATCAAATCGCCAGGTGCACTCGCTTACGGGCGCGTCGATACAGCCAAAGCGCTTGAGCGCTGCGTGGTCGCCTTGAACCAGCTCAGTCCGCCGCCTGACTTCGTGGTGATATCGGGCGATCTGGCAGATACGCCAACGGCCGGGGAATACGACCATCTCAAGCGGCTGCTGGCGCCGCTGAAGCTGCCGTTCGTCAGCATTCCCGGCAATCACGATTCGCGCGACTTGATGCGCGCCGCATTTCCGTTGGCGTCGTATGCCGTCTCATCCGGGCCGCTCAACCAAAGGGTTGAAGCCGGCCCGCTCGACCTTGTGCTGCTGGATTCAAGCGTGCACGGGAGACCGCATGGCGATCTCGATGCGCCTACCTTGCAATGGCTCGATGGAACGCTGGCATCTTCACCGCACCGGCCAGCCTTATTATTCCTGCATCATCCGCCGTTCAGGACCGGTATCTGGCACATGGACCGCCAGAACCTCCTCAATGCGGGCGAACTTGCGGCCATTGTCAGGCGCCATCCGCGCGTACAATTGATCGCCACCGGCCATGTTCATCGCGCGACCCTGACGATGTTTGCCGGCGTGCCAACCACGATTTGTCCGGCGCCAAATCACGCGGTCGATCTGGATCTGGCGCAACTACGCGAACCATCGTTCAAGGTCGAGCCGCCAGCGTTTCATCTGCACTGCTGGTTTCCTGGCGAGGGCTTTGGCAGCCTGGTAACGCATCAGGTTCCGGTCGGTGAATTCGATGGGCCTCATCCGTTTTTTGGGCCCGGCGGCAAGTTGCTCTGAGCGGCTGCGGATCGTGGTTGCTCATTGACGGCTATCGTTGACTTGCTTGCGCAAAGGCTGGCTTCAGCGCCGCCAGCTTGCGATAGGCCGCAGCCGCTGTCCGTATCAGTCGCTTTTCGCGCTTCGGCCCCAGCAATGGCAGGGGTGTTGGGATGCGACCCTGCTTTAGAGTTGTCGCCAGAGAGTGACCTCTTGCATCGTCGTTTAATTGCCCGAGAGATTTTTGCGCTTTACGCAGATACTTCAGTGCGGCGTGTTGCTTCGAAGAATCCTTGCCCGGAAACAAATTTTCGAAAAACTCGACCGAATAACACAGTTTCTTGTTCCTGAGACGCAGCTCGTGTCGTTTCTTCGTTCCCATGTCAGCAAGCCTGTGGCTCCTCTTCAGAAGCTTTTGCTGCCACCGCGCCAGTTTGCGCGCGCTATAGGCAGCGAGGGGGTGGGCGCGCGCCCGCGCAACCTGCTTTCCCGTTTCCGTGGACCATGATCCATTCTCGATCCAACCGGATGTGCCTTTGACCAGTTGCCGATACCTCGACGACCGAAGCGTCCGCGCCAGACGCCGGTGGCCGTCGCGCGCTTGCTGTCCCAGGGTCGAGGATCCGATATCGGTCGCAGCCGCCGTTTTTTGATCGCCGAGCCGCTCGATCGCGACGTCCAGATCCCGCACTGCGCCAAGGTGGGCGTGCAGCCACTTCAGTTCACGCCTGATCCTGGCGGGTTGGGGATCGACAAACATCGGCGAGAAAAACGATATCGCCGTGCGCAGGCGCGTGAGCGCAACTCGCATTTGGTGCAGCGCGACGCCATCGCCTCTGCATGTCGCCGCATGATTTGCGGTCAAATCCTCAAGACAGCGCCGCGCAATCAGGCGAAAGGCGGTATCGCACGCCATTGTTGGGTTCAGCTGCGGGCGCTCCGGCCGTTGCGGGCCAGAGGTAGCCTTTGCTGCCGATTTCGGGGGTGCCGACATTGCTGCTCGTACTGTTCGGCACAGGGCCGCCAGCATCAAGATAGCGATGTCGCAAGGCCGTTGGAAGGCAGTGGAAGCGGCTGCTTGGCCGGGCTGCGGCGGGTCAACTTTTCTTCATTCCGAACAGCCGTGCTGGTACTGCCCCCGAGTACCGCCACTCTCTGCCTGTCGGTCAGGGTAACGGTCGCGAAGACGCGGTCGCCTCGCGCCACATAGGAGCCATGGGGCCATGATGCTCCGGCCGGGGAAGCGATCAAAGGTGCCCTCGAAAGTCAGATGTTGCAGTGCAATAGCGGTGTCGAGCGCGCGGTAGGGCATTTCTGCGGGTGGTGTCATTACCTCCCTCGATGATTTTGACGACGTTGCCCGTTGACTGCCCGATTGAGCGCCGGCCCGTCTTTCCTTTCTCGCTCGCGCGCATTGCCAAGCTAGAGGCCAGGGAGCAATCTTCTTGCAAGGATTGCGGCCGGTTGGAATGAAAACGTGATCCAATAGTGGAGGGATTGGTATGCCTTTGCTCCATTCGCTGGTTCCGGCGTTCCTGCTCCTTGCCGGTTCCCAGGCGATCGCGCAGATGGCCTATCCGGACAGGCCGATCAAGATGATCGTTCCCTTGGCGGCGGCGAGCGCCGTTGATGTCGCGGCGCGAATCGTGACCCAGAAGATGGCCGATAATATGGGCCAGCAATTCGTCATCATGAACCAGCCGGGCGCGTCCGGGCTGATCGGCGCCGAGGCGGTCGCGAGGGCCGAGCCCGACGGCTACACGATCGGCGGGTTCAACGACAGCATCATGACCATGGTGCCCAACCTGCAGTCCAAGATGCGCTGGGACATCCTGAAGGATTTTGAGCCGGTGTCGCTCGTCGCCACGGTGGAGTGGGGGCTGATCGCCAACAACCAGAGCAGCTACAGGACCGCGGCCGACCTGATCGCCGCCGCAAAGGCAGCTCCTGGCAAGATCGATTATGGCTCCGGGGGGCCGGGCAGTCCGCAGCATCTGGCGATGGCGATGTTCGCTTCCAGCGCCGGGATATCGCTGACGCATGTGCCCTACAAGGGCGCAACGCAAGCCGCGACGGACGTCGCCGCCGGCCAGATTCCCGTTGGCTTTCAGGGTCTCGGGACCGTTGCGGCGCTGGTGCGGGGCGGCCAGGTCAAACTGATCGGCGTGACCACGAAAGAGAGGCTGCCGCAGTTTCCCGAAGTGCCAACCGTCTCGGAATCGGGCCTGCCCGGCTTCTTCTTCAATTCCTGGTTTGCGATCCTGGCGCCCGCTGGCACACCAAAAGACATCATCGCCCGGCTCAACGCCGAGGTCTTGAAGGCCGTCAGCGATCCCGAAATTCGCCGCAAACTCGAGGAACTGGGTTTCGCGGTGCGCGGCAGTTCGGCCGACGAGCTCGGCGCCATGACGCGCGATCAGCTCGCCAAATATGCCCGCGTGATTAAGGAGATGGGTATCGCCAACGAATGAACCCGCCAGAATGGCGAATCCCGGGACGGAATTGCCGTCCGCTGGCCAGTCCAGCACCCCCAGATCCGGCTTTGGTGCTGTTCGGACCTAATCCCAATACGGCCCTCTTTGCAGGATAATCTAAAATTGTCGTCTAATCCCTCGCACCCTTTACGAGCAACTAGTTGAAAGACCTGAACATAATTCAGGGCTTTCTTGCTGAGCGCACCGTGCGGGCGTATAATTTGACACAGTGGGGCGGATTGACAGCTCTCTTCTGACCCAGCAATCACGAAAAGTATAGATGGTCGTGACCGGCGTGCCTCAGGACAAGACAGGCGAAGCTCGAGGATATCCGAGCAACAAGCTGGCAACGCTGCGTAAACACCCGTATTTTTGTGATCTTGAGCCTGAAGCCTTCGACCAACTCTGTCGCTACGCCAAGCACTCCACGCTGAAGCGGGGAGCCACGATTTTTTCCAAAGGCGACCCCGGCAACAGCCTTTTTGCGGTGATGTCAGGCACCGTGAAAATCAGCGTTTCCTCTCCCGATGGCCGCAGCGCGATTTTTAACCTTATCGGCCCCGGCGAAATTTTCGGGGACATTGCGCTGCTCGACGGGCTGGCACGGACAGCCGATGCCACCGCCAATACCAATTGCGAGGTCTTTGTCATCGATCGTCGCGAATTCATTCCTTTCGTGCGAAGCCAGCCGGCGCTTGCGATGAAGTTCATCGAGCTGCTTTGCGCGCGGCTGCGATCGACAAGCGACCAGGTCGAACAGATCATTCTCCAGAATCTGCCGGGCCGGCTCGCCAGTGCGCTCATTCGCTTGTCCGAAAAATACAAGCCCGCGCCTGGAGGCCGAACCATCGCCGTTACCCAGCAGGAGATCAGCGAGATGGTCGGCATGACCCGCGAGAGCATCAACAAGCAGTTGCGGGTTTGGGCCGCCCGTAGCTGGGTTCGTCTCGAACATGGCGCCATTGTTGTGCTGGATCCGGAGTCGCTGCAGGCGCTGGCCGAAGCGGGATCGGGAAGCGAAGGCGATTAGTAGAACTTGATCCCGAAGAGTGATTTCCGATTTTAAAGAAGATCATGCTCAAACAATTGGAGCATGATCCCGCACATCTGAGTTCGACAAGACTCTGGCGCAAATTGTTCGCCGGGCGCCGTGCTCGACGATCGACAACACCTTTTCCAAAGGTTTATTTGCTAGATGTGATGCGCTTCACATTCGCTTGGCGTGCACTGAACTAGTCACGTGACTGCATGTCAGCACGATTGGAGGCATCCATGCACGGCACGTTCGACAGATCAGGCAAGAGCAACAATCGTATCAGCGGTGGGCGGGACTTTGGGTTCCTTGCGGTAATGGGGCTTCTCATGATGGCGCTGACCGGGTTCGTGATAACCCATCCGGTGGCGTCGACCTGGATAGCAAACGCGGTGCAGGCCGAATTTGTCGGCCCGGGCCTTGCACCGGAAGTTGCTCCAACGCAACTCGCCCAGCCACGCCAGGTAACCGGGACCGTCAGGGCCCAATGATGTTTGTTGGATCATCCGGATGCGAGATTGGCGCCACGCTCGATCGTGAACTCGGCGTCGATCAGCCCGCGCGAATGGTTCATGTCCGATTGCGACATCAGCAAGGTGAGATCCTTGCCCTTCAGCGAAGCAAGGACCTCGGATAGCCGCTCGGAAAGTGCCGGCGCTATTCCCTCGAACGGCTCGTCGAGCAGCAGGCATTTTGTGCCGACGCCAAGCGCACGGCCAAGCGCGACCAGCTTCTGCTGGCCGCCGCTCAACAATAATGCCTTGCGGTGACGCATTTCCGTGAGCTCGCCGATCACGTCATACACGAAGTCGAGCCGCGCCTTGCGGTCGAGGTGGTCGGCGACCCAGAGCGGCAGGAGGATGTTTTCCTCGACAGTGAGCTGAGGCACCAGACAACGATCCTCCGGCATGTAGCCGATCCCGAGCGCCGCGCGGCCGTGTCGCGGGATCGCGGACAGATCGGTGCCCTCGAACCGGATGACGCCCTGCGCCGGATTGAGATGACCCATGATGGAACGCATCAGCGTGGTCTTGCCGGCGCCATTGCGGCCGACCAGACTCACCATCGCGCCTCTCGCCACACGCATCGAAAAGCCGCGCAGTGCCGGCATCGACTGGATCTCGACCACCAGGTGATCGATCTCGAGCATTGGCGCCAGGGCGATCATCGCACGCTGCCGGTGACGTAGCGCCGCACTTCCGGATC
>WNGJ01004761.1_pt1 | contig 14520 bp, 15 predicted proteins | sample 5400611 | NCBI WGS metagenome assembly WNGJ01 (sample SAMN13153375, study PRJNA577476) | soil metagenome | isolation source: 40 cm soil or saprolite under Garry oak tree replicate 1 | place: USA:California | collected 2016-06-15
TGGTGAAAAAGGACGGCCATCTGCCGCTCTTCGCCGAGCCAGTCGAAGTGGAATTCGCCATGGCCGAAGGCTCGGTCAAAACACACGATCGCATCCGTTTCCAAAATCCGGACCGCGGACGACAAACTATTTTCGGCACCGCCGACGCGAAGACGATCGAAACGACAGCCGGCCGGGTAATTTTCAATCAAATTTGGCCGAAGGAACTCGGTTTCTTCAATAAAGCGGCCGGCAAAAAACAACTGAGCGACATCATTTGGCGCTGCTATCAGGTTGCGGGACCAGCGGCGACGGTCGCGACCCTCGATAAGCTGAAAGAGCTTGGCTTCACCGAGGCGACACGGGCGGGAATCTCGATTGGAATTTCGGACATGATCATTCCGAAGGAAAAAGAGACCGAGCTCGAAAACGCTTATAAACAGATTCGCCAGGTCGAGCAGCAATATCGAAAAGGCATCATCACCGACGGCGAGCGTTACAACAAGATCATCGATATCTGGACGCACGCCGGCGACGAGATTTCGAACGTCATGTTCCGGACTTTGGAGCACAACGACGGCCGTAAGGAACTCAATCCGGTTTATTTGATGGTCGTCGAACTTCCGCGAAGGTCTGAGCGTGCTCGAGTATTTCATCTCGACTCACGGCGCGCGTAAAGGTTTGGCCGACACCGCGCTGAAAACCGCGGACTCCGGTTATCTCACCCGTAAATTGGTCGACGCGGCACAAGACGTCATTATCAATATAGAAGATTGCGGCACCGTAAACGGAATCGTCGTCCGCTCGATTTACGAGGGCGACGAGGAAGTTGTCGATCTTGCCCAGCGAATCATCGGCCGCGTCAGCTGTGAAACGATCGCGGACCCAGTGGACAAGAAAAAGAAGATCGTCAAAGCCAACCAACTCATCGACGAGAAAATCGCGGCAGATTTGCAGCGCATCGGTGTAGAGAGCTTGAAGATCCGCTCGGTGTTGACCTGCGAATGCGGTCGCGGCGTTTGCGGAATGTGTTACGGACGGAATCTGGCCACCGGCCAGTACGTGAAAATGGGCGAGGCGGTCGGAATTATCGCAGCCCAATCGATCGGCGAGCCTGGAACGCAATTAACGATGCGGACATTCCACATCGGCGGAACGGCGAGCCAGACTTTCAAACAACCTATCATTAAAGCGAAGAATGATGGCGCGGTGCGCTTCAACGATTTGCGAACGGTGCAAGCCCTCGACGGCAGCTGGATCGTGTTGAGCAAGAATGGTTCGATCAGCGTGCACAACGCGGAAGGCCGCGAGCTCGAGCGTTATAACGTGGTTATCGGTTCGATGATTTCGAAGGACGACGGCGCGCATGTGAAAAAAGGCGAGACGTTCGTGCAATGGGACCCGTACAACGTGCCGATTCTGACCGACAAGAGCGGCAAGATCGAATTCCGCGACATGATCGCGGGTGTTACGATCAAGCGCGATGTCGATGAAGCAACCGGCTTGATGGGCACCGTGATTATCGAACACAAGGAAGATTTGCATCCGCAAATCGTCATCGTCGGCGACAAAAAGGAAGTGCTGGCCAGCTACTCGATTCCGGCGGGCGCGCACGTGATTGTCGAAGAGGACCAAAAAATTCGCGCGGGCGCATTGTTGGCAAAGACGCCGCGAAAGGTTGCCAAGACGAAAGACATCACCGGCGGTTTGCCGCGCGTTGCCGAATTGTTCGAGGCGCGCCGTCCAAAAGATGCGGCCGAAATCGCCAAGATCGACGGCGTTGTCGAAATGGGCGGGACCGTTCGCGGCAAACGTCGACTTATTTTGAAGGACCCTGAGACGGGCGCGGAAGAGGAACACCTTATCTCCCTCACTAAACACATTATCGCGTTCAAGGGGGATTTCGTGAAGAAAGGCCAGCAATTGACCGAAGGACCAATCGTGCCGCACGAAATTCTGGAGGTCTGCGGTCCGCAGGAATTACAGGAGCACCTCGTCAACGAAGTGCAGGAAGTTTACCGGCTCCAAGGCGTCGAGATTAACGACAAGCACATCGAAATCATCGTCCGTCAGATGTTGCGTAAAGTTAAAATCACCGATCCAGGTGACACCTCGCTGCTTTGGGGCGATCAGGTCGATAAGCTCGACTTCGAGAACGAGAACAAACAGGTCGTCGATAAGGGCGGCAAGCCGGCGGAAGCCGTGCCAGTGTTGCTTGGCATCACCAAGGCATCGCTTGAAACCGACAGCTTTATCTCGGCGGCATCGTTCCAAGACACGACGCGCGTGCTAACCGAAGCCGCAACGCTCGGCAAGGTCGATCGCCTGCGCGGCTTCAAAGAGAATGTCATCATGGGTCACCTGATTCCGGCGGGCACGGGATTCCCGGCGCATCGCGAAGTCAGGCTGGTGGAAAAAGGCGAACCAATCGGCGCCCCAGCGATGGACGAAGCCGAGCTGCAACCGGCGATCGGGTAAGATCAACACTCGAACGGGTAGCTAACGGATTGGCGTTTCACCGAAACGCCCTACAATTCGTTTGATGTCGATCGTGACCAAAACCGGTGACCAGGGCGAAACGTCGCTCATGTACGGCCGGCGAGTGCCAAAGAACGATTCGCGCGTTGAAGCTTACGGTTCGGTGGATGAATTGACCGCCGCGCTCGGACTCGCCCGCGCCATTTCCGATGACAAATTTGTGGCTGAGCAGATTTTCGCCATCCAAAAAGATCTGATCAACATCATGGGAGAACTCGCTACTTTGCCGGAAGATCGAGAACGATATTCTAAGGATGGCTTCCACATAACTGACGCTAAAATGGTCGATCGGGTTACCGCAGTGATTGTCGACCTTGAAAAAGATAAATCGCTCTATCCGAAGGATTGGGTCATTCCCGGCGCCAATGGCGTTTCCGCGGCTCTCGATTTTGCGCGAACGTCCTGCCGCCGGGCGGAAAGGCAGGTCGCGACTTTGAAGGATCCAAACCCCGAGATTCTTCGTTACCTCAACCGTCTCTCCGATTGGTGTTGGATTCTCGCGCGTGCAACTGAGGCACGGGCAAGAGTGTGATAACGTGGCGGCAAATGAAGATTTTTTCCTCGGCAAAACTGTCCGCCACACCAATGGCTCTTTTTCTTAGTACGATGCAGTTAGTCGCGGCACTGTCTGATGCGACTCGACCCGCCAACGTGTTAGGCCCGGCTAACGCGCCGGTGACCATTGAGTTCTTTAGCGACTTGCAGTGTCCGCAGTGCGCGCGCTACGAACCGATCGTCAAGAGCTTGAAGACTGAGTTCGGCGACAAAGTGCGAATGGTGCTGCGCCATTTCCCGTTAAACACGCACGAGCACGCCGTGCTCGCGGCGTGCGCTGCCGAGGCAGCAGCAAACCAGGGCAAGTTTTGGCAAATGGCCGAAGCTCTTTACAAGACGCAATGGATGTGGGCCAGCGCTCCGGCACCGCGCACGATCTTCATGGACCAGGCTAAGAACCTAGGATTGGACCTCGATCAGTTCCAAAAGGACTTGGACGGCACTGAATGTCGCGAGCGGATTGACGCGGACGGAGCCTACGGACTAGCGCGCGGCGTGAAGACTGCGCCGTCGGTGCTTATCAACGGCTACAATGTTCCGAACACCGAGTTCAATGAGAATGGCTTTCGCGCCGCAATCAAGGCGGCCTTGGCTAAAGCAAACCAGTGATGTGGTCACGGCGAATTGCCATCATCGCGGCCGTTATCGCGGCTTTCGGTTTGGTGGATAGCGGTTACCTGACGATAAACCATCTTCAAGGCAGCTACATTCGCTGCGGGGACGATTGTTCCGCCGTTCTCGGCAGTAGGTACGCAGAAGGAGTTGCAGGCGTGCCGCTGGCCGGTTTTGGCGCGATGGCCTATCTGACTGTGATTGTCGCTGCCGTGTTCGCGGCATGCGGCTCGACACTTGGACGACAGGTTCTCGCCGTTATGGCGACGACGATGGCGCTGGTCAGCGTGTGGTTGCTCTATCTCCAGGCATTCGTGATCCACTCCTTTTGTAAGTACTGTCTCGCCTCGGCGGCGGCTTCGTTGAGTTTGGCTGGATTAGTCCTGATCGAGCGATTGCATCGCGGCGCCTCGAGCGCAAGAGGCTAGGGTTTAAAGGCAGAAATTGCAGTTGCGACATTGCATCTCTTAGAGCATCTTCCACGTCCGCCGATTCCCCCTCCTCTGCGGCGCGATTTTTGTATGGCAAACACAGTTGAATTGGTGCCTGAGCTTTTGGAAGCGGGCGTGCATTTCGGTCACCAGACCAAGCGCTGGAACCCGAAGATGAAGCCGTTCATCTTCGAGCAGCGCAATCAGATTTACATCATCAATCTCGATGAGACGGTGAAGCAACTTCATCGCGCGACCGAGTTCCTCCAAGAAGTGGCGCGCCGCGGTGGAAAAATTCTTTTCGTCGGTTGCAAAAAGCAGGCGCAGGAAGCGATCAAGGAAGCGGCGCTCGCGTGCGGCCAATTCTACGTCAATCAGCGCTGGCTTGGCGGGACCTTGACCAATCTCGCGACGATTCGGAAAAGCATCGGCCGGCTCAAATACATCGAGCAGATCGAGCAATCGCCCGAATACAAGAAAATGGGCAAGCAGGAACTGGCGGCTCTGAACCGCGAAGCGGCCAAGCTGCGTCGCAACCTCGAGGGAATTCTCGAAATGGCGCAGTTACCCGATGCCGTAGTCATAATCGACACGACTCGCGAGCAGAACGCGGTCAATGAAGCAAAACGCCTGAACATTCCGATCGTTGCGATCGTTGATACGAATGCCGATCCGGAAATGATCGATTATCCGATTCCGGGAAACGACGACGCGATTCGCGCCATCCGGATCGTCTTGCAGAAACTTGTTGATGCGATCGTTTCGGCGAGCGGCGAAGCACGGATTCGCGAGCAAATCGAGATGGCTGGCGTTTCTGCCTGACCGGCGACACGCCAAGCCCAACGCTCAACGTTCAAGATTTTCAATGAAAGCGACAACCGACATCAACCCTCAATTAGTTAAACAGCTCCGCGAAAAAACAAACGCGGGCATGATGGACTGCAAACGCGCCCTGGCCGAGGCAGAGGGTGATCTTGCGAAAGCAGAGACGATTTTGCGAACCAAAGGGATCGCGAGTGCGAGTAAGAAGGCGTCGCGTGCGACCAAGGAAGGCATCGTTGCTTCTTACATTCATTTGCAGGGCAAGGTCGGTGTTCTGGTGGAAGTGAATTGCGAAACCGATTTCGTCGCGAAAAACGAAAATTTCCGTGGTTTCGTCAAAGACATCACGCTCCACATCGCGGCAGCGCATCCGCTTTACGTCAGTCGCGAGGATGTGCCCGGAAAATTGATCGAGGCCGAGCGCGAGATTTACAAGGCGCAGGTGAAAGGCAAGCCCGCAAACGTGACTGAAAAAATTGTCGATGGAAAACTCGACAAGTTCTACAGCACGGTCTGTTTGCTCGAACAAGGCTTCATCAAAAATCCCGACGTCACGATCAAAGATCTGCTCAATGGAAAAATTGCCGAACTTGGCGAGAACATTGTGATCCGCCGCTTCACCCGTTACCTCGTTGGCGAGCCGGTTCCCGCCGGAGCGTAATAGCGTTCTGTCATCCTGAGCAAAATCCGTTTCATCCGCGTAATCCGCGGTTAAGTTGAAGCGGTGGGCCTGAAGAAATACAAAGCGAAGCGCGACTTCTCGGAGACCGCCGAGCCGAAGGGGGGGAAGCCGTTGCCAAAGCAAGTCCGCGGCGCCTCCCGATTTGTCATTCAGAAACACGACGCGCGCCGATTGCATTACGATTTCCGGCTGCAAATGGAGGGCGTTCTCAAATCATGGGCGCTGCCAAAAGGCTTGCCCTGGCACCAAGGAGAGAAGCATCTCGCGGTCGAAGTGGAAGACCATCCGATAGAATACGAAACCTTTGAAGGCATCATTCCCGAAGGTCAGTACGGCGGCGGCACGGTCATGGTTTGGGATCAAGGCGCCTATTATGTTTACGGCGAGCAGCCGTTGAAATCATTGCGCGAGGGCAAACTTCATCTCGTTCTCGCCGGGGAGAAAGCGAAAGGCGAATGGACGCTTGTGCGAATCCGCGGCCGCGATGGGGAAAAGAATACGTGGTTGATCATGAAAACGGGCGGAAGCGCCAAGCCGCCATCGAAGAAAGCTGAGGACCAGTCGGTCAAGACCGGCCGGACGATGAAACAGATCGCGGAAGAGCGCGATGCAGAATGGGAATCAAATCGCGAAGAAAAAAATCCGAGCGAAAGATCGACATTTAAGGCGCGAATTAAGGCCGCGCTTAAAAAAAAAGACCGAGGAATAGCAGGACGCGACGACGCCGAAAATGAAGGCGTGCAGGCCGCACCCGGGCTCCTGAAGAAGTTACCAACGGCCAAGCCTCGCTTCATCGAGCCGATGAAAGCGCGTCTGGTCGATAATCCTCCAACGAACGGCGATTGGCTTTATGAATTAAAGTTCGACGGCATCCGCGCCATCGCCGTTAAGAACAAGAGCAAGATTTCGTTAATCTCACGCAACGGAAACAGATTAGACGCGCGTTTTCCTGAAATTGCCGAGGCGGTAAAGAATTTGCCGGTGCGTGAATCCGTGACCGACGGCGAAGTGGTCGCGCTCGATGAAGAGGGGCGTTCCTCGTTTCAACTCTTGCAGGCGCTCGAAATGGAAGGACGAAAAGCGCCTTTGCGCTTTTACGTTTTCGATCTGCTCCAACTCGACGGCAAAAGTTTGCTCGGCCTGCCGCTCGAACAACGCAAGCAAGTCCTCGCCCAAGTTTGCGAAAGCGCCGGCGACCCGATTCGTTATTCCGGCGAAATCAGCGGCGATATAAAATCGTTGCTCGCCGAAGTAAAACGCCGCTCACTGGAAGGATTGATCGCCAAGCAGCGCAAATCGGTCTACGAGCCGGGGCGGCGCAGCGGGACTTGGATTAAACTGAAATGTCTCAATCAGCAGGAATTCGTAATTGGCGGCTACACGCCGCCCGGCGGCTCGCGCAAACACTTCGGCGCGATCCTCGTTGGCTACTACGAAGACAAGAACAAAAGAAGAGACAGTTGTCTCAAATTTGCCGGCAAAGTCGGAAGCGGTTTCACGGCGAAGTCTTTGTCGATCTTGTCCAAGAAATTTCGCGAAGAAGAACGCGACGACTGTCCGTTTGTCGATCTTCCGTCGAAAGATGGTGGTGAATGGGTGCAGGGAATCACTCCGTCGATGATGAAAAAAATGCACTGGGTGAATCCTAAATTCGTCGCTCAAATCAAGTTCGCGGAGTGGACTCGCGACGGGAAACTTCGCCAACCGGTCTTCCTCGGCATGCGCGAAGACAAAGAAGCCACGAAAGTAAGGCGAGAAGCCGCCTAGCTGAGGAAGCTCGGAACAGTTCGTGCTTCGAACGCGGAAGTTATTGACAATTGTTCACAATTGGCGGAAATCGACAGTCCCGCGCCCAGTCTAACAACAAAAGGAAATTGATTATGCGTCCAACTTGGAAGGGCAGTATCAGCTTCGGCCTCGTTTACATTCCAATTTCGGTTTATCCGGCGACCCGGGAAGAAAAGCTCAGTTTTCGACAACTGCGCAAAAGCGACCTCAGCCCGATCAAATACAAAAAGGTTGCCGAGGCGGACATGAAAGAAGTGCCGGCCGATCAAATCGTAAAAGGTTTTGAGTACGAGCGCGGCCGCTATATCGTTTTAAGCGACGAAGATTTCGAAAAGGTGCGGATCGAATCCACCCACTCGATCGACATTACCGACTTCGTCGACCTTGAGCTGGTGGATCCGAAATTTTTCTACAAGCCGTACTTCCTCGAGCCACAGAAAGGTGGCGAAAAAGCGTACGCGCTCCTGCACAAGGCGCTGAGCGGAACGGGTAAGATCGGCATTGCCAAAGTCGTAATCGCAAACCGCGAGTATCTGGCGGCGGTGAAGCCGGACGGATTGTTTCTCGTTCTCGAGCTGATGCATTTCGCGAGCGAGGTGCTGACCCCGGAAGAATTAACCCGTCCAAAAACGGAGTTGAATGACAAGGAGCTGAAGATGGCGAATGCGTTGATCGAGAGCATGTCTTCGGAGTGGCAGCCGGAAAAATATCGCGACGAGTATCGCGATGCGGTCATGGAGATGATCGAGACAAAGGCGAAAAATAAGGCATTGCCGGCTGCACCCGTTGCAGCGCCGCGGAGCACGAACGTGGTCGATCTTGTTAAAGTTTTACAAGAGAGCATCAACCGGTCGCAATCTGGGCGGGTAAAGCGCGGAGGCAATGGCGCAACCGGTCGGCGGAGATCGACATCTTCGTTGGTAAAACAAAAACGCCGCGCGGCGGCGTGATTATTTAGTTTCCGACGTTTGCCTGGACGCGCTGGACCATGGCAACGGCGGCCATGAGGACGACGCCGGCGACGATCTGATGGGCCCGCAGTGTCGCGTGAAAGAATCCCCATGTGATACAGACCGCGGCGAGCGTTTGCATCATCTCGAAGTAACCGGCGGTGGAAGCGCGAGTGAGACGCAATCCTTCGAAGTAAATGAGAAGCGGGATACCGCCCGAGATTGAGGCGAGCAAAATGAGCAAACCGATCGCTTTGAAGGCGTGAGTTTGCGCAGCAGTTGGCCAAAGCGTGGCGCCATGAAGTTTGCCGTAAACGAACAGGATCAACGTCATGCAGATCAGTCCAACCACGATGCGCATACTGGCAGCAAGTCGAAGCGGCATGCCGATCATGACACCGCGACCAGCAACGGTTGAGCCGCCCCAAAAAAAAGCGCAGATGAGAGCGTAGCCGGTGCCAAGAGTCAGCCCGGCGCGCTCAAACGAAACTGCAATGAGCGTGGGAAATTCCACGGAGAGAAAAATACCGGCGAGGACAGCGATCGCGGCATAGAGAAAAAAGCGCGGCGCGAGGCGATCGCCGAAAAGGAGAAACGCACCCAACGTCGAGATTACCGGCTGGATATTCAGAATGACGTTAACAACAGTCGGGTTTCCGTGTTTGAGCGCGAGCGTGAAAAAGATGGTGCCGACCGCCGAGCCGGCAAAACCGGAAAAGAGCAAATAGCTCCACGTCGAGATGTTGATCTTGCGAAGCTCGCCGAGATTCGGCAGGAGGAGCGGCAGAAACATCAGCAGAATCAGGACATGTTCCCAAAAAACGATCACCTGGGCGTCGAACAATTCGTTCAGTGGAATGCGCCACGCGCTCTCCGTCCCCCAAAGGGCCGCACCGAGACCGACGAGCCACGGACCATAGCTCAGACCCTCGCCGGAGCGATCTTTGAAAGCCATGGCCGATTGCATCACCCGCGATCCGGAAAGCTGGCTGCGGCCTCGACCAGTCCCTGATCTCTTGCTCGGCGGAAAATCATCCACACTCCGAGAAGGACAAATGCGGCACCGAATAAAGACCAAGGCGGAAAGGTCTCGCCGCCTATTGACCAACCAAGCATGACCGCGCCCGGCGGCGTGATCAGGGAAATGGTTTGCAAATTTGTGACGGACATGCGCGGCAACAGCCAATAGAGAAGCAGAAATGTCAGGGCGGAGCCAATGACCGCGAGATAAAGCAGGCAGAAGATCGACATCATCGTCCAATGAAATCGCGTTGGGTCACCATCGACAATGAATCCAAGAAAGAGAAGCGGCACCGTTCCAAAAATCATCTGCCACGCAGCAAGCATTGCCGGCGCAATTTGAATCGCACGCTTTTTAAGGACGACATTTGAGAAAGCAGCGCCGGCGCCGCCTAACGAAATTCCAACGCCGCCCCAAAACGCGAGCAGACCGCTGAAAGTGAGCAAACGCGCACAGATCAACGCAACGCCGGCGAGGGCAAGCAATGCGCCCATCAGTTTCTGCAGGCGCAATGGCTCATCCGGCAACATCCAATGTGCGAAGATCATTCCGAAAATCGGAATAGTGGCCTGTAATACAGCCGCAAGGCCGGACGACACATGAAGCTCGCCCCAGAAGAGGAGCGTGTAATTGATCGCGAACATTAGAATACCGGTAAACGCAAGCGCAACGTAATCAGCGCGATACAGCGGCAGAAGTCGCACCCGGCCGGCCGAAACGGCGGTGAGAACGATGATTGCGATCAGGAAGCGAATCGCGACGAAGGAAATTGGCGGCAGATCGCGCAGCCCGACTTTGATTGCGAGCCAGGTAGAGCTCCAAACGATGCAGAGAGTGAGCCACGCCGCTGGAATCCGCCAACCGATGCGTTGCATTCGCCGCGATACTCGCGTGGATCGTCAATGCCGTAAAGGCACAGCCTTGCGCTTGTTGCGGAGAAAATCCGCGTTAGCGTGTGACACGTGAAAGTCAATGTAATCGTCAAACCGAAAGAGGCTGTGCTCGATCCGCAGGGAAATGCGGTTCGCGACGCAATGCGTCACCTTGGCATGCCGGAAGTCCGCAGCGTTCGGATCGGCAAATATATGGAAATCAATGTCGAAGGAGAAGATGCCGATCTTGAGAAGCGGCTGCACCGCCTTTGTCGCGACCTTCTCTCCAATCCGGTAATTGAAGACTACGAATTGGTGAAGGCCAACGGCGCGCGCAAGACCTCACAGGTCAGAAAAAAGCAGAAGTGAAAGCGTTGCGGTATTTTTTCTGTGTGGTGCTCCCGCCGCTGGCGGTACTGATGACCGGACGGATCGCGAGTTTTTTTCTGAGCATCCTCCTGACATTGCTGGGCTGGATACCGGGAGTTATTCATGCCGCACTGGTCGTGAACGATTATCATGAGGAACAACGCGCGCGGGCAATCGCCCATTAGATCGACATGAAGTTTGCCGTTATCCAATTTCCCGGCTCTAACTGCGACCAGGATTGCGTTTCCGGCATTAACAGCATTGAAGGGCTGCAGGCTGATTACGTCTGGCACAAAGAAACATCGCTCCGCGATTACGATGCGATCGTTTTGCCAGGCGGATTCGCTTACGGCGATTATCTACGTTGCGGCGCCATCGCACGCTTCTCGCCGATCATGAAGGCCGTGATCAGCGACGCGCGCGGGGGGAAACTCGTTCTTGGCACATGCAACGGTTTCCAAGTTTTGTGTGAAGCGGGCCTTCTCCCAGGTGCGCTCGTCCGCAATCGATCGCTTCGTTTTGTCTGCGAGATGGTGACACTGCGCGTAGAAGTCCCGGATTCGCCGTTCACGCATGGGTGTTCAGAAGGAACTCTGCTCCGAATGCCGATCGCCCACGGCGAGGGCTGTTATTTCGCGGATGATAAGACACTGCACGAGCTGAATCACAACCGGCAAGTCATTATGCGCTACGCCGACGATCGGGGCCGAATTGTTCCCGAGGCGAACCCGAACGGTTCGATCGAGAACATTGCGGGCATCTGTAATCGCGAGGGAAACGTGCTCGGGCTAATGCCGCACCCGGATCGCGCCTCCGACGTGCGGCTTGGAAGCGCTGACGGCGCAAAGATTTTTCGCTCGATGATGGAGACCATCGTCGCTCAGCACGCGCGCGCTGCATAAAAGATCAGTATTGTGAGCTTCTTCATTACCGGCACCGACACCGGTGTTGGAAAAACGCACACCGCCGTGCAATTGCTCCGGCTGTTGCGCGCAAATGGAAGATCGTGCGCCGGATTCAAACCGATTTGCTGTGGTGATCGCCGGGACGCCGAGTTTCTGTTGTCCGCGAGCGCGAACGGTCTGACCATAGACGAAATTAATCCGCTTTGGCTGAAAACACCGGCCGCGCCGTTGACCGCGGCGCAAATCGAAGCCGTGAATATCAACATCGAACCGTTGCTCGATGCGTTTCGGAAACTGGCGGCCCGGGTTGATGGCGTATTTGTCGAAGGTGTCGGCGGCTGGATGGTGCCGGTGCGGTCGGATTACTTTGTCAAAGATCTGGCCGTTGAGATTGGCCTCCCGGTGCTGGTTGTGGCTCGGAACCGGTTGGGTTGCCTGAATCACACTCTTCTGACAGTCGGCAGTGTTCAGGCCGCGGACTTGCGCTGCGCGGGCGTGGTCTTGAACAGTCCCTCCAGAGACCCAGATATCGCCCAAACCACCAATGCGGACATTTTAGCAAGCGTTCTTGATGTTCCGCTACTGCCCGAATTGGCGGAGAATACGGCAGAATTGCCACAAGAATGGAGACAGATTTTGGGTTTTTCGGAGTAGAGGTGTCTGTTAATCAACCGGACATAAGTGTAAATTAACTTTACACAAATCGGAGGCCTGTAGCGGCTCTCCCCAGGTAAATCACGCTGGCACCTGCGCTGCTAACCCTACAAAATATGCTCCTCGAAAAAACGTTTCACATGAGCCAGCCGCTGGCCGAATCCAAGGCCCGGCTGACCAGCATTCAATCCTATAAACGGCAGTTTCTAATGGTCACGAAAGCAATGGTGACCTCTTCAAAAACGGTAGAATTCAGTTTTCGCGGTCCGCTCGGCTTTGAGGCGCGCACCGTCCTGCTGGCGGTGGACGGCGATTCAGACGACCAATTCGCCTTTGAATCAGCGGGCGGAAATATCGAAGTGATGGGGTTAGTCGACTTCACCGAGATCCGGCCGGCCTGCACCGAGGTCACGCTCGCGATCCACTATCGGATAAAGAATCGGCTCTTCGCCTGGCTCGATCAGCGCTTGCACTTCGTCGATACATTTGTGAATGCGGAACTGCGCAGCATTCGCGCGCACTTTGAAGGCATCGCCACCTCCTACGTTGAACGCATGCCAATTCTGCCGTTGTTTGAGTCCGCTGCCGCCGCGTAAAGTTTCCAAAACAGACCTCCATGAAAAGCACGGAGCTTCCGCTCCGTGCTTTTTTATTTGATTCGCACGGCGTGAGTTTTATCGAGACGCAGGATCTGCCCCGGCCGCAATGAGATTTTTGATTTTGGATCGACAATCTTCTTGCCATCGATTTGCACACTGCCTTGTTTGATCAATCGACTCACTTCCGTGCGTGACTTCTTGAGCGCGAAAGCCTGGGCGTAAGCTGCTGCGACCACTGTCACCGATTCATCGACAATCGCTGGAATTGCCGGAAGCTCCGCTTCGTCCAAACGCTTTTCGCTAAAGCGCGCATTCCAATCGGTAAGTGTCCTCTGCGCGACCTCGGCCGAGTGATAGGTTTGTACGATCTCAAACGCGAGCTGCTTTTTTGCTTCAAACGGGTCCGCGCCTTTTGATAGCTCACGCCCGAGCAAGACCTCATAATAACGCGCCATCAATTTATCTGAGATGCTCATTAGCTTGCCGAACATGTCCGTGGGCGGTTCGTTCACGCCAACGAAGTTGCCCAAGCTCTTGCTCATTTTCTTTGAACCATCCAAACCTTCCAGGATCGGAAGAAGAAAAACGATTTGCTGCGGCATACCTTCCTCCTTTTGGAAACCGCGTCCGACTAAAATGTTGAAAAGTTGATCAGTGCCACCGAGCTCCACGTCCGCCCGCACCATTACAGAATCCCAGCCTTGCATGATCGGGTATTGAATTTCGTGGGCGTGGATTGCCTGTTGATTATCGATCCGCCCGCGGAAATCTTCCCGCTGCAGCATCTGTTGAAGAGTGACCCGGCTGTTCAAGCGAAGCACATCTTCGTAGGACATGCTGCGAAACCAATCGCCATTGCAAACGATCTCCGTCCGAGCCGGATCGAGAATCTTGAAGGCCTGCTCACGATAGCTTTGCGCGTTATGCATCACTTCTTTGTGCGTGAGATGCGGCCGGGTGGCGGACCGACCGCTCGGGTCGCCAATCATCCCGGTAAAATCACCGATAATGAGAACTGCTTGATGTCCGACGTCCTGAAATTGTCGAAGCTTTCGCAGCACAACTGCGTGACCAAGGTGGATGTCGGCAGTCGTGGGATCGACCCCGAGCTTGACCCGGAGTGGGCGGCCGAGCGCCAGTTTTTCGCGCAGCTCCGCTTCGCTAATGATTTGCGCGGCGCCTTTTTTTAGAAACGCCAAGGCTTCATCCGGTCGCATGATTCGCAACTGTAGTGGCCGGCGTCCTCGGCGGCAAAGATTTCCGACAATTGCAACTGAGAGAGCGGCCGGTTTTACCGAGCGCGCTATTTATTCTTATTCAGCAGGTCCCGAACTTGGTCGATCGTCATCGGCGGATTTTGGCGATCCAACGATTTTTGACTTTTTCCCTGATCTCGGAACTGATGTTGGTCGGCGAAGGTTCGGCTCGCGGTCACGTTGTGAGGATTGTTGGCGCTGTGAATGTCGCGAACGGACGATGTTGCTACCGGCTCGGGGATATTTGCGATCCGATTCTGGGTCGAGGAAACTTTGGGTTCGGTCCCAACCGAGCGAGAAGGATACTCCGTGGTAGTAAGCGCGTGCGTATTGACGAATGATTTTTCCGCACGGTTCGGTTGCAGCAAAAACGTTCCCACGCTGCCTCGATGCTCGACCACGGCAGAACTGGCGACGAATTTTTTACCCTGAGCATTATTGTGCAGCTCCAGGTTCGGTCTAAGCAAGCGATCGACCAGGCTAGGCT
>WNGJ01015170.1_pt1 | contig 14519 bp, 12 predicted proteins | sample 5400611 | NCBI WGS metagenome assembly WNGJ01 (sample SAMN13153375, study PRJNA577476) | soil metagenome | isolation source: 40 cm soil or saprolite under Garry oak tree replicate 1 | place: USA:California | collected 2016-06-15
AGGACCCCAAGTACTTTCTGAACCACGTGATCGTTGCTGGCCACGCTGCACGGACAGCAGCCATGTTGGCTCCATCCATTCCGGTTTGCTGTCTTAGAAATCCGTGTCCGGCGCCTGGATAGATGGTGTGCTCGTATGTCTTGCCAAGAGCGCGAAGCGTCGAATCCGCAGGTGGGATCGTAGCGTCCACACGCGCGTCATTGCCTCCGTATAATCCAAGAATGGGGGCACGAACTGACGCAAGGTCGCTCGTCTTTGGAGATGTCCCGTAGTAGACCACCGATGCTCCAAGCGTTGGAGAGTGAACGGCGTGCGCGAAGGAAATACCGCCACCCCAGCAAAAACCGACGATGCCGTACTTCTGTTGTGCGGATGGCAGTGACATTCCGTACTGCGCGACGGCATCGAGTTGTTTCTGAACCCAGGCAGCATCGAGAGTTCTGATTGCCGCAGTTGCGAGAGGCGCGAGCACACTGTCCGGGCCATCGGGAAGGTTTTTCATTGTCAACAGATCCGGCGCGATCGCAATGAAGCCATCCGCGGCAAGCTGATCTGCCACGCTCCGTATCCAGGAAGACAGTCCGAAAATCTCGTGAACGACAACAACCACAGGTGCCTTGCTATTCCTCTCTGGGTAAACGATCCAGGCGCGCAAGCTATCGCCATCTCCTGTGCGGATCGTGACCCATTCTCCGTGTCGCGGTGAGCTTCCAAGGCGGGCAAGCGCACTGGAGGCATCCGGCGGCAGGCCTTGAACATTGGACGCGACCACGGCCGATCCTGGTGTTGGTTGCACCGCATGGTCGGCAGCGGTGTGAGAGTCTGCCGCAGGAACCATCTTGTTGCTGGTGCACGCCACAGCTGCGAATGAGAGTGGCAAACCAAGTTTGAGTGCAGATCGAGCACGCATGTTAGTGACCTCCGTGTTTGGCCAGGGCCAGAGCCGCTGGGGTCTGGTCAAACTGCTCCGCGAAGAATTCCCCAACCCGATGTTCCGCATAATAAAACGGGCGCCACGGTACTGAGCCAGTGACAAACCCGGCATGGCCGCCCCTTCTTACTATCTCCACCCGAAGAGCACGGTTTCTCTCTGCTGTTTCACGAACTTCATCCAGCACTGCGGGCGGCAGCATCGGATCATCCACTGCGCTCAATAGTAGCGTCTTGAGCCTGATTCGCATGAGCCACGGCAGCGAACTCGAACGCTCATAATAATCCTGCGCGTCCCTGAATCCGTGTAAGGGTCCCGTGATCAGATTGTCGAAGTCCTCGAGGGTCTGAAGTGCCGCGATCCTATGGTGCGGGGCAAGATCTGGAAAGCGTCTCGCCTTTTCCTGAGCCTTCCTCCGTAGCGAATTCAAGAAGAAACGTTGATACAGTTTCGACAACCCGCGATTTATCTGTTTCGACGACCGGGCGAGATCAAATGGGACGGAAATCGCGGCCGCTGCCTTGAGCTGGGCTGGGAGATCATCACCCCTCTCTCCCAGAAACTTGAGCAGAACATTCCCTCCCAGCGAAACTCCTGCGAGCGCGAGAGGCGAACTGGGAAACTCACGGACAATCCTTTCGAGCACGAATGACAGGTCGCCGGTCTCACCGGAGTGGTAAAACCGTCGAGTTCGATTCATTTCGGAGCCGCAAGAGCGAAAAATGAGTAGATCTGCACCCCACCTTCTTCGGGCTGCCTCACTGAGCAACCCCTGGGCATAGTGCGAGCGAACAGTTCCTTCGAGTCCGTGGAGCAATAACACTCGCGGAGCATTACGTTCTGCGACTAGGCGATGGAGCTCGAGAAAGTCGCCGTCGGGTGTATCCCACCTCTCAACAACAGTCGGGGCTGGGGTTTCACGCCTAAAAAACTTCCCCCATAGAGTTTGCAGATGGCCGCCCGGAACCCACCATGCAGGCGAATAGATTATCTCACGCGTCACGGAGTGCCGGCTTGGAGATCGATGGCGTTTTTTTCAATCATCTTGACCAGGAATCGAGGGTGACGTCTTGGAGGTACAGATCTTCGGGGTCAAAAAGAACGCCGACACGCGTAAAGCGCTTCGCTTTTTCTCGGAGCGGAGGATCAGGACCCATTTCGTTAATCTGATGGAGAGGCCAGCATCGCTTGGTGAGTTGCGAAGATTCGCGCAGAAATTTGGCGTAATGTCGCTAGTGGACAAAGACTCAAAGCGCTTCAGCGAGCTTGGGCTTCGCTATGCGCAACTTTCGGACGAGCGTTGGCTCGAGAAGCTTGCCGAGGAACCTATGCTGCTTCGCCTGCCACTAGTGCGAAACGCCAATCAACTCGTGATCGGGGCAGACGAAAATACGTGGAAAGGCTGGACTGGGCGGTAGTTAGTTCGGCTCGCTTGTGGTGGAAAGCACGTGCAAGCGATATTGAACCTTCGCCCCTCCCTCGCTCAAATCCGGCTCAGGAACAGTGACTTATCGCGTTCTCGTCACCGATGAGATCGATGCCGAAGGTGTCGCGCTTCTTTCGGCCGAGCCTGAGCTCGTCGTCGATGAAGTGCCGACGCTGCCGAAGGATCAATTGCTCGCCCGGATTGCCGACTACGACGCCATCGTGGGGCGAAGTGCTACCCGCATCTCTGCGGATCTTTTGGAGAAAGCACGCAAACTGAAAGTAATTGGCCGTGCCGGCGTCGGAGTGGACAATATCGCGCTCGAGAAGGCGACATCACTGGGCGTAGCGGTGATCAATGCCCCAGCGGGAAATACGATTGCAGTCGTGGAATTGTTTTTTGGAGGCCTGATCTCACTCCTCCGACACATCCCGCGTGCGGATACCTCAATGCATGCCGGGAAATGGGATCGGTCAGCTCTGCTCGGCTCCGAACTGAAGGGGAGAACACTTGGCATCGTCGGGCTTGGACGCATTGGAGGGGAAGTTGCCGTCCGAGCGCGAGCATTCGGAATGAACGTTCTGGCATACGATCCCTATATAGCTCAATCGCGCTTTGAGGCATTGAGAGTCCAGGAAATGATGTCTCTCGATTCTCTGCTCGAGCAGGCGGACGTTCTGACTCTGCACACGCCCCTTACCGATGAAACTACCGGTATGATCGGTCGGCGAGAGCTGGCACGACTTCCTCAGAAGTCGATCGTGGTCAACATGGCTCGTGGTGGAATCGTCGACGAAAGCGCGCTACTCGAAGCTCTGGACAACAACCATTTGCTGGGAGCGGTGATCGATGCCTATGAGAAAGAGCCGCTGGCAGCCGAACACCCGTTGCGCAAACTGCCGAACGTCGTTTTGACACCACACATCGGTGCCTCGACGACCGAAGCACAGCGTAATGTCGCGGTAGATGTGTGCATAGCCGTGCGTGACGCGCTTCTAAGCGGAGAGCTCTCACGCTCGATCAATGTTGCTGATGTAGGAGGTCAATGGGCTGAGGTCGAGCCCGCGCTTACACTCGCGCGTCGAGCCGCCGCAGTTGGACGAGCGATACTTGCGACTCAGGGAACACGCGCGGTACAGCGTGTGGATGTTCGCTCCGGGTCAGCCTTGACTGCAGCAAGGAGCGCATTACTGGCGTCGTCAGCGCGTGGTGTTCTCGAAGGGACAGTAGAGCAGGAGCGTCTCAATCTCATAAACGCCCGCGCCATAGCGGAAACACGTGGCATTGATCTCTCGACGACGGAGACTCCCGCGCAGGACAATCCTTACGGTGTGGAAGTGAGGCTGAGCGGCGGGATGCAGGAGATCGCGGTCGCAGGAACCGCACAACCGGGTGCTCCGGCCCGCCTGACGCGAATCGGGGCGTTTCATGTCGACATCCAACCACGTGATACGCTTCTCATACTTACGAACAACGATGTTCCCGGCGTTATCGGGAGAGTTGGTACCCTCCTTGGCGAAGCAGGAGTCAACATCGCTGAATACCATCAAGCGCGTCTCGCTCAGGGAGGACAAGCACTCGCCGCGGTATCAGTTGATGGCGATGTGAGCGAAGCTATTCGCGAGTCACTACTCCGGCTTCCGGATGTCTTGTCTGCAGCAGTCGTCTGCTTCAATAAAGGGTGAGTACCGGCGTAAGCAGCGACAAGAGCGTGCGAGAAGCGTATGAAGCCGATTCATCCGGGCTCCATCTGGTTCCGGACCTGGTGGCACGACCTGAATCGGTTGCTGACGTGATCGAGCTGGTCAAAGAAGCAGCGACTGACCGTACTCCGATCACTTGTGCCGGCGCGCAGACGAGCACGACAGCGGCGTCGATCACCGATAGAGGAATGCTCCTGTCTCTCAGGTCTCTGAGTCACATCGGCCAGCCTGATCCCAAGGCTAAAACGGTGAAGGTTGGCCCGGGTGCGTTAGTCGGTGACATCAAGCGAACGGCTGCTGAGACCGGTCTCCTTTTCGCCCCCGACCCGACAAGCGAAGACGAATCAACGATCGGCGGCGCAATCGCATGTAATGCATCCGGAGCGCGCACGTTCAAGTATGGCGCAACGCGAAGACACGTGCGCGCACTCAAGGTAGTTCTGGCAAACGGGGATCTGATGGAGTTTCGCAGGTCTGACCTCGAGAAGAACACGGTCGGCTATGCCTTTGCTCATGATCCGATCGATTGGTTCATCGGGAGCGAGGGCACGCTGGGAATAATCGTGGAAGCCGAGCTTGCCCTCCTTCCTCTGCCCAATCACGTGATTGGGCTTGCGATTTTGTTCAGAACGGAGGAGGAGGCATTGAAATTTGTAGTCGCGACCCGGGAGTCTGGGACGGTCACTCCGAGATGCATCGAGTATTTCGACGATCGCTCGCTCGAGATTGCGCGAGTCGCGATTCGGGCGACGATGATCCCTGACGATGCCGGAGCAATGGTCTACGTTGAGGAAGAGATCCTGGATGATGTGGATTCCAGTCTTGCCAGGTGGCTCGAGCTAATCGAGTCGATTGCTCCGGATTTCGAGCCCCTGGTATTCGATGGGGAGGCGAGACTCAGAGAAGCGCGAAAGATTCGTCACAGTATTCCTTCCACGATGAATGAGCGTGGGGGAAGGCATCGTGAGGCGGGGGGCAGAAAGGTCGGCACAGATTGGGCAGTTCCGTATCGAAAGCTGGGTCGCGCAATTCACACGGCTCGTGCGCTCGCAGCACAACAGGGCATCGAACCAGCCGTCATTTACGGACATGCCGGCAATGGACATCCTCATCAGAATTTCCTTGCTCGTGATGCCCGTGAGCTTACGACTATAGAAGAGGTGGTGGAGCAAACTCTGAAGTACATCGTGTCCCTTGGTGGGACCGTCGCGGCAGAGCATGGCATTGGCAAGATCAAGCGGAGATGGCTCCCTCTGCAGATGAATTCACTCCAGATCTCGATGATGACTGCGGTGAAGCGGGATCTCGATCCATTGGGGATTCTAGCGCCTGGCAACATTCTGTGAAGCGTTTCAACTCGATCGTTTTCGATGTCGATTCAACTTTGAGTGGTGTCGAAGGAATTGACTGGCTCGCGGCGTTGCGTGGACCCGAAGTCGAAGCATGGAGTGCAACACTGACTGCGCAAGCGATGGAGGGCATCATTCCGATCGATGCTGTATATGGGGAAAGGATGCACGTGGTGAAGCCGACTCGCGGCGAAATCGAGCAGTTGGCAAAAATTTACGTCGACCGGATTGCAACAGGCGCCCGCGAGACACTGGCTACGTTTCGCGAGCATGACATTGAGCTGGTAATGGTCAGTGGAGGATTGCGCGAAGCTATACTACCTCTTGCCAAAGAACTGGGAGTGGATCTAGAGAGAGTCCACGCCGTCTCCGTATTCTTCGACAAGAATGGAGAGTACAAAGGATTTGACGATCAGTCCGTGTTCACCCGTCAGGACGGAAAGCGAACAGCCGTTAACGAAATGGTTCTGAGGGGTCCTGTCCTGGCAGTCGGCGATGGAATGACCGACAGTGAAATCAGGCCCGTCGTGCACAGTTTCGCCGCCTTTACCGGCTTCATGAGACGCGAGCCCGTAGTCGAGCGTGCCGATTACGTAATCGAAAATTTCGCCCAACTGAGACAACTGGTACTGGAATGACCGCGACAAAAACTTTCGGGACGTTCTTTCTTCCCGGACCGACGGAAGTTCGTGACGAGATTATGTCAGCGATGATGCAGCCGATGATTCCACATCGGGGATCCGTGTTCGAGCAGTTATTCGAGCGGCTTCAGGACGGACTGCGCCCGATCTTCAAAACCGATCGCCCCGTTTACGTGAGCTCGTCGTCGGCCACGGGCATGATGGAGGCTGCGATCCGGTGTGCTCCTCCGGGACGGCTGCTCTGTCTGGTAAACGGGGCGTTCTCAGAACGATTCGCCCACATCGGTTCAATGTGTGGGCGGGATGTCGATCGCTACGATGTGGCATGGGGACAGGTGCACGCCATACCGCAGCTGGAGGAGCGCCTCTCCATGCGCAAGTACACCGGTATTACGGTAGTACATTCGGAGACGTCAACGGGCGCCCTGAATGATGTGCGCGCGATATCGGATTGCGCACATCGTCATGGGATTGTTTGTCTGATCGACAGTGTAAGCGGCGTGGCGGGTGCGGAATTGAGATTTGATGAATGGAAGCTCGACTACGTGTTGACGGGCTCGCAGAAAGCGTTTGCGCTCCCACCCGGTCTGTCGTTCGCCGTTGCTTCGGCCGCTTTCGTGGATCAGGCAAATGGAACACACGGCCGTGGAGTGTATTTCGATCTGGTCGAGCTTGATGCATACGCGCGGAGGAATCAGACGCCCAGCACTCCGGCGCTCTCGCTTCTTTTCGCCCTCGAGGCTCAGTTGAAGTCTATCGCCGGGGAGGGAATCGAAGCGCGATGGATGCGGCACAAGGCGATGGCCACGCGAACACAGGAATGGCTGGTGAAGATCAGCGATGAAACGGGAAAGAGATTGAACAATATCGCACCTCTTGGATCCCAATCCCCGACTGTATCCACCATCAAGCTTCCGACAGATCTGCCGGCGGAGGCCTTCACAGCAGCCGTGGCGAAGCGTGGATTCGTGGTTGGGAGCGGATATGGGAAACTCAAGAGCTCGACGTTTCGGATTGGGCACATGGGCGACCACAACGTAGACACCGTAGAGCACTGTCTCGCAGCGTGCTCTAGCGTACTCCGCTCTTGACCCAGATCGCGGTCTCGAATGCCGGTGTCGAATTTGGTGCGACGAGGATATTCAAGGGAGTAACATTCACGATCGGGAAGGGCGACCGCTGGGCTATCCTCGGCCGAAATGGATCGGGCAAGACGACGCTTTTCCGGCTGATCATCGGAGCTCATGAGCCGACTGAGGGAGCGGTCACGCGCCACCCCGGTCTTCGGATTGCTCTCCTCGAACAGCACCGCGACTTTGCTGGAGCCCGAACGGTATGGGAGGCAGGAGCCGGAGAGTTCGCTGATCTTCTCGGTCTCGAGCATTCGCTCGCGCAACAAGCCAATTCGCTTGCTGAGGCAGGAGAAGGTGCCACCTCGCAGGCGCTTGCGAAATACGATCGGGATCTCGAGCGCTTCGAGCGCGAGGGAGGCTACACCTTTGCCCCGAGGGTTGATGCAGTTCTACAAGGTCTAGGCTTTGACGCGGAGAAAGCTCGTACCCAGCCGCTCGAGCAATTGAGCGGGGGTGAGCGTGGACGCCTGGGCTTGGCGAGACAATTGGTAAGTGCTGCTGATGTCCTTCTGCTCGACGAGCCCACCAATCACCTCGATCTCGAGACAACCCGCTGGCTGGAGGAGTATCTCCGGAATACCGATAAAACAATTCTTCTGATCAGTCACGACCGTGCCTTTCTCGCGAACGTCGTGGATCATGTGCTCCATCTAGAGGGCGGAAGTGCCGAGGCATACACGGGCAGCTATCAATCGTTCGTCGCTCAGCGAGAAGAGCGACGGCTGAGCCAGCAACGCGCGTTCGAGAAACAGCGCAAAGTCGTGGCTGAAGAAGAGGACTACATCCGCCGCAATATCGCAGGTCAAAACTCGAGACAGGCCAAAGGTCGTCGCAAGCGGCTAAGCCGGCTGCCAAGACTCACCAGTGCCACTTCAGAGGAGGGCAAGGCGATGGGCCTGAATCTCAACGTTTCCGAAAGAGGTGGTGATCAGGTGGCGATCGCACGCGATGTGACTCTCGACGTCGAAGGCCGAACTCTCATTAAGAGTTTCACCGCGACCATTCAACGTGGAGAAGTCGTCGGCTTCGTCGGGCCAAACGGGAGCGGGAAATCCACTTTTCTTCGCGCACTGATGGGAGAACGTGAGACGTCGAGCGGAGAGCTGCGCAATGAGCCCACCAACCATCTGGACATCGAATCAGTAGAAGCGCTCGAGGATGCACTCGAAGCGTACGAGGGGACGATCCTTCTCGTGAGCCACGATCGCGCGATGCTTGAAGCGCTTACCTCACGCGTTTGGGTGCTTCACGAGCGCCACGTCACGGATTTTTCAGGATCATTCGCCGAGTGGGAAGAGCAGAGTCGGGAGCGCGAACACGCGGCAAAGGTCGTTGCATCTGAACAGGAAGCTCTTCGTCGAGTCAAAGAGCGTAAGGCGACACGTAGGCGTGAAGTTACGGGAGATGAAAGTCGCGTGGCGCTCCGTGAAGTGCGAAGGAGGGTCGAAGACTCGGAGAAGGAGGTATCTACCCTCGAGAAAAAGGTGGCGGAGCTAACAGCCTTGCTCGAGGATCCTCAGCTCTATACAACGCGTGAGGGAATGGCGAAATCTCTGCTGGCTGGAAAAGAGCTGGATATGGCCCGGCGCAGGCTCGATGCGGCGATAGAGAACTGGACCGCAGCAACCGAACGCGCGGAGCAGCTATCGGGGATCTGACCTGGTCAGAATTCGCCTATGAAGCCAATCTCGGGCTCGAGATGCTGCCCGAATTGCTGTTCGACCTTTTCCTGCGCGATCGCGATCAGTTCCCGGACGTTTTTCGCGGTGGCTTTTCCAAGATTGACCATGATATTCGCGTGAATATGGGAGATCTGAGCGTCACCGTGACGGAAACCTTTTAATCCAACCTGATCGATTAGACGACCGGCGCCCACGCCTTCGATCTTCTTGAAAATCGATCCAGCACTCGGGTGATATTCGAGCCACGGATGCTTTCCGCCACGCCAGCTGAGGTTTTCCTGCATAATGCGGTGCATCACGGCTTTGTCGCCACGGTCAAGTTGAAAAGTCACGGCCAACGCGATGTCACGCTGTTTGTGAAGAGTGCTGGTGTCATAACCGAACTGCATGTACTCACGGTCGACGGTTTGTCGCTTGTCGTCGTGTGTTAGCAGCTCCGCTGATTGAAATATTTCAGCGATGAACATCGTTCTCTCTCTGGCCGGTGCGGGAGAGAGAAAATGCAGGTTCTGCCAGACCGCTCCGCCTACTGTGCTCGGAATTCCGACGTAGTGCTCCAGTCCCGACCAGCCCAGTTCGACCGCCTGAGGTATCAACTTTGCCATTACTGCACCGCTCTCAACCCAAAGTCTTCCGTCGTCGAAGAACTTGAGGTGGCTCGAGGTGTTTCGGATAACCAATCCGCGGAATCCCTTGTCGCCGACGAGGATATTGGCGCCGAGCCCAAGAACGAAGTATTCGATGCCGAGGTCTCGCGCTGCGCCAACAGCCCCTGCCAGATCCTCGGTCGATGTTGCATCGTAGAAGACATCGGCTGGACCACCGATCTTGAATGTGGTGTATTGAGCAAGCGGCTCGTCGAGTTTGAGCCTCTTGGTGTCCAGTCGAGCAATCAATTGCCCATAAGAATTCGAACGGGCTTTCCCAGAATCTGACATGTCCGAAAGAAAAGGTGTCCTGCGTTACTGCGCTACTCTTGTGCTTCTCATCTCAGCGCTTGCACCAATGCGCGCATGGGGTCAGAGAGCGGAGCTCGATAAGATTATCCAGCGCAAGGTTCTCGCGAACGGCCTCGAAGTGATCGTGGTAGAGAACCACGGCGTTCCCTTAGCGACGATCGAGATCGACGTAAAGAACGGATCGTTTACTCAATCGCCCGAATATGAAGGACTGGCTCACATGTACGAGCACATGTTCTTCAAGGCAAACTCCCAGTACCCGGAGTTAAACCAGTTCTGGGATCGTGCCTCTGATCTCGGAGCGGTATTCAATGCAACGACATCCGAGGAACGCGTCAACTATTTCATGACCGTCCCTACGGAAAAGCTCGCAGATGGAATACAACTGCTAGCCTCCGCGATACGCACTCCCCTGTTCAGGCGTGATGAGCTGGAGCGCGAACGGCAGGTAGTAATCGGAGAATACGATAGGAACGAATCGAGCCCGTTTTTCGCCCTTGATCGGGAGATCACTAGCAAGCTCTATCCAGAGAACTTTAGCAGAAAGGATATCATCGGTGACCGACAGATAGTTCTCACCACGACGCCCGAGAAGATGCGCGTAATTCAGAACAAGTATTACATACCGAACAACTCTGCTCTCGTCGTCGCCGGCGACGTGAACCCTGCTGTGGTGTTCTCGTTGGCTGAACGCGAACTTGGGCAGTGGAATCGTGGCGCTGATCCGTTCGCCAGTGATCCCATACCGCCAATCCTTCCGATTCAGAAAAGCGAAGGCATCGTCGTTGAAGCGCCGGTGGGAGCAGTTACCGTTCAGGTTGAATGGCAGGGGCCGAGTGTGGGTCAGGATCCGAAGTCGACCTATGCAGCCGATGTCTTCTCGGACGTACTCAACGATCCCCGTTCCCAGTTTCAGCAGAGGCTCGTCGACAGCGGACTCTGGCAAGCCGCCGGAGTCAATTACTATACCCTGAATCATACTGGCCCGATCACGATCAGCGGTCAAACCTCACCCGAACAGCTCCGTGAGGCTCTGGCCGCGCTGTATGGCGAGATCGCGAAATTCGACACGCCGAACTACATCACCTCCGACGAACTCGAGGCGGTGAAGGCGCATCGCGCCGTAACTTCTGCATTCGATCGAGAGCGGGCTTCGGGATTCGCACACACGCTTGGCTTTTGGTGGAGCGTCGCCAGCCTCGAGTACTACATGGGATACGTGGACTACATGGCACAGCAGACATTGGGAGACCTGCGGGCGTACGCGCGCAAGTACATCATCGGAAAGCCGCACATTGCGGGAGTTCTCATTTCACCAAGCGGTCGCCAATCGCTGAAACTCTCTCCGGAAGATCTAGTAATTGTGGGGACACGCTGATGCTGCTCGCGATTGCCCTCGCATTGACGACGCTGACCACGAGCTTCGATGTGTCCGGAGTGCGCGTCATTCTGCGTCAGAACAACGCCAACAACGTCGTCGCGGCTAACCTGTATCTCTTGGGTGGTGCGCGCCAGGTTACGGAGGCCAATGCTGGGATTGAGCCAATTCTCCTGGATGTTTCCGAGCGTGGCACACAACGCTATAGCAAGGGCTCCTTGCGGCGGGCGATGTCGAGACTTGGGAGCGAGATCGTGGTGGCCCCCAGCGCGGACTGGACAATGTTCGGAATCCGATCCAGCACAGAGGTATTCGATTCCACCTGGGCAATCTTCGCTGACCGCGTGATGCATCCAACGCTCGCGAAGGCAGAGGTAAGTGTAGTCAAGGCTCAATACTTATCCGGAATCAGGCAGCGGAGAGACGATCCGGACGCATTGGCTGACTATCTGGCCGATAGCATAACGTACGCGGGTCATCCGTATTCTGTCTCCGTTGGCGGAAACGAGAGGTCAATTCTTGCGATCGACTCCGCGTCGTTACGCGATTATCACCGGACCCAGTTCGTGACATCGCGAATGCTGCTCGTCGTCGTGGGCAACATCGACCGTGCTCACATTGAACGTCTGGTGAACCAGTCGATAGGACAGCTTCCACGTGGTAGTTACGCGTGGACCGCGCCACCTCGTGTTCCCGAATCACCGACGGCGGTCGTGATTGAGCGCCGTCAGCTACCCACCAACTACATACTGGGCTACTACAGCGGCCCGCTGGCAAAGGGGGAGGACTACCAGGCGCTCAGGGTAGCAACGTCGGTACTGACAGGACGCATGTTCGCCGAGATCCGGACCCGTCAAAATCTCACCTACGATGTTCACGCGCCGTTCGTGGATCGTGCGGCGACGGTGGGCGGACTCTACGTGACGACTGTCTCGCCGGACACGGCTCTCAAGTTGATGCGGGCGGCAATCGTGGATCTTCAGTCGGGGATGCTCGACCCGGTGGGGCTGAAACAACTGGAAGAGCAATTTATCACCGAGTATTTCCTCGACAACGAAACCAACGCAGCGCAGGCCGATTTCCTCGCGCGATCACAGCTTTACGAGGGTGACTACCGGGAAGCCGACCGCTTCGTCGACGAGATGAAGAGCATTAGCCCCGAAGCGGTTCAGCGGGTAGCAAGGAAGTATATGAAGGGTTTTCGCTTCGCATATGTCGGTGACCCGTCGAAGCTGAATCCGCGCACGATCAGCTTGTTCTGATAGGTCAAGAGTACCTCCGTATCCAACGGACGCTGCTACTCGGCGAATTCCTCAGCGACAACGCGTGGATCCATCGCTCCGCTATAGAGCGCGATTCCCACGATCGCGGCAGCAACTCCACGATCTGCCAGCGCACGGAGATCGTTGAGACTGCCCAATCCGCCTGATGCGAAGACCGGAAACTCCGCTAACTCGGCGACATCCTCCATGAGTGGAAGGTCAGTTCCCCCCATGGCTTCTTCGCGGTGTACTGCTGTCACTAGGACCCCCGCGAGTGGAAGCCTGTTTAGCTCTTCTACCAGGTCTAGTACCAGCTTCGAGTGCGTGCGGGTCCAGCCGTGAGACAGGACTTTTCGGCCGCGGACGTCAGCGGCTACGACTATGGATCCGGGGAAGGTCGTGCTCATGTCCACGAGCCAATCAGGATCCTCCAAGGCGCGCGTGCCAATGATTACGCGCTGGGCACCGTCGTTTAGCAACCGCTCAATCGATTCTACGGTTCTGATTCCCCCGCCAACCTGTGCCTCCGCATCGGTAGCGCTGAGGATGACTTGAATCTGAGCCGTGTTGTTCCCGCGGCCTGCTACTCCGTCGAGGTCAACGATATGAAGATGGTGGAATCCGTACTGTCTCCAGGCGACAGCGACCCCTACGGGATCAGGTATGCGAATCAATTCCTCGTCGTAGGAGCCGGCTGCGAGCTGCACGCAAGCGCCTCCTCGCAGATCAATCGCGGGAATGGCGATCACAAGGTGCGCTGCGTTATCAGGGCACGAATCATGAGAGGCGAAAGTGCTGCAATGATTGCATGTTAGCGAGCTTGTGAATAAATTCACAATCTCAATGAACAAGCAGTTCTACCGTTGTTGATGCACCTACTGTACGGCTCTGGGAGGCCCCAAAAGATGCGGTTCTACGGATGGGCGGTTGCAATTGGAGTAATCTCGCTGGGCGCATGCGCAGGCGGAGAGAAAAAGCCTGCTGACACGACGCACGTCGCAGTCGATACATCGGCTGCGCCGGTAACTAGTCCCAGTACCACGCCAGCAAGCACGTCGTCATCGGGCGCGGTAACGATGGCGCCGATCACCGGCGCAACTAAGACGGTAAACATGGTCGGTGATGCGAAAGGCTATCGGTTCGAGCCAGCCAATTTCACGATCAAGCAGGGAGATGGAGTCAAGTTCGTCGTCGTCAGCGGCGGTCCCCACAATGTCGCATTCGACCCAGCGACAATTCCAGCGGATACGAAAGCGCAGCTCGACGCGAACATGGGTACCGACAAAATGGGTGAGCTATCGAGCAACATGAAGATGAATCCCAACGAATCGATCACGGTCTCCTTCGGAAAAATCAAACCGGGCTCGTATCCGTATCACTGCGTTCCACATCTCGCGCTCAACATGAAGGGCGTGATTACGGTTCAGTAGCTGTATCGAAGCTAGTGAAACGGCGGGGGCGAGAGTTCCCGCCGTTTCGACATCCTACGATCGGACTGTTGCGAACAGAGCTTAGGTTGCATTATCGATAGTCCACAACCGTGAGATTTCCTACCATGCCGTCGAGGCCTTTCAGGCAGACCGGACTCTCCCGCGCGCGCCATATTTTGTGAATCTTTGAGTGATGAACGTTCATAGCATCGCACGGATGAGTGGAGGCTCTGCCTACCTCTGGATGGCGGCACGCGCGAGGAACGCGCTCCGCCGGGTGGTCGTATTCGGAATAGTAGGTGGCGTGGTGTTCATTGCCGCCTTAATCGCGTTTGTGCTTGTCCCAAGAAACGCATCGCGAAAGGCACAAGCCGTTGCCGCAAGGATCGAGGCTCGCACGGATTCCTCGCCAACCGTGGCGGCGAGAGACCGTTATCTCGCAGAAGTCACGGCTACCGATTCAGTGTTAGATGCGGTACGCCGGGCCGCCAATCCACCGCCAGCTCCCGTCATTGATACTTTTCCGCCAGCCGTCCGCGCACAACGAGATTCTCTCAACTCAGAGCTCGTCACGCTAAATCGATTGATTGATCGTGCGGAAAATGCTCCCCTTCCCACTTCATAC
>WNGJ01004499.1_pt1 | contig 14518 bp, 14 predicted proteins | sample 5400611 | NCBI WGS metagenome assembly WNGJ01 (sample SAMN13153375, study PRJNA577476) | soil metagenome | isolation source: 40 cm soil or saprolite under Garry oak tree replicate 1 | place: USA:California | collected 2016-06-15
GGGCGCCGCCGATGCGGCCGCCGCGGCGGCACCGCCCCCGCTCGCGCCCCCGCAGCACCGCGAGCGCGGCAGTCTCGTCTTCGAGAACATCCCCGTCCCCGACGCGGCGCTCGCGGCGCGCGCGGCGCGCTACGAGCAGTCGCGCGAGGCGTCCTTTCTCGACTGGCTCGCCGACGGCAGCATGCTGATCGGGACGCGCTTCGCCGACACCGACCAGCTGCACCGCGTGGCCGTTCCGCTCGGCATGCGCGAGCAGCTCACGTTCTACGAGGACCCGGTCGAATGGGCGCGCGCTCCGCTGCGCGGCGGCGGCTTCGCGTTCCTGAAGGATCAGGGGGGCGATGAGAACGCGGAGGTCTACTACCAGCCGCCCACCGGGGCCGCGCGTCCGCTCACCCAGGGCAGCTTCATTCACGGCAGCCCCGTCTGGGCCCACGACGGCCGCCGCGTGGCTTTCTACGGCAACGATCGCGACTCCTTGAGCTACGACGTGTACGTCGCGGACGTGACGAGCGGAGCCGCGCCAACTCTCCTGGTGGGCGGCCGCGAGGACACCTGGTATCCGCTCGACTGGTCGCCGGATGACACGAAGCTCCTCGTGTGGAAGTACGTCTCGATCACCGAGAGCTATCTCTACCTCGTGGACGCGGCGACGGGGGCGCTGACGCCGCTCGATGATCCCGCGCATCCGCGCAAGGCGGGCATCCGCATGGCGAAATTCGCGCCCGACGGCCGCGGCGTGTACGTGGTGACGGACGAGGATGGCGAGTTCGGCCAGCTCAAGCTCAAGGACCTCGTCACTCACTCGAGCCGCAACGTGACACCCGACACGCTGTGGGATGTCGAGGACTTCGATGTCAGCGACGACGGGCGCTACATCGCCTACGTGGTGAATGACGACGGCCGCAGCCGCCTCACCGTGCTCGACACGCTCGGCAGGCTCGAGCTCGCGCCGGCGGGGCTTCCCGAGGGGCGGATCGGGAACCTGCGCTTCGACCGCACGGGGCGCAGGCTCGCGATGTCGGCCGAGTCGCCCGTGGCGCCGCGCGATGCCTATGTCTACGACATCGAGCACGGCCGGCTCGAGCGCTGGACCCGGAGCGAGGCGGGTCCGATCGATGTCGGCACGTTCGTGACGCCGCAGCTCGTCCACTATCCGACCTGGGACCGGGTCGGCCGCCACGCGCGCATGCTCTCGGCGTACGTCTACCGGCCGCGCACCGCGGGGCCTCACCCGGTGGTGATCCTCATCCACGGGGGGCCCGAGTCGCAGTACCGCCCGGGCTGGGATCCGCTCCTGCAGTTCATGGTCAACGAGCTCGGCTATGCCGTGGTCGCACCGAACCTGCGCGGCTCCTCGGGTTACGGCAAGAGCTTCCTGGCGCTCGATAACGGCCCACTCCGCGAGGACGCGGTGCGCGACGTCGGCTCGCTCCTCGTGTGGATCGGCTTGCAGCCGCAGCTCGACCGCGACCGGGTGGTGGCGATGGGGGCGTCCTACGGCGGCTACATGGCGCTCGCCGCGCTCATCACCTACGGCGAGCGGCTGCGCGGCGGCATCGATTTCATGGGCATCAGCAACTTCGTCAGCTTCCTGCGCAACACCTCGGGTTACCGGCGCGATCTGCGCCGCACCGAATACGGGGACGAGCGCGACAACAGCACGCGGGTGTTCCTCGATCGCATCTCCCCGCTCACGAACGCCGGCCGGATCAGAAAGCCCCTGCTGGTGGCGGCGGGCGCGAACGATCCGCGGGTCCCGGTCTCCGAGTCCGAGCAGCTGGTGTGGCGCGTGCGTGCAGCCGGCGGCGAGGTGTGGTACCTCCTCGCAAAGGACGAGGGACACGGCTTCAGGAAGAAGGCCAACCGCGACGCCTACCTCGAGACGGTCGCGACTTTCCTGCAGAGGCTTCGTTAGCTTAGGTCCCCACGAAATCAAGCGTCTTGATGGACGGCCGTCACCTGCCGTTCGTGTAATGCTTGATTTCGTGGGGTGCTTTAGCCACCCCTCAATTGGCCGAAAGGGCCTGCGGCTCGGCCGGAGCGTCCTGCCGGAACGACACCGTCACCGATAATCCCTTTCCCGAAGCTCCGCCGGCGAGGGTGACCGTAGCTCCGTGGGCGTCGGCGATGCTCTTGACGATCGAGAGCCCGAGCCCGCTGCCCGGGGGTGTGGTCCCGGCGCGGCGATGGAAGCGATCGAATACCCGCTCGCGCTCCTCGGGAGGAATGCCGGGGCCGTCGTCGCTCACCGTGAGACGGGCCGCGCGGGCGCCACCCTCCTCCTCCTCCTCCTCCTCCTCCGCCGCCACCGACACGTCGACCCGGCCGCCGGCTCCCGTGTAGCGCACGGCGTTGTCCACGAGGTTGCGCAGCAGCGTCCGCAGATCGTCCGCGTCGCCGCGCACGCTCAGAGCTTGCGCGCTCGAGACGCCGAGGTCGATGCGCCCGGCATCCGCGAGCGGCACGAGCTCGGCGACGACCTCGCGCGCGAGCTCATCGAGCCGCACGGGCACACGCAGCGCTTCCGCCCGCGGCTCCTGGCGGGCGAGCGAGAGCAGCTGCTCGACGAGTCGGATGGCGCGCTGCACGCCGGTGGAGAGCCTCTCCATGGCCGCGGCGCGCTCGGCTTCGCTGCTCGCGCGCGCGAGCATGCCCATCTGAAGATGCAGCGCCGTGAGGGGCGTGCGCAGCTCGTGTGCGGCATCCGCCATGAACGCCCGCTCGCGCTCGAGCGCCGCGCGCAGCCGCGCGAGGAGGTCGCTCAGCGCGGTGGCGAGCGGGCGCACCTCGTCGGGGAGCGGGGTGTCGGGAAGCGGCTCGAGGGCGTTGACGCGGCGCGCCTTCACCAGCGCGGTGAGCCGCTGCAGCGGCTCGAGCGCGCGCCCGACCGCGAGCCAGATCAGCAGCGCCAGCCCGGGAAGCAGCAGCGCGAAGGGCTTGAGCGTCTCGAGCGCGAGCTCGACGGCGCGCTGCCGGCGCACGCTCATCGGCTGCGCCACCTGGATGACCTTGGTGAGCGACTGCACGCCGAACACCCGCCAGGCACCCCCGCTGGTGGTGACGGTGGCGAAGCCGAGTGTGATGACGCCGGGCAGCACCGCGTGCGGGCGCGACTGATACATCCGCACGCCATCGAGCGACCAGACCTGGACCACGAAGTCGTAGGCGGCATCGGCGCGCGGAATCTGCGGCGCGAGCAGATACTCCACCGGCTGGTCGCGCAGGATGAGCGCGGTCTGCCTCAGGTGATAGTCGAAGAACGCGTCGGCCTCGACGAGGGCGTTGCGATAGACGACCCAGCCGCCGGCGGCGCCGACGAACACGACGCCCGCCATGAGCCAGGCGAGGAGCCGCGCCCGGAGCGAGGTCACGGCGCGGGCCTCACCCGGTAGCCCACCCCGCGAACGGTGAGGATGAACTGCGCCCCGAGCTTCCTGCGAAGCCCGTGGATGTGCACCTCGACCGCATTGCTCTCGACTTCCTCGCCCCAGCCGTAGAGACGCTCCTCGATCTGCGCGCGCGAGAGGATCACTCCCGGCCGCTCGAGCAGGAGCTGCAGCAGCGCGAACTCCCGCGGCGAGAGGGACACCTCGACGCCGTCCTGCGTCACGCGATGCGAGGCGGGATCCAGCACCACGCCCAGGTGCTCGATGCGCGGCGCCGAGCGACCGGCCCTGCGCCGCAGGAGCGCCCGGATGCGCGCCGCGAGCTCGTCGAGATCAAAAGGCTTGATGAGGTAGTCGTCCGCTCCGGCGTCGAGCCCCTGAACCCGAGCGGCGATCGCGTCGCGCGCCGTGATGATGAGCACGGGGAGCGCGAGCCCGCGCTCGCGCTCCGAGCGCAGGAGCTCGAGTCCGTCGGTCCCCGGCAGCGCGAGATCGAGCAGCACGAGCTCGAAGGGCTCGGTGCGCAGCACCCGCGCGGCAGCCTCCGCGTCGTGCACCCAGTCGACGACGAAGCCCTCGCGCTTCAGGCCCGCGCGCATGGCCTCGCCGATCATCACGTCGTCTTCCACCAGCAGCAGCCGCACCTGCGAAGTATGATCAATCGCGCGGGTGAGCGTGCAAGGAGCCTTGGGGTTGAGTGCCGTGGAGTTGAGCGCCGCCGAGCGCCTGGTCGAGGATGCGGCCAGCCTCGGGGTTCGCCTGACCGATGCCGACGCGGGTCGGCTGCTCGCGCTCCTCGAGGAGCTCGCCCGCTGGAACCGCCGCTACAACCTCACAGGCGTCCGCACGCTCGGCGCCATGGTGACTCATCACCTTCTCGACAGCCTCGCCATCCACCCCGACCTCGAGGGAACGCGCATCGCGGACGTCGGCACCGGCGCGGGATTTCCGGGGCTGCCGCTCGCGGTCGCAAATCCCGCGCGGCATTTCACTCTCATCGACTCGACCGCCAAGAAGATCCGCTTCGTGTCGCATGCGGCGGAAACGCTCGGGCTCGCGAACGTGACGGCGCTTCAGGCGCGAGTCGAGACGATGCACCCTGCCGAAGCCTTCGACACGGTCGTCGCGCGCGCGATCGCACCGCTGCCGAAGCTCCTCGCGCAGGTGCGGGGGCTCGTCGCCGCGCACAGCCGCCTTCTCGCCATGAAGGGCCGCTGGCCCGAGAAGGAGCTCGAGGCGCTCCCCTCGTCCTGGCGCCTCGTCGGCTCGCGCGAGCTCACCGTGCCCCGTCTCGGGGAGGCGCGCTGCGTGCTCGTGCTCGCGCTCGCGGTGGACTGAAAGGCCGCCGCCCGTGAATCCGCTGCTGGCAACCTGGCCGCTGCTCCTCGGCATGGGCATCCTCATGCTCGGGGCGGGACTTCAGGCCACGATCCTCGGGCTCCGCGCCACGCTCGAGGGATTCCCGACGCCCGTGACCGGGCTCGTGATGTCCTGCTACTACGTGGGCTACCTCCTCGGCACGCAGATTGCGCCGCGGGCGCTCCGGCGGGTCGGGCACGTGCGGGCCTTCGCGGCTCTCGCGGCGCTCGCCTCCGTCGCGAGCCTGGTACATGCCTCCTGGGTGCATCCGCTCCCCTGGGCGCTGATGCGCCTCGTGTCCGGGTTGTGCTTCGCCGGGATCTATGTGGTCGCCGAGAGCTGGCTCAATCACCGCGCGAGCCGCGCGAACCGCGGGCGCCTGCTCGCCATCTACATGCTGGTGCTGTACGTCGGGCTCGGGTCGGCGCAGTTTCTGCTGGTGCTCACGAGCCCCGAGTCGTCGGCCCCCTTCATGCTGATCTCGGCGCTGATCTCGCTCGCGATGGTGCCGATCGTCGCCTCCGCGCAGCAGACGCCCGAGCCCGCCGTGCCGCACCGGGTGCGTTATCGGGACCTCTACCGCAACTCCCCGCTCGGAGTGGTGGCGGTCGCGGCCTCGGGCCTGATCTCCTCCATCATCTTCTCGATGGGCCCGGTGTATGCGCGCCTCTCCGGCAACGGCCCGCGCGGGGTGGCGGCCTTCATGGCGGTGAGCATTCTCGCCGCGGTCCTCACCCAGTACCCGGTCGGACGGCTCTCCGATCGCGTCGATCGGCGCACCGTGATCGCGAGCGCCTGCACGCTCGCGACGCTGGTGGCGGCGAGCATCGTCTTCTTCGGCCCTTTGCCCCGCGGGCTCTTCCTCGCGCTCACCGCACTCTTCAGCGGCTCGGCGCTGACGCTCTATTCGCTCTCGGTCTCGCACGTCAACGACAAGCTCGAGCCGGCGCAGATGGTGGACGCGAGCAGCGCGCTCCTCATGATGAACGGCATGGCGGCCGCCGCGGGCCCGGTGCTCGCGGGGAGCCTGATACACGCCTTCGGGCCGCGGGCCTACTTCGCGACCCTCGGCACACTGACCGGCGCTCTGACGGTCTACGACCTGTGGCGCAAGAGCCGGCGCGCTGCGGTGCCGCGCGAGCTCAAGGGTCCGTTCATCAACACGCAGCAGATCGTCACTTGCGCTGGGCTCGATTCACCCCCGGCCCGAGCGGTGGGGGCAAAAGAGGCGATCTAAGGCGCCAGCGGCAGCGCGGTCGTCTCCTTGATCACGGCGAGCGCGATCGAGGAGTTCACCGACTGCACGCCGGGAAATCGCGACAGGTGATCGAGGAAGAACGCCTCGTAGGCCTTGATGTCGCGACACACGATGCGCAGCAGAAAATCCGTCTCACCCATCAGCGTGTAGCACTCGAGGATCTCGGGATGCTCGCGCACGGCCCGCTCGAAGCGCAGCAGCGCATCACGGCCGTGGCCTGCGAGCTTGACGTGCGAGAACACCATCACCGAGAGCCCGAGCTTCTCTCGATCGAGCAGCGCCACGCGCTTCCTGATGACGCCGAGCTGCTCGAGGCGGCTCACGCGCCGCCAGCACGTCGAGGCCGTCATGCTCAAGCGCTCGGCCACTTCAGCGGCCGACAGAGACCCATGCTCCTGGAGGAGAGCCAGCATCCGGAGGTCGACTCGATCTAGATCTGGATGCAACGTCCATCTCTTAATATGGGCTAAATATGCAAGATATATTTCACCAATGATCCTAAGGAAGCAACCTTTTCGAAAAATCGTGCAAAGGCCGGCGCGTAGCCTTTCCCTCGATATCGGTGTGCGCAGAACCGTCCGGGAGCCCTTGCAGTGATGGAGATCTCCAGCATGCGCGAATTCGACGCCCACGAGCTCGTCGTGTTCGGGGACGTCGGCGCGAAGGGGCTGCGAGCGGTCATCGCCATTCATTCGACCGCGCTCGGTCCCGCTGCCGGCGGCTGCCGCATGTGGCCGTACGCGACGCTTGCTGCGGCGGTGTCGGACGTGCTGCGCCTCTCGCGCGGCATGAGCTACAAGAATGCGATCGCGGGGCTGCCCTTCGGCGGGGGCAAGGCGGTCATCATCGGCGATCCGCGCAAGCAGAAGACGCCGGAGACGTTCGAGGCCTTCGGCCGATTCGTCGACTCACTCGGCGGGCGCTACGTGACCGCCGAGGACGTCGGCACGACCACGGCCGACATGGCGAGTGTCGCGCGCGCGACGCGCTTCGTGGCCGGACTCGGGCGCGCGCCGGGCGAGGCGGGCGGCGATCCCGCGCCGAAGACCGCGCTCGGCGTGCATCTCGGCATCAAGGCCGCCGCACGGTTCAAGCTCGGCCGCGCGGACCTCGAGGGACTCACCGTCGCCATCCAGGGACTCGGGGGCGTCGGCTCCCATCTCGCCCGGTTGCTGGCCGGCGGGGGCGCGCGGCTCAAGGTCGCCGACGTGCGAGCGGACGCGGTGCAACGCGTGTGCGATGAGCTCGGAGCGCGCGTCGTGGCGGCCGCCGACGTGCTCGCCGAGGACGTCGACGTGCTCGCTCCCTGTGCGCTCGGCGCGGTGCTCGATGCCCGGTCGATCCCGCGCCTGCGCGCCCGCATCGTCGCGGGCGCTGCGAACAATCAGCTCGCGCACGGACAGGACGGCCAGTCGCTCCTCGCGGCGGGGATCCTCTACGCGCCCGACTACGTGATCAACGCCGGCGGGATCATCAGCGCCTCGCGCGAGTATCAGGGCGGCGCCACCGAGGCGCAGGTGCTGGACGATATCGGGCAGATCCCGCTGCGGCTCACCGAGATCTTCGAGCGCGCGCGGCACGAGAACCGCACGACCAACTCGGTCGCGGACCAGATGGCGCGCGAGCGGCTCGGACGGCGCCCGCAGAAGATGGTGGCCTGAGACCCCCGATTTCCCGGGCTCAATGCCCCGGTGGGGCCGGCTTTCGGGCCTTCCGGGGCTGCCGGAGGTCGCGCCGAAGCGGCGCATCCAGCGCCAAGCCGGCTGTGAAGTACACTGTCGGCCCATGAAACGGGTCATCGCCATCGCGAACCAGAAGGGCGGCGTCGGCAAGACCACCACTGCGGTCAATCTCGCGGCATCGCTCGCCGCCACCCAGCGCCGGGTACTCCTCGTCGACATGGATCCCCAGGGCAACGCCACCATGGGCAGCGGGATCGACAAGGCGCAGCTCACGCGCGGCGCCTGTGAGGTGCTGCTCGGCGAGTCGGACCTCGCCTCGGCGCTGGTGCAGGTCTCCGAGGGCGGCTTCACGCTGCTGCCGGCGAACCAGGATCTCACCGCCGCCGAGGTGCGCCTCCTCACACTCCCCATCGGCCGGGAGACCAGGCTGCGGCAGGCGCTCCAGCCGAAGCGCGAGGCCTTCGACGTCATCCTCATCGACTGTCCGCCGGCGCTCAACATGCTCACCGTGAACGCCCTCGTCGCCGCCGACAGCGTGCTGATCCCGATGCAGTGCGAGTATTACTCGCTCGAGGGACTCTCGGCGTTGCTCGACACCGTCGACCAGATCCGCGAGGCCGCCAATCCCGAGCTCTCGGTCGAGGGAGTGCTGCGCACCATGTTCGACCCCCGCAACAACCTCGCGAACGAGGTGAGCGCGCAGCTGGTCACGCACTTCGGCGAAAAAGTGTTCCGCACCATCATCCCGCGCAACATCCGGCTCGCCGAGGCGCCATCCTTCGGCCGGCCGGCGCTCTTTCACGACAAGGATTCCCGCGGCGCGCTCGCGTATCTGGCGCTCGCGGGCGAGATGATCCGGCGCGAGGAGGAGGCCTTCGCCGCCCGGGCGCACGAAGCGGTGGCGCAGGACAGCGCATTCGCGGCCGCGGTCGCGGGCGACGGTTCCGGGGAGGGGGGCGAGGGCGAGGAAGAGGAAGGACAGGGCCCCGCCGGTGAGCCACACCAGGCCCACGCGACCGGCGAGGACGGATCACGATGATTCACCGAAAACCGACGCTGGGACGGGGACTCGCGGACCTGCTCGGCGCCCGCGCCGCGCCCCACGTCACCGCAGCTCCCGCGCCCGCAGGCGAGCAGCTCGCGAAGCTCCCGCTCGATGTGCTGCAGCGCGGCCGCTACCAGCCGCGCGTGGACATGCGCAACGAGACGCTCGCCGAGCTCGCCGACTCCATCAAGTCGCAGGGCGTGGTGCAGCCCATCGTGGTGCGCGTCCTCGGCGCCTCAGACGGGGGCGAGCCGCAACGCTACGAGATCGTCGCGGGCGAGCGGCGCTGGCGCGCCGCGCAGATGGCCGGACTCGCGGAGATCCCGGCGGTCATCCGCCACATCCCGGATGAGGCTGCGATCGCCGTCGCCCTCATCGAGAACATCCAGCGCGAGGACCTCAGTCCGCTCGAGGAGGCGCGCGCACTCACCCGCCTCATCACCGAGTTCGGGCTGACGCACCAGCAGGCCGCGGATGCCATCGGCCGCTCGCGCGCCGGCGTCAGCAACATGCTGCGCCTGCTCGAGCTCACGCCCGAGGTCTGCGAGCTGCTCGAGAAGCGCACCATCGAGATGGGCCACGCGCGCGCAGTGCTTGCACTCACCCAGCGCCGCCAGCAGACCGAGGTGGCGCTGCTCGTGGCGAAGAAGAGCCTCTCGGTGCGCGAGACCGAGGCGCTGGTGCGGCGTCTCCAGGCGCCAAGCGCGGCGGGCTCGAGCGCGCCCGCATCGGGACGCGATCCGAACGTCGAGCGGCTCGAGCAGGAGCTCGCCGAGAAGCTCGGCGCCCGCGTCGCCATCCAGCAGGGGAGCGGGGGCAAGGGCAAGCTCGTCGTGAGCTACAACAGCCTCGATGAGCTCGACGGAATTCTCGCGCACATCCGCTAGGACGCGTGTACGCGTGCCATCACGCGGTCGCAATTCTCAGCACGCCGCGCAGCCGCTCGTGCTGTGGACTCACACGCGCACGCTCACTATAATCCCGCGGCTTTTTTGCCGTTGCTAAGTGACTGAACGGCCGAAGTAATGTCGAGCCCTGGCGTTCAGCTCAGGGCGCATGACCGGCGGCTCTTCAGAGCCCCTCGAGCGGGACTTATATAAGGTGTTGGCGACCGATCTGCGGGAGGCGCGGCGGCTGGCCTTCGGCGTTGTGCTGGGTCAGGGGGGCGTGACCGTGACGGCGGCGCTGTGCGCGTGGGGCTTTGCCGATGCGCGCGCCGGGCTCTCGGCGCTGCTCGGTGGAGGGATCGCCACCGCGGGGAGCCTGGCGATGGCGCGCCTGGCGCTCGGGGGCGGTGCGGGCGCTGATGCGCGCAGCGCGCTCGGCGCGTTCTACCTCGGCGAGGCGGTGAAGCTCGCGGTCGTGACGGGTGCGTTGGTGGTGGTGCTGAAGGTGGTGAGGGTGGCGCCGCTGGCGATGTTCGCCGCGTTTGCCGCCACGTTGCTGGTGTACTGGATTGCGCTGCTGGCCGCGCTGCCCGCCCTGGGCGGTGCGCGCCGCAGCGCGTGAGCGTGGGTTGAACTGGTGAGGGCGATGGCAGCAGCAGAGAGCTCCGGCGGCGCAACCGAATATATCCTGCACCACCAGGCGTTCCTGTCGAACAAGGCGCCGCACGGGATCATCGACTTCTCGGTCATCAACTACGACACCGTGTTCTTCTCGGTATTGCTCGCGCTGGTGTTCTTCGGGCTTTTCTGGTCGGTGGCACGCAAGGCGACGACCGGGGTCCCCGGCAAGCTGCAGAATTTCATCGAGATCATCGTCGGCTGGGTCGACCGCCAGGTGCGCGACACGTTCCACGGCTCGAGCCGGCTCATCGCCCCGCTCGCGCTCACCATCTTCTGCTGGGTGTTCCTGTTCAACTTCATGGATCTGGTGCCGGTCGACCTCCTGCCGGCCGCCGCGCACCACGCCGGATTCGAGCACCTGAAGGTCGTGCCGAGCACCGACATCAATGCGACCTTTGGCCTGTCGCTCACGGTCTTCATACTCATTATCTTCTACAGCCTGAAGATGAAGGGCGTCGTCGGCTTCATCAGTGAGCTCACCCTGCAGCCCTTCAGGGCCAAGAACGTGCTCATGCAGGGGCTGCTGGTGCCGGTGAACTTCATTCTCGAATCGGTCACGTTCCTCGCCCGCCCGATATCGCTGTCGCTGCGCTTGTACGGCAACCTGTACGCGGGCGAGATGATTTTCCTGCTGCTCGCGGCTCTGACACTGTCACGCGGGCTCGAAGGCCTGACCTCGGTTGGCGGCTGGTGGTGGTCTTTCGTGCAGCTCGCTCTCGGGCTCGTCTGGGCGGTATTCCACGTCCTGATCATCACCATCCAGGCGTTCATCTTCATGGTGCTGACGATCGTCTATCTGTCGATGGCTCACGAGCATCACTGACGGGCGCGGCTTGCCGTGAAGGGTTTTTGGCATTTGTCTTCGAGGAGAGTTGAATGGAAAACATTGCACATATCCAGGCCATGACCGTGCTGGCCGTCGGCATCATCTTCGGCATGGGGGCGCTCGGCACCGCCATCGGCTTCGGCATCCTGGGCGGGCGCTTCATCGAGGGCTCGGCGCGGCAGCCGGAGCTGTTGCCGGTGCTGCGGGTGCAGATGTTCCTGGTCGCGGGCCTGCTGGACGCGGTGGCGATGATCGGCATCGGCTTCGCGCTGTTCTTCACGTTCGCGAATCCGTTCGTGAGCGCGCTGCAGGCGGCGCACTGACCGTTCCACTGCGCTGACGGCTCGGGACAGGAGTTAGGACCGTGAACATCAATCTCACGCTCGTCGTGCAGATGCTCGTGTTCGCCTTGCTGGTCTTCGGCACGATGAAGTTCATCTGGCCGCACATCCTGAACGCCATGGAGGAGCGCTCGCGCAAGATCGCGCAGGGACTCGCGGCCGCGGAGCAGGGCGAGCACGCGCTCGCCGAGGCGCGCGACAAGGCGGACGCCATCATTCGTGAAGCGCGCGAGCGCGCCAGCCACATCATCGAGCAGGCGCAGCACCGCGCCAACGATCTGGTGGAGCAGGCCAAGGGTGCAGCTCGCAGCGAGGGCGCGCGTATTCTCGCGGCCGCGCAGCAGCAGATCGAGCTCGACACCACGCGCGCGCGCGAGGCGCTGAGGCGTGAGGTGGCGGGCATCGCGGTGCGCGCCGCCTCCAAGCTCCTGGCGCGCGAGATCGACCCCCGCACGCACGCCGATCTCCTCGACAAGCTCACGGCGCAGATCTGACGCGCGCAGCATGGCTGACCGGCTCACCATCGCCCGACCCTACGCCCGCGCGGCCTTTGCCGAGGCGCGCGGCCAGGAGCGTCTCGAGCCCTGGTCCGAGGCGCTGCGAGTGGCGGCCGAGGTGGTCCGGGACCCGCGCGTCCGCAGGCTCCTGGGAAATCCGCGCATGACGCCCGAGCAGCTCGCGCAGCTGGTGAGCGGCATCGCGGGGACGCAGCTTGGCGTTGAAGGCGCGAACTTCGTGCGCATGCTCGCCGTCAACCGGCGCCTCGGATATCTGCCGGAGATCTGGGCACTGTTCGATGAGCTCAAGGACGCAGCCCTGGGCGTCGCCGACGTCACGGTCACTTCCGCCGCGCCGGTGGATGCGAGTCAGCAGCGCAAGCTCGCCGCCGCGCTGCAGAAGAGACTCAAGCGCACGATTCGACTGCACTGTGCGATCGACCCCCAGCTCATCGGCGGCGCGGTGCTGCGCACGGGAGATCTGGTGATCGACGGCTCGCTGCGCACGCGCCTTGACCGCATCGCCTACGAACTGACTGCCTGAAGTAGAGGAACAAGCGATATGGCCATCAAGGCAACCGAGATCTCAGACCTGATCAAGCAACGGATCGAGAACTTCAAGTCGGTCACCGAAGCGCGCAACGTCGGCTCGATCATCTCGGTCACCGATGGCATCACCCGCATCCACGGACTGGCAGATGCCTGCTACGGCGAGATGCTCGAGTTCCCGGGCAACACCTTCGGACTGGCGCTGAATCTCGAGCAGGACTCGGTCGGCGCGGTGGTGCTGGGCGAGTACAAACAGCTCAAGGAAGGCGACACCGTCAACACCACCGGCCGCATCCTGGAGGTGCCGGTGGGACGCGGGCTGCTGGGGCGCGTGGTGGATGCACTCGGCCTGCCAATCGATGGCAAGGGCCCGGTCAAAGCCGAGCGCACCTCCCCCATCGAGCGCGTCGCCCCGGGCGTCATCTACAGACAGTCGGTGAGCCAGCCGGTGCAGACCGGCTACAAGGCCATCGACGCGATGGTGCCGATCGGGCGCGGGCAGCGCGAGCTGATCATCGGCGACCGCCAGACCGGCAAGACCGCGCTCGCCGTCGACACCATCATCAACCAGAAGACTTCCGGCATTAAGTGCATCTACGTCGCCATCGGCCAGAAGCAGTCGACCATCGCCAACGTCGTGCGCAAGCTCGAAGAGCACGGCGCGCTCGCGCACACCGTGGTGGTCGCCGCCTCGGCCTCAACGCCCCCGGCCCTGCAGTACATCTCCGCCTACTCGGGCGTCACCATGGGCGAGTACTTCATGGACAAGGGCGAGGACGCGCTCATTATTTACGACGACCTGTCCAAGCAGGCGGTCGCCTACCGGCAGATCTCGCTCCTGCTGCGCCGTCCGCCGGGCCGCGAGGCGTTCCCGGGAGACGTGTTCTACCTGCACTCGCGCCTGCTCGAGCGCAGCGCGCGCGTCAACGAGGAGTACGTGACCCTGGTCAGCAAGGGCGCGGTGAAGGGCAAGACGGGCTCCCTTACTGGACTGCCGATCATCGAGACCCAGGCGGGGGATGTGACCGCGTTCGTGCCGACCAACGTGATCTCGATCACCGACGGTCAGATCTTCCTCGAGACCGACCTGTTCAACGCCGGCATCCGCCCGGCCATGAACGCCGGCATCTCCGTGTCGCGCGTCGGCGGTGCGGCGCAGACCGACATCATCAAGAAGCTCGGCGGCGGCATCCGGCTGGCGCTCGCCCAGTACCGCGAGCTGGCGGCGTTCTCGCAGTTCGCCTCGGATCTGGATGAGGCGACCCGCCGGCAGCTCGAGCGCGGCCAGCGGGTCACCGAGGTGATGAAGCAGAAGCAGTACGCGCCCATGTCGGTCGCCGAGATGGCGCTGTCGATCTACGCGGTCAACAGCGGCTACATGGACAAGGTGGAGCTGAACAAAGTGGTGGCGTTCGAGGCGGCGCTGCAGGCGTTCGCACACACCGGCTACCAGTCGACGCTCGATGCCATCAACTCAGCCCCCAAGCTCAGCAAGGAGAACGAGGCGGCGATGAAGAAGTGCATCGAGGACTTCGTGGCCACCGGGACGTACTGAGCCCATGCCCGGCACCAAGGAAATCCGCTCCAAGATCGCGAGTGTCAAGAGCACTCAGAAGATCACCAAGGCCATGCAGATGGTGGCCACCAGCAAGATGCGCCGCGCGCAGGAGCGCATGCGGCTCGCGCGCCCCTACGCGCACAAGATGCGGAACGTCATCGGGCATCTGACGGAGGCGAATCCGGATTACCGCCATCCGTTCCTGGTGACGCGTGAGCCCAAGGCGGTCGGCATCATCGTGATCTCCACCGACCGGGGCCTCGCCGGAGCGCTCAATGCCAACGTCTTCAAGCAGACGCTCCTGCTCATGCGCGAGTGGCAGGGCAAGGGCGCGCGCCTCAGCCTGTGCATCATCGGCACCAAGGGCCTGACCTTCTTCCGGCGCCTGTCGGTGCCGATTCTCGCCAACGTCTCGCACCTGGGCGATAAGCCGCACGTCAAGGATC
>WNGJ01004500.1_pt1 | contig 14517 bp, 13 predicted proteins | sample 5400611 | NCBI WGS metagenome assembly WNGJ01 (sample SAMN13153375, study PRJNA577476) | soil metagenome | isolation source: 40 cm soil or saprolite under Garry oak tree replicate 1 | place: USA:California | collected 2016-06-15
TGGCGCTCGTCTCCATTACGTCGTCGTGGACGTAGATCGGCGCACCCATTCGTACGGCGAGGTTGATCGCATCACTCGGCCGGGCGTCCAGCTCTTCGGACTGGCCGTTGGTGCGTACGACCAGAGTGGCGTAGAACGTCTTCTCCGCGAGGCGGCTGACAACGGCTCGCTCGATCCGGGCGCCGGTTAGCTCAAGGAGCTTTGCCGTCAGATCGAACGTGAGGGGCCGAAGTCCCATCTCACCGCGCAGAGCGAGTGCGAGGGCGTTTCCCTCCATCGAGCCGATCCAGATCGGCAGCAGCCTCTCTCCGTCCTTGTCGCGTAGAAGCACGATGCGGAGCTCGCTCGCGAGCTCGGGCAACTGGGTTTCTTCGCTGTCCTTCAATACGCGGACGACAACGTCTGCGACCTCGACTTCGATCATTGCTTCCCCCTTTTGGAGCAGGTGGCGGCGCAGCCTCGAGCGGGCTCGGTGTAGGCCCACTCGAACTGCGCCGTTGGAGCTGCCGAGGATCGTTGCGATCTCCTCGCACGAGAGGCCCTGGACGTAGTGCATGAACACCAGTTGTCGCTGGGCGGACGGGAGAACCACGAGAGCCGCCCGCACGGCCTCGAGTTCCTCGAGTGCACGCTCGGGGACTGGAATCGCCGCAGCCGGCAAGGTGCTGCCGCCTGCAAGCTCCTCGAGTGCCATGCCGGTACGGGCGCGACGCAGGCGCATTCGAGTTAGGTTGAGCGCGATTCCGCAAAGCCAGCTTCCGAAGCGTTCAGGGTGATTTAGCCGGTCCAGGCCGACGTACGCGTTCAGAATTGCCTCTTGGACGATGTCCTCGACGTCGTCGCGGTTGCCTACGAGCCCACGCACGACGTGGCGCGTTCGCGGCGCGTGACGCTCGACCAGCCGGCCGAAAGCGGCGCGGTCTCCACCGCGGACGGCCGAGACGAGCGCGGAATCGTCGGTCGTCGGCACGTACTACCTAGTTGCCCGGCGAGCGCAAAAGGTTACGAGACCGGGCCCGCGGCCAGGCCTGCTTGCCACGACGCCCACAGCTTCGCGTAGCGCTCGCCCTGCTCGACCAGCTCTTCGTGCGATGCGATCTCGACGGCGCGGCCGTGCTCCATCACGACGACCCGGTCGGCTCGCTCGGCCGTCGAGAGGCGGTGCGCGATCGTGACGACCGTGCGGCCCGCGGCGACGGCGGCAAGCGCGCGCTCCACCGCGGCCTCGGTCGCCGGGTCGAGGCTCGAGGTCGCTTCGTCGAGCACAATGACGGCCGGATCGGCCAGCGCGACGCGGGCGATGCCGACGAGTTGGCGCTCGCCCGCGGAGAGCCGCAAGCCCCGCGTCTGGACGTCCGTTTCCAGCCCCTCGGGCAGCGACTCGAAGCGCTCCAGCGCGCCGATTCGATTCAGCGCGCGCACGACCTGTTCGTCGGAGGCGTCCGGGTCGGCCAGGCGCACGTTGTCGGCGATCGTACCGCTGAACAGGTGGCCCTCCTGGGGGAGCATCACGATCCGGCGGTGCAGCGAATCCAGCGTTGCGTCGCGCAGGTCGACGCCGCCGAACGTGATCTCGCCACGCTGCGGGTCGTATTGGCGCGTCAGCAGCTTCGCGAGCGTCGACTTGCCCGCGCCGGTCGCGCCGACGAGGGCGATGTGCTCGCCGGCCTCGAGCTCGACCGTCACTCGGTGAACGACCGGCCGTTCGTCGTCGTAACCGAACGTGACGTCGTGCAGCGCGAGCGTTCCGGTGCGCGGGAGCTCGACTGCCCCGCCGCGCTGGACGATCGCGTTCGGCGTCCGCAGCAGACCCACGATCTTGCCGAGCGCGGCGAGGCCCTGGCGGAACTCGCCCAGCCACTCGCTGAAGCGGGCGATCGGGTCGAACAGCTGCACGAGGTAGAGGACGTAGGCGGCGATCGTCCCCTTCGAGATCGACCCTTGGCGATACATCGACGCGGCGACGAGCAGGACGGCGAGCAGCGCCGCCGTCTGCGCGAGCGGGATCATCGTGAAGAGGCGGATGTTCACGAACGAGGCGCGACGCCACGCGTGAACCTGGGCCTGGCTGCGCGGGTTGTAGGCCTCAATGGTGCGCCGCTCGCGGCGGAAGGCCTGCACGACGCGCACGCCCGCCAGGCCTTCCTGCAGGGCCGTCAGCGTCTCGGCAACTCGGTCGCGGATCGCGTGGTAGACGCGGCCCGCGCTGTGGTGGAACGTCCAACTCGAGGCGATCAGGATCGGCAACGCGACCAGTGAGACCGCCGCGAGGGTCGGCGAGAGGATCACCAGCGCCACGACGGTGAGCGCGATCTGCAGGCCGCTGCCGACGACCTCGATCAACGCTTCGCGGATGAACTCGGTCAACGACTGGACGTCCGAGGTCAGCCGTGAAAGCAGTACGCCCGCGCGCTCGCGCTCGAAGAAGCCGAGCGGGAGCGCCTGCAGCTTGTCGAATGCCGCCGTCCGCAGAGAGCCAAGAAATCGCTCGCCGGCGCTCGCCGCCAGCAGCGTCTGAGCGCGGACGACGAACGGTTTGGCCGCGGAGAGGCAGAGGAAGGCGACCGCGGCGGCATCGAGTGGGCCGCGCGCGTGCTTCGAGATCCCGGAGTCGACCGCGTAGCGGACGAGCGCGGGGCCGGCCAGGGTGATCAATGTGGAGGCGATCACGGCCGCGGCGGCGCCGAGGTAGCGGCCGCGGACCGGGCGGATCAGGCCTTGCGTCTCGCGCCAGATCTCACGCAAAGACGCCCGCTCGTTCACGTGCCGCCCTTGTTTTTCGCGCTGCGTGCTGCATTTGAACCGGGTTGAGACGGCCGACCGGGCACAGCCCGGCCGGCCTCTAGGCGGCGTCGCCAAGTCGACGCCTTCATGCCGCCTCGCTCTCGAGCGCGAGCAGCTCGCGGTAGCCAGCCGACCGGCGAACCAGCTCCGCGTGCGTTCCTTCCTCCACGATCCGCCCGTTCTCGAGCACCGCGACGCGGTCGGCCAGCGCGATCGTCGCCGGCCGGTGCGCGATCACGAGGGTCGTCCGGCCGCGCATTACCTTCGCCAGCGCGGCGCGGATCTCGTGCTCCTTGGTGGCGTCGACCGCGGAGGTCGCATCGTCAAGGACGAGCACAGCCGGATCCGCGAGGATCGCCCGCGCGATCGCGATCCGCTGGCGCTGTCCGCCAGACAGTGAGAAGCCGCGCTCGCCGAGCACCGTCTCGTACCCGTCCGGGAGTGCCGCGATGAACTCCGCCGCACCCGCCAGCGCGGCGGCGCGAGCAACCGACTCGTCGTCGGCGTCCGGGCGGCCGAAGCGGATGTTCTCGCGCACGCTCTCGGTGAACAGGAACGTCTCCTCGAAGACGAGCGCGACCGCCTGCCGCACGTCGGCGAGCCGGAGCTCGCGCACGTCACGGCCGTCCAGCAGGACGCGGCCGCCGTCGGGGTCGTAGAGCCGCGCGAGCAGGCCGGCGACCGTGCTCTTCCCCGAGCCTGTCGCGCCGACGAGCGCAACCGACTCGCCCGCGCTCAGCACCAGCTCGAGCCCGTCGAGGATCGGTCGGTCGCCCTCGTGCCCGAACCGCACGTCCTCCAGCCGCACGTCGCCACGGACGGGCTGCTCGAGCTCCCGCGGATGGCGCTGCTCACGCAGCCGGGGCTCGGTCTCGAGGACCTCCGTGATCCGCGCGCTCGCGGCGAGCGCCTTCTGCAGGGTCGAGACCCGCTGCCCAAGCACGCGGAGCGGCCAGACGAGCATGACGACATAGGCGTTGAAGGCCACGAACAGGCCGAGGCTGAGCTCGCCGGACATCACCTGCCTACCGCCCACCCAGAGGACGGCCGCAATCCCGATCAGCGGCAGCACCTCGAGCGCCGGATTGAAGACGGCGTCGAGCCGCGCCACGTCGAGCGCCCGCCCGACGATCTCGTCGCTGCGGCTCCGAAAGCGGCCGGAGAGTGCGCCACCGGCGCCGAGACCCTTGACGACGCGGATGCCGCTGACCGTCTCCTCGACCAGGGTCGCCGCGCTTGCCCACGCTTCCTGGAGCCGCCGCGTGCGTTCGTCGTAGCGTCGCGAGTACAGCCAGGCGACGACGCTGACGAGCGGGAGCGGCAGCAGCACGAGCAGCGCGAGCTTCGCGTCGATGACGAGCATCACGATCGAGACGGCGACCACGGTGAGCGCGTAGCCGATCGTGTGGCCGATCGCGTCCATCATCCGGGCGACGTGCTCCGAATCCGAGGAGGCGCGGCTCATCAGCTCGCCCGGGCCGACGCGGTCGTGGTACGAGGCGTCGAGCCGGAGGGCGTGCGCGAAGATCGCGTCGCGAACGCGCGCGTCGGTCGCGGAGCGGTTGCGGATCGCGTAGATGTGGCGCATGCCGCCGGCGACGACCTCGAGCAGCCCGACTCCGAGCAGCGCCAGCAGCCACAGCACGAGCGTGTGGCGGTCGCGCGGCACGATTCCGTGGTCGATCGTGTAGCTGACGATCAGCGGCGCGGAGATCGCCCCGGTCTGCCAGAGCAGCCCGGAGAGGACCGCGCCGACGACGCCGCCGGCCTGCGAGCGGACGATCGCGCGCACGAAACGCCACGCCGCGCGGCGGCGTGCCTCGACTTCGCCCATACGGCCAATCTAGCCTGGGGCGGGCCACTAGGCTCCCGGTCGTGAAGCCACCTCTCGAGCAGCGATTTCCGCGCCCGTCGCTGATGGGCGTCGTCAACGTCACGCCCGACTCCTTCTCGGACGGCGGTGTCAACTTCGATCCCGGCGATGCGGCAGCCTCCGCGAGGCGGCTGCTGGACGAAGGCGCGGCCATCGTCGACCTCGGCGGCGAGTCGACGCGACCGGGCGCCGGTCGCGTCTCGACCGACGAAGAGCTGCGCCGCGTCGCGCCGGTCCTGGAGGCGCTCCAGGGGCTTCCCGTCTCGATCGACACCGCGAAGTCGGAGGTGGCAGCGCGGGCCCTCGAGCTCGGAGCCGAGCTGGTGAACGACGTCACCGCCCTGCGCGGCGACCCCGAGCTCGCGGGCGTCGTCGCCGAGCACGACGCCTATCTGTGCCTGATGCACATGCAGGGCGAGCCGAGGACGATGCAGGCCGACCCGCGCTACGAGGACGTCGTCGCAGAGGTCGTCCGGTTTCTCGACGACCGGCTCGCCTTCGCGGTCTCCCAGGGGATCCGTGAGCACTCGATCTGCCTCGACCCGGGGATCGGCTTCGGCAAGACCGTCGAGCACAACTTCGAGCTCCTGCGCCGGCTCGACGAGCTGACTGCGCTCGGGCGCCCGATTCTCGTCGGGATCTCCCGCAAGAGCTCGCTCGGCAGGATCATGGGCGATCCGGAGGCGAAGACCGGGAGCACGGCGGCCAGCGTCGGAGCCGCGGTCCTCGCCTACGAGCGCGGCGCCTCGATCTTCCGGGTGCACGACGTGCGCGAGCACGTCGAGGCGCTCACGGCGGCCCAGGCGATCGTCGCCCGATGAGCGTGACCGTCGAGCTCTACGGACTCGAGGTTGCGGGAGCGCATGGCGTCGAGGAGGAGGAGCGGCGCCGGCCGCAGCCGTTCCTGTACGACCTCAGGCTGGAGGTTCCAGACGTCGCGACGTCCGACCGCCTTGAGGCGACGGTCGACTACCGCGACGTGGTTCGCTGCGTGCAGGAGATCTCGGCGGGCCGGCAGTTTCGGCTCCTCGAAGCCATGGCTGCCGCAGTGGCCGACGCGCTTGTCGACCGCTTCGAGCTCGAGGCCGCCCGAGTTCGCGTACGCAAGCCCGCTGTTCGACTGGAGGCGCCGGTCGAGTGGACCGCCGCTACGGTCGAGAAACGGAGACCCTGAGCGAGTACGAGGCCGCGCCGACTCGCTTGCCGAGGAACGCGTCGACGTAATAGAAAGCCCCGCTGCGCGTGGTATTGCGGCCACTGACAGCGTCTGGGCGGCTGCCGGAACGCTGGCTGTAGGCGAGCAGGTCGCGCTTCAGCGCGCTGCCCCGCTCGTAAACGCTGCGGGTCTTCGGCCCCCAGAGCGCGACGTTGACGTTTGCCGCACTGTGCGTGCTGGCGGAGATCCGGTTGTGGGCCGGAATCCAGATGCGGTAGACGTCCTCCGGGTCCTCGGTCACGTCGAGCCGCGCCTGCAGGCGGGCCGGAGTGGTGAGCCGCGTACCGCTCGCGGTGACCGCGTGGGGGCGCACGAGGTTGATGTCGTCGTTCGGCTCTTGCGGGTCGGTTGCCGGAGTCCTCGCGGCGAGCGCGGCCGGGATCGAGAGGATGCCGAAGCCCGTGTCGGCGTCCCAGCCCTTCGGGCCCACATCGCGTGCCGAGCTCCGCATGACGTCTTCGAGCTGCGTCGGGTCGAGCTGGGGCCGGACCGTCCACACCCACGCGGTCGCCCCGGCGACAAGAGGCGCCGAGAAGCTGGTGCCGTCGAAGCTCGCGTAGCCGCTCGGGTCGTAGAAGGTTGGCACCGCGACCGGGATTGCGACGCCGGGCGCGGCGAGATCGAGCGCACTCGACCGGTTGGAGAAGAACGCGAAGCGGTCGCTCTGGTCGGTCGCTCCCACTGTGAGGACGTGCGGCAGGCTCGCGGGCACGAAGCTGCGGTTGCCGGACTGCCGGTCGTTGCCGACCGCGGCGACGACGATTGCGCCCCGGCGGAGCGCCCGGTCGACTCCCTGCTCCAGCAGCGCGTCGAATCCGAGGAAACCGCCACTGATGTTGATCACGCTCCGCCCGCGCTTGGTCGCCGCGTCGAGCGCGGCGAGAATCTCGGAGAGAGATCCGCTGCCGAAGTCCCACTCCTGCAAGGCCGCCTGCGGGTAAACGCCGACCAGGCCGACTCCGTTGGACGGGGCGCCGACGACCGAGCTCACAGCCGTTCCGTGGATGTCGTCGCTCGAGACGACCGTCTGCGGGTTCAGCGCCGTCGTGTTCGGCCGGGACTTGAACTCGGGGTGCGTCAGGTCAAGGCCTGTGTCGATGACCGTGACCGGGACGCCGGCAGCGGGCGGCTCGACCTGGTCGTCGCCGACGTCATGGATCCACCACTCGTTCGGAACCAGCGGGTCGCCCGAGCTGAGGTGCGTGAAGGGGATCAGCCGGCGGTCGGGCTCGACGCGCGTAAGCAGACTCTCGCTCCGTAGCGCAGCAACGACGCCCTGCGCGTGAGCTCCAGGGAGCCGCCACACGTTCAGCCCGGGGGAGACGAGGCGCGCATTTGCGGCGCGAAGTTCCGGCGAAAGGCCTCCGCCGGGATCGGAGAGCTGAACGAGTACGGGAGCCCCCGCGCGAGCTGGCGGCGACGCGATCCGCGCAGCAGGATGGGCGAACCCCGCCGCAGCCGCAACCGGCGCGAACGCGAGGGCGGCGAGAATGACCCCGATGGTCAAGAGTCGACCGTTCAAGCCCTCGAAGGAAAGCACAATTGCCTACATCGGACTTGGTGCGAACTTGGGTGAGCGCGAGAAGACGATTGCGGAGGCCCTGCGTCGGATCGACGACGACGAACGGACGTCGCTCCTGCGCTCGACCATTCCGATCGAGACGGACCCGGTCGGCTACGAGGATCAGCCGCCGTTTCTCAACGCGGCGGCGAGCCTGACGACCACGCGGTCGCCGCATGAACTGCTGGACCTCCTGCTGGAGATCGAGCGCGGCCTCGGCCGCGTCCGCGGCGAGGGCCCCCGCTACGGGCCGCGCACGATTGATCTCGATCTGCTCCTCTACGGCGACGAGACAATCGACGAGGAGGCCCTCGAGGTTCCGCACCCGCGGCTGCACGAGCGGCGTTTCGTTCTCGAGCCGTTGGCGGAACTCGATCCGGACCTCGTCGTGCCTGGGCGCGGCTCTGTGTCGGCATTGCTCGCAGAGCTAGAATGAGCGCCTCATGTCGCACATCGACGAGCTCGACGAGTTCGAGGCCGAGCTCGAGCTCACGCTCAAGAAGGAGTACTCGGCGGTCTTCGGGCTGTTCCGCTACTGCGTGCTGACGCAGGACGCCACGTACCTCTGCAACAAGCTCGATCTCCAGTACGTCCCGCAGCCCAGCTACCCGTTCTTCCATCTGCGGATGGAGGACGTCTGGGTCTGGGACAAGAACCGGCCCACGCGGATCATCCCGCGGGCCGAGGTCTACACCTCGAGCGACGTGACCGTCGAGGAGCTCCGCGGCGAAGGCGACGAGCCCAGTCTCACCGCCGAAGATCTCGCCGAGCGGATCGGCGAGTCACTCTCGTCCGACGACGACGCCGCCTAGACCAACGAAGTCTAAGAAGCTTCGCGCTCGCGCTGGTTCAGGCGCTCCTCGAAGCGCTGCCGCAGCTCTTCGCCGGTGCGCAAGATCGTCAGGTAGCGGGGCCGCCGCGGAGGCAGGCGGACGAGCTTGACGTCGTTGCCCCTGTCGCCGTGACAGCGTGCGTATGCCTCCGCTTCCTGGAGCGGACGCGTCCGCCGGCGCCGGCGCCGCACGCGCAGGAGGGCCATCTGCCTTGCGACTCTAGTGGGATAGCCTCGCTTTTTCCATGGCCGGTCTGCTAGCAGTCGACGTCGGAAACACGCAAACAGCGCTCGGGCTGTTCGAGAGCGGCGAGCTGACCCGACGCTGGCGGCTGGCGACGGAACCACAGCGAACAGGTGACGAGCTCGGGCTTTTCCTCGGCGGTCTGCTCGACCTGACGTCGCTCGAGGGAATCTGTCTCGCCTCGACCGTTCCGGCGCTGATTCGCTCCTACGAGGAGGTCGCGGCGGCAGCGGGCGTCCGCCTACTCGTTCTCGGGCCCGGGACGAAGACCGGAATCCCGATCCGCTACGACGATCCGCGAGAAGTGGGTCCCGACCGGATCGCGAACGCGGTCGCGGCTCGGGAGCGCTACGGCGCGCCCTCGATCGTGGTCGACTTCGGCACCTCGACGAACTTCGACGTCGTCTCGCCCGCGGGCGAGTACGTGGGCGGAGTCCTCGCACCCGGGGTCGAGGTCTCGATGGATGCGTTGTTCGAGCGCGCGGCTCGCCTGGTCAAGGTCGACTTCGTCGCGCCCGAGACGGCGATCGGCAAGACGACCGAATCGGCTCTGCGCTCGGGCCTCGTCTACGGCTTCGCCGGCCAGGTGGACGGCATCGTCGAGCGAATCCGAGCCGAGCTCGGCGACGAGGCGGCGCCGGTCATCGCCACCGGCGGCCTGGCCGAGCTGATCGCCCCGCATGCGAAAACGATCGACCGGGTCGATCCGTTCCTGACGCTCGAGGGGCTCAGGCTCGTCTGGGAACGAAACGAGTTCTGACCCGGCTCCCCAGGGCGTGTCCTGGTGCCAGGCATGCGGACACGGCCATTGATGGCACCGAACCGGATGGATAAACCGGGCGGGGACCGCCCGCGGCAGTCCCGACCTGCCTCCTCGGGGCGTGCCCCGGTGCCAGGCACGGGGGCAGGTCCCGGTTGAACAGTAGGGCGGGCTAACCGCCGCCGTAGATCGAGATCGGCAGGTCGAGCAGCACCTCATCACCCTGGGGCAGGGTCTCCTCTAGGCGGGCGAGGACGAAGCGCGCGCCGGGAGCGGCGGCGAGGAGACGAGACTCGACCTCTGCGATCGTCGGCAGCTGTGTCAGCTCGGCCTTGAACGTGCGCGGAAAACGCCCGCGGCCGAGGTACCAGCCGTAGAACTTCTTCAGGAATCCGGTTGCCCGGTGTTCGCCCAGCTCGCGGACGGTCTCGCGCATGAACAGGATCAACTCCGCGACGACCTCCTCCCGAGAAGGCTCGACCCCCTCGCCGTCGAGAATTTCCCGCAACGCCCAGGGGTTGCCCTGCGCCGCGCGGCCGACCATGACGGCCGCCGCACCCGTCGTGGCCAGCACGGTCTTCGCCCGCGCGCGCGACGTGATGTCGCCGGAGGCGACCACGGGCACGTCCACGAGCGAGGCGAGCTCTGCGGTCAGGGCGTGGTCGGCGGTGCCGGTGTACATCTGCTTGGCCGAGCGTGGATGGAGCGTCAGTGACGCCGCGCCCGCCTCGACGAGCCGCGGCCCGACCGACAGGCAGGCGCGCGATCCGTTCTCGAGCCCTCGCCGGAGCTTGACCGTGACCGGCACCGAGACCGCCGAGGCCACAGCCTCGACGACCCGGCAGGCCCGATCCGGCTCGTCGAGCAGTGTCGCGCCGGCGCCGGTCTTCGTCACCTTCTTGACCGGACAGCCGAAGTTGATGTCGACGATGTCCGCGCGGGCGTCCTCGACCATCGCGGCGGCCTCTGCCATCACAGCTGGATCGGAGCCGAAGATCTGCACCGCCAACGGGCGCTCGTCGGCCGCGATCCGCAAATAGCCCAGCGTACGCTCGTTTCCGTGCTGCAGGCCCGCGCACGAGACCATCTCGGAGCAGACGAGCCCGGCGCCAAATCGCCGTCCCTGGCGCCGAAACGCCTGCACGCTGACGCCCGCCATCGGGGCCAGAACCAGGCGGCTGGGGATCTCAACCGGCCCGATCTGCCATGTTTCGTGAAGATTTACCTGCATAGAGCGGAAATCGTAAATGTCACTGGTGTTGCGACTGCCTGACTGTATAGCTACTATTCGCGCCCGCGACGGCGCGATAGCGCCGCGCTTTTCTTTCGGAAAGGGCAAGTTGTGAAGGAAGTCATCCTTACTCCAGAGGGATACAAGAAGCTCCAAGAGGAGATCGAGTACCTCTCAAACGACAAAAGGCGCGAGGTCGCGGACCGGATCCGGATCGCGCGCGAATTCGGCGACATTGCCGAGAACGCCGAGTACGACGACGCCAAGAACGAGCAGGCGCTGCTCGAGCACCGGATCGCGACGCTCGAGGAACGCCTCCGAGACGCGAAGGTGATCAACAAGAAAGACGTCGCCAAGGACGTGGTCTCGGTCGGCTCGAAGGTCAAGCTGCGCGACGTGACGGCCAAGCAGACGGTCGAGTACCACATCGTTGGCTCGGCCGAGGCGAACCCGGCGAAGAACAAGCTCTCGAACGAGTCGCCGGTCGGCAAGGCGATCATCGGCCACAAGAAGGGCGAGACGGTCGAGGTGACCGCACCCCGTGGCTCGATGAAGTACAAGATCCTGGAAATCAAGGCCGCTTAATCGGACCAGGTCGCACGGAGAACGCGTAGCCAGTTGGCGTGCGCCAGCTTGGCCACGTCCTCTTCGTTGTAGCCGCGGTCGCGTAGCGCTTCGGCGACGCGCTGGATTCCCGAGCGCGAGCAGGACGTCGTTGTGACCGTCGATGAACGGGACCGGCTTCGACGCCATTGCGCGGTCTGACGCTAAAGGTTCACGCGCGACAAACGGGGATCCCACCACGCCCACCCACCTTCGAGCCTAAATCGAAACCTGCGACGCGTGGGAAACGCATTCGAGCCAAAACCGTCGTAACGGCAAGCTCGTTAGGCTCGCGCGGCGATGAGCTTGCCCAAGCGTTTCCCCGACCGGGACGAGATCGCCTTCGTCCGCGCCGAGGCGGAGCTGCTCGAGCCGGGCGGCGAGGCCGACGACAAACGCCGCGCCGCCGGGCGAGTGCTCGCTCGTCGAGGGATGGGGAAGCTCGTCTTCCTCGACCTCGTCGACCGCTCCGGGCGGATCCAGCTCCTCTGCGACACGAGCCGCACGGGACCGATCGACGTCGATCTGGGCGACGTCGTCGGCGTCACCGGCTCGCCGGCCCGCGCGAGGCGCGGAGAGCCCTCGATCGCGGTCGACGAGCTCGAGCTGCTGGCGAAGATCCACCGGCCCCTGCCGGACACGTTCCACGGGGTCACAGACGTCGAGACCCGCTACCGCCAGCGCTATCTCGATCTGCTGATGAACGAGGAGACGCGCACGGACTTCGAATTGCGCACTCGGATCGTGGCCGCCGTCCGGCGCCACCTCGACGACCAGGGCTTCCTCGAGGTCGAGACGCCCGTCCTCCAGCCGCGCTACGGCGGCGGCTTCGCCGAGCCCTTCGTGACGCACTACAACGCGCTCGACGCCGACTACTACCTGCGGATCGCGACCGAGCTCTACCTCAAGCGGCTGATCGTTGGCGGGCTGGAGAAGGTCTACGAGCTCGGCAAGGACTTCCGCAACGAGGGCCTGTCCTACAAGCACGTGCCCGAGTTCACGATGCTGGAGTGGTACGAGGCATACACCGACTATCGCGATCAGATGGATCGGGTCGAGCAGCTGATCGAAAGCGTGGCCCGGGAGACGACGGGCGGCACGAGCGTTACCTACCGCGGGCACGAGGTCGACCTGAAGGCCCCCTGGCGGCGTGTCAAGCTCGCGGACGCGCTCGAGGAACAGGGGCTCTGGACGCGGGATCCCGACGAGCTGCGCTCGCGTCTGAACGAGCGCGGCGTCGACACCACACATGACCGGAGCTGGGCCCAGCTCGTCGACCACGCGCTCAGCCACTTCGTCGAGCCGGCCCTGATCGAGCCGACGATCCTCCACGATTACCCCGTCGAGCTGTCGCCGTTCGCCCGCACGACCGACGAGGATCCGGCGATCGTCGAGCGGTTCGAATACTTCGTCGGCGGCACGGAGCTCGGCAATGCGTTCTCCGAGCTCAACGACCCCGCCGAGCAAGCCGCACGCTTCGAGCAGCAGGCCGCGGAGGCAGGCGGCGAGCCGGGCGATCCCGACTACGTCGAGGCGCTCGCCTACGGGATGCCGCCCACGGGTGGGGTCGGGCTCGGCATCGACCGGCTGACGATGGTCCTCGCGGGCCGTGACAACATCCGCGACGTCGTGCTCTTCCCCGCGCTCCGCGAGCGCAGCTAGGCGCTCCTAGGGGCTCGAAGGGGCGGGCGTCGCGCGCCTGGAGGTCTCGACCACGTCGGCAAGGATGTCGTCGAGGGAGCGCGTCGGCGTCCAGCCGATCGCTCCGCGGACCTTGTCGATCGAAGGAATGCGGTGGAGCATCTCTTCGACGATCCCGTGTCGGTAGATCTCGTCGTAGGGCACGAAGACGAGCTCGGAGTCGCTTCCGGTCGCGGTGCGGATCCGCTCGGCGAGGTCACGGATGGTGATGCTCTCCGTCGAGCCGACATTAAAGATCTCGCCGTTCGTGGAGCCTTCCTCGAGCAAGCCGTGCAAGGCGCGGATCGCGTCGGCCACGTGGCAGAAGCAGCGCGTCTGGGTGCCGTCGCCGTGGATCTCGATCGGCTCGCCCGCAAGCGCCCGCTCGACCATCCGCGGGATCACCATCCCGTACTGCCCGCTCTGCCTCGCTCCGACAGTGTTGAACAGGCGGGCGATCACGCACTCGAGCCCGCGCTCCTCGTGCAGAGCCAGTGCGAGGAACTCGTCCATCGCCTTCGAGTCGGCGTAGGCCCAGCGGCGCGCCGTCGTGGGCCCGTAGATCCGGCGTGCATCCTCGGCGAGCGGTTTCTCCTCGCGGTGGTCGCCGTAGACCTCGGACGACGAGGCGATCAGCACGCGCTTGCCGAAGCGCGCGCAGTACTCGAGCACGTTCTCGGTGCCCTGGACGTTCGTGAGCAGCGCGTGCCCGGGCTGCTCGATGATCAGCCGCACACCGACCGCGGCGGCGAGGTGGTAGACGACGTCGCACTTGTGGACGAGCTCGCTGACGACCGAAGGCGAGAGGATCGACTCGACGACCAGGTGGAAGTCGCGCCTCTCTTCGAGGTGGGCGATATTCGAGCGCGCTCCGGTCGAGAGGTCGTCGAGCACGAAGACCTCCCAGCCGGCGGCGAGCAGCAGTTCTGAGAGGTGCGAGCCGATGAAGCCGGCGCCGCCGGTGACGAGGGCTTTCGGCTGGGCCGCGTCACGAGGGCGCAAAGCGCTCAGAAGCGTACATTTTCAGGCGTTTTGGACACCGATTCCGACCCTCCGCGCAGGCAGTGGTAACGGATCGGTAAAGCCCCTCCGCACACCACACGGTGCCCCCCGAACCGTTCGCTACAGTGGGCGGACGCTAAGGCGTAGGGTCCTGGAAGCCGAGAGAGGGAATACGTGTTCGAACGGTTCACCGAAAGAGCCCGTCAAGTAGTCGTTCTGGCTCAGGACGAGGCGCGGGCGCTGAAGCACAACTACATCGGCACCGAGCACATCCTGCTCGGCCTGCTGCGCGAGGAGGAAGGGCTTGCGGCCCGCGTCCTCGAGTCGCTCGACATCACGGTCGAGGAGGTCCGCGCGCAGGTCGCCCGGATCGTCGGCCAGGGCGACGAGGTCACGACCGGCCAGATCCCGTTCACCCCGCGCGCGAAGAAGGTTCTGGAGCTGGCGCTCCGCGAGGCGCTCTCGCTCGGCCACAACTACATCGGCACCGAGCACATCCTGCTCGGCCTCGTGCGCGAGAACGAAGGCGTCGCGGCGCGGATCCTGCTCGACTTCGACGCCGACGCCGAGAAGATCCGCAACGAGATCATCCGCATGCTCTCCGGCCCCGGCCGGCGCCAGCAGGGCGGTCCGGGTGGCGCCCCCGGCGAGAAGTCGAAGAGCTCGAAGCTGCTCGACCAGTTCGGCCGCAACCTGACGAAGCTCGCCGCCGAGGCGAAGCTCGACCCGGT
>WNGJ01004502.1_pt1 | contig 14516 bp, 15 predicted proteins | sample 5400611 | NCBI WGS metagenome assembly WNGJ01 (sample SAMN13153375, study PRJNA577476) | soil metagenome | isolation source: 40 cm soil or saprolite under Garry oak tree replicate 1 | place: USA:California | collected 2016-06-15
GGAAGGTCGAGAGCTGCGACACGTTCAACGCGGCTCAGCTTTAAGCGCCCAACGTCTGATCAAAGCTCGATCGTCGACTTGTAATGGTGGGAGATCGTCGTGTGGAACATCATCTGGATGATCATCATCGGCTTCATTGCCGGCCTGATCGCGCGCGTGCTTTCGCCGGGTCCGAACGAGCCTAAAGGCTTCATCCTTACCACCGTGCTGGGAATCGCCGGCGCCTTCGTCGCCACCTTCATCGGCCAGACCATCGGCTGGTACCGGCTCGATCAGGGCGCCGGTCTCATCGGCGCGACGCTCGGCGCGCTCATCGCGTTGTTTATCTGGAACAGGCTCGTGGTTCATCACGTTATTCGCGACCCGGGCAACCCCGGCGGGCCATAACTCGCTGCTGGCCGTGGGCGCTAAATTCGAAGTCGCGGCATCAGACATCAACACAAGGAGGCAGACATGGGACTGGCGGATATCCTTACCGGTATGATGAATGGCCCGCGCGGCCAGCGCCAACCCAGCAGCGGTGGTGGCGGCGGCGGCATGTCGCCGATCATGATGGCGCTGCTGGGGCTCCTCGCCTACAAGGCGCTCAAGGGCCGGGGTGGTCAGACCGCCCCTTCGGGCGGCGTGGGCCAGACGGGCCGACTACCGCCCGGCGGCACTATGAGTGCCGGCGGCTCGGGCGGAGACCTCGGCGATATCCTCGGCGGATTGCTCGGCGGCAAGCCGGGCGGCATGCCGAGTGGCACAGCCACCGGCGCCAAGCCCGGTGGCAGCCTGAGTGACCTCTTCCCCGGCGGATTGGGCAGTGTGCTCGGCGGCGCCGCGGCGGGCAGCGTGCTGAGCGGCGGCCTCGGGAACATCATAAAAGAACTGCAGGACAGCGGACATGGCCGCGCCGCCCAATCCTGGGTCCGCACCGGCCCGAACGAGGAGATCGCGCCCAAGGATCTGGCGCATGCGCTCGGCAGCGATACGCTCAACACGCTGAGCAAGCAGACCGGCCTGAGCGTGGACGATCTGCTCGCTGGCCTGAGTCAGAATCTGCCAGACTTGGTTGATCAGCTCACGCCGAACGGGCGGCTACCGACCGAGCAGGAGGCGGCGCGGATGGTATAGGTCGGTATCCGCGTAGCCAGCGCCTTCCGCCGGAGCGGCTGTGCCTGTTCGATCGGCACTCGCTCAGTGACATAGCCTTCAAGGCGGTTGGAGTCGCAGCGGCGACGACGGGGACAGAGTTCTGAGGTTATAATGACGAATCGGTACGCGTGCGACGCTCCGCCATGAACTGATCAAACTCAGCTTTGTCCTTCGCCATCCGCAGGCGAGCGAGAAAGTCCTGAAACTCTCGCTGTTCCTCTTCGAGGCGCCGCAGGGTTTCTTCGCGATATTCGTCAAAGGCCCGGTTGCCGCTCGACCGTGACGCCTGCCACCAGGTCCCGGACGGACGCATCTGGTCCGCGACTCCGTGCCAACGAGTAAGGCTGCCGCCTTGCCAACAACTCATCCGTCCGCTCCCGATGATGAATGCCAGGGTGGCAAGACCAACCGGCCACCACACCATGAAGCCGAGGATCGTGAGTACGATCCAGGCCGGTTTTCCCAACTCGTCGAGTTTTGCAACGATAGGCATGGAAGGCCTCGCCAGTAAATGTTAATTACATTTACATCGTAATGGGGCCTTGATCTATGTGTCAAGTGGAGCCAGCCCCGCCTATGCGGACGCAGAACGATCGCCGGTCGGAGGCACGGTCAGGCCCAAACCGTTGAGATAGATCAGCACCGCCGCCTCCAACAAATCCTCAGGCGACATTGGGAATGACCGCCGCGCGGCGTCGCCTCGCCCGAACAATGATGCGATACCATGTGACATGGCCCAGATATGCAGCGCCATCATCAGGACCGGCGGACGATTCTGCGCTGGGATGGTGGCGACGAGCCGCTCGGTCGCGGTTCGCAATACGGCGAAGGCCCGCTCGCCTGCGTCCCGCAATTCCGGGCTCGCCTCGGGTGGGATGCCCGCCTCGAACATCGCGGAATAGTAGGCCGGCTCGCTCTTGGCGAATTGGAGATAGGCTTTGCCGAGGCGGTCGAAGGCCGCGAAGGCATCTGGACGGCCGCTGTCCCAAGCGCGTGCCAGCGTAACCTCGAATCGATCGAAGCCGCGCCGCGCCACATCGACCAACAGTTCGTCGCGGTCGCGAAAATGCCGGTAGGGCGCGGCCGGACTCACCCCCGCCCATCGTGCAGCTTCCGCGAAGGTAAACCCGGCGGGTCCCTTCTTGCGCGATCAACTCGAGCGCCGCGCGGATCAAGGCCTCTTTCAAATTGCCATGGTGATAGCCGCGGGGGCCTGAACGTCCGCCTTGCCTGGACCAGCTCATGTGAAGAGTCTTTACATGACTCGGGAGAAGGCGTCGACACCGCCTTGTTGGCGCCCGGCGGCCGCCACCCGTCTTCTGGCGGCGCGGCGCGCCTGGGGCGCTGGCGCGGCGAGGTGCTCTTGGTTGATTGCCGCCGTGATTACATCGATTGCCGCCTGAACATTCACTATCCGCTCGATGCGATCTTCCGTCCGTCCTTAATCTTGCCAAAGACCGACGCTGGGCGAGCAATTGGTCTCGCGCTTTCTCAAAGGTCTTCAGATTGGGTTATGACGTTGGCATTAAGGCCGGGGGTTGGCGCGCGCTCAATCCGTTTCGATAAAGTCCGCTGAAGAAGCTCGACGATGGCAATCCGGATACGCTTCCCCTGCTCGTCGACAAGCCGACGACGACGCGTTGGCCGAAATTGAGTTCTTGGCACACATAGGGTCAGATCGTTTAGTTTGCTCGTCAGGATCCGATTACAGCTGAACTCTTGCTTCTAAATTGGCGATCACCGCGGAAGCATCTCGGCGACTCATCGGAGGCAAGGATGCGAAACATTCGAGGGACACGTCATAGTCTCGCCAATTCGCGCACTCTTACCGTCATCGCACAGGACCCATCCGTCAAATTCCGAGGGCAGGTGCTAACTACGGAGTTGACGGTGCCCGCTGAAGAACTTCTGGCCGGCCCTTGCGGGTACCGTGTCAACGTCATCGACTACGACGCATCGACGGACACGCTTTACAAACCAATGATCTATGGGCGCTCGTTGGACGGGAAGTATGAAGATCCGTTCGCGTTCAAACAAAGCGGACGCAGCTCCGTGAAGGCGAGACGGCTTCACCACCAAAGACGTCTGGAGGATCCTCGGTTTCACGCCCAGAATGTGTATGCGATTGTCATGCGCACGCTGGCGCAATTCGAATTTGCACTTGGGCGCCGGTGCGCCTGGGGCTTCGATGGGCATCAGATTCACATCGTCCCGCACGCATTTGCCGATGCGAATGCGTTTTATTCGCGGGATGATCGAGCCATTTTTTTTGGATATTTCATGGGAAGTAATGGGAAGCTTGTCTTCACCTGCCTCTCGCATGACGTCGTGGCACACGAAACGACCCACGCCCTGCTTGATGGCTTGCGTAAACGATACATGGAGCGCTCTACGCCTGACCAGGCTGCTTTCCACGAAGGCTTCGCAGATGTCGTGGCAGTACTCTCGATGTTCTCGCTGCCTGACGTGGTAGACGCCGGCTTGGATCTAGCCTCGGGCGGGCGAAGCAACCTGATCTCATCCAAATTGCTGGAGCGAGATGTCCTAAAGAGGTCGGTTCTCTTCGGATTGGCCGAGCAGATGGGCAGGGAACTCGCCGTAGTTCGCGGCGATGCGCTCCGCCGCTCCGTGTCTTTGCTGCCCGGTAAACCATACATGTCCACTCTGTTATATCCGGAGTTCGGCGAGCCGCACCGAAGAGGCGAACTGCTGGTGGCCGCGGTCTTGAATGCGGCTCTCGATATCTGGCTGGCACGGCTTGCAAAAATTGGTCCCGTTACAGCTGGAAAAAAGGATCGAAGCATCGTGAGGGATGAGGGCGCTCGGGTCGCCGGTCACCTCCTGACGATGGCAATTCGCGCCCTCGATTATTGTCCACCGACTGACTTGACCTTCTCCGATTACCTGTCTGCGCTTCTAACCATCGACCGCGAAGTCGTTCCGGACGATTATCAGTACGGCTATCGCAAGTGGCTGCTCAAAAATTTCAATGATTACGGCATTCGGCAGGCCGGCGAGACCGATGTCGACGGCACATGGAAGCGGTGCGACCAGGAGCTGATCTACAGCCGAAGCCACTACGATTCGATGCTGCACGAGCCGCAAGAGGTGTTTCGCTTCATATGGGAAAACCGCAATGCGCTTAAAATCGATACGGATAGCTATATCGAAGTCGACTCGGTTCGTCCCTCAGTCCGCGTTGGTCCCGACGGTTTTGTGCTGCATGAAACCGTGGCTGAATACATTCAAATTCTGACGCTGCAGGCCAACGAATTGAAGAAGAGGCTTGGCATTATTCCGCCGAAGGGGATCGATCCGACGCGTCGCATCAGGATCTTTGGTGGAGGAGCTCTCATTTTTGATGAGTACGGGCAGCTGAAATATCAGATCGCGAACCGAATTGAGAATACCAAACATCAGCAGGCGCGACTCGATTATTTGGGCGAATCCGGTTTCTTCGATGAACCACCTCCGCCAACATCACCGCCAGGCCCCCAGTCACAACTCGCCCAACTGCATCGTATGCGTCTGATGGGATAGGAGGTTGCGATGGCGAAGGAACCCACAAGCGCGACGATTCGAACCTATCACGTCGGATTCGGCGATTGCTTTCTGATCAGTTTTGAGTACAGCCGAAAATCTGAACGGCACGTGTTAGTCGATTTTGGATCGACTGGCTTTCCCAAAGGGGTGCCAAAGTCGCGCATGATGGACATCGCCAAAAACATCAAGCAAAGGACCGGGGGCAAGCTTCATGCCGTCGTCGCCACCCACAGGCACCGTGACCACATTTCTGGATTTGCTACGGAGAAAGCTGGCAAAGGAACAGGCGATGTCATCAAATCGCTCAAGCCGGACCTCATAGTACAACCTTGGACCGAAGATCCGAAGCTTGGACCAGAGGCGACGGGGCCGAGCGGCAGCAATGCAAAGATTAAGAAGTTCGGCGCTGGCACGAGCCAGCAGATTGCGGCGCTATCGCTCATGCATGAGGTCGCCGACCAGTCGCTGGCAGCCCGTAACCTGCCGAAAGATTTGAAGCACGAAGTCGGATTTCTCGGCGAGAGCAACATCGCTAATCCGAGTGCCGTCAAGAACCTCATGAAGATGGCGAAGAATTCTTACGTCTATTGCGGGAGCAAATCAGGGCTGGAGAAGGTACTGCCGGGAGTAAAGGTCGAGGTCCTCGGGCCACCAACACTCAGGCAGACCGACACGATCAAGAAGCAGCGCTTGCGCGATCCCGACGAGTTCTGGCATTTTCAGGTGGGCGCCACGGCATTGGCCGCAGGCGGCGATAAAAAGCGGACTATCTTGTTCCCACGTTACGTGGAAAGCCGCAGTTACTCACATCGCATCAACGCGCGCTGGCTGGTCCATCATGCACGCACGGTACGTGGCGAGCAGCTGCTCCAAATCGTGCGCACGCTTGATCAAGAAATGAACAACACCAGCGTAATTTTGCTTTTCCAGGTTGGCAAGAAGAAGCTTCTCTTCCCAGGCGATGCGCAAAACGAGAACTGGCAATACGCACTCGGCCAGAAGAGGTATCAATCGGTTCTGACGGGCGTAAATCTGTATAAGGTTGGCCATCACGGGAGTCTCAACGCGACCCCTAAATCCTTGTGGAAGCTGTTCAAGAATAAATCCGAGAGGAAGACGGCAAAGCGCCTGCTGTCCCTGATGTCGACCATGGAAGGCAAGCACGGCAGTGTGTACAGCCACACCGAGGTGCCTCGCGCCAAGCTTGTGCGCGAACTTCATCGCAAATCGGACCTGTTCACGACGCAACAGCTTAAGGGCAAGGACTTCTTTCACGATACTGTCGTGAAGTTTTAGGTCAGACGATAGGCCTGACGCCATGGTCACCTCGTAGCGGCATTGGCGAACCATGTCGTTTTCGGAGGACGGAAGAACATTAGCCGTCGGTTAGCCTTCACGGTATTGGGCTTGAAATAGCTGTCAGTCCATCCGTCAGTCTCATCAAGGAAGATCGCTGCCGCCCCGTCGCCTTTGGCGGCCAACTCATTGGCGATGTCACGGAAATAGAAATGACGGAAGACGCGATCGAACTCAGTCATATAGATGTCGGCCACGCGGGTGTCGCCGCGAATGAGCAGCATGTTCTCGTCATTCTGCAACAGAGAGTCGGGTGAGAAGTTCGCTGAGCCGCTGCACACCAACGGGTCGTCGGATAACGGATCGATCAGCAGGAACTTGGTATGGACGAAGAATACGAAGCCGTCATTCTTCGGACGGTAGAGTTCCTCCTTGAAGAACCACTTGTCGAGCGCGAACTCCTGAATTGGTTTGCGCGCGGTCGGCTTGCCGTTCTTCATCGCGTAGAGCTCGCCGAGGGGGATGCCGTAGGAAAGGATGACGTGGGTGAGTTCCTCGGTGAGCTTGGTCTTCACCGCAGCCGTCGCCGGCTTCTCCATCAACACGAAGCGCATCTGGTCGCGCCGCTCGGCAATCGGGTCAACCAATTCTGCCGTCACTCCGAAGGCCGCGGTGAACCACACCGAATTCGCGCTATCGAGCATCCGTCGGCCATACCAACCGAGCAATTCCGCCGTCTTGCGCGGCGAGAACAGCCGAACAATCGATTTCTCTGAAATGACTTCGGCGGGATTGGGCGTGAGCGCCATGGCTCCATCCCTCGCAACAGCGCGCTCTGGGTCGGTCGTCACCAGCTTCCAATATTCGAAATACTGCTTTGCCGTTGCCGAGTCGGCGACCCGATGACCAACATTGGTCTGGCCGAGAAAGCCGGAGGCGGTGAAATTGGTCGAGCCTGTCCACACCTCGACCGGATCGGTGCCGCCCCCGAGGCGGACGATGAACTTGTTGTGCGGGATCTTGGTTCGGGAGCGGCGAAAGGTGGTCTTCTGGTCATTGATCGGAAGACCGGCCGCCTGCATGGCGGTTTCGTTGGGCTGTCCGGGTGCGTCGCTCGTGTCGTGATAGACGATCTGCACGTCGACGCCACGGTCGATGGCTCGCTTGAGCTCGTTGAGGATCGGCGCGTATGTGAACTCGTAGGCCGCAACACGGAGACCGTCGCCGGCAGGCGTTCCCTTGATGTAGTTCAAGCAGGCTTCGAGCAGGCCGCGCGAGAGCCAAACGACCTCCGGGTCCGTCGGATCGTCGAGGTTCTTCGGTGCGGCGTTTCCGAACTCCTCGGCGAACTTTTGGCTCGCGATGGCGCCGCGATTGAACCATACGCCATGGCCTGCGCCTTCCTCCCATTCCTTCTCGGTCTCAATCTCGAGCTTGAGCTCGTCCTCCGGCTCGCTGGTGAGTGCGCCGGGCTTGCCATACATCGGCACGATTCGAAATCGATAGGCTGTGCCGGGCGCCGCGGTGTAGTCGCCCCACAGGAAGCTTTGGATCGGAAAGTCCTTGGTATCGAAGCGCCGTGACTTGCCCGGATCGTGCGGATCGAGCGCGCTCTTCGGATCGGGAACGATTGATTTGAAAACCTTTTGTGAGCGCAGCCATTTCGGGCCGGTGCCGCCCGGGCCAATCATCTCCCGCTCGAACGCGAATCCCATAAGGCCCTTGCGGCGCTCTTCGGTGCAGTTCAGCGCGACCAGTATGGTGTGAGTGCCACTGTAGGATTTTGCCTCAAAGCCTCGTGCCGGGATCGCCGTCACGCGCATTTCTGGGCCTCCGATGGAGCGGACAACACATAGGGATTTTTGTCAGAGTCTGTGGAGACCTTGCCCCGCGAGCCACCTTGAAGAAAACCGTTTGGCTTAGCTCAATACCAACTCAAGGTCCTGCAGTCCAGGTTTCACGTCAACCATGCGGGCGATCTCTAAATCCTTCCCGCCCTTTTTCGCATGCGCAGAAATTTTTCTCAGTCCGGGCACCACGCGGTCAACTGCGATCGTCTTCCCGCTACTCCGAGCCACTTCAACGCCGTCTACCGAGATGAGCACTTGGTCGTCGAAGTCACCCGACAACGCGAGATTGAGAGCGCCTGGCTTGCCGGCCTCCTCTGCGGTCTTGGCGGCCGCCCTCGCATCGGCTGCAGCCTTCTCAGCGCTGACCTTTGCATCAGTCGCGGCCTTCTCAGCCGTTTTGAGCACCTCCTGAATTTGTGTTGTGACGTCTTCGCTCCCTTTCTTTGCCGCCGCCTCGAGCTCAGATAGGGAGGCGAGAAACTCCGTCCGCCAGTCAGCGAGTTCGCCGGTTGCGACTTTGTCCAGATCGTTGCAGAACGCCTCCGCAAGCGCACGGATGCGCTCGCGCGCAACAGCCTCTCCAGCCTTCGGGTCGGCAGCGCTTTTGAGCACCATCAATTCCTTGAGGAACTCGAATTGAACTTTGGTCCAAAGATCTCGAATGGCAAGGATGATCCCGAGCTGACGGAAATAGGCCGTCGTTTTGTCAGTCCCCTTCTCATAGAAACTTATTGCTCCCATGACGGCATAGATCGCCAGAACGGTGAGCAGTACGCCTTTGTCAAATCCGTCCAAATCCCATTTCTGCAGGAATGCCTCCGGCGCGAAGCGCAACGCCGCTGCCAGGCCGGTCAATAGGAACGCGATTGATCCAAGCAAGGCCAGGACCCATCGAGAGCCGTTTGCCCATTTCGCATTTTCCTTGCGCAGATTCTCATAATAGAGAAACCGTTCTTCTTTCAGCAGTCCGAGTTTTTGGAGGAGCGCCTCGACGAATTTGGAGAATTCCAGCTCGGCGGTGGCTTGAGGCTCAAGCTCGATCGCGCGGAATGTATTTCCGACCGCATTGGCGGGCATGGCAGTCGAGGCTCCTGTTAAGGATAGTCCTCTCCATTTCGCCTGTCTTACTTTCGCACAGCGCCTGGCAAATACAATGCCGGTTTGAGCGCAGCCGGACTTGCCGCCGCCGGCGGCGACGGCTGCCTCAGGGTCAAAAAGCGACTCTCGGCAGCCGGTCACAAACAATATAGAGAGCCCTAATCCCTTCCGCTCCCCGGAGCGACGGAAGAACGGCGCCGGCCGGGTTTTTAGGTCAATCCGCCGAGCCACGACTTTTCGAGCGGTCGCAGCGAGTTGAAAAGCGATGAGGGGATGCTACGGTCCCTAAGCGCACCAATCAGGCCATATCCCCGCCCGCGCCGAATATGCGCAAGCACATCTTCTCGCATGCCACGGCGAAGCGACGGCTCGGTGTCCCTGCGGTGCTATGGTCGTCGTGTCTGGCGATGCTGGCGGTCGGCGCCAACAGCACGGCCATCATGGCGGCCCTGCCGACCATGCGGAGCGAGCTTTCGCTGAGCCCGGCCGGCTTGCAATGGGCGGTCAATGCTTATCTGGTCGCCTCCGCGGCCTGCATCGTGCTCGGCGGCCAGGCGGCGGACCGGTTTGGCGGACGGCTGGCATCGCTGGCTGGATTGGCGCTGTTCGCGCTGGCGTCCTGCATCATTGCCACAGCGGCCACGGAGACCGCACTGCTTGCTGGACGCAGCCTCCAGGGCCTCGCGGCAGCTTTCGCGGTGCCCAGCACGCTGGCTGCCGTCGACGCCAGCGCGGCGCCAGAACGCAGGGGAGCAGCGATCGGCGCCTGGACCGGGTTCCTGATGCTAGGCTTCAGCATCGGGCCGCTGCTCGGCGGCGCGCTCACCCACGTCACAAGCTGGCGCGTCATCTTCTGGCTCAACGTCCTGCTTATGTTGGCCGCCTTTGCCGGTCTGGCGTCTGCTCGCTCGGTGACCGCGCGTGCTGAGGGCGCGCAGGGCAGGCGCGCGGACTGGATCGGGTTCGTCTTGCTTGCCACGTTCATGGTGTCGCTGGTCTACGGGCTCCAGGCGGTGCCGGAGGCGAGGGCGGCACCGCTCGCCGTCATCGGTCCGCTTGTACTGGCCGCGGCCGCGTTCGTCCTGCTGCTCACCGTGGAGTCGCGTGCCGAGGCGCCGCTGCTCGACCTGAGCTTCTTCCGGCGTCGCGGATTCGTGCTGGGCGTGGCCATCGGCTCGCTCTCGATGTTCAGCATTATGAGCTTGCTGCTCTACTTCAACCTCGATGCGCAGAGCCGGGACGGACTCGGTCTCACCGCGCTGGAGGCGGGCGCCTTGCTTCTGCCGCTCAGCGTCGCGCTGCTCGCGCTCGCACTGTCAGCGTCCGCCGTGGCGGCCCGAGTCGGGCTGCGCAATGCCATAACGGCTGGCATGGCGCTGATCGTGATCGCCAGCGCCGTCATCGCGGCGGCCGTCGCGATGGGCGATATTGTCCTGCTGGTGGTCGGGCTTTTGGCGATGGGCGCCGGTCTGGCTCTGCCCTACGCCTCGGCACCGCGGCTCGCGCTTTCGGTTCTGGCACCCGCGCAAGCGGGGCAGGGTTCAGGCATCGTCAACGCCTGCACCTTTCTTGGCGGCAGCGGTGGCGTTGCCATCGGCGCGATCGCTTTCGCGTCGGGCGGTTTCATCGCCGTGCTAACGATGATTGCGCTCGCCGGTGTTGTCGGCGCCGTTCTCGCCCGCGGGATCGCGGAGCCGCAATAACGGCCAAGTGGCCATGTCTGCTGGAAGCCACCCGCGCCCGCTGCAGGGCGTTAGTCGTCGCCGTTGCCCTCGGGCGGATTGACATGGGCCGGGATGGTGCCCGAGGCAGTGCGGATCACCGCGCCTGGATCGCGCTGCGACCTCACGGCCGCCAGGAACGTCGGATTCATGCCGCCGTCGCGGGCGGTCGCAACAACCGGCACGGTCGGGATGCCGCGGTTGATCAGCTCCACGCTCTCAATCTCGTCACGGCGCTGCTTCTCGCGCACTGCGACCGCGATGTCCTCCGGTACCTTGTAGGCAGGGCAACGCTCGGCGGGGCTGAAGCGGTCCGGGGATTCTGCATCGAAAATGTAGCGCTTCTCGCACACGTCGACTTTGGGCTCGAGACGCGTGACCTCGAAATGGTCATAACCCTCTTTGATCATTTTCCAGAACGCCATGTGCGGCGAGTTGCGGTGGCGGGCCATGTTGAGCGGTGTCATCCTAAACGGATAGGCCTGCAGCTGGAACGACTTCTGGCCGCCGAAGAATGCTTCGCGGGCGAGCGCGTAGATTTCCGCGATCTGCTCGTCGGTCATGGCGTAGCAGCCGGACGACGAGCAGCCGCCGTGGATCATCAGGAACGCGCCGGTGCGGCTGTTGGCCCGATCGTATGCATTGGGGAAGCCGGTATTGATCGCGAGATACTGGCTTGAATCAGGATTCATCAAGCCAGGGGTGATGGCGTAAAACCTCGCCTACGGCCGCTGCCTCGCGCATTTCGCGGTCGATCCGGACCTTGTCTACGTGACGACGCATCTCGCGGGTCCGAAGACGCGCTTCCTCCCCTTCAATCGGGGCAAGTTCGGCGGCGCCGGTAACCCGCCCGTGCCGGCCACACAGAGGGGCTATGCAACTGGCTACCTATGGGAGGAAACCTGGACGCGCGACAGCGTGCTCGATCTCGTCCGTCAGTTTATTCACGAGGTTGAGGAGGAGGAGGACGAGAAGGGCCGAAAAACCGGTAAGCGCTTCTTGATCTTGGGGCCGAGCTCCCCCGACCAGCGGCAGATCGGATAAGTGCGCAGGAGTGCAAAGCGCCCGCTGTCGTTCTGCTTCCAAACCTCGAGCTCGGCCTCCTCCTTGAAGACGCGCATCAGGATCGGAGATTCCTTCTCCATGTTCTTTGCTTTCAGCGTCGCCAGCATGCGTTCCGACAGGGGTTGCATGTGGCGGCCGCTGGTCACCGGTGCGCCGCCCCCGCACCCGGCGAGTGTCATCTGCGCGGCGATCGCGGCCGCCGCCGCAACCGCACGCAGGAGAGATCGTGAAAGAGTAAATTGGTAGTGCACGCCAGCCCCAATCCCGAACATGACGGACGCTAGGTCGGGACTTGGGTTAGATCAGGGCAAAGGCCGATTGACCATCAATTCAGCTTCAGTTGGCAAACAAAAGCTTACCCCACCATTCCTCAAGTGCGACGAAGGCGACCGCGACCGTTCATCACCGCCCGGTTCGGCCGAGACGAAATCCGCCGCAGCCGTCGATAAAGGGGCGGTTAGGCGCGCCCCGTGCCCCTAGATGATCGAGGAATGGCAGGCCAATGGCGGCTTTTGACACTGAACGGACAGATCGAGGCAAGCTGACGATGTCCGCTTTGAGACGCTAGGCGGACGTGATGTGCTCGTTTTGAGCCGTTCAGCTTTTTGACCCCAAGCGGACATTGGAATATCTCAGCGCCGATGTGTACGGTCGCGTCGCTGAGTTGCCCGCACGCCGCTGCACCGGTCGCGCACCGACCGCGAGTGCGATATACTGCAATAGCTGACGGCGGACGCGATGCACCTTCGGATCTGCCTCGATATAGGCAGGAGACGATCCATGCAATTCGTGCTCATTGTAGTGGCCATCGCAGCGGCAATCTTGTTCGACATTCGCCCGAGCGGAGCCTACCAAGGACCGTGGTGCGCGGGTACGAGTAGGGGGAGCGGGTCATTTGTGTACAACTGCAGCATGCGAACCTTCGAACAGTGCGTCTCAGAGGTGATCGCCGGCAACCGCGGGTTTTGCAGCCCGAACCCATATTACCGCGGGCCCGAGGCCGCTCCGCCCAGGGGCAAGCGAAAGCGATATTATTATTGACGATCACAGCCTGCCGACGCCGGCATAAACGAGAGCACGCTTGACGCTGCAGGGGGTTGCAGGCCCCTCGATTCAGAACAATTCAGGTTTCCCCCAAGGACCAGCCGATCGGCCTGTGCCAGGCTATGCATGTAGCAGGACCGGCCATCTGAGCTTCGGCGCGATGGTCGGGGGCGGTTGCACTCCTCGGCGAACGGGAGGCGATAACCATGCAAATGCAGCAGGTCCGTTACTTCCTGGCGCTGTGCGAGGAGCTCAATTTCACCCGGGCAGCCCGCCGCTGCGGCGTCTCGCAACCCTCGCTGACCACCGCCATCAGCGTGCTGGAGCGGGAGCTGGGCGGAGCGCTGTTTGACCGAAAGCCCTCGATCGCCTTGACAGGGCTCGGGCGCGTGGTGCGGCCCTACCTGGACGAAATCGCGCGCAACGCGGATCACGCCCGCGAGGTTGCACGGACATTGACGCCGCGTCCGGTCGCCGACCGATCGGCCCGTCAAGCAGTGGACAGTTCGGAGCACCTTTCGAATTGATTGCAAACGGCTGGCGCTAGGCAGCAATTTTCACAGGGGTTGTGGCGGCTGCGTGTGCTGCGCGACGGCGAGCATGGAAAATAGCGCATCGCGCCGACGGCGATCCGTGTTTTCATGACATCTGCCCAGCCCAAGGTCGCGACGACATCGCGCTCAAAACAACGCCCAACAATGACAACGCGGACTTCGCGCCTCAAAGAGTGGCCACGCGAGAGACCGCGGCGCCGGCCAGCTAGCATTTATTATCGCGGCGTGAACTTGTAGCGGAACGTGCAGCTCGGTGCGCCTTGCATGATGGTCTGGTCGCGGGTGAAAGTGACTTCGCCGCCACCAGCCGCGGCAATGTCGAAATCGGTCTCGCATATCAGCAGCGCGCCGAGTTCAGGTTCGCCGAGTGCGCGAAAGAACTCTGCGTATCGGCAACGCGTTACATCGAATTCCAGCGCTTGCTTGTCATGGCGGCGCATCTCGACCGTAATGTCCTGCTCGGTAATTTCCGCCATGGCGGTGTGCATGGCCGCCCATTTGCGGCGCGGGCTGCCATCAACGCCCTCGCCGATGGCTGCAAACAGCTGTTTCGACCAGCCGCGCAAGGCTTGCTTGACGATAGCGTCAGCCTTCGCTTTCCCCAGTTCTGAGCGCAGGGCTCGCAGCACCGGCACCAGGACCTGGGCCTGAATGCGCGTCTTGTCCAGAAGCGACAGCTTGGGATCAACCAAATAATCGTCGAGTGCGCTCATCTCTCTGCTTCCTTCCGACGAGACTAAAATTCTACTCATGTCGGCGGTGCCACGGCAACGCGACGAGCGACCAGCTCGTCTCCTTATGGCACTTAACGGACATGCCTTGACGGCTCACGCATGGGCATTACGGCCAACCCTACGCGGAGTATCGCCGTCGCGTTCGAAGATATCTCTGAACATGTGGCGCGTTCGGCTGTACCGGACCGGGCTCTAGGCGCGAAGAGCGCAGTCTCGGCCCTTCGGGTGACGATCCCTGCTGTAATCCGATGCACGGGGTCAAGCCCCTTCTTCGCCGTGGCCTAGTCGAAAGTCATATGGGGCCAGGCACTGATTTCGCTTTTCGAACGCCTCACGCATCCCACATTTCTGCGCACACGTGCACAGCGCGTGGTTAGTGACGCGGATGACCTAAATCGATAATGTCATGGACAAGCACTTTTGCGGGCAACGCGGACCTACCGAATTGAGCAACGCCGCTGGACCTGAGATGAA
>WNGJ01004504.1_pt1 | contig 14515 bp, 13 predicted proteins | sample 5400611 | NCBI WGS metagenome assembly WNGJ01 (sample SAMN13153375, study PRJNA577476) | soil metagenome | isolation source: 40 cm soil or saprolite under Garry oak tree replicate 1 | place: USA:California | collected 2016-06-15
GTCAAGTATGACCCAAAGATCTCAATCTCTGCACTGGTGCAGCGCCTGGTTGACTACACACCCGTGGCGATCAAGCACGTCGTCAACGAAGCGGTGATCCTTGCACACTTCGATGGTCGAGAAATGATCACCTATAAAGACCTGATAGAGGCTCAAGACGTACACGAATATGGTCTGAAACAATTGAGTGAGTTGACCCCGATCGAGCGGCGACGTCTTGCCTACCACGAGGCCGGGCATGCCGTAGCCTGCTACTACGTTATGGATCGTTTCTTCCCTGCATTTGTCACACTGCACCAGCATGGTGACCTCGAGGGTGCGGCTGCATTCGCTGCCTGGCGTCCAAAAGAGACGGTCATCACTAGAAGCAAGGAAGATATTCTTGCGCGTATCCAGGTATCACTGGCCTCTCGCGCTGCTGAAGAGTTGTTCCTGGATGTGAACCTGAATGGAGTTACCAGCGACTTTGCATCAGCGACGCAAATGGCAGCGGCATATGTTGGCGCTTATGGTATGGATGGCACGATTACCTCGTACCTGGCTTTCGCTAACCCTGTCGCCGGCACTAACCCGTTGGCTCTACCGAAGCTAGCTGATCGCGTCGAAGCGGTGCTACAGTCTCAGTTCAAGGCGGTCAAGCGCCTGTTCCAGGAACACAGTGAGGCTGTGACGGCAGTCGCCGAGGCCCTGATCGAGCGCGATGAGCTCGTGGCTGACGAGATCAAGCAGTTGATCGATGATGCCGACGCCAGGCGTGTCAGCAGGGTCGTCATCAGTGACTTCGAGCCGATGCTGGGCAACGGCCATAGCAACGGCAAGAATGGCGGCTATGCGCTGGCTGGCGAGCGCAGCAATGGCAGCGAGCATGCGACTGAGGCACCTACAGATTCGCAGCCCCTGCCCTCTACCAGCGATCAGACGGATAATATGCAGCTTCCTCCCACGAATCCCGGGCCATCGTTCTTTGTGGGCGGATAAAAAGGAGGCAGGTATCCCGATTTTATCGTGGGACCTGACGTGTTCAGACGACTAGCAGTCGCCCCTACTCGATATTTTGCCGGGTAGGGGCGAACTTGCGGATAGCCATAGGCGCCAAGGTAAGAAATGCCACCATGAGCGGTGTGCCGCCCAGGGTGCCCTGCAGGCATCAAGCTAAGGAAGGATACTGCACGAAAAACGCGGTCATCATGTCCGTAGGGGCGGGGATGGTGTGGAGTGGTGTGGGGGCCTTTATGGCCGCCCGTGTAGCCTGATGGTCTCCGGTAGTCCAGCAGGATCGCACGCACACCAGCCACGGGCGGCCATAAAGGCCCACCCTTCCCAACCGCCCCCGCCCCTACGGCATCCTGGGCTAGCTTCTTCGGTTGATGCCTATTGGACGACCCTTGCATATCTAAAGAATCCAGCCAGGGATGGCAAGAAATGTAGGGGCGAGGGCAAGCCTCGCTCTGCTAATAGGCAATGTAGGAGTAATCAAGGTAATGTCAAGCAGTACGGTGATAAGTAGCACGGCGAGTGGCGAGACGACGCAGGTCAAGCGTTCTCGCTGGCAGACGATGCTTTTTTGGGGGGGAGCACTGGCGCTGTTCCTCCTGGCCACCGGCATGCGCCTGTACAACCTTGGCCTCCTCTTTGACCGCGATGGGTACGACGAAGGGGTTTACTGGCAGTCCCTGCGGGCTATGAGCGCCGGACATTCCCTCTACCAGCAGATATTTTACTCCCAGCCACCCTTCTTCTTGCTCTCAGCCTTCCCCAGCTTTGCGCTTCTTGGGGGCACGCTCTGGTCGGGGCGACTCGGTATAGCGCTTGTATCGCTGCTGGGCATGCTGGGCGCATTTCTGCTAGGCAAAGCGCTCGCCGGGCGCCTGGGTGCGATTATGGCGCTCTTGCTTATGGCAGTGGACACGCTTTACCTGGTTGAATCGCAGAAGCTAATGGCCGAGGCGCCGAGCGTGGCCTTCTCGATGCTCGCTGTAGGGCTGGCTTATCTCTGGTGGGAGCATCCAGAAGGAATGCGTGGCTTTTGCTGGGCAGCTTTGACAGGCACAGCGCTCGCATTGAGCATCTTGAGCAAATTGCTCTGTGTGGTTACCTTTGCAGCGGTAGCCCTGTTGATGCTGGCCCGCCTCTGGCAAATCTGGAGGAAGCAGCCGGGCACCAACCTCGCCAGCCTGCGTCCTATCCTTGCTGGCAGCGCGGCCTTTGTAGTGACGATGCTCCTGGTGCTCCTGCCTTTCCTGGGTTCGTTTCATAGCTTGCTGCAGGATGTGGTAAGCTATCATACACAATCTGGATCCATATTCGGCCGGGCTGAGAATACCAAACTTGTACGACAAGTCTTGCTATCGGCTTCAGGTCTCGCGGCGCTCTATGGTACGCTTGTTGCCCTTCTGTGGCGCGACTGGCGGGTTATCCCCTTGATCGCCTGGCTGCTCGGTACAGCTTTCTGGCTCTGGCGCCTGGTCCCACTTTTTCCACATCACCTGGGCGCGTTGACGCCCCCGCTGATAGCACTTGCTGTAATGGGGATTCGCACTATACCGATGCCAAAGTGGGATATGCCGCAGAGTCTCGGGCCTACTTTGCAAAAACTGGCGACTCCGCTGGCTTTGCTACTCATGCTCGCCGCGTCAGCATTTGCCGTACGACAAGACATCGCATATTACGCTACTGATGCTGCGCTGAGTACGAAGGGATTGGTCAAGCAAGAAGCTCGTATCAGCGCCGACCTGCAGCAGGCTATAACTCCAGAGCAGTGGGTTGTGACCGACGGGCAATTCATAGCAGACATGGCTGGTCGTAACACCCCGCCTGGGCTTGTGGATACATCCATGGTACGCATCGTTTCTGGCGATCTGACGCTTCAGCAGCTTATCGATGCAACAGCGCAGCCGCAGGTGCATGCCGTGCTTTTTTTCTCGGGTCGTTTCTACTTACACAATGTGAGACCCTTTCACGAGTGGGTCGCTGCTCACTTCCACCTCCTGCACAGTTATGGGCAGGGCATGGAGTTGTGGGTGAGATAGAAGAGGTTACAAGATGCAGAAAAAAAAGATGTTCAGTACAATGGAAATCGTGCTGCTGGTCGTGTTAATCGGTTCGCTTATCCTCTCATTCTTGCAGGCTCGGCGCGAAGAGTCGGAACAAGACTAGCGGACTGTCGTCACAGCTCGGGCATGTAAGTGGCAGGAGCCTGTTCGCCGACCCAGAAGCGGCATTACCTGTCCCCAGACGGGGTTCCACAAGGGCCACGCGGGCGGCCATAAAGGCCCCCACACCACACCACGCCGCCCCCGCCCCTACGGAATCGGGGGCATACCTTTGCGGGGGCTAAGGCGAGCAGACCGACTTTGCATACGTGCCAAAGGTCCTATTCGAGGTGAACAGGCACGTCACCTTGTGAAGTTTTATTATATAGTTCGTTATATCCCGTAAGAAGAATACATAATTTCTCTTTTTTCCGTCCCTAAAGACGATAAGGATAACGCAAAAAGAAATACAGGCACTCTCATTTGATGAGGTGGGCGTGGTGATGGGAAAAGAGTGGAGGCCTATAAAAGGATATGCGAGCGATCAGGTCGTCGAGAGGAAGGTAATGACGTTGAATCAGGAATTTATACAAGGGGCATCTCAACAGGGTAATGGCTATCAAACAGAACAAAATTTATCTCCTGCAGATTGGCTGCTAACAGGGCCTCAGCCCGTTGTCTCTCCCGTTCAAGATAGACCTTCTGCACCAGCGCCACGACCACCAGGTTCAGGACTGCTATCGAATTGGAAGGCCAGTGCATCGCGTAACGGCAACTATGGTGGGAATGTAAGCCCGCCACCAGTCGCAGAGCGGAATACACCACAGGCTCAACCAGTGCCCAGGCCGGTTATAGATTATCCAGGTAACGGGCTAAAAAACACCCCTGGGCCACTACCGTTGTATCAACAGGCCAGTATGCGACCGGCAATGTACTTGTCGCCACCCCAGCAGCCTGTGCCAACGGCTATGCCTGTGCAATATCCGGGGGCGCCCGGCCCTTACCAGCAGCCCCAGCCTATGTTTCTCAATTCAAGCATGGCAACTGCTCCTGGTCAGCCGACCTTGTATCAGCCTGGTAGGGCTCCGCTGATGCCAATGCCGGTGCAGCCGCAGCCAGGCATTGGGGCGGGGCCCGGGTTTAAGCCTCAACAGCGTAAAAAGAGGCGCTTCCCGGTTTGGGCGCGTGTAGCCCTGGCGCTGATGGGACTGCTCCTGGCTGGCGCCGGTGGTGCGGCAGGTTATTACTATGTCAACCTGTCTGCTCCGATTAGTAGTATCGTAAACCAGCAGGTGCCCCGCCTGAAGGGCGATAATAATCCTGACCAGGGACGCGGCACCAGCGGCAGCATCTTGAGCGGCGGTCGCATCAATATCCTCCTGCTGGGCAGCGATACAGACGAGAAATTTCAAGGGACCTACCTGGCCCAGACCGATATTGTCGTAACCATTAATCCTGCTACCAGGCAGGTAGGCATGCTCTCGATTCCGCGTGATTTCTGGATCAACGTGCCAGGGAGCGGCATGCATAAGCTGGACGAGGCTTATGGCCTTGGTGGCGTAGCTCTCAGCCGTCTCACCATTGCCGAGGATTTTGGTATCCACATCAACTACTATGCCTGGGTGGGACTTGATGGTTTCGTGAAAGTAATCAGCACCGTCAACGGCGTCGATGTAGATGTTCTTCACCCCATCATCGATGACAACTATCCTGATGATGTGGGCAACCATACCACCGATATCTACAAATACAGGCGACTGTACATTGCTCCTGGCCCGCAGCATCTCAGCGGGCAACAGGCCCTCCAATACGTGCGCTCGCGCCATGCCGACCTTGTAGGTGACTTCGGCCGTTCCACTCGCCAGCAGCAGGTACTGACCCAGCTCAAAAACAAATTGAACAATCCGGATGTGATTGGAGAGTTACCGCAACTGGCGAATGACTTGAATGGATATGTTAAGACGGATATGCAGTTGAATCAGGTGTTTGATCTTATGCGTTTCGCTCGCAACATCGATACCAGCAAAATCCAACGTATCACCCTGGGCCCACCCTATTCGCATGCTGGAATCGGGCCGAACGGGCAATCGGTTGTGTTTCCCAATTGTGCTCTCATTGTGCCGGTGATTGCCAAGATGTTCGGTTCAACGGCCAATGCCAGTTGTAATATCGCTGCTAATGGCAATACATCCTCGCTTGCATCTACACAAACATCTCCTGGAGCAAACGCGATTGCCCGGACTGCTGCAAACGGCGTGCTGCAAACAGCGGGACAGATGGTAAACATAAGCACGATGAGCCTGAGCGGCGGCAATAGTGATGGGCTGGGCATACATAGCCTCCTCGATCTACTGTTTCTCGTAGTCTTTGAGTCACCTGATGCTGTACAGGTATGATGGTATGTTCGAGGAAGAATGATGAAGCAACATCTTAACTGGCGTTCAGCCCTTCTGTGCCTGCTGCTGGCTCTCAGTTTGCAGAGCTGCCTGGGCTTCGGAGGTAATGGCAACTCAAACTTTAAGACTACCAACACCGGCAATGGACAGTTGGGGGTGAACCAGGGCAACCAGGTCATCTTTCATGGCAAAATCTATTTTATGGTTGGGCACCGCCTGTGGTTCCTGGATGGAACGCGCAACCTGCATCAATTGACAGGTGGAAGAAACGCCGTGCGCGATCCCGCAGTCTCTCCTGATGGCAAGTGGATCGCTTTTGATATTATTTACAAAAACTCTTCCGACCTGGTCTACATGCCCATCAATGGCGGCAAAGTGCGCATGCTGCGCAGCGGCGCAGGAAAATTCTACTATAAAGGACCTTTCGTCCACTCCTCCAATACCTGGAATGTCCAGCCGGCGTGGTCGGCGGACAGTTCACACGTGCTCTTCCTGAGCGACTTTGAGAAGGAGGACTGGTACAGCTACACGGGTATTGACGCCCCTATCCTGGACTTACAAGTATTCTCAGTCCCATTGAATAATCCAGGCGCGGTGCAGGATGTCGCCTATGCCTACTTCGGCGATGGCGGCAACAGGGACCCCAGCTACCGCCCGGGGCATCCTGATCAAGTCATCTATACCCATTATGCCTATGATACCACGCGTACACAGCAAGTCGTGCAGCTTTTCATGGAGAATGCGAACGCGATTGCCAGGTACCCCCACGGGCACTATTACCCAGGCGAACCTGGCTTTGATCCCGGGGTAGCTATTACACCAGCCAGTGTAGAGTGTATAGAGCCGGCTTTTTCGCCCGATGGCAATTCGATTGCCTATATCAAGCGCATTAGCACGGATCAAATGGGGCTCTACGTGATGCCCACGCCAGAAAGTATTACCAGTAATCCGAATAGTTCCACTGTCGCTAAGAAAGCCTTGCTGCCCTACAAGCAATCTTCTCTCATCTTAAAAGGGCAATTCATAAGCCAACCGTTCTGGTCTCCTGATGGGAAGCAGGTTGCCTACTTATCCTATAGCAACCAGTCATTTGATATCTGGCTGGCAACTCTGAGCATCGACCCCAAAACTGGCCGCTATGTGATGAAGGGGAGTCCTGTTCAACTCACAAATGGCGGCATTGATGGAGACTCACGTCCTGCCTGGACGGCATGAGCCGGTTAATGATATACTAGCCCTCGATGATCGGGTCGTATCATCGTACTCTGTTTGCCTGGGTTGCTCGAGGTTAAAAGTTGAACCAATTTGACGGTACCCTGATTGCTGGGCGCTATGAGATTCGTGAACATATCGCCACCGGTGGTATGGCCAGCGTCTTTAAGACCTGGGATCACCGCATAGAGCGCATCGTGGCAATGAAAGTCCTGCGCTCCCTGGACAAAAATGATCTGCGAGCTGTGGAACGCTTTCGCCGAGAGGCGCGTGCTGCCGCTAAGCTGACACACCCGAATGCAGTTACCATCTATGACTTTGTCGAGGAGATGGGCCAGTATTTTCTGGTTATGGAGTATATTCACGGTCCCACCTTGAAGCAACTGATTGCGCAGCGCCGCCAATTGCAAGCATACGAGGTGCTGGAAATCGCGGCGCAGGTATGCGCTGTACTGCAAGTTGCGCATGCACGGGGCTTTATTCATCGTGACATTAAGCCGCAGAACATCATGTTGTCCCGCAGCGCCGGTTCCATAGGGGCGGGAATACTCGGTGGCGGTCGTGACATTGGCGGAGGCGGCATTCTCGTCAAGCTTACCGATTTCGGTATCGTGCGTGTGGTTGAGGATGCAGGCCTCACCAACAGTGGCATTGTGCTGGGTACCGCTGATTATCTTTCGCCGGAGCAGGCTCGTGGCGAGACCCTGACGGCATCCTCCGATCTCTATTCCCTCGGCGTTGTAATGTTCGAAATGCTGACGGGCCGCCCGCCATTTGTTGGCCCCACTGCAGTCTCGATCGCAATGCAACATGCATCAACAAACCCGCCGCCCTTGCGCCAATTCAACGCTAATGTGCCGCCGGCTGCCGAAGAAATAGTGATGCGAGCCCTGGAGAAGGAACTAGAGGATCGCTTCCGCTCGGCGGCTGAAATGCAGCAGACGCTACGCCAGTGTGCCAGAGAACTATCTGCGCAATCTCCACCCGGCCTCCTGGCTCCGCGTAAGTTTCCAGGTGGAACCAATGGGCAAGACCCGGGCCTCCCACCTTCGCGCGGGCCATACCCTTCCTGAGCCGGTATTCCAGCTATGCATACCTCGAGCCAGGGCAGCAATTTCTCAAGTGTCTTATATAGTAGGCGCAACCCCTTGCGGTTGCCCTGGGATGGAAGAACATCTATGCACCATACACAAATCAGCACGAATCAAGCTCCTGCGGCCATCGGCCCATACAGCCAGGCCATTCGTTGTGGACAATTTGTCTATGCCTCCGGCCAGATCGCCCTGGATCCGACAAGTGGAGAACTGGTGGGGGAAGATGTCCAGGCACAGACACATCGCGCCTTGCAAAACCTTCAGGCTGTGCTTATTGGCGCCGGTACTTCGCTTGCCAGTGTTGTCAAGACCACCGTCTTTCTCGCCCGCATGAGCGATTTCCAGGCAATGAACGCCATCTATGCCACCTACTTTACCGGCGTGGCCCCAGCTCGCTCGACCGTTGCCGTTGCCGAGTTGCCACGTAAAGCCCTCGTCGAAATTGAATGCGTTGCCTTCATCGAAGGCAACTAAAACAGATAGTAGAAGTGGTTTTTGTAGAAGAGGTATACGTAGTTCAGGCACGGCCCACGCGGCCACCCAGGATTGGAGCAGCTATAGTGAATGCAGCAGGTATCTGGCGTGCTACGCTCGATCGACTCGCATCAATACCCATCGACTCAGTATCTAAAGCGTGGCTACAATCTGCCCAACTGACAAGTGCTCCAAACATAGAGGCAGAAGATAGCGATGCTTCTTTGCCGGGCACCAGGGATCAGGCGCTCTACTTTACTCTTCAAGTACCCAGCGGCATGGCTCGCGATGTCATCATTACACGCTGGCGGCATTCCATTGAAGACATCCTGGCGGATGTCACCGGGTACCCTGTTACCATCAGTGTCACCGAGGGCTTCGATGGGGATATAGCACCCCTTGAGTTTTCTTCCCGTGCAGACTCAATAAACTATCCTGCGTCACCAGTAAACTACCAGGCAGGCGACTATGCATACTATAAAAGTGTGGTCAGGCCTCCAATGCAGCAAGATGCACGCTACGCGAGAGCAGGCTTCACCGATGCATCAGATGAATGGGATAATGAGCAGCGTGCAAACATTTTGATGCAGAACCGCCTCAATCCGCGCTATACCTTCGATGCATTCATCGTTGGCAACAGCAACCGCCTGGCTCATGCCGCTTCTCTGGCGGTAGCCGAGGCCCCAGGCGAGTCGTATAACCCCCTCTTCCTCTATGGTGGAGTGGGACTGGGTAAGACCCATCTTCTACATGCCATCGGCCACCAGGGAGTACAAACCGGATTGGCAGTTCTCTACGTCTCGTCGGAGCAGTTCACCAATGAAATTATTAATGCTATTCGCTATCGCACGACCGAGGAGTTTCGCGCCAAATATCGCTCTGTAGATATCCTGCTGGTGGACGATATCCAGTTCATAGCAGGCAAAGAATCGACAGAGGAAGAGTTCTTCCACACCTTCAATAGCCTGCACGAGATGAGCAAGCAGATCGTGATTTGTAGTGACCGCCCGCCCAAGGCTATTGTGAGCCTGGAGGAGCGATTGCGTTCCCGGTTCGAGTGGGGATTGATTGCTGACATCCAGCCACCTGACCTGGAGACGCGCATGGCCATCCTGCGTGTCAAGGCCGACCTGTTACACTACCGCGTACCTAATGACGTGATAGCCTACATCGCTGGCCGCGTGCAGACCAATATTCGTGAACTGGAAGGCTGCCTGAATCGCCTTATGGCCTACCAGCAACTGCACCGCACGGATCTCACGATTGACGTGGCGCGTGCGGCCATGACGTCACTTGGCAACGACAGCAGGGAATCGAACCTGAACATCCGGCAGATTGCCCAGGCGGTAGCAGAATACTACCACATCTCGTTGGAGGATATGTGCGGCAAGCAGCGTGACAAACATATCGTTATGCCGCGCCAGGTAGCTATGTATTTGATGCGCCAGGAGACCCAGGTCTCTCTCTTCGAGATTGGACAACTTTTCGGCGGGCGCGACCACAGCACTGTCCTGCACGCGTGCGAAAAGATCGACCAGGCTGTGAATATCAATCCCACGCTGCGCCGCGAAATCGTGGCTATTCGCGAACAACTCCTGCGGGAGCGATAGATCACATTTTTGCGTGAGGATGCATGGCACCCGCAAGGGGACATGGCAGGGGCAAGCCCTGCCACTACTATACACGGTCGGGGACTCTTCCAACGTGGTATAGTAGTGGCACCCCTTGCGGGTGCCATGCCTACCTGCCCCTACCACGCTCGATGCAAAAAACGCTCGATGCGAAAAATGAAATGCACCCGAATAGAAAGGTATTATGCTACCGTATACAACCTACTTGATCGACTTAGATGGGGTGATTTACCGTGGCAATAAGCTATTGCCAGGCGCGCGGGAATTCGTTGCCTGGCTCGAAACGCACAACAAAAAGTACCTGTTCCTGACCAACAACTCGTTCGCCACGGGTGAACAGATCGTGGCAAAACTGCAGCGCCTGGGCATTCCCACCGATGCTGCTCACCTGCTCAGCGCCGGGCAGGCGGCAGTGCAGCATATTGCCCGGCGTTTCCCCGGTGGCAGCGTCTACGTTATTGGCGAACAGCCCTTGATCGACCTGGTCAGGTCGCAGCACCTGGCTGTGGCTGATCTACACGCGGAAAAAGCCGACGCTGTGCTCGTTGGCCTTGATCGCGGCTTCGACTATGCAAAGTTGAACAGCGCCATGCGCGCCATCCGCGCGGGGGCGTTTTTTATCACCATCAACCGTGATGCCGTATTGCCAGTTGAAGATGGCTTCATACCGGGCTGCGGCGCCCTGGCTGCAGCAATCGAGGTCGGCAGCGGTGTAACTCCAGAGGTTGTTGGCAAGCCGGAACCGGTGCTGCTCCAGGAAGCAATGAACATCCTGCACAGCCAGCCCGATGAAACACTCATGATTGGCGACAGTCTGGATGTTGACATCCTGGGTGGCAAAGCTGCCAGCACGCGCACCTTGCTGGTTCTCACCGGTCGCAGCAGCCGTGCCGACATAGCTAGATTGCATATCGTGCCTGATCACGTCTACCAGGACTTAACGCACGTTCTGGAGGCGGCTGGCGATCCGTAGGTGATATAGAAGGGGGGCCTTACGACTTCTTCTCCCGCGGCTGATGTGCGTTCGTGACTCTGGTTCGATACTCCTGGAGGAGCCCGGTGATGATCTCGCTCATGTCACGTTCCACTTCCACGGAATGCAGCTTTAACCACTTTGCCAGGTCACCGGGTAAATACACCGTTTGCCGCTTGCGGCCATTTCCAGGTCGTGCTTTGAGGGTGTTGATGGTTTGAACATCGGGAGTATCGCCCGGGATTGCTCCTGAGCCCTGTTTGCTGCCGATTTTGCCAAATTCGCCGATGGGCCGTGTCTTGCTCATACATTCACCTGCTGTTGTACGATTTGTAGCGCTAACCGGGTAAAATCCTGTGCTACGCGACTGAGTGGATCATACTCAAACACCGTTTGTCCAAGCGATTGGGCCCGGCTCACGGTGATGTCTGTACGAATGGGGGAACATACCAGTGCTCCATACTGCTGCCGCAGGGCTGGGAGATACTGGACATGCATGGCATAGCGCTGGTCAAATTTATAGGGCACGATACCGGTCACAATTAGCTCATGGCCGTACTCACTCATCCTGGCTGTCAGTTTCGTGAATATGTTTTGCAATCCCTGCACCGCAAATGGGACCAGTTCGCAGGGTATGAGGATTTCATCGCTCGCCAGCAGGCCCGCTTCTGTAATGCTGGTATAGCCGGGTGACTGGTCGAAGAAGATGTAATCCACCTGCGTGAGTTCCCGTGTGGCCTGATCGAGGAGATGCCGGTGAGCCCTGACCACGTAGGGAAGAGCTGTGTCAAGCTCATAGTCGGCTGGCACCACGTAGAGGCCTTCGCGTGCTTGCTGGATGGCTGCCCGGAACGCGACTTGTCTCTTGAGCACGTGCGTCAGTGTTGGTGGCCGTACCTGGGGAAGGAGTGTGCTGCTATTGGCCTGGAAGTCGCAATCGACTATCAGGACGCTAGAGCCGAGCAGGACCAAGGCATGGGCCAGATTCATCACCAGGGAGCTTTTTCCTACACCGCCCTTGAAGTTGAGCATACTGATACGGCGTGCCATGGGCTTCCTCTCTGCCAGAATAGCTGCGCTGCCCGGTTGGTGAATAAGCGAGCACCTGGAGAACGTTTTGTCCTCATTTTCATGTAAAGGATACTAACAGATGTGAATTGCTGTGTCTAGAACGCTTAAACTTTTAGGCTACTGAACGTCTTGAGTTGAAAAACCCGGCAAGAACGAAGTAGTGCGGAGCTGACGAGCCTCTCGCCGGGTGCGATGCCTGCGAGAGGCTCTTGAGAGCAAAATGATTGGATATGTTACAATATGCACAAGGATCGTTTATGACTGAAAAGAAGTGGTGAAAGAGCCATGAAGACACTACACTGGACCTCACGCGATTTAGAACTATTACCAGAGGATGGCAGTCGATACGAAATTGTTGATGGAGAATTGTACGTGGCAAAACAACCAGATTGGCAGCACCAGTTAGTTGGCTTTCGATTGGGCTTTCTCCTTCAAGTTTGGAATGAACAATCGCAAGCCGGCCTTGTCAATCTGACACCGGGGATCATTTTTGCTGACGATACTAACGTCGTCCCTGATGTGATTTGGATTAGCCAGGAGCGGTTAAAAGCAGCATTGCACAAAGATGGAAAACTGCACAGCGCACCCGAGTTAGTGGTTGAAGTGCTTTCACCAGGCGCAGAAAATGAACGTCGAGATCGGGAAGTCAAGCTGAAACTGTACTCACGCCGTAACGTGAAAGAATATTGGGTTGTGAATTGGCAAGAGCGAATCCTTGAAATCTATCGAAGGGAAGATGCAGTGTTAACGCTCGAAAAGACACTCGAGGAAAGCGACGTGCTCCAATCTCCACTCCTACCAGGGTTTAGTTGTAAGGTAGGTCAACTTTTTATTAGTCTTTAAGGGCCTCTGAAGAGTTTTTCATCCTGACTCACTGACGAGGAGGAAGCTCTTCAGGCGCTCTCGCCTTGTCCAATTGTGTTTGTGTGAGAAAAGCTCCTCTGAGATTTGCCTCTTTGAGGTATGCCCCTGTCAGGTCAGCGCCGGCAAAGTTGGCCTCGCTCAGATCGGCCTTGATGAAGTTGGTATCTATCAGGACTGTATTGGTGAAGTTTGCCCTGGTGAAATTAGCCTCCATAGCGTCTGCTCCACTGAGATCAGCACTAGTCAAGTTTGCCTCGCTCACATCGGCCTTTCTCAAGTCCGCACCAATCAAGCTAGACCAGCTGAGGTCTGCCTTACTCAGGTTCGCACCACTTAGCGCGGCGCCACTCAAGTTAACTCGACTGAGATTAGCACCACTGAGATTACTCTGGCTCAGGTCTTCTTCATGCAGATCTGGCCCCTCACTGGGGTTTTGTTGCCGCCAGGTATTCCAGGCATTTGTCCCTTGCTTGATAAGCTCTAGCAGTTGCTGCTTTCCCATGTTCTTTTCCCTCCGGAAACAAATCTTTAGTAGAGGTTGGAAGGCAATTCCTTCATCAAGGATACGTCCTATCAAGGGAAAAGGTGACATACACAAAAGACCAAGAGCAAAAGCTGACAGTCAATTTGACAGCCAAAGCTATTTACTCTGGCTGTTATTGAGAGAGTGAAAAGCCAACCAGAGCAATTCTCAAGCCTCTTGCAGAGTTCGACTCTCCCCCACCTACCCTTATTGCTCTATGTAGCAACAAATGTAGCATTGCTGACAATCTTCAGCGGGAAATCATGATAGGCCGCGAACAGAGCATAAGAATTTAAGCACGAGAAGAACATCAGCGAACGGCTATAGACGGCTCCTGTCGAATCTCTCCATCGAATCCCATTAATCCAACCTCGTAACGATGAGTTTTCTGTATCATTTGTATAGGTGCCTGTGATTTCATCGAAAAGCATCTGCTCAATAAGAACAGGTGCTTTGCGGCAGATATGAGCAGGTGCATGGTAGGTACAGGCATTCAGGTAATAAAAATGAGGATATGAAAGTTATCTCCCTAAAAAGCACTATGTTACTCGTAAAAGGTATCATCACTCTCTTTCACCACATTGGAGAATTCGATAATACTTCCTCCCAGTATGGGGACCTGCCAGTAATGCATTCGCCAGCCCGCACCATGTTTCCCGATCATTAAACGCCACGCTTTCGCATTATCCTTACTCCGAGTATACTGAGGACTATTGGCCGCTTTGCTCTGTCTGCGTTCATGTAATTTATATCCCTCGACATGCTTTGCCTGGTCCGCGATAACTGCTGCGGCAGCCTTCACTATTCTTCTGAGAATGGTATCGTTCGTATCCAGTCCGACATTATTCACTGATTTCATAAAAGCAGAACCGATACGAAAATTCAGTGGTTGGGGAACGGTTTCTCGCCAATCTTTCTTGAATTGCTGCTCAATAGCATAAAATAGCCCCTTCTCGCCTTTATCCCATAACTCGATTACATCTATCATTGGCAACAAATCGTCAGGCGTAAGCAGAAGGGGAAATATTCCCGTCATTTTGTCGTCGGCTTCGCGAGGAAAATCGGGGAGAGATTCTACAATGATGGCCGATACCTCTATTTCTCTTGCTGATTGAGAAAGCTTTAACGTTGCGATTTGCAAGTCACGCGAGATGGAATGATTTAAACATTTTGAGACACAGGCAGCAACTAACAGCCATTGCATATCCTCTAGTATTGAGTCTGGCCAGCGAGCTGTAAATTGTA
>WNGJ01020754.1_pt1 | contig 14514 bp, 15 predicted proteins | sample 5400611 | NCBI WGS metagenome assembly WNGJ01 (sample SAMN13153375, study PRJNA577476) | soil metagenome | isolation source: 40 cm soil or saprolite under Garry oak tree replicate 1 | place: USA:California | collected 2016-06-15
CCCGGGCCCCCATGACGAACCCCGGTGCAGCGCTCGACCACGGGGGACGCAGGCGCTAGCTTGGCGGCGTGCGATTGGCCCTGCCCCGGCCTGCGCTGGGCAGGATCCTCGCGGCCTACACGGTCAACCGTCTCGGGAGCTGGGTGGGCCTGGTCGCGCTCTCGCTCGCCGTGTTCGACCACACGCACAGCGCGCTGGCCGTTGCCGCGCTGCTTCTCGCCTGGCAGGCGCTGCCGGCATTCCTCGTGCCGGCGCTCGTCGCCCGCGTGGAGGCATCCGAGCGCCGCGGCACGCTCAGCGGGCTGTACTTCTTCGAGGGCGCTGCCACGGCGGCGCTCGCCGTGCTCCTGTGGCACTTTTCGCTACCCGCCCTGCTGCTGCTGGCGGCGCTCGACGGGACGGCGGCGCTCGCTGCCAACTCGCTGCTGCGCGCGGAGGTGGCGAGGGTCGCGCGCGGGCACCTGTCAGGCGCAGGAGGCGCCAAGAGGCAAGACGACAGCCTCGACGAGGCCGCGCACGAGGCCGAGCGCAGGGCGAACGCCGCGCTGAACGTCGCCTTCTCGGTCTCGTTTGTGACCGGCCCGGTGATCGCGGGCGCGGTGGTGGCCGGCGCGGGCGCGCCCGCCGCGCTGTTCATCGATGTCGGGACGTTCGTGATCTGCGGCGCGCTCCTGCTCGACCTGCATCCGCACGTCGAGGAAGCGGGCGGAGACTCGATTCGCGCCCGGCTGCGCGCCGCGTGGGCCCACATCAACGCGGTGCCCTCGTTGCGGGCGCTGCTGCTGGTTGACGCCGTGGCGCTCGTGCTCGTGCAGGCCGGCGGACCGATCGAGGTGGCCTACGTCAAGTCGACACTGCACGGCGGCGACGGCGGTTACGGCCTGCTCGTGACCGCTTGGGGAGCCGGCGCCGTGCTCGCCAGCGTGGTCTTCGCGGGCTCCGAGCGGCGGCCGCTGAGGGTCATGCTGAGCGCCGGCATCTTCGCTCTGGGAGTCGCGTTCCTCGGTTACGCCCTGGCGCCGTCGCTGGCCCTGGCGTGCGTCGCCGCGTTCGTGGGCGGGGCGGGCAACGGTCTGGACTGGCCCTCGCTCATCAGTCTCGTGCAGCGCCTGACCCCCAAGCACCTGCAGGGGCGCATGATGGGCGCCACCGAATCGCTCGGCGCCTTGACCCTGGCGGTCGGCCTGCCGCTGGGCGGCGCGCTCGTCGCGCTCAGCTCGACGCGCGTGGCCTTCCTGATCCTGGGGTTTGGGACGCTCATGGCTGCCGCCGCGTTGGTGCGCCTGACCGTGGCGGGACTCGAACCCGCGCACGAGGAGGGCCCTGACGCCCGAGCACCTGAAGCCCTGCCCCTCGATGCCTCGCCGGCATCCAGCCAGCCGATCCGCACCCCCGGACTGCTGCCGCACGAACCGTCGCCCGAGTAGGAGCGCCCGGGCGCAGCGCACGCGCGCCACTCACGGAGGCCGCGCCGGGTGCAGATCCGCCGGCGTACCCACGCGGTGCGCGCGCCCTCCCCTCAAGTGCCACACGCGGTCTGGCCGTTAAGGACAACAGGGCACGACCATGCGCGCACCCAAGATCACGGAACGCCAATTCTGGGCGGGGGAGGCCTTGCTGCTCGCGGCCGCGGTCGCGGCGGCGGTATGGCTGGCCCGCCCGGACGAATGGCATCCGCTCTCGCTCGTCGCCTTGCTGATCGCCCTCGCGCTCGGCGGCGAGTGGTTCACCGTGGAGGCCCTCACCGGCATCGTGAGCGCCTCGCTGGCGGTAATGACGCTCGCGATGGGCCTGCTCGGACCGGTTCCGGCCGCCGTGTGCGGAATCGCCGCAATCGGGCTGCACTCGGCGATCGCGCGACGCACGCCAGACGTATGGCTGAACAACCTGTGCGCGTTCGGCGTAGCTGCCTTCGCGGGCGGGCTGCTGGTGCGCACGGCCGCGGGAGACGTCGCCGCGGTGCACGGACAGACGGTCGCGGAAGGCCTCATCTTCGGCTTGGTCCTGCTGAGCGGCGTGCTGGTCCTCCTGGTCGTGAACTTCACGCTGTTCGCGCTGGATCCGAAGGTCAGGGAGCGTCGTTCCTTCGTGCGTCTGGTGCGCGAACTGTTCATCCCGACGCTCCCAGGCGAGCTCGCGGTGGGCCTGATCGCCGTGATTCTCGTGCTCGCCTACCGCAGCGTCGGCCTGCCGGGGCTAGTCGCGGCGATCCCGATCCTCGTGATCTTTCGGCAGCTGACCGTCGCGCTCGTGCGCTCCGAGCGACGAGCCGAGCAGCTGGACGCGCGCACTCGCCAGCTCGCTTCCTTCCAGTGGGCCGTGCCCTCGACGTTCATGGAGGGGCTCGGGCTGCGCGACCCCACCGAGACGCGCCATGGCGCGGCGGTCGCGAGCTATGCAAAAGCGATGGCGATCGAGCTCGGGTGCGACGAGGACGAGCAGGAAGTCATCCACCTCGCCGGCCTGCTGCACGACATCGGCAAGTTCACGTGGTCGGACCGCGTGCTGCATCCCACGCAGCTGAGCGACGCGGACTGGGCGGTGATCCGCCGGCACCCCCAGGACGGGGCGATGATGGTCGGCAAGTTCGACGGGTTCGGCCCCGTGGCTGACGCGATCCTCTACCACCACGAGCGCATGGACGGGGGCGGCTATCCGGCCGGGCTGATCGGCAGCGAGATCCCGCTGGCGTCGCGAATCATCGCGATCTGCAGCACCTACGACACGATGACCACCCGCGAGACATATGGTCCGCCGATGAGCCCGGAGGAGGCGATGGCAGAGCTCCGAAAGATTGCAGGGACCCAGCTCGACGCCGAGCTGGTCGAGACGTTCATCGCGCTGCTCGAGCGCAAGGGGCCGAGGTTTGGGCAGGACGCCGACTACAGGACCGAGCTCGCGTTCGAGAGCCGCGTCAGAAAGATGGCGGAGCCAACCTCTGCCGGAGCGTCATCGCTTGCCCGCAGCCCCGTAGCCGTGAGACTGCGCCACCGCGGCTGAGCGCAGGGCGCCCGCGCCCCGCGCGGGCGCTGCCCGGCCACCAGAAAGATTGAGGGCACCCCGCCTACGACAGGACGCCCTCAAAAACTTCGTACGAACCTTCTCGCTTCCTATCTGCCGTACGGTTCAACCATCGCGCTCTCCTTCTCCAGTGCCCCTAGGGCCTTGTCCGGCCCGAAGGCCACTTGGCGAGAGTGCACCGTCGCGTCCGTTCTTCAGCGCAGATTCGCGTTTGAGTATGTTCACGCATGATAGTAGCGCGATTACACGAAATGTCCAGCTTTGCCCACCAGGTGCACGTTTGCCTGCAAATGGGCCCGAAATACGGGCTCTCAGGCCGCCGGGCGGGTCCAGCTCAGATCAGTTCTGGACGAACGTCCACAAAGCTCGGTGCCATTCAACTTCTCGGCGCTAGCGGTCGAAGCACTGCGCATGAACCCCTCCGCAACACTTCCCCGCAGCGACCAGCGCCTGGTCTTCACCAGCTCGCAGGCGGCTCGCTACCTCGGCGTCTCGCTGGCGACGATCCGCCGCTGGACGGACGCCGGGCACATTAGCTGCTACCGCACTCCCGGCGGCCAGCGCCGGTTCGCGCGCGAGCAGCTGGACGTGTTCGTGACCTCGATGCACCGCACCGGACGCCACGAGGAGCACGAGCACGGCAGCGCCAGCGAGCCCGAAGTGCAGAACGGCGTCAGCGCCGCCTGAGCGGCGGCCGACGAGTCGCGCGACCCGGCCGGCGAGTGGCTCGCCCGCCGGCGCCCCGCGAGCCCCTCGGCCCTGCCGTCGTTCAGCTCGCCAGCCGGCCGAACTTCTCGCGCAGGCGCCGGTAGAAAGAAGATCCCGGCAGCTGCGCGATCGTGCCGAGCTCGTTCACGAAGCGCGCATCGACCATCTCGCCGGCGGGGATCTCGCCGGCCGGGCGCCCGTCCACCGCAATGTCCAAGGGGTCGCGCGAGCGGTTGTGGATCGTCAGACGATCGCCTGGCGCCACCACGAGGGCCCTGGCGGTGAGCGAGTGGGGCGCGATGAAGGACACCACCAGGCCCTCGACTCCCCACGCCATCACGGGGCCGCCATTGGCCAGGTTGTAGCCGGTTGAGCCGGCGGGAGTGGCCACCACCAACCCGTCGCAGCGGACGCTCCCTACGATCTCGCCCGCGACGGCGTACGCGATCTCGGCCACCCGCTCGCCGACCTTGCGATGGATCGCCACGTCGTTGATCGCCACGCGCCTTGGGGCATCGAGCACGATCGCGGGCAGGCGCAGCAGCTCGAAGTCCCCGCTCAGGGCCCGCCTCATCCCATCCTCGATGTCGGCCGGCTCGATCGTCGCGAGGAACCCGATCTCGCCGAAGTTGACGGCGAACACGGGCACGCCGGTGCCCGCATAGCGCTGCAGCGCACGCAGGATCGTGCCGTCGCCGCCAAGCACGACGCACAGCTCCACATCGTCCTTGAGGGGGGCGTTGACCTCCACCCCCGGCCCGCTCTGGAAGCCATGCCTGCGGGTCTCATGCTCATCGAAGCGCAGCGTGACGCCAGCCGTGGCCGCCTGCTCGGCAAGCCGGCGCAGGACCGGCGTGGTGTCCTCGGGGTGCCGATGCGTGAGGATCGTGATCTCCCTCATGGCTCCACCTCGCGAGCCATCTCGCCGAGCCCCCGTTTGCGGCCCGAGGCGAGCGCCCCGGGTGCGAGCCAGATGAACGTCTCGCGATTGCCCTTCGGGCCCAGCAGCCCCGCGGGGTAGTAGCCGCGCACGGCAGCGCCGAGCGCCAGCGCCGCCTCGCCGACGCCGATCAACGCCGCGCGGCGGTCAGCCGCGTCGCGCACCACGCCGCCCTTGCCCACCCGCTCGCGGCCGACCTCGAACTGCGGCTTGACCAGTGCAAGCACGTCATAGCGCTCTCCTACGCAGCCGAGCACGGCCTCCAGCACCTTCGCCAGCGAGATGAAGGACACGTCCACCACGACCAGGTCGGGGCGGTAGGGAAGCATCTGCGGCCTCAGCGTGCGCGCGTTCGTGCGCTCCATCACGTGCACGCGCGGGTCGCGCCGCAGCTTCCACGCCAGCGTTCCATAGCCGACGTCCACGGCGATCACCTCACGCGCGCCGCGCTGCAATAGGCAGTCGGTGAAGCCGCCCGTCGACGCTCCCACGTCCAGCGCGAGCCGGCCCGCCACCTCGACACTGCAGGACGTGAGCGCGTTGGCGAGCTTGATCCCGCCGCGCGACACATAGGCCTGGCCCTGCTCGACGCTCAGCTGCTCCTCCGCGTCCACCAGTTCACCGGGCTTGGCCGCGCGGCGCCCGCCGGCCCCCACGCGCACCTCTCCGGCCATCACCGACGCCGCCGCACGGCTGCGCGAGGAGAACAGGCCGCGCTCGGCCAGCAGGCTATCCAGGCGCCGCTTTGCCATGCCGCCGAACCCTTGCACACAAACACCCGCGTGGCCCGGCGTGTCCGTCAAGCAGGCGTCATCCGAGCCTCGCCTGCGCGAAAGCAGCTCTGGGTGCAACGGAGGCGAGCGGGCTGCAGCGGTCGCGCGGATCGCGGCGCAGGCGGGGGCGCGCCGCTAGGCACTCATCGCGACCCATGTGTGATCAACGTCACACAGAACGTCGCAAACCCGCAGCATGATGAATTGCGTACCCGTAGCACTGCAGTATCCCTCCTCCCTCGAAACGGCCCGCTTCCCCGGCGGGCCGTTTCCGTTCGCGGCCCGATTTCAGGCGCCGATCACCGCCGACCCGGTCGTGCGCGCGCCGGCCCCGGCTGCCGCGTGGCGGGGGTGGTCGCGGCCCGAGATGGCGGCGGTGATCCGCTCGGCGATGCGCGCGGCGGTGTAGCCCACCTCCTCGTGCAGCAGCGCGGGCTTGCCATGCGTGACATAGCGGTCGGGCAGGCCCACCCGCAGGATGCGCGGCGTGGCACCCGCCTCGCTCAGCGTCTCCCACACCGCCGAGCCGAACCCGCCCGCGAGCACGCCCTCCTCGACAGTCACGAGCAGGTCGTGCTCCGCCGCCAGCTGCGCCATCAGGCCGGCGTCTATCGGCTTGGCGAAGCGCGCGTCGGCCACCGTGACGGCGACCTCGCCACCGGCGACCTGCTCGGCGGCTTGCAGGGCCTTGCCCACACCCGTGCCGTAGCCGATCAGGGCGACCCTTCTGCCGATCGTGCCGCCCGCTCCTCCCTCACGCAGGATCTCGCCCCTGCCGATCGGTATCGCCGAGGGCTGGCCGGGCAGCTCGGCACCCGTTCCCTCTCCGCGCGGATAGCGCAGCGCGATCGGCCCGCCGTCGTAGGTGAGGGCCGTGCGCAGCATGTGCACGAGCATCGCCTCATCGCGCGGGGCCATCAGCACGATGTTGGGCAGGCAGCGCAGGTACACGATGTCGAACGCGCCGTGGTGAGTTGGCCCGTCGTCGCCCACCAGGCCCGCCCGGTCCATCGCCAGCACCACGTTCAGCTTCTGCAGGCACACGTCGTGCACGAGCTGGTCGTACGCCCGCTGCAGGAACGTCGAGTAGATCGCCGCGACCGGCTTGACCCCCTCCAGGGCTAGCCCGGCGGCGAACAGGATCGCCTGCTGCTCTGCGATCCCCACGTCGAAGTAGCGCTCCGGCATCGCCTTTTGCAGGATGCTCAGCCCGGTGCCAGAGTTCATCGCGGCGGTGATGCCCACCACGCGCTCATCCCGTTCGCACTCCCGCACGAGGGCTTCGCCGAACACCTGCGTGTACTGCGGCGGCGCGGGCGTCGCGGTCTTTTTCGCCGCCGTGCCCGCCGGCGCGGTGGCGCCGGCCGGGACCCCGTTGACGATCGAGTTTGGCTTGGCGGCGTGCCACTTCTCCATCCCCTCCAGCCCGCCATCCTCGGCCGGGGCAAACCCCTTGCCCTTGACGGTCGCGATGTGAACCACGACCGGCCGTTCGGCCGCCAGCGCCTCGCGCAGCGCCTCGCGCAGCGCGCGCACGTCGTGACCGTCCACCACGCCCATGTATGCCCAGTCGAGCTCCTCCCACCACAGGCCGGGCGCCCAGAACGCCTTGATCGACTCCTTCAGGTGCGGCACGCCACAGACGGGGATTGAGCCTGATCCGGTTGAAGTATCGGGACAGCGCGCCGACGTTGGGTGCGATCGACATGCCGTTGTCGTTCAGCACAACCACCAGCGGCGTGCCCAGGCCACCCGCCTGGCCGATCGCCTCGAATGCGACGCCGCCCGTCATCGCGCCATCGCCGATGACCGCCACGACCTTCGCGTCCGCCTCGGCGCCCAGGTGGCGCATCCCCTCCTTGATCCCGACGGCGTAGCCGATCGAGGTGGACGCGTGACCGGCGCCCATGACGTCGTGGGTTGACTCGGCGATCGAGCAGAATGGCGCCAGGCCGCCGTACTGACGGATCGTGCCCAGCTGCTCGCGCCGCCCGGTGAGGATCTTGTGAGGGTAGGCCTGATGGCCCACGTCCCAGAGGATCTTGTCTTTGGGCGAGTCCAGCAGCGAGTGCAGCGCGACCGCCAGCTCGCAGGTGCCGAGGTTGGCGCCGAAGTGCCCGCCGATCTCGCCCACCGTGTCGATGATGTGCGTGCGCACCTCCTGCGCGAGGTCCGCGAGTTGCTGCTCGGTGAGACCGTGCAGGTCCTGAGGGCGCTCGATCCGCTCGAGCAGCCCTTCCCGCCTCCCGGGCTGGGGGCCCTGCTCACGGGTCCGCGCGTGCTCGCGGTCTGGCTTGATCTTGCGGCTCATGAGGTTCGCGTGTAGATGAAGTCGACTATCTGCTCGAGCTCGCCGGTTGCGTGCCCGCCTCCCGCCGGCTGTCCCTCGGCAGCGCCGCCGATGGGTGATCGCGCCGCCGCCTCGGCCAGCGCCTGGCGCGCCATGCGGTGAGACTCCGCCGCGAGCTCCCTGGCGCGTTGGATCCCGAACTCGCTGACATATGTGCGCTTGCCGTGACGCTCATCGCTCCCTTGCGGCTTTCCAAGTGCATCGTCGGTACCCGTCACGTCGAGGATGTCGTCGACGATCTGGAACAGTACCCCCATCTCGGTCGCGAAACGACGAAATGCAATTGTCGCAGGGCCATCAACGATCCCCCCCAACAGTAGTACGCACAGCACCGACGCGCCAATCAGGCGGCCGGTCTTCAACTCGTGCAGACGCCGAAGGGCCGCGGCTCCGGGAGGGGTGTGCGCGCTCACGTCGGCATACTGCCCGCCGACCATACCGCCCACGCCGGTCGCGGCGGCCAGCTCGGCCGCCGCGCCAAGCACGCGCTCGGGCGCGGAGCGCTGGTGGGTGAGCAGGTGGCGGAAGGCCTCCGCGTACAGCCCATCGCCGGCGAGGATCGCGACGTCCTCCCCGAACTTCACGTGACAGGTGGGTTGTCCGCGGCGCAGCTCATCGTCGTCCATCGCCGGCAGGTCATCGTGGATCAGCGAGTAGGTGTGGATCAGCTCGATCGCGCCCGCCAGCGGCAGGACCTCCTGCTGCTCCAGGCCAACGGCCCGCGCCGTCGCGAGCGCGAGCACCGGGCGGATTCGCTTGCCGCCGGCCAGGAGCGAATAGCGCATCGCTTCCTCGAGCCCGGCCGTCAGGGCCTCGCCGGAGAACCGCATGGCCTGCAGATAGCGCTCGACCTCCTGGCGCAGATGCTCGGGATAGCGAGCGTTCACGTGCGCTCGGGCTGGCTCTACAGCAGAGTGTCCTGACCGGGAGCCGGAGCCGGGCCCTCTTCGCGCGTGAGCTGCTCCAGCTCGGCTGCCGCCTGGGTCGCGACTGCCGCGCAGTCCTCGACCATCGTCGCCGCCGCGTCGGGCGACAGCTCCCCGGAGCGCAGCTGCTCGGCGGACCGCTCGAGCTGCGCGATCAGATCGTCCAGGTGCTCGATGCTGCTCATGGGATCTGCGCATTCTCGCGCAGCTGACGCAAGACTGCACCCAGGACTCCGTTCACGAATCCAGGAGCCTGGCTGCCGCAGAAGACCTTCGCGCTCTCCACCGCTTCCTCGATCGCACCCTCGGCGGGGATCGGCTCCTCGGAGGGCACGGCGTCGGGATGGAGCATCTCGACCAGGGCCACGCGCAGGATGCTGCGCTCCAGCGGCTGGATCCGGCCCACCGACCAGCCATGGGCGTTGCGATCGATGAGCTCGTCGAGCTCCTGCGCATGCTGGGCCGCCGCGCATGCCAGCGCGCGCACGAACGGGGAGTCGTTGGCCGAGAAGCTTTCCTCCAGCCGCCTGCCGGTGAGGTCGTGCTGGTAGAGGGCGATCACGGCGGCCCTTCGCTGCTGTGCGCGACGCATCCTAGGCGCGCGCCACGTACTCGCCGGAGCGGGTGTCCACGCGGATGCGCTCGCCCCGCTCGACGAACAGCGGCACCTGGATCACGGCACCCGTCTCCAGCGTCGCCGGCTTGGTGCCGGCGCTCGAGACGGAGTCCCCGCGCAGCCCGGGATCGGTCTGGGTGACCGCGAGCTCCACCGCGCTCGGCAGCTGCACGTCCGCCGGCTGGTCGTCGATGAACAGGATCTCGACCTCGCTGCTCGGCGCGCACCAGCGCAGCGCGTCCTTCACCCGCTGCTCGGGGATGGCGAGTTGCTCGAAGGACTCGCTGTCCATGAAGTGCGCGTCGGTCCCGTCCGCATACAGGAACTGCATCTTGCGCGATTCCGTGCGCACGCCGCGAAACTTCTCCCCGGCGCGGAACGTGCGGTCGATCACGTTGCCGTCGATCGTCCTGCGCAGCTTCGTGCGCACGAACGCTCCGCCCTTGCCGGGCTTGACGTGCTGGAAGTCGACGATCTTGAAGACCGTGCCGTCGACCTCGATGTGGTTGCCGTTCTTGAACTGGTTGGTGGTGATGGTGCTCATGGGCCTGGCCGCGGCCACCACGCTTGCCATGTCCACCCCGATCACCTTCAGCCGCCGCTTCAGCGCGTTGAAGGCGAAGGTGTTCGTTCCTCCATCGTGTAGTCGAGTATCGTGTAGCTGTCGGGGCCGGCGCCTGGGGGCACGAGCACGCCCGTGGCGAGCGTGATCAGCTCGGCGAGGCGCTCCGAGATGCGCTGTCTGAGCGCCTCCTCGGCCGCCTTCTCGCGCAGGAACCACGTGCCGTAGGCGACGTGGCGGTGCTCGTCCTGCGAGATCAGCTTGAAGCCCTCCACCCAGCCAGGCAGGACGTCGTGCCGCTCCATGTAGTCGGCGAGGAAGTACTGGCCGGTCAGCGCGAGCGTGCCCTCGATGATCAGGTGATAGAGGGTCACGAAGTCGACCTTGGCCTCGACGTTCGATGGGTCTTCGATGAGGCGCCGTCCCCACTGCACGAGCACGCCGTCGAACATCTCGATGAAGGCCGGGTTCAGGTCTCGCCGCGCCCGCTGCAGGCGATCCTCGAAGCTGCCGTCGATGCCGAGCACCTGCTCGTAGAAGCGGTTGAAGTGCTGGGCGTGGCGCGCCTCATCCACTTGCTGGGTGGTCAGAAAGGCCTTCGCTCTGGCTCTCGTAGGACATGACCAGGCCGGAGAACTGCGTCGTGACACGCTCCTCGCCGACGAAGAACGAGGACAGATTCCATGCCAGTCGCCCGCGCAAGTCGTCGTCCATGTCGGCCCAGTCACGCTGGTCCTGGGCGAAGTCGATCGTGTGTGACTGCCAGTTCTGGCGCTCCCACAGCTCATACAGCTGCTGCGGGTTCATGAGCGTGACCGAGGACAGCTTGGACTCGTCGGAGATCGTCCCCACATCTCCCTGACTTGTGAGCTCCAGCAACGACGGCATGTCCTCCTCGACGTCCTCCTCGAGCGCCGGGCTGAGCGCAGTGTCGGCCGACCATACTGCCTTTGCGCTCGCACCGCCTAAAGGCCTGCTCGCGGCCGGCCGATGCCCATTGCATGAGGCGAGCTCTCCGCGAGAACGCCGCGTGCGCTGCGCTGGCGGCCACCGGCTGCTGCGTGCTCGCGTGGCTCGGCTTGTACGGCTTCGCCTGGAACGACTACGACAACGAGGCACGTGTCGCGGTCGATGCTCTCGTTCACGGCCACGTCGGCGAATTCCTGCGGCTGGCACCCGCCTACGGGGGCTCGCTGATCGAGCGCGCGCCGTTCGCGCTGGTGCCCGGCCTATGGGGCGCAGGCGACCTCGCGATTTACCGCATGCTCGCGCTGCCCTGCCTGCTCGCCTCGGCCGTCCTGGGCGTTTGGCTCGTCGCGGGCATGCGAGCAGAAGGTGGCCCCCGGCTCGCGCGCGGCGTGGCCCTGGGACTGTGCGTGGCCAACCCGGTCATGCTCACCGCGCTCGAACTCGGCCACCCCGAGGAGATTCTGGGCGCCTGCCTGGTGGTGGCCGCCGTGTTGCTCGCCAGCGGCGCCGGCGCGCGGCCACGACCGCTGCTCGCAGGCGCGGTCCTCGGGCTGGCGGTCGCCAACAAGGAGTGGGCGCTGCTCGCCGCCGGCCCCGTGCTGTTGGCGGTTCCTCCCGGGCTCAGGCTGCGCTGCCTGGCGATGGCCACCGCCACCACCGCGGCGGTGCTCGCACCCCTGCTGCTCGGCTCGGGCACGTTTGTGGCGAGCACCCGGGCCGTCGCGTCGCAGACCAACCCGATCTTCCAGCCCTGGCAGGTGTGGTGGTTCCTCGGGCATCACGGCGCGCTCGTCCACGGCCTGTTTGGCACGCCAAAGCCCGGCTACCGCCAGGCTCCAGAATGGATCAGGCTGCTCGCCCGACCGCTCATACTGCTGTGTGGTGCCCTGATCGCGGGTGCCCTGTGGCTGCGGCGGCGGCGGCTCGCCGAGACGCAAGCGCTGCTCGCGCTGGCGCTCGTGCTGCTCCTCCGCTGCGTGCTCGATACCTGGGACGCCGTCTACTACACGGTCCCCTTCGTCATGGCGCTGCTGTTCTGGGAGGCACGGTCCCGCTCAGAGCGCCCGCCCGCCCTGACGCTACTCGCCACCGTGCTCGTGTGGGCCAGCTTCGAGTGGCTCCCGCACCGCGTCTCGGCAGACGCGCAGGCCGCATTCTTCCTGTGCTGGACGCTCCCGCTCCTCGCGTGGCTGGCCACACGGCTCGCCGCCGGTGGCACGCGCGGGGTGCCGCGCCCGGCGCCTGCGCGCGCGGGTCACGAGGCGACCGTCAGATCCCTGGCGAGGCTCGTCAGGACCTCGTGACCGCCCTCGCCGACGACGAGCAGGTCCTCGATGCGCACGCCGAGCTCTCCCGGCACGTACACGCCGGGCTCCACCGTCACCACGTTGCCGGCCTTCAGCGGCTCATCCGGGGCCGTGCGCGACAGGCGCGGGGCCTCGTGAACCTCCATGCCCACGCCGTGGCCGAGACCGTGGCCGAAGTGCTCGCCGTGGCCGGCCTGCTCGATCTGCGCACGCGCGATCGCGTCCAACGCCCGGCCGCTCGCACCGGCGCACACCGCGTCCGCGGCTCGCTGCTGTGCTTCGCGCACGAGCTCGTAGATCTCCCTCGCCCGCGCCGTGATGCCGTCTCCGCTGGCGTAGGTCCGGGTGCAATCCGAGCAGTAGCCCTCGTGCAGGGCGCCCCAGTCGATCGTCACCAGCACGTCCGGCGGAATCTCTCGATCGCGCGGCCGCGCGTGCGGCAGCGCCGCGTGCGCGCCGGCTGCCACGATGGGAGGAAAGCTGGGTCCCTCGGCGCCGCGGCGGCGCATCTGTAGCTCTAGCGCGAGGGCGACCTCGCTCTCGGTGCGACCCACGAGGCCGTCTTCGAGCACCGCCCTCAGCGCCTCGTCGGCGAGCTCGCTGGCGGCGCGGATGCGGGCGATCTCGCCGGCGTCCTTGACCGTACGCAGCTGCGCCACGATCGCGCCGCACGGCACCAGCTCCCAAGGCTCGCCGAGCAGCTCGCGCAGGCGGGCGTGGTCCGCGACCGTGAGGCTCTTCTCGAGAAACCCCAGCCGCCCTCCCCCGGCCCCGAGCGCACCTGCGACGGCCTCGAGCAGGTCGTCGAGCACGACCTCCCCCTCAAACGCGTCGGGAACCTGCTCGCGGGCTTGGGTGGCATAGCGGAAGTCGGTGATGAACCGGTGCCCTCGCGGCCGTCCGGCCGGCCCCTCGCTCGCTCGATCGGTGCCGTCGGCGGCGATCAGCACCAGCCCGCTCGTGCCGCTGAAGCCCGACATGTAGCGCACGTTGACCGCGCCGGTCACGAGCAACGCGTCCAGATCGCGGCGGCGCGCCTCCGCGAGCCATCCGGTCCCCGTCCGGAGATCGTCGCGAAGCACAGCTCGGCGATCACCGACACGCGCCGCCAGGGCTCTCGCCCCTGGACGTCCGAGAGGTGGATCTCGAGCGCGGGCACCGCGGCGATCTCCAGGGCATCGCGAATCGACCACGCATAGTGCGTCCACGCGCCGGGGTTGAGGACCACCGCATCGGCGCGCCAGGCGAGCGTATGCAGTCGTTCGACGAACGCGCCCTCGTGGTTGGTGTGGAAGAAGCTCGGCTCGATGCCCAGCTCGCGGGCGTCCTGCTCGATGCGGCGCTCGAGCTCGGGGAGCGTGAGCGCTCCGTACAGCAACGGGTCGCGCCTGCCGAGCTGATCGAGGTTGACCCCATGCATCACCTCCACGCGATGGCGCACGCCGCTCATCTCACGAGCTCCGCCACCGCGGCCCGCAGCGCCTCGGCGTCCACCTCGGAGTCCACGCTGACCTCGCCGGGCCTGTGCACGAGCACGAGGGGCAGCCGCGAGCCCACACGCTTCTTGTCGCGCGCGACCGCCTCGATGACTGCCTCGACGGAGGCGCCGCCGAGCTCGACCGGCAGCCCGCGCGCCTGCAGCAGTTCGCGCACGAGCGCGCGCACCTCGTCGGCGCCCGAGAGGCGCAGCGCGGCGAGCAGCCCCAGACCAACCGCCTCGCCGTGCCGGTAGCGGCGGTAGTCCGTCGCGGCCTCGATCGCGTGTCCCACGGTATGCCCGAGGTTCAGGACCCGCCTGCGCCCGGCGTCGCGCTCGTCGGCGGCCACCACCGCCAGCTTGACGCGCACGCACTCCAGGATCGTGCGCTCGTCCGGCTCGCGTCCGCTCGAGACCCGTTCCCACAGATCCCCGCCCGCGATCAGGCCGGTCTTGAGCACCTCGACCCAGCCGGAGGCCAGCTCGCCTGGCGGCAGCGTGCCGAGCGTGTCCGGGTCCACGAGCACGCCCGCGGGCTGGTGGTATGCGCCGATGTAGTTCTTGGCCAGCGGTAGATCCACCCCGGTCTTGCCGCCGTAAGCGGAGTCGACCTGCGCGACCAGCGTCGTGGGCACGTGCACGATCGGCATCCCGCGCTGGTAGGTCGCGGCGCAGAAGCCGGCGAGGTCGCCCACCACGCCGCCACCGAGGGCGATCACGTGATCCGCACGCGTGACGCCGGCGGTGAGCAGCGCCTGCCACACGGCTTCGGCGCTCCTCAGCGTCTTGTGGCGCTCGCCCGGCGGGATCGCCACGGCCCCCGCCAGCTCACCCAGCCGTCCCCCATACAGGGGCGCGACCGTCT
>WNGJ01005185.1_pt1 | contig 14513 bp, 11 predicted proteins | sample 5400611 | NCBI WGS metagenome assembly WNGJ01 (sample SAMN13153375, study PRJNA577476) | soil metagenome | isolation source: 40 cm soil or saprolite under Garry oak tree replicate 1 | place: USA:California | collected 2016-06-15
CCGGTATCGCGGGTGTGGCCGTCTCCGGTGGGATGGCGGTGCGCGGTGCGGCGGACCTGGCTGGCGAGATCGGCCACGTGCCCGTGTACGCGGACGGCGAGGTGTGTGCGTGCGGGCAGCGGGGCTGCCTCGAAACGTACGCGTCCGCCGCGGCGATCGTGCGCCGTTACCGCGCGGCGGGCGGTGACTCGACGGGCGCGGGTGAGATCGCCGCTGCGCGCGGCTCCGATCCGCTGGCAGACCGCGTCTGGCGGGAGGCCACCGACGCGCTGGGTGTCGCGCTGGCGTCGTACACGATGCTGCTCGACCCGGAGCTGATCGTGCTCGGCGGTGGCCTCGCGGGTGCCGGTGAGGCGTTGCTCGTCCCGGTGCGCACAGCGCTCGCGGCGCGGCTGGCGTGGCGAGCGGCGCCGCCCGTCGAGCTGTCGCCGCTCGGCTCTCGTGCGGGCGAGCTCGGCGCGGCAATTCTCGCTTGGCAGGCGGCCGGGCGCACCGACTTGTCGGCGTTCACGTCAGCGGCGTGATCGTCACGGCGGCCCCGGCGACCAGCCGCTCGGCGAGCAGCGATGACGCGGCCGAGATCGACCCGGCGGCCGCACGCACCGCGGGGACGACGCGCTCCTCGGCCCGCAGCATCAGCTCGACGATCTCCTCATTCGCGAGCAGATCGAGCTGGCGGGTGACCGCGCTGGTCGCCTCTGCCATCACCACGTCTCCGTCAGCTTCGACAGCCCGCGCGGACGGTGGGGGCTCGCCGCCGTGATTGAGCGCAAGTCGCCAGGCGAGCTGTTGCAGCGGCAGGATATCTCCAGTATCGGCAACAGCTGTTCGGCGATTCCGTCGGTCGCAACCGACACGCCGGCCGATATCGCCGACCTAAAGGACGTCCGGGTCGGCCTCGACCAACGCGCGACGACCGGCGCCGCCGGACCGGCGGTCATGACGGCGATGACGGGCAGACCCGGGTCGGCCGTGGCCGGTGGGCCGTGCGGCGAGTCGGCGCCGGAGAACGCCTGCGCCGGCAGAAGTTCTAGCTTACAATGGACTAGACCATTTGGGTCCCGCATGCCTTTCTTTGTCGTCGATGGGTAGACAACTCACGACCATTACTCCATCGACCACTCGACCAGGACCAGGAGGCGCCGGTGTTCAGCGCCGCACTGCAGCCGCCCCGCGAGCCGAAGTACTACACGGTCAAGCGGCACCTGCTCGAGATCATCGACTCGCTCGAGCCGGACAGTGCGGTACCGACCGAACGCGTCCTATCCGCAGAACTCGGCACCTCACGCACCACGGTCCGGCAGGCGCTGGTCGACCTGGTCGCCGAGGGACGGCTCGTCCGTCGCCACGGCTCGGGCACGTACGTCGCGGAACCGAAGATGACCTGGCCGCTGCACCTGACTAGCTTCACCGAGCAGGCTGCCGCGAATGGGTTCACCGCCTCCACCCAGCTCATCTCCGCCCAGCGGATCCGCGCGGACGACGACGTCGCCGGGCGGCTCGCAATCGACGTCGGCGCCTCGGTGTTCCGGATCGAGCGGCTGCGCCTCGCCGACGAGCGGCCGATGGCAGTGGAGACGGCCCACCTGTCCGCGGCGCGGTTCCCGCAGCTGACGCGGCACATCCGCCGCCGGCAGTCGCTGTACGTCGTGCTCGCCAACGTATACGGCGTGGTGCCGGTCAGCGCGGAAGAGTCGATCGCGACAGCCCCTGCCTCGCCCCGCGAGGCCGCGTTACTGCATACCGACACCGGAACGCCGATGCTGGTGCTCGGCCGGCACTCGTTCGACGCGTCCGGGCGGCCCGTGGAGTGGGTTACCAGCTGGTACCGGGGCGACCGTGTCACGTTCATCGCCAACCTGACGGCGCCGCGCTGATGACGACCGCGTCCGCTACCGCCCGGGGCGACGGCACGACGATCAAGGGCGCCCTCGTCGGCACCGCTGGACGGCTCGTCGTCCGCCACTACGCGGCCACAGACGAGAGCGACCCCGATCCGGCGTCGGTCGCCGGGACCATCGCGACCTGCCCGGTGGTCGCCCGATGACCGCGCTGTGCGGCGCCCGGGTCGTGACACCGACCGGCGTAATCGACGGCGGCTGGGCTCAGGTCGAGGCCGGGGCCATCACAGCAGTCGGCCGGGGCATCCCGCCGTGCCGCGACACCATCGATCTCGGCGGCGCGTGGTTGCTGCCGGGCTACATCGACCTGCATATGCATGGCGGCGGCGGGCACGACGCGACCGCGTCACGGACCGACCTGGCGGCCGCCGTGGCGTTCCACCGCGTCCACGGCACGACGCGGACGCTCGTCTCGCTCGTCACCGCGCCGCTGGACGCGCTCGCCGAGCAGCTTGGCTGGACCGCCGACCGCGTCGCCGCGGGCCCGGTGCCGCAGGGGCACGTCGTAGGCGCCCACCTCGAGGGACCATTCCTCTCGCACGCCCGCTGCGGTGCGCAAAACGCCGAGCACCTGCTGCTACCCGACCGCGCTGCCTTCGCTGGGCTGGTCGCGGCCGCGCGGGGTTGCCTGCGCAGCGTGACGATCGCGCCGGAGCTGCCCGGAGCGCTTGACCTGATCGCCGACGCGCTGGCCGCTGGCGCGATCGCCGCGATCGGACACACCGACGCGACGTACGCGGACGCCAAGGCGGCGATCGATGCCGGCGCCCGGCTCGCCACGCACCTGTTCAACGGGATGCGTCCGCTGCACCACCGCGAGCCGGGTGTGATCGCCGCCGCCCTCGTGTCCGACCTCGCCTGCGAGGTCATCAACGACGGGATCCACGTGCACCCGGCGATCACCGCGCTCGTCGCGCAGACTCCCCAGCGGCTCGTCCTTGTCACCGACGCGATCGACGCCGCCGGGGTCGGCGACGGTGAGTTCGTCCTCGGTGGGCGGCAGGTGCGGGTCCGCGGCGGCGAGGCGCGGCTGACCTCGACCGGCTCGCTGGCCGGCAGCACCCTGACGATGGACGCCGCGCTCCGGCGGGCCGTCCTCGAATGCGGGCTTCCGATCGAGGTCGCCTCGGCGGGCGCGTCCGCGAATCCGGCGCGGGTGCTCGGCCTCGGCGACCGCTGCGGCTCCATCGTTCCCGGGCACGACGCGGACTTCGTCGTCCTCGACGATGACCTGCGCGTCGTGCGGGTAATGGCCAGTGGGGCCTGGTGCGGCGAGGACCGGACCGCAGCTGGCGTGTAAGCGGCACTACCGCGCGCTGAGGACACCCAGTTCGGCCGGCGGCGCACGGGGTGGCCGCCATCGGCGCGTCCGTCGCCGAGGTGGAGGCGCGCTCGGCGACGGAGCCGAAGTGTCGCGTTGGGGGCTCAGCGGCGGTAGCTGAGCCCCCAATCCCACGGGTCTAGCGGCTGTGCCGGGTTGACTACTGCTTCCCCTTCTTGCTCACTCGTGCCAGCGCAGCGTGGTTTGCGCGACGACCGTCGGCGTTCCAGGAGCACTCGCGGTGATGGTCACCCGGAATTCACCGGCATGCGTGTAGGCGTGCGTGCCGCTGATTGTGTACAGGCCGTTGACCGTGGTGGACGTGGCCGCGATGCCGGTCACCATGCCGGCGGTGCTGGTGCCGTCGCCCCAATCGATGCTTGTCGTGATGCTGCTTGCCGCGAAGCCGGGAGCGGACAGGGACGCGAGCGGGCCGGAGAACTGCCCGCCCGAACCGCTCGGCTGCGCCGCGGCGATGTCCAGCCGCCACGGCACCTCGGGCGTCGGGTAGAAGTTGGTGCCGGCGAGGGTGAGCCGGGCGCCCTGTGTGGCCAGCCGGGTGAGGAAGTCCTCGTAGGCCGGGCTGGTCGCGGTGCGTTCGACCTTCGGTGACCAACCGACCTCGGCCAGCGCGATCAGCCGGGGGAACACCATGTAGTCGATGTTGCTCAGGTTGACCACCGTCTCGCCCCACATCGCGCCCTCGACGCCGATGCCGTTCTGGTCGCCGACGCCGGTGACGTAGCTGCCCGGATCCCAGTTGTAGAACTGGTCGACGTCGCAGCCCTTGTTGCATGCCCAGCTCAGCCCGAGCGTGGGCGGGATGGTGCCCGCCGGGCCGGCGACGTACTTCTGGTCGAGGTAGGTGTGGCTCGCCGGCGCCATGACGATCTTCATGCCTTTGCCGACGGCCTCGTGGGCGGTGATGGTGTCCGGATCCGAGCCGGACGCCGGGTTCCAATACTCGGCTACCGAACCCGGTTCGGGGCTCGTGCCGGCCCCGGCGATTTCGGCCCAACCCATGACGGTCTTGCCCTGCGCGTGGACGATCGGTGCCTCGGTGTTGATGAACGAGGCGTACCGCGCCTGGCTCAGCAGCGAAGGCGGCACCTCGTCACCACCGAGGTGGTAGTACCGGCTCGTCGACATGGCGGCGAGCTGGTCGACGATCGCGGTATAGATCGTCCAGGTGTTCTGACTCTCCGGGCACATCGCGCTGTACCCGACGTCGCCGGTGAAGTTCCACATCGGTGGGTTGTTGGCGCCGCAGTTGATGTCCTGTGGATGCCCGTTCAGCAGCGGGTTCGTCGTGTCGCTGTACTCGGACATGATGATCGCGTTGTTGTGACCGGGGGAGTCCACCTCGGGTACGACCGTCATGAAGTGCGCGGCGGCATACGCGACGACGTTACGGTAGTCGGCCTGCGTCCAGAACCCGCCGGGGTCCATCGTGCGGCCACCAGTGCCGACCGAGCCCTGCCCGCCGATCGCGGTCAGGTTGGGGAAGCCGTTGATGACGATGCGGAACCCCTGGTCGTCGCTCACGTGCAGGTGCAGCGTGTTGACCTTGTAGGCCGATGCCTGGTCGATGAGCCGCATGACCGCGGACGGGGTCTGGTAATGCCGCGCGATGTCGAGCATGACGCCGCGGTACGCGTAGCGCGGGTAGTCGACCATCCGTACCGACGGGATGGTCCATGGCCCGGGTTCGGGGGCAGAGCTCTCGATCCAGGGCGGAAGCAGTTGGCGGACCGTCTGCGCAGCGTCGAAGAGGCCGTGTGGCGTAGTCGCCGTCAGGATGACGCTGGGTGGGCTCGCCTCGAGCACGTACCCCTCGCCCGTCGCGTCCGCACGCAACGCAGCCGGGTTGCCCAGGCGCAGCGTGATGTCGCCGGCCCGCGAAGGGCTGGTAACCACAGGCAGTGGGTAACCGGTCGCGGGGCGTAGATAGGCGGCGATGTCGGCGGCGATGGGCGCCGCGGCGGCTGAGTCGGTGCCGACCACGATGCGTGATAGCGCTGTGAGCGTGAAGTGGCCTACCCCTACCGCGGTGGAGACAGGCTTCGGCACCACCTGGGGCCCGGTCGATTGTGCTGCCGGGGTGGGGGCGGCGTTGGCGGTTGGGGTCGCCGCGACGACGAGCGCGACGGCGCCGCTGAGCGCGAGTAGGACCGAATAGCAAGCCCGGAAGCGGCTTGGCGACATTGGCGCACCTTTCCGCCGCGAGCAGGGAGAGGTCATGCACCGCTGGGCGCGGCTGCGGGGGAGCTGGTCTATACCAATACCTTCGTCTGGTCTACACCTCTTCGACCCGCACCACAAGGGGGCATCGGGAAGCGAAGCGCCGATATTACGGCCGGCTGGACAGCGTGGAGGTACATCGCGACGGTGACAGGGCGTCGGCAAAGTCGCTGGCTACGGCGTGTCTGCACCTGTCGTCGCGGGAGCGGTGGACCGACCCTCAGGCAGCCTTCCAGCCCGCGTCCAAGCAGGCCTGATCAGCCGATCCACGTCTGCAGCAGCGGCAATGTCAGCGCTCTGGGCCGTGTCTGCCGCCCAGGAATCATCGGAGCACGAGGCTTCTGGTGGCTGCGCTATTGCCCGATCCCCGGCATCGCCAACCCGGCGGCGGCGACCACCCAGGCTGGGCCGTCCCGGCGGGCCCGGACCACCACCTCCCGCCACACCGCGGCAGATCACACCGCCAGTTGACCCGCGGGGGCATTGCCGGTCGCGACTGCCACAGCGCCGCTCCCGCGGCGGCTGTGAGTGGGTCTTCGACGGACGCCCCCGTCAGTGCTGCTTGCGCTCCCGGTCCTCGGCGAGGTCGAGGGCGAGGACGGAGGCGAGAATCAGCAGGTCGTCCTGACCGGGGGCGACATCGACGACGTAGGTGTCCCGGATGGTGAAAAAGGCCTTGGAGACGGTCGCCACCACCTGGCCCCCCCGACGCACGGTGTACTCATGGTCGAACAGATCACCAACCATCTCCAGATCGTCCGGCCCCGGAATATCGATGGTGTACCGGTCCACGAACGGAGTGAACAGCCGCTTGCGGACTTTCGCGACCTCCTCGCCGCCCACCGAGATCTGGTAGGTCGGCCGCGTCGACACGAGGCGGCGCTGCACCTGCGCGACCTCCCGGCCGCTGGGATCCTGCAGGACCAACCGATCGCGGAGGCTTAGCACCTTGCCGTCCACGTGCAGGACAGGACGGCCGTGCTCGTCGGTGATGTCGGCGTCCTCGCCCAACCCGAACAACCGCTCGCGGATCAGATACATGTGTCACCCTCCAGCCGGTCGGCGCCGGCAGAGGCATACCCACCCCGGCCGAGGCGACGCGACGCTCAGGCGGCCTGTGTCGGCGGGGCGGGCAAGGACCGCGGCGCCGCAGGCGCGCTGAGCTCACCCCCGACATGCATGCGCCGACGGGTTCGCCCGTGCGGTGAGTAAACGGGTCATCCCGGATCCGAGTACGCTTAGCTCGACAAGCGGCTGAGCGCGCGACCGCGCGCACCGCCGCATGAGCGGGGGCTGTGACCCGCAATCCGTGCGGCGAGCAGCGGCGCCAGGTCGCCCGGCCGCGATTACCCAGCTCCCGGGTCCCTGTTGGATCAGGACCTGCTCGACGAGCTGGTGCTGCTGATCCACCCGGTGATCGCCGGTGAGGGCCGCAAGAAGCTGTTCGCCGACGACACCCCGCTGAAGAAGCTCGAACTGGTGAGCGCCCAGCCGACCAGCAGCGGCGTGGTCATCGCGACCTACCGACCGGTGCAATGAGTTTCCGGAAGGGCGGGTTGCGGCTACTGACGCCCCCTAATCGGCAAGAGCTTGCAAGTCTGCGAAGCGGTTACGCCTGTCACATTTCCACGTACGATGGCTGCTGCGGAGGCTCACGGCCAGCGGCAAAGTAGTGCGTCCTTACTCGCGCCGACTGCCCTTCCCCTCCTCCGTGGCAACATCCACCTGTGGCCTCGGCATCCACACTGCGGGAACATCGGGCCGCGATACTGGGAGGGTGGGTGCGGACCGAAGGGTGAGCGCGACGCGGCCGTGTCGGGCGCTGGTCGGTCGCGTCGCGGAGCGGGCGATTCTGGCCGGCTGTCTGCGCTCGACGCTCGACGGCCAGCGGCAGGTGGTGCTGGTCGCGGGCGAGCCCGGTGCGGGCAAGACGCGTCTTGCCGAGGAGGCTGTCGACCAGGCTCGTGAGCTGGGGCTGGCCTGCGCCCTCGGCCGGGCTAGCGAAGATGAGGGCAGTCCGCCGTACTGGCCGTTCCTTCAGGTCTTCCGAGGGCTCCACGGTCGGCCGCCGGCGGAGCTGTACGGCGGGCTCGCGGCTGGTGATGGGGCGGCCGGATCAGCGCGGGAGCGGTTCCGGTTGTTCGAGGTCACCGCGGAGGCCCTGGTGGCTGCGGCGCAACCGAGTGGTCTGCTGGTGGTGCTCGACGATCTGCAGTGGGCGGACGCGGCAACGGTACGGCTGCTGGTGCACCTCGCCACCGGCGTGACGCCGGCCCGGCTGATGGTGGTGGTGACCTATCGCGACACCGAGACCGCCGGGCAGGGGCCACTTCGCGCCGGCGTCGCCGCGCTCGCCCGCGAGGCATCGGTCACCCGGATACGGTTGGGCGGGCTGGGTGAGGCCGAGGTCGCCGCCCACCTGGCCGCTGTGATCGGGTGGGAGGTGCCCGACTCGGTGGTGGCCGCCATCTGGCGGCGTACCCGGGGCAACCCGTTCTTCGTCGGTGAGCTCGGTCGGCTGCTTGTGTCCTCGACCGACGGTCAGCTGCCGGACGGGGTACGCGATGCGGTCCGGGACCGGATCAACCGGCTCTCACCGCTGTGTCGCGGTCTTGTCGCCGCGGCTGCCGTGCTGGGATCCGATGTGGACCCGGTGGCGGTCGCTCACGTTGCCGGCACGGACGTTGAGGCTGTCCTCGCCGCGCTGGACGAGGCATCGGTGGCCGGGATCCTCCTGACCAGCGCGCCGGCGCGGCGGTTCGCCCATGACCTCTTCCGGGAGGCTGCTCGCCTGGACGTGCCGACCGCTGAGCGGTTGACGCTGCACCGACGGATGGCTGAACACCTCAGCGCCCGCGGTGATGGCGATGCGCGGGTTGCGGAGATCGCGTTTCATTGGCTGGAGTCGCTGCCGATGGGAGACGCGACGCAGGCGGTGGCGTGGACGGAGCGTGCCGCCGACCGGGCGATGGCCCAGCTCGCTTGGGAGGAGGCGGCCTCGCTCTACCGGCGGGCGCTCGACGCCGGTGACACGCACGGCGTGATCGCTGCACCGGACCGGTGCCGGCTGCTCCTGGCCATGGCGCAGGCCCAGGTACGGGCATTCGATCTCGATGACTCCCGGCGCAGCCTCATGGCGGCAGTGGACACAGCCCGGGCCGCCGGCGATGTCGAGTCGTTGGCCCGGGCGGCGTTGACGATGGAAGGGATCAACGACGTCGTCTGGGAACCGACATCCCGTTTCCTGTGCGCGGAGGTTCTCGACAAGCTGCCGACCGTGGATAGTGCGGTACGGGCGCGACTGCTCGCCCTGCTCGTCACTGCGGGCGGGTGGGCGGTTCCCGAGCAGTCCCGCGTGCGCTCGGCTGAGGCGCTCGCCATCGCCGAGCGGGTCGGTGACCGGCATGCGCTGCGGGAGGCGTTGCGGGCCCGGCAGATGGCGCTCAGCGGGCCGGACGGGGCGGCGCAACGCCTGGCGCTCGGCGACCGGCTCGTCGCGCTCGGCGGCGACAGCGACGACGACGCTGTGCTGTGGGGGCGGTTATGGCGTTTCGACGCGCTGGCACAGCTCGGCGACCTGGACGGGGCCGAGGCCGAGGTCGAGCGGATCAACGCTGTTGCGGTACTGCTGCGCTCCCCGTTGGCGGCTTGGCACGTGGCCCGCTGCCGTGCGGCCGTAGCCGCGGCGCGCGGCCGATTCCAGCAGGCCCTGGCCTCCGGCCGGGAGGCGGAGCTGGCAGCCAAGCGCGCCGGAAGCAAGGGCGCGCACGTGCCGTCACAAGGGCTGCTGTTGATGCTGCGCAACCAAGTCGGTGCCCTGGACTCGTCATCGTTCGAGCCGACCGAACCACACCACGAGGCACCGGTGCCCGCCTTCCAGCGGGCCCTGTACGCGACCTGGCTACTCGCCGAAGGTCGGCGGGACGAAGCCCAGCGGATCTATCGTTCATTGCCGCCGGTAGGTGAGCTGCCGCCGTTCGTGCACCTGTCGGCATACGCCGCCATGGCGGAACTCGCGGCGCACTTCGATGACCGGGAGACCGCCGCGCAGATGTACCGGCTGTTGCTGCCCCATGCCGACCTGTTCGTGTGCAGCGGCGCCGGCGTCATCATGATTCTCGGCTCGGTCCGGCACCCACTGGGCGTCGCGGCCGCGACCATGGGCCGCCTGGACGACGCGGTCCGGCACCTGCGCGCAGCAATCGACAGCGGCGAGCGGGCCGGAATGCCGCCCCTGGTCGCCCAGGCCACCCACCAGCTGGCCCGGGTCCTCGGCCGGCGTACCCGGCCGGGCGATCGTGACGAGGCGGCGGCGCTGGCCACTGCGGCGGCCGCGCTGGCGGACCGGCTGGGCATGCACCCGCTGCAGCGGCAGGCCCAGGACCTGGCCGAGTCGCTGACCGGCCCCCAACCCGGCCGGCTGACCCGGCGCGAGCGGGAGATCGCCGCGCTCGTGGCCCAGGGCCTCAGCAACCGCCAGATCGCCGCCGCCTCTCACATCAGTGAGCGCACCGTGGAAAGCCACGTGCAGCACATTCTGGACAAGCTCGGGTTCACGAACCGAACCCAGATCGCGGCGCGAGTCGCGGCCGACGCGGAAAAGTTCAGTACTGGTTCTGTGTAGCAGTACCGAGGTGCGGGAACCGCAGCCGGCCCCACGCTGCCGGCATGACCACGCCAACCACCGTGACCGAGCGTCGGCGCTTGACCGCGATCCGCGCCGCCTGGCTCTTCGACGGAACCAACCCGAACCTCCTGCCGAACCCGACCGTGGTGCTCGACGGCAGGACCATCCTCTCCGTCGGCTCGGCCGTCCCGGTGCCCGATGGCGCCACGGTCGTCGACCTCGGCAGCGCGACCCTCCTGCCGGGGCTCGTCGACGGACACGTTCACCTCATCTTCGACGCCTCCGACGACCCGGTGTCAGCTCTCGCCCGCCGGGACGCTGCCGCCGCCTTCGCCACGATGACGAGCTTCGCGCGCGCTGCCGCACGAGGCGGCGTGACCACCGTGCGGGACCTCGGTGACCGCGGCTACCTCGCCCTCGGCCTGCGCCGGGCCGCCGCCACCGACCCGACCTTGCCGGAAATCCTCGCCGCCGGGCCGCCGATCACCACGCCCGGCGGCCACTGCCACTTCCTCGGTGACGAGGCGGCCGGCGTCGACGGGGTCCGTGCCGCCGTACGTGCACACGCCGAACGCGGCGTCGACATCATCAAGATCATGGCCAGCGGTGGCAACATGACCCCAGGCAGCCGGCCCGAGCAGCCCCAGTACGGTCTGGCCGAGCTGCGGGCGGCGGCCGACGAAGCACACCGGCACAACCTGCCCATTACCGCGCACGCCCACGCCACCCAGGCGATCGTGGACGGACTCGCGGCCGGCATGGACTCCTTCGAACACCTCACGTTCATGACCGCCGACGGAGTCGACCCGATCCCCGACGAGGTATTGACCGCGCTCGCCCGCCGGGCCGTCACGGTCGGCATGACGCTCGGCCTTGCGCCGGTACCAGGCGCAGCCCCGCCACCTGGCATGGTCGCCCGGAGGCCGGCCCTGATCGCCAACGGCCGGCGGATGCTCGGGGCCGGCGTCAACATGATCGCCGGTACCGACGCCGGCATCGCACCGATCAAGCCGCCGGACGTGATCCGCTGGGCGATTCCCCAGTTCCAGCAGCTCGGGATGACCGCCGCGGAGGCACTGCACGCCTGCACCGCTCGGGCCGCGACCGCACTCGGGCTCGGCCACCGGAAGGGACAGCTGCGCCCCGGATACGACGCCGACATCCTCGCCGTCGACGGCGACCCGCTATCGGATCCCGCCGCGCTGCACGCCATCCGCGCGGTGTATATCCGAGGCACCGCCCTCACGCGCTGATCAGAGATACGCAGCCGGAGCCGAGGCAGGAAGATGCGGTTGCGCGGTGCTGGCGTTGAGCCATCGGCGGCTGTCCGCCACCGCTACGCCAGAATCGCGGCCAGCTCACGAAGAATCCGTGGCCGGTCGCCGCGGCTTCGAACAGGTCGGTCATGCGCGCGAACAATAGAGACAATCTCGCTGGTGGCAACGGCATTAGGAGGTGGCCGCACGAGTCGTTCGCACATCGACCCTGGTCGGGGACCAGCGGGGGTGATGCGGTGGTATGGGAAGCGGGTCAGGTCCAGCCGGTGGAGGCCGGCGTCTTCCGCCACGTGGCGATGCCGTCGTCCAGCCGGAGCTCGGCGTCGAGTTCGGCCGCGGCCTCGGCGTCGTGGGTGGCCATGACGACCACGGCGCCGGCGTCGGCCTCGGCCCGCAGCGCGTCGACGACCCGCTGCCGGTTCGTGGCGTCGAGGTCGCTGGTGGGCTCGTCGGCGAGGACGACGGCGGGTGCGGCGGCGAGTGTGCGGGCGAGGGCGACCCGCTGCTGCTGGCCGCCGGAGAGCTCGTCGACGAGGTGGGTCGCGGACTCGTCCAGGTCCAGCAGCGCGAGCGCGGCGCGGGTACGGGTCCGGGCCTCGGCCGCCGGCACTCCCGCGGCCAGCAGGGGCATCAGGACGTTTTCCTCGGCGGTGAGGAACGACGGCAGCCCGTTGCCCTGCGGGGTGAGGGCGATGCCTCGGCCGGCGGCATCGGCCCGGTCGATCACCGGTATCTCGGCGACCTCGACGGTGCCGGAGTGGGCCGTGGCTCCGGCCAGCGCCCAGAGCAGGGACGACTTGCCCGCGCCGGAGGGGCCGGTGACGGCGAGCATCCCGCCGGGCGGGACCAGGAACGTGGCCGGGCGTACGGCGACGAGGTCGCCGTACCGGACTTCGAGGCGGTCGACGCGCAGCGGTCCCGGCGCCCTCACGGCGACCCGCCGCCCTCGATCTCGAGCAGGAACCCCTCCGGGACGGGGCGGACCCGCACCAGCGTGCCCGGCGGCAGGCTCGGCAGCGTGTGGGCCGGCAGCGGCAGGAACCCATCCGCGGTGACCACGGCGTACTCCTCCCCGAGCCGTCCTTCCCCACCGATCTTGCCGTCGCGGATCGTGACCGTGCGGGGCAGGCGCTGCGCGACCGCGGGGTCGTGGGTGACCAGCAGCACGGTGGTGCCGAGCTCGCGGTTGGCCCGGGCGATGGCCTGGAGCACGGTGTCCCGGGCCGCGTGGTCGAGCTGGCTGGTGGGCTCGTCGGCGAGCAGGAGCCCGGGCCGCGGCGCCAACGCGACGGCCACGGCGGCGAGCTGAAGCTGCCCGGCCGGCAGCGCGGCCAGCGGGAGGCGCGCGTGGTCGGCGAGCCCGACGGCGGCCAGGATCTCCCGCGGAGCCGGGAGATCGGGCCGGCGGCGGCCGGCCCAGCGCTGCGCGAACGCAACGTTCTGCTCGGGGTTGCCGTACGGAACCAGGTTGCGCGCCGCGCCCTGCAGCATCATCGAGACCCTGGTGGCCCGCAGGTCGTCGAGGTCACGCTCGGACAGCACGGACACCTCGGCGTCGCCGAGGAAAATCTTGCCGGCGCTGGGCCGGAACATCCCGCTCAGCAGGCTTAGCAGCGTCGACTTGCCGGCGCCGGACGGGCCGAGCAGGCCGACGATCTCCCCGCCGCGGACGTCCAGGTCGACGCCGGACAGCGCGGCGACGTCGTGCCCCTCGGTGTGGTAGATGTGCACGAGCCGCTCCGTACGCACCGGCAACCCCGTCACAGCAGCTCCCGCACCCGCGACAGCCGGGCCCGGGCCACCACGGCCCGCCCGCACAGCCAGGCGACGAGCCCGAGCATCGCCAGCGCCGCCGCCACCACCGCCATCACGCTGCCCCACGGGGCCGACAGGTCCAGCGTCGCCGCCGGCCGCGGCCCGGCGAACAGCGGCACCGTCGGCAACGCCAGGACGGCCCCGAGCAGCCCGCACCCGACTCCGACCAGGACGGCGAGCAAGACGATCGGCAGCTGCTCGCCGACGGCGACCCGGCCGAGGCCGCCGCGCGGCACGCCGCTCAACCCGAGGCAGGCGAGGTCCCGGGACCGGCGCCGCCACGTGCTGGCCACGAGCAGCACCAGCACGAGCGCGGTGAGCAGCAGGCCGGCCACCGCGGCCAAGACACCGAGCTGCAGGCTCCAGGCCGGTACGGACGCGTCGTACGTGTCCCGCATGTCGCTGACCCGCCGCACGCCGGAGATCGCGATGCCCTCCCGCCGCACCGCCGCGCGCACCCGGGCCAACGCGGCGGGGTCCTCGGTGTCGAACCAGACCTGCAGGGAGGCGACGCCGGTCAGCGGGCGGTTCGCGCCGTTGAGCCCGCTGCCGAGCACGGCGCCCGCCGACGGGGTGCCCGGCCCGACCACCACGGCCGGAACGCCGGCCGGGAACCAGCGCGAGGTCAGCCCCAGCTGGGCCTTGCCGTCGTTGGACAGCCGCAGCGCCAGCGTGCCGGGCCCGCCGGCGGCCGCCTCCACGCGGTTCACCTCCGCCACGCCCGGGCGCCAGTCGGCGGCCGCTCCGGGCAGGTCAGTGGCGCCGCCCGCGACGCGGACGTCGCCGATCGCGAGGCGGCCGCTGTAGCCGGCTCCGAAGTACGTGGAAACGACCAGCTGCACGACAGTGCAGCCGGCCTGGCAGGGCACGCCCGCGCGCAGGGTCCGCGGGCGCCCGGTCGGAATCTGGCCCAGGTCGACGTTCTTCTGGTCGCCTGCGGCGTCAAGCAGCTGGAGCTGCAAGGTGGCCGTGAACCCCGCCGCGACCCGGAAGCCGTCGGGCGTCACCAGCATCGAGACGGCCCGGCCGGTCAGCGACAGCCGGCGCCCGGTCGGGATCCGCAGCCGTGACCAGGGGACGGCCCGGGGATCGGAGTCCGGGAACAGCGCGATGCGGCCGAAGGCCTCGGGGTCAACGGCCAGCGTGGTCCGGAACGCCTGGTCGCCGGCCACCCGCACGACCGGGGTCGCGTGACCGTCGGCGACCGCCGCCACCGCGCTCTCGGCCCGGGACACGTCCGTGCCGGTCAGGTCGGCGACCATCGGCGCCCCGTTGTCGCGCTGGGCCGCGAGCTGCCGGTTCCGCCCACCCACGCCGACCGCGTACGTCGA
>WNGJ01004509.1_pt1 | contig 14509 bp, 32 predicted proteins | sample 5400611 | NCBI WGS metagenome assembly WNGJ01 (sample SAMN13153375, study PRJNA577476) | soil metagenome | isolation source: 40 cm soil or saprolite under Garry oak tree replicate 1 | place: USA:California | collected 2016-06-15
GCGAGCTTCACAACCGTCCAGGGAACGTCGCCCGTCTCCAGCACGTTCAGATGGACCCCCTCGACGGCAGATGCGCCTGGAACCTACACGGTTAGCTTCACTGTCACAGACGGAGTCGCATCAACCCAAGTGTACGTGGTCGTAACCCTCGTAGCGGCATATGTTCTTCCAGTAATCGTAGTGCCTGGTCCACAGAACGCTACCGTCGGAGGACACCTGCACTTCACCGTCTCCGCAAACGACCCTAGCGGTAATGGAGGAACAGTCATGCTGTCTACCACCGGATTGGCGTCGAACATGGCCTTTGACCAAGCTACGGGAGACTTCTCGTTCACACCAAGCTCGACCCAGGCAGGTCAGACGTTCATAATCAACTTCACAGCCACTGACAGCAACGACCCATCATGGACTAAAACCCAATCCGTCCCTATACACGTCGCGAACGGTAGCCCTAGTCAGCCCTCAGGCGGAGGATTCTGCCTCAGCTGCTTACTACCCAGAGGGATGACCACAACCGCATGGCTACTAGTAGTAGGTGCCTTGATAGGGATAGTTTCATCGATCTCCTTCCTACACATCCGAGCCAGCGCGGAACTTTCTTCTGTGAAGAAGAGAGTAGAGTTACTGAACGCGCAACCCGAGCTTAGCCGATCATACAGCAGCTACCTAGCTCCAAGGAGAACGGTGCCTAAGATGCGCCGCAGACGAACTGTGAATAACGACGACTAGTCGGGGTAGTTGAACTGAGGAACCTCTCCTTTCTCAGTTATCACGTTTGAATCAGCTAGGAATTGGATTTTCTTTTCGGGTTCTGGAACCGGCGCAGTAGAAAAGCTACGGAGATGACTGCTATGAATCCTACCACTCCAATTATCGAGTACGAGACTATTGGCAGAGGAGCAGCTCTTACTGGAGCAACTACGTGTATCGTAACTTCAGAGCTTGTTGAAACACTTCCCGCAACCGCAGTAAAAGTCACGTTGTAATCGCCTGGGGCCTGGGCGTCGGAGGGCGTCCATTGGAAGATTGAGGATGTTCCTCCTGTGAAGGACTGGGTCGATGAGAACGTGGCACCTGGCGGCAGACCGGACGGGACCAGTGTCACTGTCTTTAACCCATCAGTGGCGTTAACAATGAAGCGTACGGTGGATCCTGCAACGACCGTTTGTGCTCCAGGGATGGACAGCGCTGGTGGAGAAATAACTGTCAAGGGCGCGCAAGCAGCGGTTGCACCCATATTGTTTGAGTCGCCTGAGTAGAGCGCCAGCCAACTGAAGCTGCCGGCAGTGGCGAATCTCTGCGGGGTCGTTTTGGGAACGGATCCGGCGGTCACGGCTACTGGTTCGCCAACAGTTGTGGGGGCTCCTGAACAAGTTGACCCAGTGAAATACTCGTAAGTGACAGTGCCCCCGGCCTCGAAGGCATTCGTAAGAACTGCAGAGTCAGATACCGAGCCTCCCGCGAGGATCGAGGAGGCGGAGAGACTTGTTGTGATAGATGGTTGCGCTTTGACAGCCGTAATGGAGATCGTTGTCGAGTGTGACAATGAGCTGCGTGTGCCGGTCACCGTTACTGTGAACGTTCTGCTGGCGGAGGATTTGCAGGATATTGCAGAGGTTCCTGAGCCGGCGATGTTGATGGTAGAAAGCGTACAGGAGAGTCCCGTGGTTGGAGATGTTGCAACCGTTAGAGTCACTGTTCCAGCAAAACCGTTGATGCCGGTCATTGTCAAGGTCGAATTCCCAGCGGCGCCCACCGTTACGCTAACTGTTGATGGGCTGGCAGTGACGGTAAAGTCTTGGACTACGAAGGTTACTGTCGTTACGTGCGATTTTGACGCGCTTACTCCGGTCACACTGACATGGACCGTCGACGCAGAACTGAAGGTGCACGAGAGCGTCCCGCTACCAGATCCTGTCACGCTTGTCGGCGAGACGGTGCACAAAGTGCTGTTCGTCGCCAGGCTCACTACTCCGGCAAAGCCATTGAGAGGTGTGACCGTAACGGCCGAAGTGCCGGCAATTCCCGCATTTAGGATTGCCGATGTTGGGTTCGCGGTGACGGTAAAGTCGGTCACAGTGAATGCGGCAGTCGCTGAGTGAGACAAGGTTCCACTCGTCCCGGTTATGGTGACCGTATAGTTCGCAGCGATTGTTGAGCTGCAAGATAGGGTTGCGGTCCCAGAGTTTGTGAGAGTTGCTGGTGTAATCGCGGTGCAAGATAGGTTGGCGGGGATAGTGTCTGCTAGTGATATTGTTCCCGTAAACCCGTTCAGTGGAGAGACTGTGATCGTTGAGGTCGCGGAGGACCCGGCCAGTACCGCGGCTGGAGAAGTCGTTGAGACTGAAAAGTCAGTCACAGTGAACGTGACGGTTGCTAAGCGAGATAGCGTGCCGCTTGTCGCGATTATCGTGACTACGTAGTTACCTGCAATTGTAGAGCTGCAGGCCAGAGTTGCAGTTCCAGTGTTCGTGAGGCTCCCGGGTGTAATCGCGCCGCATGAAAGATCGGTTGGCACTGTATCGGTGAAGCTAACGGTTCCAGTGAAGCCGTTGATCGCCGGAAGAGCGGTAACAGTGATGGTCGATGTGCCAGCCACTCCCGCGTTGACCGTCAGGGTGGGCGCATTGGCAACAACGGTGAAATCTTGGATTGTGTAAGTGACGGTCGCAGTGTGCGAAAGAGTACCGCTGGTTCCTGTTACGGTGACAGTGTAGGTTCCTGCCGAACCGGTGCATGATAGGGTGGGGGTGCCAGAAGTGCCGAGGCTCACGCTTGTCGGGCTGAGCGTGCACGTCAATCCCGTGAAGGGAACCGCTGACGACGTCAGAGTCACGGTCCCCGTGAATGAGTTGATCGAGACTATGCTGATTATGGAGGTGCCCGTTGCGCCGGCGGTTGCCGTAACGCTTACCGGGCTAGCCGTTACCGAGAAATCCGGCACGGCGACCGTGTAACTGACCATTGCTGAATGGGATAAAGCTCCACTAGTGCCTTTGACCGTGACGGTGAAACTGCCGCTAGTGGACGCGGTACAAGACAAAGTGGAAGTTCCAGAACCACTAACACTAGTCGGGAACATGGTACAGGCGATTCCACTAGTCGGGTTACTGGTCGTGGTTAAGCTGACAACTCCAGCGAATCCATTGACCGCAGTTATTGTGATAGTTGAGGTTCCAACTTGATTGACGTTGAGGCTTACACTCGTCGGACCCGCCACAATGGCAAAATCTAGAACACTGTAGGTGACAGTTGCAGAATGAGATAGGATACCGCTCGTCCCGGTCACTACGATCACATAGGTTCCCGCAGAACCGGAACAGGACAACGTGGAGGTCGCTGAGATTCCCACGGTAACACCTGTTGGTGAGAGCGTGCAGCTCAAACCTGTGGAAGGCGACACAGCTACTGTCAGAGCGATAGATCCGGTGAAACCCTGAAGTGTAGTTACAGCGATGGCGGAGGTCCCTGAAATCCCTGCGGAAACAGTAACACTCGTGGGACTGGCCGAGACGGTAAAGTCCTCGACGGTGTAAGTGACGGCTTGTGAGTGGGATAATGTTCCACTAGTTCCAATAACTGTCACAGTATAAACTCCGGCTGAGCCTGAGCAAGACAGGGTAGAGGACCCGGCTGGGCCCAGAGTCAAACTTGTTGCCGAAAGCGTGCAAGCGAGACCGTTGGTAGGCAATACACTAGCAGCAAGGTTGACAGTACCAGTGAATCCCTGAAGTGGGGTGACCGTGATTGTGGAGGTCCCACTGGTCGCAGCTAGAAGAGTTACACTCGTTGATCCGACTGAAACTGTGAAGTCTTGGATAGTGTAGGATAACATCACCGAGTGAGACAGGTTACTGCTAGTCCCGGCGACTGTGACAGTGTACACTCCAGCGCTTCCGATGCAGGAGAGCGCGGAAGTTCCTGAGCTTGTAATGCTCGTTGGTGTAAGAGTGCAAGCCAACCCCGTAGTCGGTGAAACAGTTGCAGCTATACTGATGACTCCAGTGAAGCCTTGTGTGGCTGTCACAGTGATCGTCGAAGTTCCAGACGTTCCAAAGTTATCAGTGATGATTGTCGGACTTGCAGCTAGGGTGAAGTCTTGTACAGTGTAAGCTACAGTATCAGAGTGGGAGAGAAGTCCGCTGGTCCCTGTTACGGTGACGGCGTAGCTGCCAGCCGATCCGTTGCAAGATAGTGTCGATGTCCCTGAGGTTCCTAGCGTTATGCTCGTCGGAGACAAAATGCAGGTGAGACCGGTGGCCGGCGAAATACTGCGGGTAAGTGTGACGATTCCAGTGAATCCCTGTGCGTTTGTAACTATCACTGTCGAAGCTCCATTCGCTCCGGCATTCATCGTAACACTAGACGGGCTAGCAACCATAGCGAAGTCTTGGACTGTCACTGAAACAGTGGCAGAGTGTGTTAACGAGCCACTGGTCCCAGTCGCCGTCACGCTGTAGCTTCCAGCCGAGCCTGAACATGAGAGAGTTGAAGTAACGCTGTTGGTCGTGCCGCTCAGGGCGACGTTTGTCGGGCTCAGGGCACACGTCAAACTGGCCGATGGTGAAACCGTTGCGGTGAGCGAAATAGTTCCCGCAAAGCCCTGAAGGCCAGAAACAGTTACGGTTGAACTACCACTTATTCCCGCTATCGCGGTCAAGGCTGTGGGGTTTGCCGCAATCGCATAGTCTTGGACGGAGAACGTGAGACTCGTTGTGCGTACTAGACCGTTACTAGTGCCTGTAACTGTCACGGAGTAGAACCCTGTGGAGCCTGAGCATGAAAGGGTTGACTGGCCACTCGCTGCATTAGTACTGAGTACGACGCTGGTTGGAGACAGGGTGCAAGTCAGACCTGTTGGTGGCGAGGATGTTGCTGCGAGGGATACTGTTCCAGCATATCCCTGAAGACCTGTAGTCGTGATTGTTGAAGTCGCGGTGGCGCCAGAGACGACTGTGACATCCGCTGGGCTCGCCGCGATGGCAAAGTCTTGGACTGTATACGACACGGATGCTGAATGAGTGAGGCCGCTACTCGTACCCGTAACCGTTACGGCAAACGAACCCGCGATACCGGAGCACGACAATGTTGAGCCTGCACTTGAGGGGGAGCTGCTGAGGGAGAGGCTGGTTGGAGAAGCACTACACCCAAGACCATTCAAGGGTGAAACAGTCTCTGAGAGAGCAACTGTTCCCGTAAAGCCATCAAGTCCCGTGGCGATTATGGTTGTGGAGCCTGTTGACCCAGCGAGCATGGTAACGGTCGTTGAAGTCGTTGACAAGGCAAAGTCTTGGATCGTATAGGTTACAGTTGCAGATGCCATGTTTGGGCCACTAGTCCCAGTTACTGTCACAGTGTAGGTTCCCGCCTGGCCCGAACAGGCTAGGGACGAAGTTCCTGATGCTGTCAGGCTCGCAACGCTTAGCGCGCAAGACAGGCCGGTACTTGGCGAAACGGTTTCAGTCAGACTCACTGTTCCAGTGAACCCGCTGGAGTAGGCGGCCGTTATTGTTGACGACCCCGGGGGACCCGCGAGGAGAGTGACGGTTGTGGGATTAGCTGTCAAGCCGAAGGCTGTGCCGACCGTATAGGTCACGGTTGCATACCGAGTGAGCCCGCTACTCGCGCTTTGGACGGTTACCGTGAACGTTGCCGACGAAATCGAAGGAGTGCAGGAGAGAGTTGAGGATCCGGAAGAGGAAGTCGTGGTCAGTGTAATGCTTGGGGGGCTTAGGCTACAAGTTAGGCCTGTAGAAGGAGAGGCACTGGCAGTCAGACTTACCGTGCCTGCGAAGCCGTTGGGGCTCGAAACTGTGATGGTCGATGTTCCGCTCGTGCCCGAGAAGACTAATACGCCAGAGGGACTAGCGCTGACAGTGAAATCTTGCACGGTGAATGTCACGCTAGTTGAATGGCTGAGGGAGGATCCAGTACCTGTCACTGTTACAGTGTAAGTCCCAAGGGTTCCAGCGCAGGATAGTGTCGAGCTTCCATTTGTCATGATACTAGTTAGACTAACGCTGGTTGGTGAGAGAGTGCACGTCAGACCTGTTGAGGGTGAAACTGCTGCTGTAAGCGAGACTGTGCCGCTGAAGCCGTTAAGACCGGAGGCTGTGATCGTTGAAGTTCCCGAAGAGCCTGATACCACGCTCATGCTTGCCAGGCTCGCTGACACGCTGAAATCTTGAACCGTGTAGTTCACGATCGCGGCGTGACTCAGACTACCCTCAGATCCTGTAATCGTTACCGTGTACACGCCAGCCGTGCCGGAGCACGACAATGTTGAGGTTCCGCTGATCGCGGTGCTGGTGAGTGTAACACTGGATGGTGAGACAGTACAGGACAGACCCGTCGAGGGTGAGGAAGTTGTTGACAGAGAGACAGTGCCGGTAAGACCCTGGACAGCAGTGACCGTGATCGTCGATGTGCCCGATGCTGAGACCAAGACGGTGACGTTTGTCGGGCTTGTTGTTATTGTGAAGTCCTGTACGGTGTAATTGACCGTTGATGTGTGTGTTAGCGACCCACTGGTGCCAGTGACCGTTACGGTGTATGTTCCTGAGGAGCCACTGCACGACAGCGTGCTGGTTCCTGTATTGCCTAGTGTGACACTTGTCGGGGTTAGCGTGCAGGTTAGGCCAGAGCTAGGAGAGATGGTCGCGGCTAGATTAACGGTTCCGGTGAATCCTAGGACGTTGGTCACGACCACCGTCGATGTTCCCGCCGCTCCAGCGTTGACTGTTACGCTAGTTGGCGTATCAGTGACCGTGAAGTCCTGCACCGTCACACCCACAGTTGTTGAGTGCGGGATAGTCCCTATCGCCGTCCCAGTTACTGCGACAGTGTAGCCGCCAGCCGAGCCCGAACATGACAGCGTCGAAGTTCCCGAGGTCCCAAGAGTTACGCTAGTAGGCGTCAATGTGCACGATAGACCGGTAGATGGCGATATGGAAGAACTCAACTGCACAATGCCAACAAAGCCATTGACCGAGGAGACGGTAATCGTTGAGGTCGTTGTGGAACCATCGCTGGTCGTCAGACTGGATGGGCTTGCGCTGATCGAAAAGTCAGGCACAGCTATGCTGAACGTCACGGTAGCGGTGTGGGAAAGTGATCCATCGGCTCCCTTGACGGTCACCGTATAGGATCCAGGGAGGGATGAGGTACATGATAGTGTGGAGGAGCCCGAGCCGCCAGCGATCGTGGTCGAGCTTAGATTGCAGCGTATGTTAGTCGACGAGGTTGTGACTGTCAGAGTCACCGTGTCGACGAAGCCGTTGCCCGGACTAGTTGTTATCGTCGAGGTCAGCGCTGAATTAACATTCCCGGTCAGACTGGTAGGCGCCGCATCGACCGTAAAGTCCTCGATTACGAAAGTGGCAGTCGTGGAATGAGAGAGGGTCCCACTGGTTCCTGTCACTCCAAGAGTGTAGGTTCCGGCTATGTTTGAACTGCAAGAGACGCTGGCCGTACCTGAGCTTGTGAGGCTGCCTGGCGAGATCGGACCACAGTTCAAACCAGCGGGTATAGTATCTGTCAGACTTACAGTGCCGGTGAACCCGTTAAGATAAGACACAGATATTGTGGAAGTTGCAGGGTTGCTCGCAATAACGGCGCCAGGCGAAGTAGCAGTCATGCTAAAGTCCGTAATCTTGACAGTCGCACTGGCTGAATGGGAGAGTGTGCCGCTAGCCCCGGTTATGCTCAAGGTGTAGGTTCCTGCGCTCGTGGAGCTACAAGCGATAGTCGCAGTTCCAGAGCCTGTGATGCTTGAGGGCGTAATATTGCCACAAGTCAAGCCGGACGAAGCAGTATCAGTGAGGCCAACGGTTCCAGTGAACCCGTTCAGAGCAGTGATCGTTATAGTTGACGTTGCAGACGTTCCGATAGTCACAGGAGGAGACGGAGTCGTTGAGATCGCAAAGTCAGCAACAGCGTAAGTCACCGCTGCAGTATGTGAAAGCGCTCCGCTAGTTCCCGTGATTGTTGCGAGGAAGTTGCCAGGTGCTGAGCCCGTACAGAAGATGGTTGATGCTCCTGATCCGCCGCTTACGCTCGTCGGCGTGAGATTGCACAATAGATCTGTTGAGTTAGTAGTCTCTGAGAGAGAGACTGCGCCGCTGAAACCATTCAGGGGAATGATTGTAATCGTCGAGGGACCTTTCGTCCCAGTGGTCACCGAAACGCTGGTTGGATTGACGATTATGGCGAAGTCTTGTACGTGATAGGTTACGCTTGTTGAGTGAGATAGAGCCCCACTCGTGCCTGTAACGGTTGCAAGGTAGTTGCCCGCGACGTCTCCAGTGCAGGACAGCGGAGATGTCCCGCTACCACTTGCGATGGTGCTCGGAGTAACCGTGCATGATAAACTCGTCGAGTTTGATGTTACAGCCAGAGCTACCGATGCAGAAAATCCGTTAACCGGTGTCAGAGTCACTATTGAAGTGCCTGCGGAGCCCGCGATACTCGTGACCGCAGTCGGGTTCGCACTGACGGCAAAGTCTTGAACTGTGAAGGTGATTGTCGCCGCGTGAGACAGGCTCCCGCTTGTTCCAGATACGGTGACATGTACTATCGAGGTTGATGAGAAGGTGCAGGAGAGCGTGGAGCTTCCTGAACCGGTGATGCTGTTGGGAGTGACGTTGCATGAAGTACTGTTAGTATTGAGACTGACAATTCCTGGGAATCCGTTTACGGCGGTTATTGTAACGCTGGACGCGCCAGGGGAACCTGTATTCACGTTGACACTCGTCGGGCTCCCTGAGATTGCAAAGTCTTGGACTTTGTACGTGACGGTTACCGAGTGCGAGAGCGAACCACTTGACCCAGTCACCGACAAGTGAATGATGCTGGCAGATGGGAAGGTGCACGAGAGCGTCGCGCTCCCGGAGCCAGTGACGCTTGCCGGACCGAAACCGCAAACTGTACTGTTTGTTGAAAATGCGACGATGGCGGCAAAGCCATTCTGAGCCGCGACGGTGACAGTCGTCGTTCCCGCACTACCAGCGTTCACAACGATGGTTGCCGGTGTCACGCTTATTGTAAAGTCCTGGATCGTGAAAGTAACAGCAGCTGAATGAGACAAGCCACTACTCGTGCCCGTCGTTGTAACATGGATCGTTGAAGCATACGCAAAAGAGCATGACAGATTAGAACTGCCCGAACCAGACAGTGTGGCAGGCAACGCTGTGCATGAAGTGCTGTTAGTCGTTAGATTGACAGTTCCGGCGAAGCCGTTGAGTCCAGATACATTAATGGTCGAGGTTACTGTGGACCCTGCGTTGCCGGTCACGTCAGTGGGACTGACCGCGATGGTAAAGTCTTGAACGATGTAAGTAACTGAGACGTTGCGTGAAAGCGACCCACTCGCTCCTGTGACGAGGACAGTGAGTGTACCAACGGGCGCGAAATTACAGAAGAGGTTGGCCCCGCCTGATCCGGTTACGCTTGACGGGGTGATATTGCAAGCTGCGCTGTTCGATGATAAACTGACAACCCCAGAGAATCCGTTCAGACTAGTGACTGTTATGGCAGATGTGCCAGCCGAGCCAGCGTTGACTGTTACAGATGCTGGATTGGCAGAGATCAAGAAGTCCTGAGCGGTAAAGGTGGCTGTTACGGTGTGAGACAGGGAGCTACTTGTCCCTGTGACTCCCACATGAGTTGTGCTTGCAGAGTTGAAGTTGCAGGATAGACTGGCGACTCCTGAACCCGTTACGCTAGTCGGATTGATCGCGCATGAAGTGCTGTTTGTGCCAAGGTTGACAACGCCGGCGAACCCATTCAGACCAGTGACGGTAATCGTCGAAGTGCCTGGTGAGCTCACATTAACGGTGATGCTGGTTGGGTTTGCAGCAAGGGTGAAGTCCTGAACTGTATAGCTGATCGTTGCAGTGCGGGACTGGGAGCCGCTTGTGCCTGTGACTGTTACTACGACGCTTGATGCTGTTGTAAATGTGCATGATAGCGTTGCGCTGCCCGATCCAGTTACGCTTGATGGCGTGACACTACATCTGGTGTTGTCTGCCGCCAAACTCACGACGCCAACAAAGCCATTCACTGCTGTTACAGTAAGGGTAGAGGTTCCTGCCGTGTCAGTGCTAGTAGTCAGGCTAGTAGGATTGGCAGCGACCGTGAAGTCTTGCGTGCTGTAGGTGACAGTTGCAGAGTGGGACAGAGTACTACTGGCCCCAGTCACGGTGACCGTGTATGTTCTGGCTGAGCCCGAGCAGGAGAGCGTCGAAGTGCCCGAAGTGCCCACTGTTACGCTGGTCGGGGTCAACGTGCAGGTTAAGCCCGTGACGGGAGAAATGGCTGCCGACAGATTCACTGTTCCAGTGAAGCCATTTACGGCTGTGACAGTTATTGTGGCAGTTCCACTTGAGCCAGCGACGAACGCGACGGTTGTCGGGCTGGCTGCAACTGTGAAATCCCTGACAGAATAGTTTACCATAACAGAGTGAGATAGAGAACCGCTAGTTCCCGTTACTGTTATGGTATAAGTTCCCGTGCTGCCTGTGCATGAGAGCACGGAAGTTCCTGAGCCAGTCAGACTCGTCGGGTTCAGAGTACAGCCGAGTCCAGTGATTGGTGATACGGTCGCTGTTAGGCTGATGACTCCACTAAATCCTTGGAGAGCAGTTACTGTGATCGTTGAGGTGCCCGTTGCACCAGCGTTACCGGTGACCGATGTTGGAGCTGGCGCGATCGAAAAGTCTTGGACTGTGAAAGTTACAGATGCTGAATGTGAGAGGGTAGCGCTTGTTCCCGTCACGGTCACAGTGTCACTACCGGTGGATCCATTACACGAGAGTGTTGAGGTTCCGGAACCGGTTACACTCGTCGGGGTGAGGGTGCAAGTCAGACCAGTTGACGGCGCCACGCCTGCGGTCAGATTGATGACATCACTGAAGCCTTGCAATGCTGTGACGGTAATTGTTGAAGTCCCAGAAACCCCTGCGAGAACTGTAACAGAGGTTGGGCCGGCCGAGATGCTGAAGTCCTGCACTGTGACTGTTACGGTCGTGGAGTGAGATAGCGAATTGCTTGTTCCAGTAACTGTCACGGTATACGATCCCGCTGAGCCCGAGCAGGACAGAGTGGAGGTGCCGGAGCCAGCAACGCTTGTCGGGGTCAGAGTGCAGGTGAGACCGGTGCTGGGGGAGATCGCCGAGGTAAGAGCTATGGTCCCAACGAATCCATTGATTGCTGTCACGGATATTGTAGAGGTGCTGCTGACCCCTGCAGGAACGGTCAGACTTGTCGGGCTAGCGCCAATCGTGAAATCCTGGACCGTGTAGGTGACGGTCGCAGTATGCGAGAGACTGCCGCTGCTACCGGTTACAGTTACAGTGTAAGTTCCAACACTGCCAGAGCACGAAAGCGTCGAAGTTCCAGATGTGCCTAGGGTCACGCTCGTTGGAGTTAATGTGCATGTCAAGCCAGTCGAAGGCGATATGCCTGATGCTAGGGCGACGGTTCCGGCGAATCCTTGAAGCGAGTTGACGCTGATCGTAGCGGTTCCGGAGGCTCCAGCGAGAACAGTAACGGCGGTTGGAGCTGCTGCAACTGTGAAATCTTGAACTGTGAACGCGACAATAGCTGAGCGAGACAGAGAACTACTCGTTCCAGTGACAGTTACCGTGTAACTCCCTGCTGACCCGCTGCAGGAAAGACTTGAGGTCCCCGATCCGACTGCGCTTGTCGGCGAGAGCGTGCATGTCAGACCCGTCGAAGGCGATATGGTGTCAGTCAGAGAGACTGAACCACTAAAGCCGCCCTGACCCGTAATTGTAAGAGTTGAGGTCCCGCTGGAGCCCGTAAGACTAGTGACTGTGGTCGGGCTAGCGGTTAAGGTGAAGTCTTGAGAAGTGAATGTGACGGTCGCCGAGACACTGTTTGGACCGTTTGTTCCAGTTACGGTCACAGTATAGACTCCTGCGGATCCAGAGCAGGAGAGAGTAGAGGTACCTGTTGTTCCTAGGGTGATGCTCGCTGGAGAAAGCGTGCATGTTAGACTGCTGGCGGGAGAAATTGAGAAGGCTAGGCTAACGGTGCCGGTGAAACCGCTCTGTGCGGTAACTGTAATTGTTGAAGTTCCGCTCGCTCCTGCAAGAACCGTGACGGTTGTAAGGCTCGCGGTCACGGTGTAAGCTGTTCCAGAATTGACGGTCACCGTCGCGCTGGTTGTTAACCCGCCGCCGGTCCCAGTTACGGTCACGGTGAAAGTGCCGGGTGCTGAAGAGGTGCAGGATAGAGTCGACGCTCCGGTGGTAGTTCCACTGCTTAGCGTGATGGAGGTCGATGATAGAGTGCAAGCTAGTCCAGTCGATGGAGAAATAGCCGTTGTAAGGCTGACTGTTCCTGCGAACCCGCTGCGCCCTGTGACCGTTATCGCTGAGTTTCCGTTTCCGCCTGAGGGAAAGCTTTGGGTTGTCGGATTGGCCCCTACGGTGAAGTCTTGTACTGTGTAAGTGACTGTCGCAGAGTGAGATAGAGTATTACTCGTGCCTGTTACGGTCACTGTGTATACCTCTGCGGCTCCGTTGCAGGATAGGCTCGAAGTTCCGGATCCAGTCACGCTTGTTGGAGTTAGAGTGCACGTTAGAGAAGTAGCGGGACTAATGCTCGAGGCTAAGCTGACAACTCCACTGAAACCACTCTGAGCAGCTATCGTGATTGTCGATGTTCCAGCAGTACCCGCGTTCACGGTGACGCTGGTCGGATTTGCAGAGATCGTGAAATCTTGGATTGTGTAGATCACAGTTGCTGCGTGAACTAAGGAACCGCTCCTTCCGGTGACGGTTACAGTGTAAGTGCCTGCTGATCCACCGCATGAAAGTGTGGAGGTTTGAGAGGCACCAAGGATTATGCTGCTAGGTGTTAGAGTGCAGGTCAAGCCTGTACCCGGGGATATCGAAGATGTTAGTGCGACTGTTCCTGCGAAGCCGTTTACCGGTGCGACTGTAATCGTTGAGGTGCCTGCAACTCCAGCGTTTACGGTGAGGCTCGTCGGAGAAGCGGCCACGGTGAAGTCCTGGACATTGTAGGTTACCGTTACGGCGTGAGACAGTGGTCCACTCGCGCCTGTTACTGTAACACTGTAAGCTCCAGGTGAGCCGTTGCAGGAAAGCGCAGATGTGCCAGATACTGTTACACTGTTTGGCGTAAGCGTGCAAGTTAGCCCGGTGGCTGGACTGATGCTCGAGGTAAGGCTGACGACTCCGCTGAAGCCTTGGAGTGCAGTAATTGTGATTGTCGAAGTGGCTGCGGTTCCAGCGTTCACGGTAACCGCGGTTGGGCTCGCGGCGATCGTGAAGTCTTGTACCGCGTAAGTTACAGTTGCAGAATGCGATAGGGTGTTGCTCGAACCGCTCACGGTTACGGTGTAGGTTCCAGAAGTCCCAGAGCATGATAATGCAGAAGTCCCCGATGCCCCTAGCGTCACGCTCGTCGGTGATAGTGCGCAAGTTAGGCCTGTCGAGGGCGACATGGATGGTGCTAGAACAACGGTTCCGGTGAAACCCTGAAGTGCGGTGACAGTGATGGTCGAGGTCCCAGAGACTCCTGCGAGAACAGTAGTCCCGGTTGGGTTGGCCGAGACCGTGAAGTCTTGCACGGTGAAAGTGACCGCGGCGGAGTGGGAGAGGGAGCTACTCGTTCCGGTGACGGTCACTGTGTAACTTCCCCCAGATCCGCTGCAGGAGAGACTAGACGTTCCAGACCCAGTCACGCTTGTCGGCGAGAGGGTACATGTCAGACCTGTTGAAGGTGATATGGTGTCAGCTAGAGAGACGGAGTCGCCGAAACCCCTCTGACCGCTAACCGTAATGGTTGAGGTCGCTGTGACACCTGCGAGACTAGTGACCGATGTCGGGTTTGCGGCCATAGTGAAGTCTTGAGATGTGAATATAACGGAGGTAGAGACACTGTTCGGGCCGTTTGTTCCAGTGACATTCACGGTATAGACGCCCGCAATTCCAGAGCAGGAGAGGGTTGAGGCGCCTGAGGTTCCGAGGGTTATGCTCGTGGGGGAAAGAGTGCATGTTAGGCCGATACTCGGGGAAACTGAAGAAGTTAGGCTGACAGTGCCGGTGAAACCGCTCTGTGCGGTAACCGTGATTGTTGAGGTCCCTGTCGTTCCCGCAAGGACCGTGACGGCCGTAGGATTGGCCGTTACAGCGTAGGCGGTTCCTGAGTTAATGGTCACAGTCGCAGTATTTGTTAGGCTAGTGCTTTTTCCGGTGACAGTCACTGTGAAAGTGCCGGCTGTCGAGGAAGTGCAAGATAGGGTAGAGGCACCGCTCGTCGTCTCGCTATTGAGCGTAACTGTGGTCGGAGACACAGTACAACTCAGGCCGGTTCCCGGTGAAACGGTAGCAGTCAGGCTGACAGTGCCGCCGAACCCGTTGAGACTAGAGACAGTTATGGCTGAAGTTCCGGTCCCGCCGGAGGGAAAGCTTACAGTTGTAGGATTGGCGGTAACGGTGAAGTCCTGGACAGTGTAAGT
>WNGJ01004510.1_pt1 | contig 14509 bp, 13 predicted proteins | sample 5400611 | NCBI WGS metagenome assembly WNGJ01 (sample SAMN13153375, study PRJNA577476) | soil metagenome | isolation source: 40 cm soil or saprolite under Garry oak tree replicate 1 | place: USA:California | collected 2016-06-15
CGACGACCTTCTCCGGGACCGAGCCGAGGAGGAACCCCTTCGCTCCCTGCAGCCCGCGGTTGCCGACGACGACGAGCTCGGCGTCGACGTCATCGGCGGTCGAGAGGATCTGCTGCGCGGGGTCGCCCTCGAGCAGGCGGACCTCGGTCTCGATCCCTCGGCCGTAGACATCGATCGTGTCTCCCATCACCAGCTCGCCGGTCTTCGGATGTCCGATGAACACGAGCGTCACGCTGGCGAGCACCTCACGGGCCAGGTCGAACCCCTTGCGCGCCGCCCGATCCGCGGTCGCGCTCCCGTCGCTCGCGATCACGATCCGACCGTACGGTGCGTGGGGATCCCGCGAGTCCGACGCGACGATCAACAGGTCGCACGGCGCGTGATGCGTGAGCCACCGCGACAGATCGGAGAGCGACTGATCCTCGCCACGGGCGACCACGATCAGCCCGGCATCCTGTGCCTCGGCGACGGCAACCAGGACGTCGCCGGCCCGACCCGGGACCGCCTCCGCCTCGAGCCGAGCCCGCCGCATCCCGGCGGCCTCGGCGACGTCGAGCGCCTCGGCGAGCCGCTCCTCGGCGCCGACCGAGGACGCACGGTACCCGCTCGTCGCGATCAGCTTCGCCGACGTCGCGCGCGCGATCGTCGTCGCGACCTCGCCGGCGCGCGTCGCCGCCGGTGAGCCGTCCGTTCCGAAGACGATGCGACCCCACATGGTCCGCGGGAGCCTACCTGCTCACCTCGCTCACCGGCTCGAGCACGCAGTCCTCGGGGAGCTTGTCCGTCCGGAGCCGCTTGAACACCGGGGCGCGCATCTTCTTCGTGCCCTTCGTGATCTCCGCGTACTCGATCTCGCAGACGACCTCGGGTTCGACGAACACGGCGCCCTTCACCCGGGCGAGCTCGGGGTCGTCGATCGCCGGGGCCGACCGGACGAGCGGCCGAAGCTGGTCGAGCACCGTCGTGAGCATCTGATCCGTGAAGCCGCTCCCGGCCTGACCGATCCACCGGAGCGTGCCACCGTCGTACGCGCCGACGAGCACCGCGCCGAACGTGGCGCTGCGACCACGTTCGCCCGGCGTGTACCCGAGGATCACGCAGTCCTGCGTGTCGCGGAGCTTGATCTTGCGCCACGCGTCGGTCCGGCGCCCGGGTAGGTACGGGGAACCCAGTCGCTTGGCCACGACGCCCTCGAGCCCCTGGGTCTGCGCGGCCTCGACCAACGCGTTCCCCTCGCCCTCGACCCACGTGACGAGCTGGAGCCGATCGTCTTGCTCCACGACGAGGCGCAGCAGCTCCCGGCGATCCTCGAGCGTCAGACCGGTCGTGTCCCGGCCGTCCAACCACAGGAGGTCGAACACGACGAGCGCCACCGGGATCTGCGCGCGCATCCGCTCGATCTGACGGGGGTTCGCCAGGTTCATCCGCTGCTGGAGCGTCTCGAACGAGTTCCGACCGCCCACGTCGAAAGCCACGATCTCGCCGTCGATCACCGCGTTCACCTCGTCGACGAGCTCGTGCACCATGTGGAGCTCCGGGTACTGCGCCGTCATGTCGCGGCCGGTCCGTGAACGAAGGACGGTCTCCCCCGTCGTCATCTCGGCGAGGCACCGGATCCCGTCGAGCTTGGGCTCGAACCACCACGCCGGATCGTCGAAAGGATGTCCGCCGCCTTCCGCCAGCATCGGCGTGAACCGAGGGGGCGAGGCGATCAGCGGCGCGGTCTGGTTCGAGGCGAGGAACGCGAGCCAATCGGTGCGGGTCTTCACGAAGTGGAACTCGAGCCCCGGATAACGTCGCCCGTAGAGCCGGAACGAGACTTTCGTGTCGGTCCACTCGATCGGCTCATACCAGCCGTCGTCGAAGATCCGGACCTCGCCCGCGCCGTAATGACCCTCCGGGATCGTGCCCTGGAAGGACCCGTACTCGAGCGGGTGGACCTCGGTCTGGACCGCGAGGCGCTTCTCTCCCTTCGTGGTGGGGAGCCCTTTCGGAACCGCCCACGAGGGCAAGCCTCCGTCGCGTTCCAGTCGGACGTCGTAGTGCAGTCGCGTCGCACGGTGCTTGTGGATCACGAACGAGTTGCCGGTGCCGGCCTCGTCCCCGGGAGCCGGCTCGGACGTTCCCGCGGGTCCGAACGCGCGCCGGCGGACGTACTCGAACAGCGCCGGATCCTTGGACGCGAGGGCGATCTCATCCGAGGTCTTGTCGCGGACGTCTGGCGCGGCGGTCCGGGGGAGGGGGCCGCGAACCGGGTCGTCTTCCTCGACCTCGACCCCGAGGGCGTCGAGCGCCGCGGCCAGGTCCGCTCCCGGTCCTGCACGCACGCCCGCCCACAGGTCGCCGACCTTGGCGAAGCGCTCCCACACGTTGTCGATCCGGAAGTCCTGCGGCTCGAAGCCACCTCCCCGAACTTCGTCCCAGGTGAGCGGGGTCGAGACCGGCGCGCGGGGCTCGGGCCGAAGCGAGTACGCGGCGGCGATGTTCGCCCCCTGCCGGTTCATGTTGTGGTCGATGAAGATCTTCCCGGCGCGGTCGGCGACCCGCCAGGCCATGGTCACCTTGTCCGGGTCCGCCTCCCTGATGAGTCGGCCGCAGGCGCCGACGAACGCGCGGGCCTCCGCGTACGTGTACGCGCCCTGCTCCAGCGGGACGTAGATCTGCAGGCCGGTCGCGCCGCTCGTCTTCGGGAACCCCGTCATGCCGAGCTGCTCGAGGAGCACCTCGATGTGCCGGGCCACGTTGAGGACGTCGTCGTACGTGTACGGGGGGAACGGGTCCAGATCGAAGAACAGGTAGTCCGGGTGCTGGACGTCCTCGCAGCGTGAGTGGAGCGGATGCATCTCGATCGCCCCGAGGTTCGCGACGAAAAGAAGCGTCGGAAGGTCGTCGACCGTGAGGTAGTCGATCCGCCCGGTCTTCGCGTCCTCGGACAGGACCGTGCATCGATGGACCCACTCCGGCGTGTGCGACGGCGCCGACTTCTCGTAGAAGTCGGGACCGTCGATCCCGTCGGGCATCCGCTTCATCGTGAGCGGCCGCCGCTCGAGGTGCGGCAGCAGCAGGTCTGAGACGTTGAAGTAGTAGGAGATCAGATCGCCCTTCGTGTAGCTCTCGTCCGGCCAGAAGACCTTGTCGAGGTTGGAGAGCCGGAGCTCGCGGTCCGGAAGCTCCACCCACCAGGCATCGCGCTCGCCCTTTCGGGTCTCGAGCGGCCGCGGGAGCGCAACCGTGAACGCGGGGCCGCCGCTCCCACGCGTTCGTTTCGCCATGGCAACGATGGTAGTCGGGGGCCGCTCCGACGCATCGGCTGTCGGCCACGGGCCCTTCAGGGGTCGGCCGAGCGGCCGATACCTGTTCGGTGAGCAGGCCGTCTTCGGCGCCTGGGAGGGCGGTCGGGCAGACCGAGCCCGGCGGCCGGTGGCGTGCCCGACCGCTGCTCAGCCTCTCGCTCCGGGCGGTGGCGGCGCTCGTCCCGGCCGCATGTGCCGCCCTCGCGGCGACGATCCTCGGCCACGTCGTGCACGCTCCCCAGGGCCCGGCGAGGGTGTGGTGGGCGCTCTGGCTGCTCGGTTCGGCGATGCTCGTCGCGCTCGCGGTCGAGCGCGCCGCGCGACGCGTTCTCCCGCTCGCGGTGCTCCTGCAACTCTCGCTCGCCTTCCCGGACCACGCCCCGTCACGCTTCACGATGGCCAGGACAGCCGGGAACGTCCGCCGGCTCGAGGAGCGGATCAGCCAGGCGAAGCAGACCGGGGTTGAGGACGATCCGGCGAAGGCGGCGCGACAGATCCTGGGGTTGGTGGCGGCGCTATCCGCGCACGACCGGAAGACCCGCGGCCACTCGGAACGGGTCCGCGCCTATACCGACATGCTGGCCGGCGAGCTCGATCTGGACGACGAGGACCGCGACCGGCTCCGCTGGGCGGCGCTGCTGCACGACATCGGCAAGCTCCGCGTCCCGGGACGGATCCTGAACAAGGCAGGCAAGCCCGACCGGGTCGAATGGGAGCGTTTGCAGGCGCACCCGGCGGCGGGTGCCGCGATCGCCGAACCCCTCCTACCATGGCTCGGCCGGTTGGCGGTGACGATCGTGCAGCATCATGAGCGGTTCGACGGTCGTGGTTATCCCGCGGGTCTCGAGGGCGAGGAGATCTCGCTCGGCGCTCGGATCGTGAGCGTGGCCGACTCGTTCGAGGTGATGACCGCCGCGCGCGCCTACAAGCGACCGATGACACCGCCTGCGGCTCGGCGGGAGCTCGCGCGCTGCGCCGGGAGTCAGTTCGACCCCGCGGTGGTCCGGCTGTTCCTCAACATCTCGATCGGTCGCCTCTGGTGGACGGTCGGACCGGCATCGTGGGTAGGCGTCACGCCGGTGCTGGGATGGCTGCTCCGTTCCGGGGAGCAGATCGCGATCGCGGCGAAGAGCACCGCGCTCGCGGCGGCGCTCGGGCTCGGGGGAGCGTTGCAGATCCTCCCCGCGTCCGCGGCCGCGCCGCTCTCCACGGCCGCGCCGCTCTCCGCGGCACCGAGCTCCGCGACACCGGCCTCTGTGACCGCCCCAGTGGAGCCAGCCGCTGGAACTCCGAGCGCCGACCGTTCGGCCGACGCACCGAACGGAGATGGTTCGGGTCAAGGATCCGGCGGGAACGGATCGACGCCCGCCCCGCCGTCCGGGAGCGGGCCGACGACGGATCCGTCCGGCGACCCGTCGCCAACCCCGACCCCGACGCCCGACCCGGTCGGAAGCACCGTGGACACCGTGACGAACACCGTCGGCAACGCGGTGGACACGGTGACGGGTGTCGTCGACCAGACGACCGGCGGAGCGACCTCTTCGGCGAGCCAGACGGTCGACGGAACCCTCCAGACGGTCGTCGACACGACCGGGTCGGCGACCGACGAGATCGTCAGCAAGCTCGGCCTGTAGTCCTCCCGCCGTGTCGGCCTGCGCCGCTAGACTGACTGTTCCTGCTGCATGCGGTCCATCTCAGGGAGGACAAGCCATGCCACGAGCCATGTGGAAAGGGGCCATCTCGTTCGGCCTCGTCACGATCCCGGTCGCCGTCTACCCGGCGACCGAAGAGAAGACCTTGCGGTTCAACCAGCTCCACGACGAGGACGGTGGCCGCATCCGCTTCAAGCGCGTGTGCGAGAAGGACGGTGAGGAGGTCTCCTTCGAGCACATCGTCAAGGGCTACGAGGTGGAGAAGGACCGCTACGTCGTCCTCACGGACGAAGACCTGAACGCGATCCCGGTCGAGTCCAGCAGGGCCATCGACATCCACCGCTTCGTGGACCTGGACGAGATCGACCCCGTGATGTTCAAGAAGAGCTACTACCTCGTCCCCGAGGAGACCGGCGCCAAGGCGTACGCGTTGCTCCGCGAGGCCATGGCCGATGACGGTCGGGTGGGGATAGCCAAGGTCAGCTTCCGGGACAAGGAACACCTGGCCGCGCTCCGCTTCAAGGATGACGCGTTCGTGCTGGAGACCATGTACTGGCCCGACGAGATCCGCGAGGCCGACTTCGGTGGGGTCGACGTCAGCGCCAAGATCCGTGGTCAGGAGCTGGAGATGGCCAAGCAGCTGATCGAGTCGCTCTCGGGGGAGTGGGACCCTGAGGAGTACGGCGACGAGTACCGCCAGGCTCTGCTCCAGATCGTCGAGGCCAAGCTCAACGGGCAGGAGATCGAGGTCGTCGCTCCCGAGCCGACCGCGAAGGTCGTCGATCTCATGGAGGCGCTCAAAGCGTCGGTCGCGGCCGCCAAGAAGCAGGCGGACGGGCCCGCTCCCTCGCGCAAGCCGGCAGCGAAGAAGCCGGCGGCCAAGAAGAAGTCTGCCGCGAAGAAGCCGGCCGCGAAGAAGCCTGCGGCGCGGAAGAAGGCCGTCGGGGAGTAGTGCTCCTGGAGCATCGCGATCGAGCCGCGTCGCCCGCCGACGTGGCCGCGGTCGTCGAGCTGCTCCGTGCGCACGAGCTCGCGGATCACGGTCGCGTCACCGCCGACTGGAACGAGATCGTTCGTTTCGTTTGGCGCGATCCGACCTTCGACATCCAGGAGGACGGGTGGATCGTCGAACGCGGTGGCGTGCCGGTGGCGTTCGCGGGTGTGTTCCACGACGGCGACAACGGCGTGACGTTCACCTCGTGGGTGGCGTCTCCTCCGACGGACCGTGACGGCGGGGTGCCCCCGTTCCTCGTCGATCGGCTCATCGCGCGCGCTCGCGACCGGGGAGCCCGTTCGCTGCGTCATCTGGTCTACCGCAACGACGATGCGCACCGGACGGTCGTCCTCGAGCTCGGCTTCCGGCGGGTGCGTTCGGAATGGACGATGCATCGGGAGATCGGTCCGGACGGACCGGATGGGGGAGCACCGGACGGCATCCGGTTCACGACCTTGGCGGAGCATCCCGATGAGCGCGGTCTCTACCGGGCGGATCAGGAGGCGTTCGCCGAACACTTCGGGTTCTCCCCGGAGTCGTTCGAGGTTTGGCGACAGCGCCGGTTCGATGCCGACGACGACCGCTCGCGATGGTTGCTCGCGCTCGAACGGGATCAGATCGTCGCGTTCCTCTGTGAGGTGATCGGCGGAGAGGTCGCCCAGGTCGCGGCGCTCGGGACCCGGGAGCCGTGGCGCCGCCGCGGGATCGGCTCGGCGCTGCTGCGCCGGGCCTTCGCAGTGATGGTGGGTGCCGGGCACCGGGAGGTGACCTTGTGGGTCGACGCCCAGAACGAGACGGGTGCGGTCGGCCTGTACGAGCGGGTCGGGATGCGCCCTATCGTCGTCGACGACACGTATCAGCTCGAGCTCGCGTGAGGGGTCCCGGAGACGAGGCTCGGTCTAGGGTGCCGGTGTGTGGACGTGGGTTCGACGGGCATGGGACCGGGTGCGGCATCCGCGATGGCACGCCGAGACGTTGGTCTGTTCCCGCCGCGGTCACATCCTTCCGGCCACGTCGGTCGCGACCCTCGGACCGGAGCATGCAGGGATCGGTGTCGACCTCCCCGACGGCCGCCGATTCGCGCGATGCCTGCGCTGCGACTGTTGGCTCGATGTGCCGCGACCGCTCGAACCGTCTTCCGAGACGCTGCCGCCGCTGTCGCAGATCATCCTCCCCCGCCGAGGTGAGGAGCTGCGAGAGGCGATCGTCCTGCGGATCATCGCGTTCGATCGGATCATCCACGTCGCGCTCTTCGGGGCACTCTTCGTGCTCGCGCTCGAGCTCCGGCTGAACATCGGGCCGCTCCACGACGTCGCGCGGCGGTTCCTGGACGCGCTCAACGGCGTCGCCGGCAACTCCACCCAGGGCGCGTCGCACGGCTTCCTCGTGACCGAGCTCCAGCGGCTCGTCGACCTCCGGGAAGGCGCGCTCGATGTGTTGATCGGGACGAGCCTCGCGTACGCGGTGCTCGAGCTCGTCGAGGCGATCGGACTGTGGCACGAGCGCCGGTGGGCGGAGTACCTGACGGTGGTCGCGACGGCCGGCCTCCTGCCGCTCGAGATCCTGGAGCTTTCCCGGAGGGTGACGGTGTTCCGGGTGGGCGCGCTCGTGATCAACCTGTTGATCGTCGTCTGGCTCGTGTACCGCAAACGGCTGTTCGGTGTCGGGGGCGGGCGTGCGGCACTGGTGCACGAACGCCCGGACCCCGAAGTGGTCCTGGCTCCGCCCGTCGCATCGGCAGGGGTAAGCTCCGGCGCGTGAAGCTGGTCACCGCCATCGTGAAGCCGCACCGGATCGACGACGTCAAAGACGCGCTGCGCGAGATCGGCGTGAGCGGGCTGACGACGACCGATGTCGAGGGGTTCGGCCGCCAGCGAGGACATACCGAGGTCTACCGCGGCGCGGAGTACCAGGTGGACTTCGTCCCGAAGGTCAAGGTCGAGGTCGTCGTTGACGACGGCGACGTCGAGGGGGTTGTCGACGCGATCGTGAAAGCGGCGAGGACCGGGAAGATCGGCGACGGGAAACTCTGGGTGGGCGAGGTCGACCGTGTGATGCGGATCCGTACCGGCGAGATGGGCCCCGACGCCTTGTCGGGGTAAGCGTGGCCGGCCCCGCCGATAGCCTGCGTGAAGGGTTGCGTGCGCTCGAACGGGCGTACACCCTCGGTCATCACGGCCCGGCGGTGGCGCGACGGCGTGCGGCCCTCGTGGATGCCTGCCTCGTGGAGCTCTTCGAACACGCGGGCGCTCCTGCCCGCGTGGCGCTGGTCGCGACCGGTGGGTACGGGCGGATGGTCCAGCTCCCCGCGTCGGACATCGACCTCCTCGTGGTCCACGACGACCCGGCGTCGATCGCCGAGACCGTCGATGCGCTCCTGTACCCGCTGTGGGATGCGGGACTCCCCCTGGGACACGCGGTGCGGACGGCGGGGGAGTGCCTCGTCGCCACCGAGCGGCTCGACGCGTGGACGGCGATGCTGGACGGGCGTCTCGTCGCGGGCGACGAGACGCTCGCCGCTGGCGCGCTCGCGCCCGTTCGGGCGCGAGCGCGCGAGGACCCCGCCGCGTTCGCGCGCCGGCTGCGGGACGCGGCCGGCGCGCGCCGGGGCAGGTTCGGCTCCAGCGCACAGCTCCTGGAACCCGATCTCAAGGAGGGGAGCGGTGGGCTCCGCGACGTGGCCTCGCTGGGGTGGCTCGCGGCAGCGCTCGGGGCCGACCTGGGAAGCGCCGGCGTCGTCCGCGTGCGCGAGCGCGCGGCGGTCGACGCCGCCGAAGCGTTCCTGGTCCGTGCCCGGAGCGCGGTCCAGCTGCTGACCGGGCGGCGCGCCGACCGGCTGGTGACGGAGCTCCAGCCGGACGTCGCGCGCGGGATGGGGTTCGTCGACGAGCCCAACCTGCTCGCGACCGACGGACTGATGCGTTCGCTCTTCGAACACGCCCGGAACGTCGAGCACGTCGCCGGGCTGGCGTTGGCGCGGGTGGTGGCGGGAGCGACGGGCGCGGGTTCCGTCGATGTCGGGGATCCGGCGGCGATCCTGGAAGCGCTGGCCGACGCGGCCGATCTGGGCCAGGTCCCGTCGGTGGGACTGTTGGACGCGATCGAGGACGTGCCCGTCTCCGATCCGGTCGCGTGGGACGCGCGCACGCGCGACGCGTTCCTCCGGTTGCTGCGTGCCGGCGAACGTGGCTCGGCGATGTTCGATGTGCTCGACCGGATGGGTCTGCTCGCTCGGTTCATCCCCGCCTGGGCCGGCGTGCGATGTCGTCCGCAGCGCGATCCGTACCATCGCTCGACCGTCGATGCGCACCTGGTAGCTGCGGCCGCGCGGATGGCCGATCTGCTCGCAGGGTCGCGTGATGACGAGGACCCGATCGAGGTCGCCGCGGTCACGCACGTCGAGCGGCCGGACGCCTTGCTGCTGGGAGCGTTGCTGCACGATGTCGGGAAGATCGGCACGGGGGGACATGTGCCGATCGGAACCACGATCGCTCGGGACACGCTCGACGCGATGGGGGTCGCGGGCGCCGATCGCGACCTCGCGGTCTTCCTGGTGCAGGAGCATCTGCTCCTTCCCGACACCGCGACCCGTCGCGATCTTTCGGACGAGGACCTGCTCCTCGATGTCGCCGCCCGCGTCGGCTCGCCCGAACGACTGGGCGCGCTCTACCTCCTCGCGAAGGCTGACGCATCCGCGACGGGACCCGCCGCATGGACGCCGTGGCGCGAGACGCTCGTGCGTGAGCTCGTAGCCAAGGTGCAGCGGGTGTTCGAACGCGGCGAGATGGGGGAGGAGCTCGCCGCTCGCCTCGTCGAGCGAACCGAACGCCTCCGGCAGCTCCTGGAAGGCGAGCCGGAGGACCGGATCGACCGGTTCATCCTGCGGGTGCCCAGGGGCTACCTCCTCACCGTCGACCCGGGGCGGGCAGCCCAGCATTTCCGGATCGTGATGCCGCCGCTCGGTCGGAACGAGGTGAGGACGGCGGCCGCCGCGGGGTCCCAGGCGGGAACCTATGAGGTGGTCGTCGTCGCGTCCGACCGGCCCGGGCTGCTCTCGTGGATCGCCGGCGCGCTCGCGATCGGCGGCATCTCGATCCTCGCAGCGCAGGCGTTCACGACCGAGGATCGAATGGCGATCGACGTGTTCGAGGTGGAGGGCGCATTCGAGCCCGAGATCACCGAGGCCCGCTGGCGCGCCTTCCGGAGCACGCTACGACGGACGATCGAGGGGTCGATCTCGCTCGAACACCGGGTCCGAGAGAAGGGCCGGCACTACCCGCCGCCGCGTGCGCCGAGCCCGGTGAGCGTCCGCGTCCTCAACGACGTCTCGGAGTTCTCCACCGTGATCGAGGTCGGGGCTCCCGATCGCATCGGGCTCCTGCACGACATCACGAGGACGTTCGCGGACCTCCACCTCGGCGTCCACCTCGCGAAGGTCGCGACCTTCGACGGTCGCGTGGTCGACGCGTTCTACGTCCGCGATGAGCTGGGCCGCAAGGTGACCGAGCCCGGCATGCTGGCGGACGTTGAGGTTGCGCTGCGGGAGCGGCTCGAGACGTAGCGACAACCGACGCCCGCGCTCGTCGCGTACAACCCACCAGGGATGGGGCGACGAACGAGGACTCCGGCGGCGGCGCTCGCCCTCATGGTGGCGGTGGCGTGCGGCGGTGTCGCGACCTCGACCGAGTCATCGGCCCCGGCGTCTCCGTCGAACACCTCGACGCTACAGATCCTCCGTCACGTTCGCATCGCGCCCGGCCCCATCGGGATCACGGCTGCGTTCGGCAGCATCTGGGTCGTGAGCTCGGAGTTCCGCGAGCACGACCGAGGGTCCGTCACGCGCCTCGATCCGACGAACGGCACGGTCCTCGCGATGGTCCGTGTCGGGGGCGTGCCGCTCGAGGTGACCGCGGCGGCGGGATCGGTGTGGGTCTCGAACTCCGACGACGCGTCGGTATCCAAGATCGACCCCGGCACGAACGCCGTTTCGGCAACGATCCACGTCTGTAACGCGCCGGAAGGTCTCGCCGGGACACCGGGTTCCCTATGGGTCGTCTGCGAGAACGATGACGTCGTCGGGCGGATCGACCCGGCGACCGACCGGATGGTGGGAACCGTCGAAGTCGGACTCTCGCCGCGGTTCGCGCTCTCGGCGTTCGGGAGCCTCTGGGTGTCCAACTTCGTCGAAGGCTCCGTGTGGCGGATCGACCCGCTCGCCGGGAAGGTCGTCGCCACGATCGACGTCGAGTCGGGGCCGCAGCTCATGGTCGCGACCCCGGACGGGATCTGGGTCTCGAACACCGACACCCCCGCCGTGCAACGGATCGATCAACGGTCGAACGCGGTCGTCGCGACGCTCGAGGACGCGGGGACCACGCCCGACGGGCTGGTCGAGTTCGACGGAGCCGTGTGGGTTGCGTCGGATTCCGGGCCCCAGCTCCATCGGATCGATCCGACGAACGCGACGGTCGACGGCCCGTGGCCGATCGCGGACCAGGGGACGATCAGCGCCAACCAGTTGCTCATCGCGGTCGACGGCGCGTTCTGGATCCCGCTCTTCAACCAGGGTGAGGTCGTCCAGGTCGAGCCGCCCGTCTGAGTTCCCGGTCGATCCGCGCTCGGCACCTCCCGATCTGCCCGAAGCCGAGGCCCCTTCCTACCCCGCAGAGCGGGAGGCGCCCTCCGGGCTATCGTTCGAAGATGCGGGAGCCCACGTCCTGAAAGGCGTGCCTGGCGAGTGGCGGATCCACAGGGTGATCTCATGGTGAGTCGTCGAACCGCGGGCAGAAGGCTGTTGCATGAGATGTGTGTCCGTTGCCCGGCGCCACGGATCGCCGGCCGGACCGACAGCCGCCCGCTAGGCGAGCATCGCTTCGAGCCGTTTCGCCATCTTCGGCGACGCGCCCTCGTCCTCGTGCTTGAAGTACGTGAAGACGGTGCCGCCTGCATCGAGCGCCGGGCGGATCCGCGCCGCCCACGTCGCGAGCTCTTCGTCGGTGTACTCGGTCTTCCGTAGCCGGAGGTACCCCACCGGTTCCCACGACAGGTCCTCGGGCTTCGGGTCCTTATCGTCGGTCTCGGCCACGCACCAGGCGACCCCTCGTTCGAGCAACGCGTCACGAGCCGACGCCCATGACGGATGGCGGAACTCCATCGCGTAGGCCGGGCCGTTCTCCGGAAGGGTGTCGAGGAACCTGGCGAGCAGATCGGCGTCGTAGTGCAGGCTCGGGGGGCATTGGAACAGCACGCATCCGAAGCGGTCGGCCAGGAGCCTGCCGGTCGTGACGAATCCCCGAACGTCCTCCTCCACGTCCTCCAGCCGCTTCCAGTGGGTGATCCGCTGGTTCGCTTTCAGCGTGAACACGAACCCGGGGCGCGCTCGCTCGCGCCACCGCTCGATCGTCTTCTCCGAAGGAAGCCTCCGGAAGGTGTAGTTGACCTCGACCGAGCGCAGCTGCGAGGAGTAGTAGTCGAGCATGTCGTCCTTCTTGAGGCCCTCGGGGTAGAAGACGCCGTGACGCCACTCGTCGTACGCGAACCCCGACGTGCCCAGATAGAACTCGCTCGGCATGCCTCCATCATCGCAGGCGGGACGGATGACCGTTCGTACACTGGCGAGATGCCGGACCCGACCATCACCGCGGCTCGCGAGATCGTCGAGGAGTCCATCGAGGGGATCCGCGGCGCGATCGGGGGACTCGGGGCCGACGCGCTGAACTGGCGCCCCTCGGACGAGGGAACCAACCCGATCGCCGTGCTCGCCGTCCACGCGATGCACAGCGCCCGGTCGTGGCTCGCGGTCGCGATGGGACCGCCGCTCCCGGATCGCGATCGGGACGCCGAGTTCCGCACGGTCGTCGCCGGCCCCCGTGAGCTGCTCGCGACGGTAGACCGGCTGGCGGCGGACTGCGGCGCCCTGCTCGCGACCGAAGATGCCTTCGAGCCCGCGACGATGCGGGAGTCGCACTTCCGCGCGAGCTCGGGGCGCGCCGAGATCGTGTCGGGCGCGTGGGCGCTCCTGCACGCGGTCGAACACCTCCGCGAGCACATGGGGCATGCACAGCTGACGCGGCAGTTCTGGGACCAACGCGAGGCATGACTGTGCGCCCGTTGACGATCCCGACGCCGAAGGGCGACGTGAGCGCCGTCTGGCACGCTGCGGAGGGACCCGCTCTCGTCGTGGGTCACGGCGCCGGGGCCGGGATGGGCCACCCCTTCATCGTGGGGTTCTGCGAGGCCGTGGCGGACGAAGGGATCGCCGCGCTCCGATTCAACTTCCCTTACATGGAGGCGGGGCGGCGGACGCCCGACCAAGCGAAGAACGCGATCGGAGCCTTCCGCTCGGCGTTCGAAACAGCGACCGACCGCAGCGGCGGCCGGCCGGTGCTCGGCGGCGGCAAGAGCTACGGCGGTCGGATCGCCTCGATGGCCGCCGCCGAGGGCATGCCGGCCGCCGCGCTCGTCTTCCTCGGCTATCCGCTGCACGCGCCGGGGAAGACCGAGCAGATCCGCGACACGCATCTGTACGACCTCACGATGCCCATGCTCTTCCTCCACGGGACGAAGGATCCGTTCGCCGAGCCGAAGGAGCTCGCGAAGGTCATCCGCCGGCTCGGCGACCGGGCATCGCTCGTGGACTTCGACGGGGCCGGGCACTCCTTCGAGCGCTCGAGGAAGGACGACCCGCGGGTCGTCGGCGCGTCGCTCGCACCCCACGTTGCAGCCTTCATCCGGGGACGGCTCTGAACCGATGCCACGGAAGAACCGACGCGCCTCGCTCGAGTCCTTGCCGTCGCCGAACACTCGCCCGCGGTCGGCCCCCCCGCCCTGGGCCGAGGTGCCGGGCTACGAGGTGCGGCATCTGGTCGGCGACAAGGAGTACCGGTGTCCCGGGTGCGATCACGTCGTGCGCCCCGGCTCCTGGCACTTCGTGGTGATCCCCGAGGGCGCTGCCGACGACCGACGGCACTGGCACACCGAGTGCTGGCGCCAGGAGCTCCGCCGCCAGGGGATCCTCCGCCGGAAGGACGACTGATCGGTCGGGACCCCCTGAAGAGACGCCGTCATACAATCCGTCGGTGGCGGATCCGGTGCGGGCGAGGATGTGGCACGCCGGCGGGCGGTGGTTCGCGATGGTCCTCGACGCACCCGTGTACGTCGAGGTGACCGGGACGTCGAAGCGGTCCTGCCTGGAGGAACTTCGGAAGGCCGTCGGGGAGGACGCCGCCTTGACCGTCGAGGTCGTCCCACCGCTCGCCGGGGTCGCCGAGGCCGCCGAGATCATGGGGTGGGACAAGCGGCGCGTGATCACGTACATCGATCGAGGTCAGTTCCCCGAGCCCATCACGTGGCTCGCATCCGGTCGGATCTGGCTGCGCGAAGACGTGGAGAGCTACGCGCAGGATTGGCGTGCCCGACACCCCAACGCGAAAGCCGGCACGTGAGCGGCGTCGAACGTCGCCTCTACCTGATCCGGCACGGCAAGGCGGACCGGCGTTCGTCGGGTGAGACGGTCACGACCCGCGGAGCGGTCGCCGATCCGCCGCTCGACGCGACGGGACGTGAGCAAG
>WNGJ01004511.1_pt1 | contig 14508 bp, 8 predicted proteins | sample 5400611 | NCBI WGS metagenome assembly WNGJ01 (sample SAMN13153375, study PRJNA577476) | soil metagenome | isolation source: 40 cm soil or saprolite under Garry oak tree replicate 1 | place: USA:California | collected 2016-06-15
AATATTTGCGCCACGAGCGACCTCGATACGTAGGGGAGACGCTGCTGCAATTGCGTTGTAGGAGATCGCCGGGCGCAGATTCGCATAACCACCGAGCGCTTTCCGGAGCAGCAACAGTCCGGCTTCCGGTCGCTCAGATGGCGTTAGCGAATCGAATTCCGGCGAACCGACGGCGCCAAGCAACACCGCATCTCCCGCCAGACAGGCATCCAACGTGGCCGTCGGCAAGGGCGAGCCCACTTTTCGAATTGCCGCGGCGCCAATCAGTTGATGCTCAAAATTGAACTCGTGCTCATGAAGCATGGCACTGGTGCGCAGGACCCGCACGGCCTCGCGCGTGACTTCCGGACCAATCCCATCACCTTCAAGTATTGTGATCTTTAGTTTCATTAGTAGCTGGCAACCAGTTTGAATCCGGGTCGAGAGTATTTAATTCAAACACTCTAAACTTGCACCCAGCGGCTGGCTACCGTGGCGCTCTCGGTAGCGATTCTTTCACCCGATCCTGATTCAATTTGAAGCAGCGCGATTAGGTCCTGATCGTAGATGCGCTTTTTGCGATCGGCGAGCGAGGTGAAGCGCTCGTAAATGGCGTCCACTTGCGCGGGCTGAAATGAATATCCCAGGTCCTCATAACGCAGAGCCAGGGCGTGCCGTCCCGAATGTTTGCCCAGCACGAGATTGTTGGCAGGCACCCCTACTGATTCCGGTGTCATGATCTCATAGCAAAGCGGGTTACTGATTACGCCATGCTGATGTATGCCCGCTTCGTGTGCGAAGGCATTGCGTCCCACTATCGCCTTATTCGGCTGCACCGGACAGGCGATAATCGAAGAAAGCAATTGGCTGGTCGGATAAAGTTCCTGTGTTTGAATGGCCGTCTCGAAGGGAAGCTGATCGGCCCTCACTTTCAGGGCCATTGCGATCTCTTCCAGCGACGCATTGCCGGCGCGCTCGCCAATGCCATTGATCGTGCATTCAACCTGCCGTGCCCCGGCGTCAATGGCGGCCACACTATTGGCAACTGCCAAACCCAGATCATCGTGGCAGTGGACACTGATGGTAACCTTGCGATCGCCGACCACCTGTTCACGAACCCTGCGCACCAGCCGGGAAAACTCAACCGGCATCGTGTAGCCGACGGTATCGGGAACATTAATGATCGTGGCGCCTGCGTCAATAGCGGTGGCAAACACTTCACACAAATAGTCTACGTCACTACGCGTCGCGTCTTCCGCAGAGAATTCAACTTCTTCCGCACACTCGCGCGCGAGTGTGACCGCTCGATGCGTCATCTCGATCACTTCAGCACGGCTCTTCTTCAGCTTGTATTCCAGGTGCAGGTCAGAAGTGGCGACGAAGGTATGAATGCGCGGGCGTGCTGCATGTGCCAGCGCCGCGGCGGCCCTCAAAACGTCAGGGTCCGAGGTGCGGCAAAGCGCCGCCACCGTGACCTCACGGCATTCGCTGGCCACGGCTTTGACGGCCGCGAAATCGCCTTCCGAGGCGATCGGAAAGCCGGCCTCGATGATGTCGACGCCAAGCGTCTCGAGCTGTCGGGCCATCCGCACCTTCTCCCCGAGATTCATTGAGCAGCCCGGCGACTGCTCGCCATCACGCAGAGTGGTATCAAACACTGCAATTCGTTCTTTAGCCATTATTGAAACCTCCAGCAAAGCCTGAATCTTAGGCGACTGACCTATAAATAGTCAAAGTTATAATATCTATGACAACATAACTATTCGTGATACTATAACCGGGTCTTCGATTTTCGATAAGTTCTGGAAAAAGGGAGCGGTAGCCCGCCGGGGTTGTTGAGGGGCTTTGCCGTTACCAATTGGTATTAGTGAGGTTCTGTCCTGGATATCAACCAGCTTGAAGTGCTCATCGCGGTCGCCCAGGAAAAAAGTTTTTCCCGGGCTGCGGAGCGGCTGCACCGCACCCAGCCGGCCATTAGCCAGGCCATTCGGCGCCTGGAAACGGAAATCGGCGAGCCGCTATTTGATCGCTCATCGAAGGATGGAACTATGACGGCCGCGGGCCGCGTCCTTTTTGATCATGCGCAGCAGATGCTCAATCTTCGGCACAGCGCCAATGCGGCAATAAAGGAACTGAAAGGTCTTCACCGCGGTAAACTGAGCCTGAGTGCCAATGAATATACCGTAATGTATTTGTTGCCGCTCCTGCCTCTATTCCGCGCGCGTCATCCCCACATCAAGCTTGAGGTCAAACGAAGTTTGGCGAGTCGCATTTCGTCGGAAATTCTGGCGCGCGAAACCGAGGTAGGAATAGTTTCATTCAAACCGAGCGATCCCGCGATTGCCTCGGTACCGGTACTAACAGATGAGTTGGCCCTGATCGTTCCTCCCAATCATCCACTCGCAGCGAAGAGGATCGTTTCTGTACGCGAGCTCGGCGCGGAATCCTTCATTGCGCACAATGTTCCCTCACCCTATCGAGAAAGAGTCGTACGAACTTTTGAAAAATATCGAACGCCGCTGAACATTTCGCTGGAGATGCCGACCCTCGAAGCGATTAAGAGATTGGTTGAGGGCGGCATGGGCGTAGCCCTGGTTCCGAGATTGACAGCCCAGGCTGAAATTGCTCGCCGGCAAGTCGGAGCTCTAACCGTGCGCGAAATGAAATTTGAACGGAAGCTGTATCTGGTTTACCGAAAAAGCGCTAATCTCTCGCATGCAGCGCGAGCATTTTTGCGAGTTGCGCGGGAGTTACCGAAGGTGGGGATGTCCGAATAGACTTCTAGTTTATTGTGGCGCAAGTCAATTGATCTTGATTGTCTGGGCACTACCATTGTCCACGGTCGTAGCCACTCGCGCCCGGCCGACTGCCTTGACGACGAAATTCAGTTTCCGATTTCCCGGTTGATAACTCCCCAGCGGCGCGCTTGTTGTCACAACATAACTGAAGCCAACTCGTTTTGCATTCACCGTTGTCCGGCGAAATCCTTCCTGCTTGTATGCCGCACTAAACCCATCGTCTTCATACAACGTGGCTGACGCAGAACCCTTATCGTCCGGATAAATGTTGAATGTAACCGGATCCATCGGCTTTTCGCCCACGTACCTCAGCTCGGGGCCAGTCGGAATAATTGCACCCGCGCGCACGAACATCGGCACAGTCTCCAACGGAGCTTCAGCAGCGATCATAGTTCCGCCTTCGTATTTTTTGTCTGTCCAATAGTCGTACCACGAACCCCTGGGCAGGTAAACCAAACGTCGCGTGATGTCGGGCTTGAGAACAGGTGCCACCAGTAGATCGTTACCGATCATGAACTCATCGTCGAGATTGTAGGTATTGGAATCGTCCTGATAGTTGAGTACCAACGGCCGAAACATCGGTGTGCCGGTCTGATGTGCCTCTTCCAGCGTCGTATAAAGAAAAGGCAGCAACTGGTAGCGCAGTTTCAAATACTTACGAATGATGTCTTCATAGTATTTACCGAACCGCCACGGCTCCTGATCGTAACCATCAATCACTTTATGGTTGCGGCAAAATGGCGCCAGGAAGCTTACTTGATAAGCGCGGACCAAAAGCTCTCCATTCCCACGACCGATGAAGCCGCCAACATCGCTGCCCACAAATGGTTCACCCGACAGCCCGAGCGTCGTGAACATCGGAATGTTCAGCGCCAGCGCTTCCCAGGTGCTATTGGTATCGCCCGTCCACATCGTGGCGTATCTTTGGATTCCAGCATAGGCGGCGCGCGTGATTACATAAGGCCGCTGGTTGGGCCGGAGCCGCTCGAGTCCTTCGTAGGTTGCACGAGCCATTAACAACGCAAACACGTTGCGATTTTTGGCATGCGTTGATTTCTCACCTTCGTCATAGCTGACAACATCGATTTGATTCTTGCCAGTCTGATCGACAAAGTCGGAAGGCTCGTTCATGTCATTCCAAATTCCTGCTACGCCGTTGTCGACATAGGCACGATGCAGACTTCCCCACCATTCGCGCGCTGCCGGAAGTGTGTAATCAACAAAGACACTCTCGCCGGGCCAGACTTTCGGAATAAACAAGTCTCCATTCTTACGCCGCTGAAAGTAGTTCCTTTCCAGGCCGGCGTCGAACACGTAGTAACGCTGCTGTTGCGGCTCAAGTTCAGGTGTGATTGAGGTAATCTGGGCAGCACTCTTCGGCACCGGCTGATATTTAACCCCCGGATCCACGATGGCGACGATCTTCACTCCGGCTTTACCAAGTTTGTCGCTAAGCGCTTTCGGATCCTGAAAACGGGCCCGGTCCCAGGTGAAGACGCGATAGCCCTGCATGTAGTCGATATCAAGATGTATTACATCGAGCGGCAAATCTCGTTTGCGATACTCACTTACAACTTCTTCGACCATGCTATCCGGGTAGTAGCTCCAGCGGCTCTGCTGATTGCCAAGCGCCCACAAGGGGGGCAAGGGCATGTGGCCGGTAAGGTCTGCGTAGCGACTGAGAATCTTTTTTAGTGAAGGACCATAGAAGAAGTAGTAGTTCAGCTCGCCGCCTTCAGCGCCAAACCACATGCGCTGCTGCGAAGACTTGGCGAAATCAAAGTAGCTGCGATAACTGTTATCAAAAAAGATGCCGTAGGCGCTGCCATTCTGCAGGCCGGTATAGAACGGCACAGTCTGATAGATCGGGTCTTTACCTTCAGTGTATCCGGGCGTGTCGGAATTCCAGTTTACAAACGAATCGCGACGCTTATCCAGGCGAGCGGCTTTTTCTCCCAAGCCATAGAAATGTTCATTTAAACCCACCTTCTTCGCCGCCGCGATGAACGGTCCGGCCGCAGGATCGAACATCGTTTCCTTGAGCAAGCCTTTTGCATCGTAGGCCAGCGGCTGTTCGTCGGCGTTAATAGTCGCATGTGTCTTTGCGTCACGAAATTCGAATAGTAGCGGTGAACGATGGACCACAACCTCGATCTCGTCAGTTGTGATCAGCACGACGCCAGCCGCTTCGGACAAACTCCAGTGCGGCGTTGGCCAGTCCAGTTTAGCTATGGCCCAGGAGTGATCTTTCGCGGGAATAGGCCCGGCAAACGAGGCGCGTATGCGCACAAGGTCGGGAGCGAGTAGAGTGACCTGAACCTGCGAATTGTCCTGGCAATTAAAGACGACGGCCCTCTCGGATTTTGTGAAACTAATGACTGGTCCGATCTTCTCGAGCCTGGTGATGTCCTGCGCGCTGATTGACGCGACAGATCCGACCACGCAACAAAAGATTGTGAGGTATCGTTTCATCAGGTATCAGTCGTTAAAGGCCAGGCGAGCAGCGCCCAGCAAACCAGCGTCGTCTCCGCATTCGGCCCTAACGATCTCGACGCCTTGCGCGGGAATGGCAAACGCTCGCTCCATAACCTGCTGGTGCACATGTTTCTCGAAAAGTTTCCAGCCGTTTGATAAACCACCGCCAATAACAACGATTTCCGGATCAAGCACATTGATAAGGCTGGCCAGGCCGATACCAAGGTAGACTCCCATTCGCCGAAAGACTTCAATGGCGAGTTCATCGCCTTTCCTGCCCGCCTCGTAGATTTTTTCTGATGTCAGGTCCTCGATATTGTGCAGAATGGAATTCGGATATCGCGGCCTCGCCTCGCGTGTCATGCGCACAATAGCTGTTGCTGACGCATAAACTTCGAGGCAACCGCGGCTGCCGCAAGTGCAGGGAACGCCGGCAAATGGGTCTACACCTATATGACCAATCTCTCCGGCTGAGCCGTTAACACCCCGCCACAATTTTCCATCAAGGATAATTCCGCCGCCCACGCCGGTGCCGAGGGTTACGCAGATGAGCGTGCGATGACCTCGTCCGGCGCCTTGCCACATCTCACCGATGGCGGCGGCGTTTGCGTCATTCTCGAGAATTACCGGCCAGTCGAGCTCGCTCTCCAGGGCGGCCGCCAAACGAAACCCATCGAGGCAAGGAACGTTAGGCGCTTTAACAACTACGCCGTCGGCTACGTTAACGGTCCCGGGAACAACCACCGACACTGCCGTGAGCACTCCTCCCTGGGCCATAGTCTTACGTTCACAGCCACGGACGGCATCGATCAAAGCGTGCACAATGTCGTTTGGCTTCTCGACTTGCGGTGTTGGCTGCATCTGCCGGCAATAAATCTTGCCGTTTCGGTCGACCGTGGCCATGCGAAGATGTGTCCCGCCGAGGTCCGCCGCGAACACAAACTCGGGTTTAGTTGTACTCGATCTATTTTTGGAATTAACCGTCAATTGCCTGGTGGCCTTTCAGATAACGATCCGACACCACACCTGGAGTTTCAACGTTACGTCGTTGTTTTATATTGACAGCAAGACGAATAAACTGCGCCATGGACCATGCCAGCGGGGTAGCTGAACCGGTGCCTTCTCCAAAACGAAGGTCTGGACGGGGACTATCCTGGCGATCCCAAACTTGCTCCGGTATCAGCAATCCGTCGTTCGCAAAGCCCATCATTGCATCCAGTCGCTTGCGCGCCCCTTTCAGGTCTCCGCGGGCAACATCGTATTCGCCCCGTTCGCCGGTGAGCAGGGTCCAAAGACGTCCAACTCCGGTGCGGCCATCGTAGTCACCGCCGTTTGGTTTTTCTCCATAAGCGTCGTGGTTATAGCGATACCAGGCGCTACCGTGCGGCGTCTCCACTTTATTCAACTGATCAATTAGAGCAAGCGACTCAGCAATCAGCCGGTCATCCGCGCCTTTGACGCCCAGGCGTACTAACTCAAGAAATCCGGCGTCGAGAATGGCGCGTTCATCCGCGATGCGGCTGCTGCTATTGATTTCTATCTTTGCTCCATCGTCCGGATCGTCGTTCTCGGTGATGCGCAAGTAGTAACGACCTTCGCTTTGGCGACCACGGGTCGCCGTCCAGCGCTCGACATTATGCGCCCATTCGTCGGCAGTTTTGAGATAGGCGCTGGCGGAGACTTTGTCATTATGGATTGCGCCGATCTTAGCCGCGCAAACCAAACCTGCGATCTCGGCAGCGATCGTCGCCGGTGAGTAACCCGACTTCTCTTCCCAGCGATCCTGCCCGGTGTAAGGACCTTTGTGAAGAATGAAGTCTGCCGCCGGCTTGATATGTTTCAGCCAGGTAACTCTATCCGTGCGCCGCAACTGATAAGCGAGCAGGAGCGGCAAAGCTACCTGGTCCATCTGTAGGCCGCCACCAATCGGGCGACCGTCTACCCACGAATTTTGCGGGAAACTGCCATCCCGTTTTTGCTGAACCTTGAAGAGATAGTCAAGGGCACGATTGGCGCTGGCGAGATCGCCCAGGGCCAGAAACGCGGTCGCGACGTGATAAAGATCTCGAGACCAGACAGCATGATAGCCGCTAATTGTCGGCTCGTTAGCGTTTGGCCCACCGCCCCAGGGGATTGATGGCGAGGCAATCATTGCGCCGCGAAACGTTTTGTCTTCAAGTGCCTTCAAAGTTAGTGCCGCCAGGTTGAACTGTCGCTGGTATCCTGGTTCGACGCGTTGCAATGGTTTGAGATAAGAATGCCAGCCGGCCTGGTATTCGCGGCGCGTTCGCGCAAATCCCTTTGCCAACGAAGCGCGTGCATTGCGCAGCGCCTCGCGCGGCGTTTTTCCGAAAGCTAACGCCAGCGTGAACCGGCCGCTCCTGCCCTGAAATCCCTTGAGCGCTGCTACCTGAACTACATTGCCGTTGTCGGCGCGTTGATAGGACGTAAAACTCGAACGATTCCAATTCCGTTTCAGCTCGGTGAGACCATCAGTTGTGCCAAAATAGCCGTTTGAAATCTCCTGATCTGGCAGCTCGAAAGGACCTGGAGAATTTCTGATCCATTCATTCTGTTTGCCAAAGCCGGAACTGGAGACCAAAGCCGACGCCTTATCACCATCAACTGCTAACAGTGCATCACCTTCGGTCCACGCAGAATCATGCATTCCACTGTTGTTCAGCGAAGGGTCATAGTAAATATAGAGATTGTTTGCTGTGCGACTGTCAAAGTCGACGTCGATCAAAACTGTGCTGCGCTCGGGATCGGTTACATAGGTCTTCGTGATTGTGTAGTAACCACTCTTAGCGGTGTTGATTTGCCGAAACAGAAGCGCGCGCGAATCGATCACTTCAACTCTATGGTTCGTATCGTCGCTTTCCGTTTCAACCTTGCCGCCGACAACGATCAGTTGTAACGCCTGAACATTGGGCACATCGAGTCGCGGGTAGTAGACCTCGGTGAGCACACCATTGTTCAGGGTAAACCAGACTTTGGACGCTAGCGTATTGGCGGTGCCGAATCCATTCTTCGCCGCGCTGGACCAATGCGCATCAAGGCCGGGGGGCCCTGCCGCCAGCTTGTTAGTTGCCTGTCGCAACAAAGCTGTGCAACCTAGTAAAGAGATTGTCGAGATGACAAATAATTGGAGCATTTTGTCGTTCTTTAAATCAGGACAGGACGCCGCCAATTGATCCGCAGCCGGTTCACCGGTCCATTTAGGCCAAGGGCTTTTCGTGACAAGACAACCAGGACAAATATTTCGCTCGGAATGTTAACATCAAAATGTCTTGTTGAAACATTCTCGCGTTTTTTCGTACTGTTGCAGTTTCGTCCAGGCTACTACCACTTGTTATATCAGAACCGGGAGTGGTAACCACCCACCAAATACTTACCTTTAGCATGCAGCTGCCGATATGCATTACAAAGATAATTGCTTATCTATTACCTGGAGTGATCGGCCAGTCGCTATCCACTCCCGGTTCTGATAGCCGCCACCGTGGCCACAATCATTCTAGCTTTGCACTTGGTTGCATACTGCATTTGCTAACCGTTTTCCGCTGGTTCATTCAACAACTAGCTGCGCCTGCGCCCGGCCATATCAAGACCAACCGCAGCGACCAGAATCGCGCCCTTGATAATCATTTGCGAGTAAGGTTGGACCCTCATTAAAGACATACCGTTATCGAGGCTCGCCATAATGAGGGCGCCCAGGATAGCGCCAAATACAGTTCCTCTTCCACCCATCAGGCTGGTGCCGCCAATGACACAAGCAGCGATTGCGTCCAACTCCAGCAACTGTCCCGCGTCAGGTGAAGCGCTGCCAACACGGGCGGTGTAAATTATCGAAGCCACTCCGGCCAGCGCACCCATTATGCAGAAGACCGCGAGAATATGTTTTCGTATATTTATACCGGAAAGACGCGCCGCGTCCGGATTGCCACCGATGGCGTAGAGATAGCGGCCGAAGGTGGTGTTCTGAGTCAGGAATGCCCCGGCGAGAGCAATGGCGATCAGAATAATCACGGGTATGGGAACACCTTCATAGGTATTCATGGTGTAAATGAACCAAAGAATCACAGCAGATGGAAGCACCATCCGGAGCGCAGTCAATCCGAAGCCCGGTACCTCCAGGTGATGCCGGCGTCTGGCACGATTGCGCGCAATAGTCATCCAGACTACCGCGGCAATACTGAGCGCGGCGAGAATCCATCCGGCACGCGGGTCAACATAATTCTGTCCGATTGCCTTGAAACTCTGGAGCCGGAGTGGAATTGTTTCACCTCTGCTTAATCCGAGAATTACGCCGCGCCAGGCGAGCAGCCCTCCGAGGGTGACGATGAAGGCGGGAATGTTCAGGTAGGCGGTAAGCGATCCCTGTATGGCGCCGATGGCTATCGCGACCGCGACCCCTGCTGCCAGGGATGGAACCAGTCCGTATCCCCACCACCCTTGCGCGATCGCCGCAATACCACCAGCCAGCCCTACCACTGAGCCGACTGAGAGATCAATCTGCGCCGTGATGATTACCATCAGCATTCCGACTGCCAGCACTCCAGTGACCGAAGTTTGCCGCATCAGGTTGGAGAAGTTTCGCGGTTCTAGAAAGATGTGATCAGTTGAGAAGTGGAAATAGATCCAAATAGCGATGAGTGCAAACACCATCGTGTAGGCACGAAGCGCATCAGTCGGAATTTTGAATTTTCCGATAGTCGTGACTGGTGTGATTGCTTCAGCTTCCGGCACTGGGACCAGATCTGAAGTCGCCGGCGGGCGTTCAACTATCCCATCATTTGGTGTCGTCATCTCAATCTTACAAAACGGTCGCGGTTCTGCCGTGTAATGCAGAAAGCCGCTGCCTCTCGGCAGGTTGAGCTATGAAAAGTGAGAGGCTGCGCCACGAACGAAAGGCTGGAGGCAAAGCCTCGATGAACAAGAAACAGATCGCACGGAAAGCCGAGCCTTTCCGCAAATCGGGCGGCAGAGCCGTGGTTAAGGGCCACTAAGCAGCGCGTTGCACGCGTCCGGTGGCACAGGCCATAACATCCTCTGGTGTAGCAGCGGCGCGAGTGAACTCACCAGTCAGTCGTCCTTCATGCAGGACGAGAATGCGGTCTGACATTCCCAGCACCTCCGGCAGCTCCGAGGAAACCAGCACGATAGCAAGCCCGCTTTGCGCCAGCCTGTTAATCTGCGCATAGATCTCCTGCTTCGCGCCAACGTCAATACCGCGAGTCGGCTCGTCCAAAAATAAAACGCGTGGGTTCGTCAACAACCATTTTGCGAGCACGACCTTTTGCTGATTCCCACCAGACAATGTGCCGGCAATCGTAAACACGGAGTTGGCTTTAACACGCAGATCCTTCATGGCCCGTTCACCCGCTGCCGACTCTGCATCAATGCTTGTAACAAACCTACCTGAGATTCGCCGCAAGCCGGCAAGGGTCATATTCTTGAGGATGGTTTGATCCAAAACCAAACCGAAGCGCTTGCGATCCTCAGTAACAAAACCGATGCCCTGCTTGATTGCGTCCCTGGGATTGGTAATGTAAACACGCCGGCCCTCGATCTTGATGTCGCCCGAGACACGACCAGCGTGGGCGCCAAATATCGCCATCAACAAATCGCTGCGGCCAGCGCCCATTAAGCCGGCAATACCCAGCACTTCACCGCGTCTAACAGAGAAACTGATGTTGTCTACCAGCTTCTTACCAGGCACCAGCGGATCCGCAACCGAAATATTTTCGGCCGCAAACACAACCTCGCCGCGAACGTGGTCCATTACCGGAAAGATATCGCCAACTTCCCGTCCCACCATGCGCGCGATAATCTGTGGTTCCGTCCAATCGCCGGTCGTGTTGGTGCCGACAGTCTTCCCGTCACGTAAGACCGTGATGCGATCGCCGATGCGAAACACTTCGTTCAGCTTATGCGAGATATAGATCATCGCAACGCCGCGAGCCCGCAGTTTATTGAGAATGCCAAACAATGTCTCAACCTCGCCGTCGGTTAGCGCTGCGGTCGGCTCGTCAAGCACGAGGATCCTGGCATTCTGAGAAAGCGCCTTGGCTATCTCAACTAGTTGCTGTTGACCAATGCCAAGGCTACGGATAGGCGTGTGAACGTCGATCTGCAAATGCAGGTCGTCAAGCAATGCGCGCGCGCGCCGGTAGAGTTCTTCCCAGCGAATGACGCCCAGCCTGCGTGGTTCTCGGCCCAGGAAAATATTTTCACCAACGCTCATCTCTCTGACCAGCGATAGTTCCTGATAGATAACTGCGATGCCCGCCTTCTCGGCATCACGAACGCCGGCAAACTGTTGCGTGTTTCCGTCAATAAAGATCTCGCCACCATATTGCGGATGGGGATAGACACCGCCGAGGACTTTCATCAACGTCGACTTCCCGGCGCCATTTTCACCGACCAGCGCATGGATCTCACCCTTCGTAAGATCCAGGCTAACGCCGTCCAGCGCGCGAACACCGGGGAAAGACTTGGTGATGTTTCGCATCTCGAGGAAGGCGGGTTGATCGGTTGTCGAGATTTGAGTCAATGGTTGATCTTCAGCTGCTTATGTCTGTGTTAACCGGGAAGTCATCTGGACAAGATTTTCCATATATCATTTATCATTTTTCATTTTCCATTGCTGGAGCTTGTACGGAAGCGCCGGTTCATCACACTTCAATTACTGATTTCAAAGCAGCAGCTAAATGGCAAATGAAAAATGATAAATGATATATGGAAAATCCTCCGGAAAATTCTCCTGCGCAATCCTCATTCAACGTTCACAGCTCACGGTTTCGGGCACTTCTCCGGCGGCAGGCCGGAGCAAATCTCTTCGAGCGTGTGGTAGCCATCTTTCACTACTGTGCTCAGCAAATTGGTCCTGTCGACGGCCACTGGCTCAAGTAGTATTGCTGGAACTTTCTTAAAACTATTATCGATGGTCTCGGTAGTGTCCACATTTTCGCCGCGCGCCAATTTGACCGCCGCGTCCACCGCTCCATAAGCCAGCGGCTGAATGGGTTTGTAGATCGTCATCGTTTGCTTGCCCTCAACGATCAGCTTCAAGGAAGCGAGATCCGCGTCCTGACCGGAAACTAAAACCTTGCCAGCCAGGTGCTGGCCTTCGAGCGCCTGAACTGCTCCCCGCGCGGTACCATCATTCGAAGCTACTACCGCATCGACCTGATTGTTTGCCTGCGTCAAGGCGTTCTCGACAATATTCAACGCCGCGCTGGCTTGCCATTCTTTTGCATACTCGTCAGCCACGATCTTTACGTCGCCGCGATCCACGGCCGGCTTGAGGACATTCATCTGGCCCTGGTGCAACAGCAGGGCATTATTATCTGTAGGTGAGCCGCCAACGACGACGAAGTTCGCCGGTTTTTTATTCACGTGATCCAGCAAATACTTCGCCTGCATCTCGCCCATCTTTACTACTTGATGTGAGATATAAAGATCAACATCGGAGTTCTTGATTAGTCGATCATAAGAAATGACCGGCACCCCTTGCTTATGTGCCGCCTCCACAATGGACGCCGCGATCTCGCCGTTGTGTGGCGCGATGATCAGCACATCAATACCTTGCGTCAACATGTTCTCCGCCTGCTTGATCTGTTCACTGTCGTTCCCGTTGGCCACCTGCACGTTTAGTTCGGCGCCGATTTCCTTACAGTGTTTTTCAACCAGATCTTTATCCCGCTGCCAGCGCTCTTCCTTCAAGGTGTCCATTGAAAAGCCAATCTTGATCGGCTCATTAGGTCCCTTCTTTTTTCGCGCGCCGTTGTTGGTTTGTTGGGTGCCGGAGACACAAGCGCCCATGATTAAACCGAGTATGACTACACCAAGAAGCAATGTTACACGTTGCATTGATCATGTTTCCCTTCTCACCAGATTAACTAGGACAGCACAGAAATGTGCCGCCATTCTATACCCACGCTTCAGGTACGCAGCGACGACATAATCTTCAGCAACGGCAACCGGCCCAGCGTAGATTCGTCATCCCTGAAGCAACCATTGGTTATACGATTGCGGAGTCTACAGAAATTTGACTTCGAGGCGCCCAGCTTAGCAGACTCTTCCCGGGAAATACATTGAAGTTTTAGTTTTTTAGTGTTATTAAATTCCTGAAAACCTTTGTGTTGATACACATACAGACGCTCCCCATTCCCCCCGTAGTGTTTTCGAAACATTTTATTTAGTAGCCACTGGTAGTTGAAGCAGGGCACGCTACCGAGTGACCCTCGAAGTGAGAGCCCCGGCACCCACTCTTTTTTCTAATCGCTGGTAACGAAACTTAGTCGGTCTCAGGAGGACCTTCCAATGAATCGACCTACCTCTAGCCTGGTCCGCGTCTTAGCGTGCGGACTTTTCATGGCGATGTTTGTAGGGGCGGCCAACGCTCAATTCAAAGCGGGTATTGAAGGCACTGTCACAGATACGGCTGGCGGCTTAGTGCCCGACGCCAAAGTGACCCTGACAAACACCGAGACCGGTAAAACACAGGACACCACCTCGAGTGCTGAAGGCTTTTACCGATTGTCGGGTTTACCGCCAGGCAAGTACAAACTCACCGTGGAAAAAGCAGGGTACAAACAGAAGATCTTTGACAATGTTGTGGTCAATGCTGAGGCGGTGCAGGGTCTGGACGTGGCGCTCGAGCCGGGCGAGGTGAGCGCTACCGTTACGGTAACTGAGGAAACTGCGCAGACTTTAGAAACCGAGAACGCAAATGTCGATAAGGCAATCACCACGCAGGAAGTCCGGGCGTTGCCGCAATTTGGACGCGACCCTTACGAGTTAACGCGCTTAACTCCGGGAGTATTTGGCGACGCCGCGCGTGGCGGCACGGGTGGAGCGATTAGTTTACCTAACACCGCCGGACCGGGCGGGTCGAACCGATCAATCTTTCAGACAGAAAATCAACCGCAGATTTCAGCCAACGGTCAGCGCATAACTTCCAACAATTTCCAGATCGACGGCACCAGCGTGAATAGTTTGACTAATGGTGGCGCTGCGGTGATCACTCCGAATCAGGAGTCAGTCAAAGAGGTACGCGTCATTGCCAACGTATACTCAGCGGAATACGGACGTAACTCAGGCGCACAGGTGCTGACAGTCTCACAAAATGGCACCAACCAGTTTCACGGCAGCCTATTTCTGAAAAACAACAGTCCCGGCCTGAACGCCTTTAATAAATATGGGGGTCCTAATGGCGCGCCGGCAATCCGAGTGAACCAGCACTTGAATCAGT
>WNGJ01004512.1_pt1 | contig 14505 bp, 15 predicted proteins | sample 5400611 | NCBI WGS metagenome assembly WNGJ01 (sample SAMN13153375, study PRJNA577476) | soil metagenome | isolation source: 40 cm soil or saprolite under Garry oak tree replicate 1 | place: USA:California | collected 2016-06-15
CGCCCGAGTCCCATCGCATCAAGCTCGACGATGGCAACACATTTGAAGGGACGTGGGAAGAAATCGTCGACAAGATGCGCGATGCAAATTGCCTCAAAGAGAGTCCAAAACCGGAGCAGGATGCAGAGAGCTTCATTCGACGTAGCGCGGATGCAGGGCTTTTGCGCATCCTGAGATGAGTCCGCAGAGCTCGCAGGCGGCGCTCGCTGCGCTGAATGGCGCGCGCCCGGTTCTGGCTCATTTCGACACGCCTCGCTCTGCGGAAGATCTCGCCGCCGACATCATCGATCTCTGGAGCGGCGCGGAAGCGTCGCTCCAGGCGCTGGTCGGTAATTCTTCGCTGAGCGGGCAGCAGCTGATTCGTGCCGCCCGCCAGGCAGAGATGATCACGCTCGATCAGGCACACGCGCTGCTCGAGTTTCTGGCTGCCCGCGATCGCGCCAATCGCACCAGCTACAAGCCGACACAGGCCGACGGCGATGCAGCGGTCGACGGATTTCGGGCGCTCGAGTCAGGGCTTACGGGGCCGGTGATCCCGGTCAGTCGTGCGACACCAACGAGCCCGCTCCAGGCAGCATATACTCCGCGGCAGTCGCGTCCCGTGCAGCCATCGCCAGCGCCGCCACCTGTCTCACCGTACGCGCCACCGCCGGCAGGCGGCAGGTACCGGCAGCCGGCCGGCTACTCGGCGGGAAAATATTCCGGCCCGCCGACGATCGAGCAGCCGCCGCCGGGTTCGATTCCCCCCGGGGGAGCCGGACCACTCGGTAGTGCCGTACCCGGAGGAGTCGGGCGAACGGCCGTCCAGCACGCACTGGCGGCGGCAGAGACCCGCAGCCGCTTCCCCAAGCTCTCGATGCCGGTGTGGATCGGGATCGCAGTGGTCATTGTCCTGATCGTTGGCGGTTATCTGTTCTTCGGACGTGGATCGAGCGGCGGTGGGATGACTGCCGGAATTGATGCCATGAAAAACGGCCAGCGCGAACGAGCGCGCGGCGAATTTGCCAAGGCTGTAAAGGACGATCCCAGCGCCGCGACGCCGCACGTCTTCCTCGCCAGACTCGCCCGCGAGGAGAGTGACCTCGCCACCGCACGGGCGCAGCTCGACACGGCCTTGAGACTCGAGCCGAGAAACGCCATCGCGTTGCGCGAGATGGGCCTCGTGCTCTTCTCCAGCAAACAGTACGATCTCGCCCGCCGCTTTTTCATCCGCGCTGTGCAGGCCAATCCGCAGGATCGCGCCTCGCAAGGCTACCTCGGCTGCGCGTTGATGCGACAATCTCGGGTCCAGGAAGGGACGAAATTCATCAACAATGCCGGCAGCGGTCCCTGGACCGCGTGTTTGCAGCCGGTGACACCGACCGCGCCGCCGCCCTTGTGATCGAATTCAAGAACGTCGGGAAGATTTACAAATCACTCCTCGGCAACTCTGTAAAAGCGGTCGAGGAGTTTTCGTTGGTGGTAGGAGAGGGCGAGATACTCGGCATCGCCGGACCGAACGGCGCGGGCAAGACCACCCTGATCGCGATGATGCTCGGCTACCTTCGCCCGACCACGGGAACGGTCGAGATCCGGGGCTTGCCCGCACGCCACTACATCGAGCGCAACGGAATCGGCTACCTCTCCGAGCTGATCGCCATCAACCCGAAATGGCGTGCCGAGACGGCTCTCGTGCGCTATGCGATCCTGGCGGGACTACCCGATGCGGAGATCACAGCGCGTGTAAGCTACGTCATCGATCTCCTCGGACTCGCCGAGCACCGCGACAAGAAAGTGAAGGCGCTCTCCAAGGGGAATCTCCAGCGTCTCGGACTTGCGCAGGCGCTGTTGCGTGACGAGCAGATTCTCGTGCTGGACGAGCCCACCCACGGTCTCGATCCGCTATGGACGCAGCGCTTCCGCGACATTGTCGACGAGCTGCGGCGGCCCGATCGCACGATCCTGATTGCCTCGCACAATCTCGATGAGCTGCAACGCCTCGCGGATCGCGTCGCGATCATCGATCGCGGACGCCTACAGCGTCTGGTTAGCACGGGTTACGAGCAAGCTGCTCCGGCGGCAACGCGTTTCCGCGTGGCTCTCGCCAGCGGGTACGACCTGATTCGAACGGTCTTTCCCCAGGCGGAAGATCTGGGTCGTGGCGAATACGACGTCACGGTGCACAGCATCCAGGAGCTGAACTCGGCGCTCGCCGATCTGATCATGAAGGGGGCGCTCATAGCGAGCGTGGTTCCCCAGCGGTCGGTGCTCGAGCAACAGTTCAGGGAAGCGGTGGGAGAATCACAGTGAGGCGCGGCGGACTGGCGAGGTACTCGCTGTGGCAGTTCCGCGATTTCGTGGTCGAGCGCGGAATCTCGATTGTCATCATCGGGTTTCTCTGGGGCTATGTGCTGGTCGAGCCGCTGCGCCGCGCGATGGGACCGCAATGGATAACCGCGGGAGCGTCAGCCGTCTTGCCGATGGTACTTCAGGTGTCCTCGGCGATCGTCTCCCTCTCAGTACTCATTGCGATGAACGGGATCGTCTCGTCAGATCGCAAGGCCGGGTATTACCGGTTCTTGTTCTCGAAGCCCGTAAGCCCGGTCCGTTACTACGCCCAGCTTTTTTTCGTTAACATGGCCGGGGTGCTGGCGGCGATGCTGGTGCTGTCGAGTATCCTGCACGCCGTCCTCGCCGAGTTCAGCATCCTCAATTATCTGCTGTATACGGCGATCATCTACATCGCGATGGGAGGAATCGGTTTTTTCCTCTCGGTAGCGACGCGGTACGACTGGCTCACCCTCGCCGCTGTGTGGCTTGGCTCGCGGATTCTCCGCACGTTGTACGGACCAAGGCACGACTGGCGCAGCAAGCTGGTCGAGGTGCTGCCACCCGTCCACCGGCTCGATGATGTGGCAAACTCCTTGATTGGGAGAGGAGTCGCAGACGCGACCGATGTGGTCTGGCTGCTCGGCTACGGCGCGGTTTTTTTCGCGGTGGGACTTTACGTTCTGCGGCGGGGATCGTTGGCGGATTAATTTGCCTCGGCGGCTCAGCGGTTTCCTAAGGGCAACAGAATAGGCGAGAGGTCTCAGTGGCAGAGATGCAAGTTTGTTAGTTCACTACGCTCTGACTTATTCCATTGGCGTGAGCGTGAGTGTGCCGAGCAGGCCAGTAGTAAAGTCAGCGCGTAGTGAACTAAAATGACTGACAACTACGCCACCGAGGCCTCTCGCCTATTCAGTTGATTCTCGCTTCAACGCACCGGATGCCCTTGTAATGGACCCAACCAGTATTCGTCGCACGATCCTTCCGAACGGCCTGACGGTCCTCATTCAGGAGGATCGCTCGGCGCCGGTCGTCGCGATCGTCACGTACGTCAAAGCCGGTTACTTCGACGAGACCGACGAGCAGAACGGGCTCGCGCACGCCCTCGAGCACATGTTCTTCAAGGGAACGAAGGTGCGCGGCGTCGGCGACATCGCCAAGGAGACGAAAGCGAGTGGTGGATACCTGAACGCCCACACCATCTACGACAATACCACCTACTACACGGTGCTACCGTCGTCGGGATTCGCCAAGGGACTCGAGATACAGGCCGACGCTTACGCGAATTCGCTGATCGACGGGCGCGAGCTCGGCAAAGAGATGGAAGTCATCATCCAGGAGGCGAAAAGAAAGTCCGACAATCCCCCCGCCGTTGCTACCGAAACGCTGTACGAGCTGCTTCACGATGCGCACCGTATGAGACGCTGGCGGATTGGACGGGAGCCGGGCCTGCGCTCCTTCACGCGCGACCTCATGAATGAGTTCTACAGGAATTTCTACCGGCCCGGCAACACCATCCTCAGTATCTCCGGTGACGTGGATCCTCAGGAGGCGCTGAATCGCGTCACGGATCTCTATAGTGATTTGGAATCCGGCGCGCCGGTGCGCCATCCGGGTCCCCCCGAGCCGGACCATGACGGGTTTCGCTACCGAGAGCTGTCCGGCGACATCGCACAGAGCCAGCTCGTAATCGGCTGGCGAACGCCAGGGATGCTGGATCCCGACACCGCAGTCCTGGACGTAGCCGCAGCGGTTCTTGCGACTGGACGCGCATCACGGTTGTACCGTGCCGTCCGAGAGAAGAAGCTCGCTTCGTCGATCAGTGCCTACGATTACACGCCGACGGAGCTGGGCGTGTTCGTCGTCCACGCCGAGACGGAGCCGGAGAACACCGCCGAAGCCGCGCGCGTGATATGGGATCAGCTCCACCAGCTGCGCGTCGGCTCGGTCGAAGACGACGAGCTGGTTCGGGTGCGTCGCATCTTCGAGGCCCGTTGGGTCCGGCGTCTCGAGACCGCGGAGGGACGCGCCAATTATCTCGCCGAATGGGAGGCATTGGGTGGATGGCGACTCGGCGACGAGTACTTCAAGCGCTACATGGGTGCATCCGCCGACGACATTCAGCGCGTTGTGCGCAGATATCTGGCTGAAGAGCGTGCGGCGGCGCTCGTGTATCGCCCGGAGAGCTCGCCTGTTATCGCGCAGGACGCCGCGGATATGAAGAGGATACTCGGCGAAGGTGGGTCGGAGCGGCTTCCGAGCGTTCCGGCTCGGACGCCGGCAGCCGCCGCAGAGCCGAAGAGCGCCGAGCTGGAAAAGGAGGAGGCAGGGGTTTCGGTCTTCCGCACAGCGGAGAACGTTCCGGTCCTGGTGAGGAGGAAGGTGGGGACGCCGATGGCCAACATCGGCGTGTACATCGTGGGCGGCGCGGTCGAAGAAGAAACCGCAGAAGCCGGACTGACCCTGCTCACAGCCCGAACAATGCTGAAGGGGACTACTACGCGCACCGCCTCTCAAATCGCCGAAGACACCGAGATGTTGGGCGGGACCATCTCACCGAGCGTGGGAAGTGACAGCTTCGGTTGGTCGTTGTCGGTGCCCACTACTCGCCTAGCCGAAGCGATCGAGCTTCTCGGGGATATCATACAACAGCCGACAATTCCGGATGATGCGTTCGAGGTCGAGAGAACGGTCGCGCTCTCTAACGTCGCGATGCTGCGTGACGACATGTATCGCTACCCGATGCGGTTGGCGAGCTCGGTCGCGTTCGCGAAACATCCGTACGGAACTCCCGCCATGGGAACGGAGGAATCTCTGCGCGCGATATTGGCGGAGCGGGCGAGAGAATGGCACAAGGGGCGAGTGCTCGAGGGGGCCGCAGTCATCGGAATCGTCGCCGACGTCGATCCGAAGAAGGCTGCCGATCTCGTTGCGCGCGAATTCGGCGCGCTGCAGCTGAAAAAGGCTCCGAAGGTCGGCAAGCCGCGGTGGCCCAAGAGCGTGAAGATCGCGGCTGAGTCGCGCGACAAGGCGCAGACGGCCATCGCGTTGGCATTTCCGGCCCCGTCGCGCAGCGATGATTCCCGTTTCGCGGCTGGTCTCATCGCGACAGTTGCCAGCGGACTCGGTGGCCGCTTCTTCGACGAGCTCCGCGATCGTCAATCCCTGGCGTATACGGTGCAGGCAGCAGTGAGCGAGAAACGACTCGCTGGGACGTTTCTCTCTTACATCGCTACATCGCCCGAAAAAGAAGGCGTCGCGCGCGCCGGCCTCCTCGCGGAATTCGCGAAGCTACGCGACGAGCCGGTCTCGTCCGAGGAGCTGTCGCGCGCGAAAGAGTACGTGGTCGGCTCGCACGCGATCAGTCAGGAGAGCGGGGCCGCCCAGCTGGGCGAGATGCTCGACGCCTGGATGTTCGGCGAGGGACTGCGCGAGCTACTGGAGCACGACGCGCGAGTGCGCGCAGTCACGGCCGAGCAGATGCGCGATGTCGCGAGGAAGTACTTCAACCCCGAGATAAGAGTCGAGGGAATCGTTCGTGGGGTAGGCAGAACCGTTTGAAGGGACAACTGCGAGTCCGCAGTGACACTACTGCGGGCTGGCAGTCAGACCCTTCTCGGCCTTGAGAATCTCACCTGTTGCCGGCCGCAGCCGGCCACCCGCCGCGCGCAGTCCGCGAACCGAGTTGTAATCGCCGCCCTCGTACACCACGAGCCCCTTGATCGTTGACTCGGCGGTCGCCCACGCCAGCACTCCACGGATCGTTCGCACCTGGTTCTGCTCGCCGTGCACGAGCGGATACCCGCCGGCGGCAAAAACCCAGTGCTCCTTCGGTTTCGGAAACTGCCGCATCCAGCGTTGTGCGACACGCATGTGCGTGTCGAGCGATCGGGCGCCGTCGAAACCGGCGAACAGCGAGAAGCCGACGACATCGATGGGCGAGCCGGGTCGCGCCGCCCAGGCGTAAAGAGTGCTGTCGCGCGTGCCGTAGCTGCTCATCGGGACGCTGACTTTGATGCGCGGATAGATGTAGTGCGCGACACGCGCCGCCCGGCTGAAATAATCGATCCAGTACTGCGGAGATTCCTCGCCGAGAATGCGCGTACCCTCCTCCAGCGGATCGGTAGCCGGAATGAGATAATCCGGCTTCAGCCGCCTTGCGATTCGATCGACGTCCTTGAGGCGCGCCATGGTGTAAGTCTCGCGTGACTGCTTGAACTCCTGCTCCCCCTGTTTCGGATAGCCGAGGGCGACGATGAGCAGCGTGCTGTCAGAACGCGCCAGCTCGATCGAGCGGGCGAGCGAGTCGAGCGCGACGCCGCGCGCTGCTTCCGGATCGATTACCACACTCATCACATCGACGTCCAGCGTGTCGGCAAGCGCGAGGTCGTTCCTGATCGCAATCGGAGGCGGGCCACTCCTGAGATCGGGAAAAACCTTGAGTCCGATGCGGAAGTCTCCCTCGGGATGCTCCTGCAGCCGGTCGTTTTCGTGTGCTGCGTAGCTCCTGATACCGGCATACGCTCCCGGCAGCTCGACCACCACGAGCGCGGTCATCGCGATCGCCGCTCCGGCGAGAGCCACGCGCGCGAGACGCGTGAATCCCCATCGCGCCGGCAGTGAGGGAGCGAAAATCGGAACCTGGATGTAGATCGGATTCCACAGTGCCGGCGTTCCGAAGAACGTCCCCAGCATGCTCGCCTGCGCGGCGTTGAGAGCGAGACCGAATTCCGTCGGGGAGCTACCGCGCGTGATGACGAACTTCGTCACCGCGACCGTCGCGATGATGATGTTGTAAACGAGGAGCGGGAATCCAAGTAGCGGCGTCACCAGCCGCCGGCCGAGTGCGTATACCGCTTGCACCACGAAGAGGAGTGCCGTAAATGGCCACAGCCACGCCACCAGAATAATTGCGCGGCCGTAGAGGAGCGACTGGCCGGTATAAGCGACGACGAGTGCGGGAACCAGCAGCAGACCGGCGATGCCGGTGATCGCCTGAAAGCCGCGCGGGATACGCCGCAGCTGTGCGATTCGACCCGCCATCAGGATGTCCCACGCGATCATCGCGACCGAGAGGGCGAGGTAGATCGCCCCGAGCAGCCTGTGCGAGGTCATCGAGCGAAGCTAGACACGCCCGCACGCGCTCGCAAGCAGTTACACTCGCTCACGCACGGTGGCAAGCACGTGTGTGAATCCGTACTTTTCGATTGCATGGGTCGCCGCGCTTTGGTCAACCTTCCCAACACGATTTCGCTGTCGCGCGTGGTGCTTGCGCTCGCATTTGTGCTGGTGTCGGAGCCTTGGGATCGCATCGCCCTCATCGCCGTCGCCGGCTTCACCGATGTCATGGATGGCTGGCTCGCGCGGCACGAAAAATCGGAGAGCACTACGGGCGCTCTCCTCGATCCGCTTGCCGACCGCATCTTCGTACTGGTCGCGATATCCACCTACCTCGTTGAGGGTCAGCTCACCACCGCGCAGTATTTCATCTTCCTCACACGCGACTTGGCCACGGCCGCGGGCTTCATAGTCGCCAAAATTATTCCAACGCTGCGGCCCGCCGTGTTCAGGGCGAGAATGTTAGGCAAGATCGTCACCGTCCTGCAGTTGATCACGCTGGTGGTGATAGTACTGATGCCGGAGCTGACTGACGTACTCGTCGTGACGATAGGTGCATTCTCTGTCGCATCGATCGTGGACTACACCATCGCGCTCTGGCGAGGGCGGGCCCCTTCCAGCGCCGCCTGACACCGATAGATGCGAGGCGCACGATCGCTCCTTAGAGCAATTCTGCTGTTGTTGCCTGCCGGAGTCGTCCGCGCGCAGATGCCGCAGCAGCCGCTCCAGTCAGAGATCAGGCTCGACGCGATCGTCGCGCACGCCACCGGCATTGAGGCGGGCGTCGGACTGAGTGTTCCCACGGGGATCTACGTCCGTTCCGGGCTCGTCGCCGGAATCGGGGCCGGGCGCCACGGCCTCGAGGGTCGGACTGACCTCATCTCGCGCTTTAGTCTCGACCCGTTTCGCCAGAGCCGCTGGGCGCCATACGGCGGGGGCGGAATATCCGGTCGATACCGCTCTAAGCTCGATGGAGGATCCCGTGCTTACCTGCTGGTGTTCTTCGGCGTCGAGGGTCCGCTGCCTCTGGGGCAGACCTCCGGCATCGTACCGGCGTTCGAGCTGGGGCTCGGGGGTGGGGCGCGATTCGCGATTATAGTGCGGCGTGGAATCAATGGCCGACGCTGAGTTTCTCGGCGTAGAGATCGCCAGTTGCGAGCGCCGAGTCTCCAAACCGAGATAGAAAAAAAGGGGCGCTCGAAGCGCCCCTTTTCCTTAAACCGCCTTTCGCACCTTGGGCGGCTGCGCGAACCTTTCGCCCAGCGTCCTAAGCTCGCCTATCTCCGACGGCGCCAGCTCATGGTAGCGCTCCGCCAGGTAATCCATCGTGTTGTCGAACCAATCCTGCTGGTCTTCCGGCGCCGAGCCAACTACGCCGCAGCGCATGATCTGCTGGAACAGCTCGTCCCGGGCCTCCGCAAACGGAGTCGCCGCTCGGACTGGCTCCTTCCGGAATCTGTTTTTCTGAGTGTTCATCAATTCGGTTGGAGTGAAAACGTCTATGAAACGGTACTCTCAAAATCTACTGTTCTTAGACACCATTTGATAGAAGAAAGGTTCATGCCGCAGCGCGTCTCCTGATGAAATCGAGCAGCAATTCCGACAGATGCTCAGGGTTTTCCTCGGGCACGAGTCGCGCAACCCCGGCTAGCCTCACCAGCCTCGCCTCAGGAATGGCGTTGACCAACCTGTCAGCCAGCTTTGGCTCGACCCACTTGTCCTCATCTCCCCAGATGATGAGTGTCGGAGCCTTGATCTCGCCGTACTCGTCCTCATCCAGATCAGCCTTGTTCACGGCGCTGGCGAGGGTGAGCAGATGCTTCGCTCCATCCTTGCCGACGAACGGAGCCAGGTAGCGGGCGATCAACTTCATTGGCATGTGCTCGGGATCGGCGACGCTGCCCTTGAGGACTCCTTCCAGCAGAGGTGCCGCGCCCATCACCCCGCGCGTGAGACTGAACGCGAAGCGGGCGGTGCGCCGCTGCATCTGGGTGATGTCTTTCGCGGGGAGCTCCTCGAATGCGGGAGTGTTGATCAACACCAGCTTCTCGACGCGATCCGGACGATTGGCGGCTAGCTTCATCGCCACGTCGCCGCCCAGGTCAACCCCAACGATGACGCCGCGCGAAACGCGCAGCACTGTCATCGCAGCATCGAGGTACTCGGCCTGCGCCGCGATTCCAAAATCCGCGTCGAGCGGCCTGTCGGATTGTCCGTGCCCGAGCAGGTCAACCGAATAGGCCGTGTGGCCCGCGGTGGTGATCGCCGGAGCAATTGCGCGCCACAGAAAATTGCACGTCCCGAATCCGTGCAGGAGAATCACCGCGGTTCCGCCATGCCCGTACCGTTCGACGTGCATCGCTCCCGGACCGACGGGAGCTCTAAGGACATCAGCTTGCATCTCTTCACCCCTCTCTTAGCTTTCGCGTCACAACGAACCACCGTCAGCGCGTACCCAATCGAACCGAAGATGCCTCCCAGCAACGAGCCACCGAGAGATAGCAACCTACCGCCGAAAAACCCCGTCAGGCAGGCCCGTGCATCAACTCGGCCAAAAGCGTTCTTCTGGCTGCTCGGGCTGATCGCACTGATCGGAGTTGCCGCACTCGGATACGTCGCGAGCAAGCCCAAATCGTCGACCGCGGTTCGTGAAGTTGCCGACACTACCAACGCCGGGCCCGCCCAGGGTTATCTGATAGGCAAAGTCGATGCCCCGGTAAAGATTCTCGAATACGCTGATTTCGAGTGCCCTTCGTGCGGTGGTTTTGCGACGGTCACGGAGCCTGACGTGCGCACGCGGATCATCGATCCCGGTCTGGCAAGCCTGACTTACTATGATTTCCCGCTCAGCCAACACCGCAACACGGTCGCGGCGTCGAATGCGGCCGCGTGTGCCGACGAGCAGGGCAAGTTCTGGCCAATGCACGACCGCATCTTTCAGGCACAGGATGAATGGAACGGCGAGGCCACCGACGTGCCGAAGCCTTTCTTCAAGCGGTACGCGGGCGAGATCGGTCTCGATGTCCCCAAGTGGGAGAGCTGCTACGACGCGCGAAAGTACCAGCCCCGCATCAACGCCAACCTGGCCGACGGCCTGCGGCGCGGAGTGAACTCCACGCCATCTTTCGTCATCGGCAACAAGATGTACCAGGGGATGCGCTCGTACGATGAGCTCAAGCGGATCGTCGACTCGGTCGCGAAGACCACGACTTCTCCGATCGCGACGAGCGGCACGGCAGTTCCAGCGCCGAAGAAGTGACCAAGCGGATGATCGTGGCGGCGCTCGCGCTGGCCGGGATCTTCATCAGTCTCTACCTCACCCTCTACAAGATCGGAGTCATTGGCGAGCTGAGCTGCACCATCGGCTCGTGCGAGACGGTCAACACCAGTAAGTGGTCGAGGTTCCTGGGCCTCCCAGTCGCGGCTTGGGGACTGCTGTTCTATCTCGACGTTTTCGCGATCGCACTGATCGGTACGTTGCCGCGCTTCGAGAACGAGCGGGTCATCTCGTTGGTGCTGATGGCCGAAGCCGCCGTGGGAGTGCTGTTCTCGGCCTGGCTCACCTACCTCGAGCTGGCCGTCATTCACGCGATATGCATCTGGTGCGTCACGTCGGCCATCATAGTCGCCGCGATACTCGTGGTCAGCATCGCTGATTATGGCGAGAGGCGCGTACCTGAAGCCCTCTAGTCCAAAAGGTGGCAGGTGGAAGAGAATGCTCAGAGGGGCTCAGCTGTCAGGTGTCGTACTGGCGTTCTCGCTGCGTCACGCAACCCTGAATGGCGCGAACAACGCTGAAACGCTCCAGCCTTTGCCCCTCTCCAACCTGCCACCTTTTTGACTATGGGTGCCAGTTTCCCGCTGGAGTCTCTACGCCGAGACTATGCCCGCTTGATATCCCCAGCTCTGGACGCCTCATCGAGCCTCAGCCGCGGCTTGTTTTCCGCCGCCGCATCCTCGCCTTCGCGCTGCATCCGCCGCCGGAAAGGCACCAGGTCACGACCCAGGTGTACCAGCGCCCGCGTCGCTACCGTGCTCGCCAGCGGCTCGGGAATGCCCATCACCCGGATGTAGGTGTCGATCGCGCGATCGAACGAGAGGTCCTCAGCCAGAGTATCGACGAACATCAAGGCGTTGTCCACGTGGCCACGAATGATCGTCTCTTCAGCCCGCGCCTGGGACAGGCGCAACCGCCGCTCGGCGTTGGGATTCAGCTTGCGGCCGAAGATCGATTCAGGAAACAGATTGCGAAGGGGCATTTAGCCGTCCGTCCGAATTATGTAACTGGATGTTAGGCATTGAGCGTACCAGAGGATAGGTCTTGCCAAGATGCAAAAGAGCCCGGGATTTCTCCCGGGCCCTGATAAAAGCGGTTGGTCCTGCGTCGCAGTCGTTACGGCGCTACGACGATGATCTGGCCCGCAGTTTCGTGGCCGGTAGTAATGGTCAGACCGCCAGGTAGCAGCGCCGGCTTGAAGCCGCTGGCTGCCGGAGGTGTCGCGCGCAACACGTACGTTCCGGGAAGAAGAAACTTGAACGTGAAGTTTCCGTCCGTACCGGTCGTGGTGGTGGCCACGATGTCGGCCGTAGCTGCGTCATCGATGGGGGATCCAGCTTTCAGAACCTCTACGGTTGCGTCAGGAACGACGGCGCCAGTCGCGCTGTTCGCGTGAACGGATCCTGACGCGCTCCCAGTGATGTCCTCTGCTACGGCCCGGATGACCGGCTTGAAATTGAAGCCGTTACTGGGGCTGTTGCCGCGCATCACGAAGCTGCTGCCGACGTCGAAGTCGAGGGTCATCACTGAGCCATTCTCCGTCAGCGAGATCGGTTGGTCGAGGTTGATCTTGATGCCCGATTGAGCCGCGCTCGGGAATGAGATTGCTGGGTGGGTTCCGTCCTTCAGCGTCATCGAAGAGTGGCTGGGATCGATCACGAGGCGAAAGCCGTTGTAGGTGCCTGTCGGGAGCGTCGCCTGCCCAAGGTTCGTGGTCGTGGGGCTCCGCAGGTCGAGCAGGTTGATCGACTGATTGGGCGACGCAACCGTAATCCATCCGCTCTGATCGGATACATTGGACGCCTCGGCAGTCGTCGGCTCCGACTTTCTGGCGTCGACTCGGACCACGTAAATATCAACTCTGCTGACTTCGGAGAAGGGGAACGGCGCATCAGTCATGCGCACCGTGAGAAGGCCCGTACCTGTGCCCGATGAGTCACTACAGGCGGCGACGCCGAGTGTGCCCAGCGCGATTGCGGCGAAGAGTCGAAGAGCTTGCCTCATTGTCCTATCTCCTGCACGAGTGCGTTAGTGGTCATGGTGGTTTGATGGGTGGTGGGACGCGTTCACATCATGGTCCCATCTGCTAGACTCGGGGTACGCGCCGCGAAGTCACAGCTCATCCGTCAAATGCGCGACAGATATGCATCCGCAAAAGAATTGAGACAGCTTTCGCTGTCTCAAATTCCCCTGCTCAGCCAGTTCTACTTCGAGGGCGGGCGGTGGCTTTGGCCGGGATTGGATTTCTTACCGGCGTTCCCTGGTACGCCCGCCGGTGGTCCCGCGCCAGCAGGTCGGCCGGCGTTAGTCGGCTTGTGACTCTGCCCAAAGTCCCGGCCCGTCGATGAGGGGCGGTTAGCCTGGCCAGCCTGTGCCTGTGCAGGAAGATCCCCTGGCATATTCTCGAGATCGGAATCAGACGCGCGGGCCTTGAGACGCGCAATGACGCGCTGCACTGCTTCCTGAGCGGTCAATCCGTGATCCGTCAGACTACTGATCACGAAGAGTGGAACAGTGAGCGATCGACCCGATGGAGCGCTCTTCGCGACCAGGCTGACCGAAGACCCGTCGACGCCCTTACGAATTGCCTCGGCCCCCGCTTCGATCTCGTCGCCCGATGGCGTCGAGGCGCGGCCGCTCACCAGAGCGGCCTTCGCCACCCCCATCCGATCGGCCTGCTCGTTGACGGAGCGCTCGATGCTCTTTGGATCGACGCCCTTTGCGGCAAACTTCAGAGCGCGGTTTTCCAGTGCCGCCGCGGGAAGCTGTCGCGCCCGCGCCTCGGCGATCCGGGACAGAACGCGCTGAGCAACATCAGCGGGAAGCACCTCTTTCAGGCGCGCTGAAGGATCTCTGGCAGGAGTCTGCGCCAGCAGACTCTGCGCGGACAATGCGCTCGCCAAAAGCAACACAGCGAGATTTCGAATGTGACTCATACGAATGTGGCTCATATATATCATCTCCGCCCGGGAGTGATCTGCAATCGGGTGTTAAAGCGTGATCATGGCAGGTCAAAGCTGAGGCGCCATACAGGATAGACTCCTGAAACCCGAGCGAGGGTCACATTTTGACCTTTACTCGATGACCAGTAATCCGACCGTTCCTCCAAACTCGTCCACCATCGAGAGAAGACCAGGAGGAACGATCCACGGACCCCCGTCCACCCTCAAGTTCATCTGATATTTTCCGCTCTTGATTGGTAGCGTCGTCGACCACCACCCGCCTCCTGCCGAAACGAGCTGGAGCGGCGCCCAGTTAGTAAAATCTCCACTAATCTCCACCACTCGCCCGTTCGGAGCATCGACGCGGATAGTGACCAGGTCGTCATCGACTCGCTTTACGGTGAAGCCAGCAACGGCTGGCGCCACATCTGGAGTAAGTGAGCTCGATGCTTGAGCGAGTTGCACACTCGAGGGGGGAGTCGGACGCCGACCGCCCGCCAGGCGAAAACTCAACGAAACGAACCGACCGCCGGGAAATCCCTGAGTAGGATCGACTGGATAGCTTCCGCCGCTCACGACCAGTCCCAACCGCGGAGTCATCCAAAAAACCGCGCTGGCGCTCGCCCACGACCTCGCGTTCGTGCCAAGTGTCGTAAGCTGGTCTCCCAGCCGGAATCCGAGCGAAGCACCAAGGTCAACTGCCTCATGCTTCCACCCGAGCGACGCCTGTGCGTCGATGTATTTGATCGAGTCATTGACTACCGTCGGGGTCAGCGAGACCGCCGCACTCGTCGGTCCGCTACCGATGGAAGCGCCCGCTTCGCCAAGCAGTACGCTTCTCCACGCGATGCCGTCCCAGGT
>WNGJ01017776.1_pt1 | contig 14505 bp, 15 predicted proteins | sample 5400611 | NCBI WGS metagenome assembly WNGJ01 (sample SAMN13153375, study PRJNA577476) | soil metagenome | isolation source: 40 cm soil or saprolite under Garry oak tree replicate 1 | place: USA:California | collected 2016-06-15
AGGATCGGAAGCATGCTCACCATCGGGAGCGTTGTGGCCATCCTGTTCGCGACGCTGCTCCCAGATTCGGGGCAGCCTGTGGACTCGCATCTGTGCCTCGTCTGCGGCACGCTCGGGGGAGTCGATTCTGTCCTCAACGTCCTGCTCTTTTTCCCGTTTGGCATCGGCCTCGCGCTTTCGGGGATCCCCTGGAAGCGGGCGGTTCTGACGGCGTGCGCTCTGTCGCTGACAGTAGAGACTGCGCAGTTCCTCTTCGTTCCCGGCCGTGATGCAACGCTCGGCGATGTACTGACCAACACTGTCGGCGGCGCGCTCGGCTTCGCGGTCGCCAGGAACGCCGGGATTTGGCTGCGGCCGACACCCCGAATTGCCACAGTCCTCGGCTTGGCGTGGTGCACCGTCTGGCTCACGGTTCAGGCAATCTCGAGCTTTGCATTCGCACCATCCATCCCTGATTCGAGATACTATGGGGAGATTGCGCCAAAGCTCGGGAACTTCGCGCTCTTTCCCGGACGCGTGCTCTCGGCGAAGATTGACGAGGTCGCAATCACCGACACCGAGCTCAATGATATCGATGGCGTCCGACGCCGGCTTCTTCGCGGAGGCACCGTTGCCGCGACGGTAGTATCTGGGGGACCCACAAACGACATCGCTCCCATTGTGCGGGTGGCAGACGACGAACAAAGAGAAATCGTCCTGCTCGCACAGGATGAACAAAGCCTACTTTTCGGCGTTCGTACGCGGGCGGCTATCCTCCGTCTTCGTCCCCCGCTTTTCGCAATGGCGGGCGTGTTCACAGATTGCACCTCAATAAAGAATTCTGGCGTGTCAAAAAGGAACGATTCCGCGACCGATCCGCTCAAGTTGAGCGGAAGTTACGACGGGCGGGAGGCGCGATTGACGGTGCGAACTGATTCAGCGAGCAGCGAGCGTCGCGTGTCGGTCAGTTCCTCTCTTGGATGGACTCTCGCGTTGCCTTTTCAGTGGTCCATCGAGGACACCAGGGCCGAGCTCGTTGTCTCATGGATTTGGATGGCTTGTCTGATGGTGCCAATCGGATATTGGAGCGCACGCATCGCGCATTCCGGTGCGCAGACGAGCGCCACCCGGGTCGTGCTATGTTTGTTGGGTGTCGTAGCGATTCTGATTGCCGGATTGGTTCCCGTGCAGCACGCATTCGGATTGCCAGCGGCACCGATGGGTGATTGGTTTGCTGCCATGTCCGGAATCGTCGTCGGTGGCACCTTCGCTGTACGCGGTACGGCCATCGAAATTTGGCAGGCCGCGCGACGGTCATGAGCGCGGTTGTCCGGGCTTTCCTTCAACTCCATGCTTAAATGATCATCTCTCCAGACCGCTCACGATCCGTACGAACTCCGGCTTGTCTTCGACGTAGCTGAAACGCGGAATGGAGAAACGGTTAACGACCTTCATTCCAGATGGCGTCGAGATCACGGAGCCAGGAATAGTGGATAGCGCGGCCTTCATTCCGGCGCTTTCCACGCTCCGCTGCTCTCTCGCTGAAAAATCCGCCGCAGTCCCGTTGGGATAGCAAAAAACCGGGACGAACGCCCCCGTCTCGGCAGTCAGCGCGCGCCAAGATTGCGCTATCTCGGCGTGCGCTCTGCGTGCGTCCACCCGAGAAAGGATAGGATGCGTGACAGTATGCGGACCAAAAGTCGCGCCCTTCCGCGCGCATTGGCGGACTTGATCCCACGTCATGGCACGGTCCCGCGAAGGAACCCGTTCCGGTAGATCGACCTCGAGCGCGCGTGCAAGAGCGAGGATGCGTTCCTCCTTCACAGCGTCAGGCACTTGCTTTAACCGCTCGATCACTACCTCACTGACAAGGTCCCGCTCGACAACGCCCTTCCAGTGCAGGCCGAGGTTCTCGCCCGCGATCTCGAAATTCGAGGCATCATGCTTGGATTCCCTGAATACCCAATCAACCTTGTCCCACCAGTTCCACAGCCTTCCGGATACGAAGTCGGTGATCAGAAAAACGGTAACAGGGCAATCGTAGGCCGCGAAAACCGGCGAGGCGATATCCGCGAAATCAGCGTATCCATCATCCACAGTGAACACCACTGCGTGTTGCTCCAGCCGTTTGTTCTGCTCGACGTGTTCAACGAGATCGGAGAGACTCATGAGGCGATACCTGCGCGCGCGCAAGTACTCGAGGTGCCCTCGAAGAATGGCGGGATCGTGGCCCCCGACGCCGAAATCAGGCGCGGCGAAGCGGTGAAGAAAGAAAATGCTTGCGCAGCGGCGCCGAAAAGGAGCGAGAACGGCAAGGCCGACATCGCTCGTGACTGCCGATAAAAGCAGGCTCTTGAGAATTGGGGATGCCCGGGTGATCGCTGGACTCTCGCGCGACGAGCCTTCGAGACTGCCTAATGATATTGACAGGGCACGGTACGGGACAGTGCGGAAGGACGCCCCCGACACGTCTGACAAATGTTTGGTGCTTTCGCCACACACGTTGTTTCCCTTCAGCTTTAGGCTACCGACCGCAAAGCGGGCGCCGCCGCCTCATCAACGCTGTCTCCCTTTCGGGTGGGAGAGTGAGCAACTTCGTACTCTCGGCTTCGACGGCTTACTGCGCGACCTCCCCGAAGTGAAGGAAACCGGTCTTTGCCGGTGTACGCCGGCGGCGTGACGCCGATCGGACGGCTGCACCTGGGCCCCGGGGAGCTGCACTTCCCGATCAGGTGCGGCGGCATCGTGGTCAACGCGGGCGACACCGTCGGCATAGTGGCCCGGCAGGATTTCGCGAAGGAGCTGCTCCGCCTGTACGCTCACCGGGACGCGCTGGAAGCGTACGTGGCGATGTGAGGAAGGGGGATCTTCTTCAACGAATGGGTCAATCGCGCGCTGGCGGATGGGGCTGCCGGATAACCAGCTGATCGGCGTCCCTACCACGGCACGGTCACCGCAGCTCTTTCGGCCAGTTGCGTGAGGGCAGCAACTGTCGGCGCATCCAATGTTATGCCGTCTCGCAAACTCTTGTCCCGGGCTTGCCAGCGATGTTCACCTGGCAGCTGCACGGTGGCCTCCTCCCCCGGAGCTCCGGACGATGCCATCAAATAGCCGACCAACGTCTCCATTCGGTCATAGTAGGTCGCCAAAGGCATGAACTTGCCGACGTCGATCGCCAGGAAGAAATGGCCGTTGTGTCCCGTCTCCTGCGCGAATTTCTTGACTTCGTGTGAGATGCCGGCCCCCGTCAACACGCCGCACAAGATCTCGACCAGGAGTCCCAAGCCGAAGCCCTTGGCTCCCGCGAGCGGAAGCAAGCTCCCAATCTGGCGAGGATCCCGGGTGGGCTGGCCCTCTTGATCGATGGCGATCCCTTCCGGCAGTTGCGACCGATCGCCCTCCAACATCTTCAGGATCGTGGACCCGGCACTCGCCGCCGTCGACATGTCCACGAGGACACTACGGCCGTTCCTTCGGGGAGCCCCGAACGCGAATGGATTCGTCCCCAGAACCGCCTTGCGGCCGCCAAAGGCAGCCACGTGGGGCGGGGAGTTGCTCAGGGCGAAGCTGATCATGTCCACCTCGGCGGCGAGCTGGACATAATAGGCCCCGGCTCCGAAGAGGTTGCTGTTCCTCACCCCGACCAATCCGACCCCGCATTCCTGGGCCAGCGCGATGGCCTCGAGCATGGCCCTGTGACCGACGAAATGGCCGGACCCGTTGCCTCCGTCAACGATCCCGGCGGCGGCCCCGATCCTCTGAAAGCGCGCGCGGCACGGCGACTTGATATGGCCCTGCGTAAGGCGTGCGATCAAGGTCGGCAGGCGCCACGCACCCTGATTGGGGCGCCCCATCACGTCGTTCCAGACCATGGCATCAGCGACCACCGCGGCTTCCGATGGATCGGCGCCGTGGCCAGTCAAGAGGCTCCGGACGAGAGCCCGCAAGGACTCTTCCGTGATGGTGATGGACGTCATGATGTTCCTCCGCGTCGTGGCTCCTGAAAACCGCGTCGGTTGCGAGTCTCAGCCACGGTCGCGCCTCGGCGACCCTAACAGCCCCCGATCGAGAACCCGCTCTCCGACGGGCGCGGCCTTGGCCGGATCCGAGACTAGCGCGTGATAGTGGAGCCGCGGCGGAGCATTGACCTCGTTGATGACTCCGCCGGCTTCCTCGAGGGGCACTCCGATATCGGCGGTGATCACATCCAACCCTGCCAGCCGCACACCATCGAGGCCACGAGCTGGCTGCCTAGGCACTCGAGCGACGGGTGCATGCGGTCCCGGACGGTGTCATTGTCGTTGCGCCCGTTCTGATTGATCACTGACTTGACCACGATCCGCTCCGCGCGGGCCGCAACAGATGCAGGTGTCAGGCGCGGCCCCTCGAGAGAGGGCGTGCATTCGAGCTCTGGGCTGAGAGGAATCAAGGAACGAAACGAGCCGGTGTCGCGGAGTCCTTCCGCCGTCTCCGCGCCATCAACCGTCGAATCGTGCGTTTGCCATTACTCACCACGGCGGCGGATCGCGCCGGATAGCGTCAATGAGCTTCCCGTCGAGGTAGACCAGTCGAAACGAGTGGCCCGGAATCTCTTCCTCGATCAGGAGAATCGGCCAAACGCGGCCGCATGGCGAGGCGCACGATGTGCGCCGTTATCTGGCCTAGGCAGCCGCGGCCGTCGACGATCGCGGTGGGTCTTGCCGTCCCTGACCACCTCAGGGTTAGCGCTGAGGTCGACGGCGCCGGCCTTTATGCGGTTGAGGTCGAACGGGATATGAGCTACACCATGTGCGGGATAGCCGTTGATGTTGGCCTTGCAACCGTTCTCCCGCAGGAAATTTCTGGTGCGCTCCACAATCCCCGGGCCGGCCAAGAAGATTCGATAAGGCATCATGCTTTGCGCAACAGGTACTCTAGAACGGCAGCGCCCACGCCGGAATAGTTGTGCTGATGCTCGACCAGTTCGTGATAATGCAAGCCGGGTGGGATGTTGATCTCGGTGATCGCACTGCCCGATTGTGATGGAGAAGCGGAAATCTCTTCGCTCATAACATCGATTCCGATGAGATGTGCGCCAAGCCTGGTCCCCACGGCACTCGCCAACTGAGCGTAATCGCCGTGTACATACGCCGTGACTTCTTCCTGATCGCGCCGGCAGTTCTGGTTACAAACATTCTTTACGACGACCCGTTCACCTCGGTCCGGGATTGTGCGCAGCGTTTTTCCTTGATCGGTGAGCGTGTATTTCATTTCCAGGTCGATGGTTAGCGGACTAAGAGATTGGAGCCTCGAATCAGTGAGCCGAGACTCGTTCTCCCTGACAACCAGTTCCCGGATCGTCGAGAGCCCATCGCCGATTACCGTACACCTGCCCCGCTTTACCGCGTGCAGCAGGCTGCCATCCAAGTACAGCAGCCGGTAGGAATCGCCCGCAATCTGCTGCTCGATCATCAGGGCTGGCAGCGTGAGCGAGTTGCTGGTCGCAAGCGAGGCTTCTATCAGGCGGCGGCGCGTATTCACTGCCGTTGTGATGCCGCATCCGCCGGAGCCGACCGTCGGTTTCACGACGCAGGGTGCGCCCACCTCCTCCAGAAAACCCACGGCGGATGAAAGGCTGCGGAGCGTATATTCCCGAAAGCGCGGCGCGAAAAAACCAAGCTCTCCAACGAGGCCGGTCACGAACACCTTGTCGTCCGCGAGCCCCCTGCTGAAGTAAGTGTCGAGGTCCACGGAACTATCTTTCACGCGCGCGGAACTGCCGTTGCGCGCGACTTCGAGGTAGTCGTCTCCCAATCGGTTGACGTAAGCCCCCAGTTGCCGAGCCGCGTCCTCCCAGTAGGTGGCATAGAATCCTGCGCGCCGCTCGTTAAAGTTCAGCGGGGTCGCCCTGAACCGGCGATACATGTGGGCGTATCGCCGAAGAAGCAGAGAGCGCGTCTCCAGCGTCGAAACTGCTCGCATCAATCATCCCGAAAGTCGTTACGGACGCGGGAATGAGCAAGTCGCGCGCCTCGCGACGACAGGCGACTCCGGGCAGGGCAAGCGTTACAGGTGTCGATCGCGCGCAACAGTTGATGCACTACGCGTCATAGGGTGAGCGACTTACGCGCGCCACTCAGGCCGCCGTAAACGGCACCGTCCGTGCGCATCCCATGCCTCGCTGCCGACTGATACGTCGGCGATCCACATATCACCCGAGGACAAGATGCCCGATAAGCCACGTTCAGCGGAGATGAATCCCGGTCCGGGTTTTCGCGTGCGCAGCACATTCTCGCGACCGGATCCGATGCTGGTTCGGCAGTTTCAGGACTTCGCTACACCGGACATATCGGATCAGCTCAATCGCCTCTACGCCGTCGATTCGGAGATTCACTGCCTGACGAGACGGACTTCTCGCCTGTGCGGTCCGGTGTGCACGGTGAAGATCTTTCCCGGTGACAACCTGATGGTCCACAAGGCATTGGACATCGCACAACCGGGCGACATCATTGCGGTGGACGGGAGCAGCTCCTCCACGGCAGTTCTGGGCGATCTGATCTCTACCAAAGCCAAACATAGGGGCATCGCCGGCTTCGTTGTGGATGGTAAAATCCGCGATCTTCCCGACGTTCTGCAGCTCGACTTCCCAATCTTCGCTCGCGGTACGACTCCGGTAGGCCCGCTCCACCGTGGGCCGGGCGAAATCAACTACCCCATTTGCCTCGGTGGTATTGTCACCTATCCCGGAGACATTCTAGTCGCAGACCAAGCCGGCATCGTAGTCATCCGTCAACAGATCGCGCTCGAGCTCCTGCAACGGTTGCGGTCCTTCGAGGCGAAGAACGCAGGCTACGTGGCGGCAGTTCAGCGCGGTGAGTTCTCCAACGCGTGGGTAGATCGTGTGCTCGAGGAAGGCGGTTGTATTGTCGGTGATCCGGAATTTGACGCCGTCGTCGACCAAAGCGAGGCAGCGAACCTCACCGTATAGCCTGAGCGTAGCCACGAAGTCACGCGGGCCGCCGTCAGGACGCTTCTCCACGGACTGGATAGCCTGCACTCCGGGACAGCGTGATCCTCATTGTCACCGGCGATCATGGGCTGCGTTACACGGCGGAGTTTAGTTCGTTGGGGTAAACCAGCCGCGACTGCACGGCGAAAATCTGGGCTCAACTTGAATTCTCGCCCAATTTGCCTGCAGGTCACTCAATGACATCAAACGTGGCGAAATCGCGACAAACGCGTGCTTACAACGAACGGAACTGCGTGACCTCCCCGCGAGTCCCTGCATCCACTTGACGTCTTACGCGGCGCAAGACTGATGCTCCGAGCCAACCGCGCAACCGGTCGCGCTCGTCTGGCTGGAGCCCAAAGATCCAGCTGCCGACGATGGCGAGCGGAATCGTGATCGCGACTTGGCCAAAGAAGTAATACAGGTTTGGCGCCGTCCATGTGCGATCGATAAGAAAGCTCGCGGCCGCGAACGGGACCATCGCCGCGAGCGGATGAATCCAGGCTTGCATCGCGTACTCCCTCGCCGGCACGCCGAGCGCCTTTCTGCAGAACCACGGCGCGAAGCCGAGCGCCATGATGAGTTGTGGAATCGTCGTGCCCCAGGCGACCCCGGTTACGCCCAGTGTCGAACCGAGAATGAAGCTGAGGCTGAGGTTCAAGAGCGCTTCCGCGATGTACGCCGGGGCCAGGCCTTTATGAAGCGCGAGCGCGATGATGCTGTTCCCGAATACCTGATAGCTCATATAGACGCAGAGGCCTAGCGCCAGAATCTGAAGAACGGCGCCGGCCGTGCTCATGTACCTCGGTCCCATCCAGAGCGCGATGAACGTCGGGCCGCGAGTCAGGAACGTAATTACGATCGGGAGCACGATGATGGTGCTCAAGCGGACTGACTTCCACATCAACAGCGACGCCGCGCCGAGGCCGTCACTCGCCTGCTTCGAACTGACGAGCGGATAGATCACGTTCGAGACGCCGCTCCGCATTTGCATCGCAACTTGTGTGAGATTGGCACCGATCACGAAGAATACGACCTGCGTTATCGGCATGATCGCCGCGATGACGAGCGCATCCGCCGAGAAGAGCACCATCACGGACGCGTGGATAATGAACGTGTACGCGCTGAAGCTGAGAATCTCCGTGCGCGTCATGCGATCATGGAATCGGCGCGCCACCTGCATCCATGGCTGGAGGCGGTGTGCCGCGATCACATACGCAACACCGCGAACTGCCGCCACCGAAAGCTGCAGTGTGGCTAGCGTTATGAGTCCCCCGCCTTGGCCGACGAAGTGGAACATCGCTCCAGCGCGCAGTACTTCGCAGGTCAGGTCAATCACGTTGAGCAGGTCGAACCTTTGCAGGCCGGCGATCACCGCGCCGTAAACACCGCTCACGAGGGAGAGGGCCACCGTGATGCTGGCGACGAAAACGGCGACGCTCGCCTCGTGGAGGTAGTCGCTCGGCGCCTCAACGATCCGCTGCAGATTGAGCGCGATCACGGCACCGGCGACAACGGCTACGACACCGATCACACTGAACAGGCCGAGCGCCGTGGTAACGAGGCGGTTCGCCGCATCTCGGTCTCCCGTCGCCTCATGACGCGCTACGAACCGCGTCACTCCCTGGCGAACGCCGAAGTCGAGAAGCCCGAGGTAGCCAATGATCGAGCCGACGACAGCCCACAGGCCGTACCGGGCGTCGCCAAGGTGGTGAACGATAAAAGGTGATAGCACGAAGCTGATCGCCATACCAAAGAGGATGGCGCCCCAGTTCGTAAGGACGTTGATGACTGTGCGACGGGTCGACCGACTCCCCCCAGCGGCAGCGGTCACGTAAGCTCCGACGGGGAGGTGAGTGTCAGCGGCTGTTGAGCGTCTTCATCCGCCCTACGCACCCACATCTCGCGCCAGTACGGCAGAATCGCCCGAGCACACGACCTGTGATACTTGCCGGTACAGGCGGTCCCTTCGAGTAGAATCCAATCACCCGGGATCTTCACCATCTTCCCGGTCGGCTTCTCGATGATCTGATTGACCCGCGCGCGAACCCGACACGTCCGCACGCAGAACGGGACCATCTCCACGTCGAAGTAAAGCCCGCGATTCTTCTTATTAGCGTCGAGCGTCGCCTTGATCTCGTTGACGGTCTTGATCTGAACGAGCTCGCCCGGAACGAGATCGAGCTTTTCACGGCGTGTCTTCGCGTGTTCGCCGGCGAGATCGGGGAGCTGCATGCCGCCGCGCATGTGAGTTCGGCGTGTTGAACAGCCACACCTGAGCCTTGTACCCAACGAGGAAACCGCGCGAGCGTTTAAGGATCCACCAGAGCAATAACTTAGTCATCGCGCCGAACGGGAGATTGCCGAGCGCACGTCGCGGACATACTGCATCGGTGAGTACCAATCGATTGGTTCCGACGCGATCGCGTGATCCGTCGCCTGGCAACAGTAGAGCGGCTCCCCAGCCGAGCGGTCTCGGTAAACCGCGTCGTTCAACTGGGCTCCCGTGAACCGAGGCCGCGGAATTCCGCCCGCAGTGCGACCGCCGATCTGGAAGGCGCGCCGCAACGATGCTTCCTTCCAGAACAGTGTGCACTGAGCGTGGAATCCGCCGTGCGCGCTTCCGTCGCACCGTGTGTCGTCGAGGTGCACGGTGTTCTCGCAGCACCTGAGTGTTTTGTTCGTGGCGCCCACCGTGTCGCACGATGAATCCGCGCACATCGTCGACCTGTGCGTCGCGCAGATCCATCCGCAATAATTCCATTTGCAGGCTATCCTGACCGACCGTCATCCCTTCGAACAGAAAGATGTCCAAAACCGGACGACCTCATGGCCGGCGGCCCGCACCATTGTCGCCAGGACAGATCCGATGTAACCGTCGTGACCGGTTATGAAGACGCGCATTCTAACGCTTTATTGAAAAACATCCCGTGCATGCTCTTGTTCCCTTTGGCGGCTCGAGTGCCGCTCTGGTAGGTGCCTGAAGCGGCAGCTGCCGAGTGCGGTCGCGCACCATTTGGCAACTCCCACGCCCACCGACGATCGCGCGTAACGGGGTATCCGGCGCGCGCGGAATGGCCAACGCGGTTGAACCTGTTGCGTCCATTCCACAGTTCGGGATTCCGAACAACATCCAATATCCCTTAATTTCAAGAGAAGGACTCGGATCCGACCTGCTCGGTCAGACCCGACGTGGAATACCTTTAGGAATCACCTGATCCTGGAGTACGAAATTCCCAAGTGGGATGGGATCTCGGACGTCCGAATTTTCTATGTGCCGGTGAGTGCGGCGACTGCGCGACGCAAGGCTCAGGCACTTTTGTCGGTACTCGGTACTCAACACTAGAAATGTTGGTTCAGCCAGGAAATCTTCCTGGGCCTGATGCACCTTCGCGGAATGGAGTGTCGCGCCGCCGCCAGTAATGCGGAGGCGTTTTACGCGCAGCGATTCTGGCGTACTGTGGAGAAAAATCTGCTCAGAACGTTACCGCGGCGGCTACCGGCGCCCAAATCAAGTTCTTCACCTTCGGCGTAATGCGCCCGGCGTTAACTTCTACGCCAACAGTACGAAGATCACAGCGATCAGCTCTGTGACCGGAGCGGAGTCAACGACTGGGACCGCTTATGGCGGGGCAGCCAATGGTGGATTGTATTCGGCGATCGCCCCGGGCTCGTACACGTTTGCGAGGAAAGATTGCGGCAACGACTGATAATGGCTTGCCCTGTCGAACGTCAAGGCGAGTCTCGAGGATGGGGAACACTACTCGTTCTATCAGAGTGGATTCTACAACACGATCGCCAAGACTGTCGACGCGTTCATCGTAGAAGATGCAATTCCTCCCGACATCGATTATTCCGTCGCCTTCGTCAGATTCGTCAACACAATCGTCAACGCGAATCCGATGACGCTGTAGGCGAAAAGTACCACGACAGCCATTGAGGTTCCGGTCGGCGCTGAAATCGCGTACAAGGGAGCAGGCGCATTTACTGCTCTGCCACCCGGCGCGGTGACCTGAGCACGCGTTAGGCGGAAACGGCGACAAACGCACTCACCAGACCCGCAGTGTCGTTCAGCGGGGGCAGGACGTACACCATCACCGCGCGCAGTGATATCACCGTCGCGCGCTCCACCGCTTGTGGGTCCGCTAACAAGGCTTGTCTGGATAATACGCTCAACAGATAGTCGGCCCGGGGAGTGACCGACTGGCGTTGCGTGCGTGCAACGCTGGCCTGCTGGCCACTGCATTCCTGCGCGTTTGCCCCACTCAAGCGGCGGAGGGACCGCCGCGGTTCGTCGGTACGAACACTGCCGTAATGCCCGCCGGACGGTGTAGCCGACAAGGGGAGATTCCTGCCCCAGGTGTTACTATTCTCCGCGCGCCGTCCGGCGAGAGCGGACCAGCATGACCTGCGAGGAGGGTTGGAGGACGCATGACAAAACGGATCTCTTGAAGATCAAACGCTTCACTCCAGACGAGTTTTTCACCCTGAAGAAAGATTGGGCTTCTCTTCTCCAGCGGTCGGATGCTGACCCGCTATTCCTTTCATGGGAGTGGATGTACAACTGGTGGCATGTCTACGGTGGAGGAGCGCGCGACGAGTTGCTGCTTCTTGGCGTTTATGATGACGCCCAGCTGGTCTGCCTGGCGCCACTGTACATCAACACAACGAAAATCAAGCGTTGCATTACTACGCGACGGGTCGAATTCTTGGGAACCCGATCATCCGGAGCCTCGGGGTTCCGCACCGAGTACCTGCAATTCATCTGCGATAAAGATGCAACCGAACAGCCGATCGAGATGGCCTTATCTCACGTGGAAGACGAGGTACCGTTCGATGTCATCCGGCTCGCAGATCTCGTTACCAGCTCCCCCACCTACACGGTCGTACAGCGCCTGGCCAACGAAGCTGGATACTACACACGGGACCCGGATGTCAGCCAAACGTATGGAATTCCCTGCGGCGGACGGTTCGCCGAATATCTCGATAATTTAGGGAAGAACTCCAGGCTGCAACTTTACAACCGACGAAAGTTACTCGCAAAGCTGGGCAAGGTGACCTGCACCCGCGTGGATCACACGAACTTCGAACAGACCCTTGATGAACTAAGCGACTTCCATCAGGATCGCTGGCAAGCGCATATCTCCTATGCCAGTCACAAGCTGTTTGTAAAGCGGCTCATAGACAGCAACGCGGTAGAGGTCTCCGGTGTCAAAGTGTTTCTCGACACGACCATGATCGGCTGCACGTTCGATCTATTGTGCGGGGACAGGTGTTACAACTTCCAGTCGGGTTTTCTGGACAATGTGGACAAGAAGATCTCGACCGGAACGTTGGTCTTCGGGTATGCAATCGAGAGCTGTTTCAGTGACCCACGAGTAAAGTACTACGACCTGATGGCTGGAGAAGGGAAGAACAGCGACTACAAGGCCAGACTGGCAAGTCCCGGCAGCCGGTTCGAGAGCATTGAGGTGATTGGGTCGCCGGTGTTACGATACGTCTATTCGCTCAAAGACCGGGTCACTCACGTCCTGAGCCGCCGTACGAGTCGGGTCACTCGGCGCGAAACGAAACGGATCACACGCCGCGACTCGGCGGCCAGCGTCGGCATCGGATCGTCCCAACGGAAATAGGGAAAGACCTGGCGATGGGCGATGCTTCGCAGCCATGCGGGCCACGACAGACGGCCCTGGCGTCGCAGAGCACATGCCGCCTCGAAATCCAGGAGGGGATGCCACAGCCGCATGCCGCGGCGATAGGTCCCAAACTCAATGTGCCGCCGGTAAACCAGGCGATTGTAGACAAACCAAGGCAGGTCGTAACCGGCGGCGGCCACGAGGCAGTTGGCGTCCGTGAACCGTGCGTTGCATTCCATTAGCTTCAATTGGCCGTCCCGTTCGTCGTACTTGAACTCGGCATTGGCCAAGCCGCGCAACTTGGCTTGGCGGAACAACTTCATTGCAACTTCCCGGACCTCGGGATTCCAATCTGTGATGTGGTAGCAGCCGAGGCCCATATTCTCCGGAAAGCGGCGGATGATTCGCTTGGTGAAGTCGAACAACGGCCGCTGATTCTCGTCGAGGTAGGTGTAATAACTGCACAGTCGGTCATCGGGTCCGGGAATCTGCTCAACAAGCTTCATCTCGATACCTGTTGTACGGATAGGTTGGTATCGATCCATCAACTCATCGAAGTTGTTGACGACTACGAACTTGGTACCAAAACGTTGCCGAAAAACGTGCGAAAGCAGGGGCTTGAGTATCAGGGGATAGACTAGTTCGTCGCGCAGTGCGAGGACGTCGTCCAACGTCTTAATGGGCCAAAACCGTGGCGTAGGAACGCCGGCCGCCCGGGCATGCTCGTAGGTCGCTTGCTTGTTCAACATATCCAGTTGCGCGTGCGGTTCTGATTCATCCAAGAGGAACCGTTCGGCCAGTTGCTGGCGGTGCTTCGCGATGAACTGGATGCCCAGGTCGCTGGCGGCCAGGAGGACCGCGCCGCGCAGATGATCGGAGGCTGCGCCAAGCAGGAATGTGGACCAAGTGGTCGGGGGCGCGCCATCGGGAAGCTCAATCCACTGGCAATATCGTGAACGGCAGACGTAGGAGCCGGGTTGGTTGATGGCGTATACCGGAATACCCCTCGCGCCAAGGCAGCGGACCACCGAGAGCGCGGCGACGGCGCCATCGAGCACGATCGCTGGCGGGCGCTTCCCGTGGGTGCTTTCAATGTCGATGGGTTTTGATGGTTTCGTGGTTTGGGGCGGTTGCCTTGGCTCGATTTCTTGACCGGTTTCTTGCACCGTTTGAATGCTCTCCATTGAATGCTCCCCAGGGATGTGTCGGCGCACCTCGTTGTACGCCTTTCCCGGTCAAGTCCGAGTTGCGTGTAAAAGCTGAGGAAGCTCCTCGGCCTCTGCCTTACTCCGTCGTCCCAATCTTCTTCGAGTGCGCGGCGGGAAACCGCACGAACGGCGTGACCGCAAGCGCCGCGCCCCGGCTACGCCTCAGCATCGGAGAACCGCACGGCTCGTACGCGGCAGCGACGCGGGATTGCCGCAGAGCGCATAACCGCTTCTGCGGCTTATGATTAGAGCGCTGTCGTGGACCGGTTGTGCCGTTCGAAAACAGCCAGCCGACGAGGCGGACGAGATCCGCATCCCCCGGGCGTCGCGTGCGTGCAACGTTGCTGCGGGGCAACGCATTCCTGCGCCTTGGTCCAGCTAGGGGTGATCGAGGACGTGCATCAGTCGCTGATGCCTTCGCGAAATGGAGTGTCGCGCCCTTGGGAACCATGCCGAGGGGTTTTACACGCGGAAAGTAACTGTCGCTCTAGCGCGGTGTCAGCCTCCTGTGGGTCGACCACTACAACGTGAAGCGGCCTCACCGCAACGGATTGAGTCGGGCGGTGTGTTATATTCTCGTTATTTCGGTAAGTCGTTGGCGGGGTGCGAGTTCTGACTCTTCCGAGGTTCGCGCCACTCGGAATGGAAGATGCGGCCACCGCGCCCCATGAACTGGCCGCTTACTACCACAGCG
>WNGJ01006960.1_pt1 | contig 14504 bp, 7 predicted proteins | sample 5400611 | NCBI WGS metagenome assembly WNGJ01 (sample SAMN13153375, study PRJNA577476) | soil metagenome | isolation source: 40 cm soil or saprolite under Garry oak tree replicate 1 | place: USA:California | collected 2016-06-15
GTTTCAGGAGCTGGGGTTTGACTCGCTGACCGCGGTGGAGCTGCGCAACCGGCTGGGCGCGGCGGCGGGGCTGCGGCTGCCCGCGACGCTGGCGTTCGACTATCCGACCGCGGACGCGCTGACAGATTTCCTCCTGGCGGAGCTGTCCGGCGAGGCCGCCCCGGTCAGGGCGCCGGTGGTGTCGGTGGCTGATGATGACCCGGTGGCGATCATCGGGATGGCGTGCCGCTACCCGGGCGGGGTGGCCTCGCCGGAGGACCTGTGGCGGCTGGTGACCTCCGGCACCGACGCGATCTCTCCGTTCCCGGCCGACCGAGGCTGGAGCCTGTCGCTCCTGCGCGACCCCGAAGCCACAGACCCCGATGCGTACTACGCCCGCGGAGGAGGATTCCTGGACTCGGCGGCGGAGTTCGACGCCGGGTTCTTCGGGATCTCCCCGCGCGAGGCGCTCGCCATGGACCCGCAGCAGCGGCTGACTCTGGAGCTGTCGTGGGAGGCACTGGAACGGGCCGGTATCGATCCGACCTCGCTCAAGAACAGCCAAACAGGGATCTTCGCCGGCGTGATGTACCACGATTATCCTGGCAGCGACGGGAACGGCAGCGTGGTGTCCGGCCGGGTGGCCTACAAGCTCGGCCTGGAAGGCCCCGCCATCTCGATCGACACCGCCTGTTCGTCCTCGCTGGTGGCGCTGCATCTCGCGGTGCAGGCCCTCCGCCAGGGCGACTGCTCCCTGGCGGTGACAGGCGGCGTCACCGTTTTGTCCACGCCGGGAGTCTTCATCGAGTTCGGCCGCCAGCGCGGGCTGGCGGCGGACGGCCGGTGCAAGTCATTCGCCTCCGCCGCGGACGGCACCAGCTTCTCCGAGGGCGCGGGCTTCCTCGTGGTGGAGCGGCTGTCGGACGCCGTCGCCAACAGCCACCCGGTTCTCGCCGTGGTCCGCGGCTCGGCCGTCAACTCCGACGGCGCCAGCAACGGCCTCACCGCGCCCAACGGGCCCTCCCAGCGCCGGGTGATCCGGCAGGCGCTCGCGAACGCGCACATGTCCTCCGACCAGGTCGACGTGGTTGAGGCGCATGGCACGGGCACCACCCTGGGCGACCCGATCGAGGCCCAGGCCCTGCTGGCGGCCTACGGGCAGGACCGGGCGGAGGGGGCGCCGCTGTGGCTCGGCTCGATCAAGTCGAACATCGGCCATGCCCAGGCCGCCGCCGGCGTCGCCGGCGTGATCAAAATGGTCATGGCCATGCGGCACGGTGTCCTGCCCGCGACGCTCCACGTGGACGAACCCACCACGCAGGTGGATTGGTCCACGGGCGCGGTACGGCTGCTGACCGAGAATCGGGACTGGCCCGATACCAGCCGCCCACGCCGCGCCGGGATCTCCTCGTTCGGGATCAGCGGCACCAACGCCCATGTGCTGCTGGAACAGGCGCCCGCGGCAGAGCCGGCCCCGGGGGCGGCGCGGAAAACCCCGACCCCGGTGGTGCCCTGGATCCTCTCCGCACGGGAGCCTGAAGCCCTTCGCGCCCAGGCCGAACGGCTGCGTTCCCGGGTGGCCGGCGACGACCTCCACCCGGTCGACCTGGCGTACTCGCTGGCCACCACACGGGCGGCGCTCGACCATCGCGCTGTTGTGGTCGGCGCGCACCGGGACGACCTGATGGCGGCACTGGCCGCCGTGGTAAGCGGCGAGTCACCCACATACAGAGCATCCGAAGGTCTGCTGGCGATGCTGTTCTCTGGTCAGGGATCGCAGCGCCCCGGCATGGGACGCGAGCTGTACGAGCGGTTCGGCGTGTTCACCGAGGCGCTGGACGCGGTATGCGCGGGCTTGGACGAGCACCTGGAGCGACCGATCCGCCAGGTGATGTGGGGTGCGGATGAGGAGGCGCTGAACGAGACGGGGTTCGCCCAGCCCGCGCTGTTCGCAGTCGAGGTGGCCTTGTTCCGGCTGGTGGAGTCGTGGGGCGTGCGGCCCGACTATGTGGCGGGTCATTCGATCGGTGAGGTCGCAGCGGCACATGTGGCCGGGGTGTTCTCGCTGGCCGACGCCTGTGCGCTGGTGGCGGCGCGTGGCCGGTTGATGCAAGCGCTGCCGCCGGGTGGTGCGATGGTGGCGATCGAGGCCACCGAGGCTGAGATCTCGCCGTTGCTCGTCGAGGGTGTGTCCATCGCCGCGATCAACGGCCCGTCCTCCGTGGTGATCTCCGGCGACGAAGACGCTGTCGCGGGTATCGCCGCGCCCTTCCAGAAGCGCAGGACCCGCCGGCTGCGGGTCTCCCACGCGTTCCACTCGCCGCTGATGGAACCGATGCTGGCCGGTTTCGCCGCAGTGGTCGAAGGGCTGTCGCCACAAGCGCCGAAGATCCCGGTTGTGTCCAACCTCACCGGCACGCTAGCCACCGAAGAGCAGCTATGTTCCGCGGACTACTGGGTCAGCCACGTCCGCCAGGCGGTCCGGTTCGCCGACGGCATCGCCGCGCTGCGGGCCCAGCGCGTGACGCGTTTCCTGGAGATCGGGCCCGACGGCGCGCTGTCGGGCCTGGTGGCCGACGGCGCGCTGGCGGTGCCGATCCTGCGCTTCACCGGAACGGGTGCCCAGCGGGTCGACCTGCCCACGTATGCCTTCCAGCGCCGGCGGTTCTGGTCAACCACCATGGCCATGCCAGGAAACGCGGCTGGCGCCGGGCTGACCACGACCGACCATCCCCTCCTGTCCGGCGCGATCGAGCTGGCCGGGTCCGACGGCTTCCTGTGCACCGGCCGGCTCTCGGCGCTGTCGCACTCCTGGCTGGCCGATCACATTGTGCAGGGAAAGGTACTGGTTCCGGGCACGGCGCTGCTGGAGCTGGCGATCAGGGCAGGTGACGAGGTCGGCTGCGACGTCGTCGAGGAACTGACCCTGGGTTCGCCGCTGGTGCTACCCGAACACGGCGATGCGCAGGTGCAGGTCTGGGCCGCTGCACCGGACGAATCGGGGCGCCGCGCCCTGACCGTGCACTCCCGGCAGGGCGATGATCCGCAGGCGCCCTGGACCGAGCACGCCTCAGGACTGCTGGCCTCGGGTGCTCGGCCCCTGCCGCTCGACGCCACGGAGTGGCCTCCCGCCGGCGCACGACCGCTGGACATCACCGGCCTGTACGACCGGCTCGCGGAGCTCGGCTTCGGCTACGGGCCGGCGTTCCAGGGCTTGCGCGCCGCCTGGGGGCGTAATGACGAGGTGTTCGCCGAGGTGGTGCTCCCCGACGACGTCGACGGCACCGGGTACGGCCTGCACCCGGCGCTGCTGGACGCCTGCCTGCACGGCGGCCTGGCTGGAACGGGCGACGAGCCGGGCCGCAGCGGCGTCCCCTTCGTGTGGCGCGGGGTGTCGCTGCACTCCGGCGGCGTCTCGGCGGTCCGGGTACGGCTGGCGCCGGCCGGGGAGAATGCCACGTTGATCGCTATCGCCGACACCGTGGGTGCGCCGGTCGCCTCGGTGGAGTCGCTGGTAGCCCGCCCGATCCCGGCCGCAGGCCTCGGCAGCGCTACCGACCGCGATTCGCTGTTCGGGATCGAGTTGGTGCCGGTGCCGGCCGGGGAACCTGGCCCGGTGGTGATGATCGGCTCTGCCGCCGGGCTGGTGGCCGGGTCGCTGGTGGAGATGTGCCCGGATCTGGCGTCGGTGCCCGGGGCGCCCGCCACGGTGGTGGTCGGTGTGGCTGGCTCGGGTGCTGTGGTGGACTCGGTTCACTCGGCCACCTCGCAGGTACTGGGCCTGCTGCGGTCGTGGCTGGCCGAGGAGCGGTTCGCGGGGTCGCGTCTGGTGCTCGTGACCAGCGGTGCGATGAGCGGTGCGGACCTCGCCGGGGCCGCGGTGTGGGGGCTGGTGCGTTCGGCGCAGTCCGAGCACCCGGGCCGGTTCGCACTGATCGACCTGGACAACAGTTCATCGGTGGTTCCGCCCTGGGCGCTGACCGCCGGCGAGCCGCAGCTGCTGGTGCGGGCTGGCGAGGTGCTGGCCCCCCGGCTGAGCCGGATACGGCCGCCGTCGGGCGGGCCGGCCTGGGACGCCGACGGGATGGCGCTGATCACTGGCGGCACCGGTGGTCTGGGCAGCATGGTGGCCCGTCATCTGGTGGCCCGGCACGGGGTGCGGAACGTTCTGCTGGTGAGCCGTCGTGGCCTGGCCGCTGAGGGGGCGGCGGAGCTGGTTGCCGAACTGGCCGCCATGGGTGCCGTGGCCACGGTGGCGGCGTGTGATGTCGCCGATCGGGCCGCGGTGACGGCTCTGCTGGCGCGGTATCGGGAGCAGGTGACGGCGGTCGTGCACACGGCCGGGCTGCTGGACGACGGCGTGATCGGGTCGCTGACACCGGAGCGGCTGGCCAGCGTACTGCGTCCCAAGGTGGATGGGGCATGGAACCTGCACGAGGCGGTAAGCGGCCAGGACCTACGGGCGTTCGTCCTGTTTTCTTCGGTGTCAGGGACCTTCGGCGGGCCGGGTCAGGGGAACTACGCGGCCGCGAACGCGTTCCTGGACGGGCTGGCCAGGCACCGCCGGGCCGCGGGGCTGCCGGCCGTTTCCCTGGCCTGGGGCCCGTGGACCCAGGCCGGCGGGATGACCGGGGCACTTGGCGAGGCCGGCATTCAGCGGATGACGCGCTCCGGGACGCCTCCGCTGTCACCGGACCAGGGGCTGGCGCTGTTCGACGCGGCGCTGGCGGGCGCCGAACCGGTGCTGCTGCCGGTGCGGCTGGACTTGGCGGCGCTGCGGGCGCTGGGCGAGGTCCCCGCGCTCTTCCAGGACCTGATCCGTACCCCCGCGCGGCGCTCGGCGACCGCCGCGGACCTCGCCCAGCGCCTGGCCGGGGTACCGGTGGCCGAGGGCCGCGAGGTGCTGCTGGATCTGGTACGCGCTCAGGTAGCCGTCGTACTGGGCCACGCCCGTGGGTCAGAAGTGGATCCCGGCCGGGCGTTCCAGGATCTGGGGTTCGACTCGCTGACCGCGGTGGAGCTGCGGAACCGGCTGAGCTCGCTCGCGGGCGTCCGGCTGCCTGCCACCCTGCTGTTCGACTACCCGACACCGGAGGAGCTCGTGGCCATGCTCTACACCGCGATCGCGCCCGAGCCCCTCTCTGGGCCTGATTCCGTCCTGGCCGAACTCGATCGGCTGGAGAAGTCGTTCGCGGATCTGGTGGAGGCCGACGAGGAGCTGCACAAGAAGGTGGCAGGCCGCCTGGAAGTGCTCAGGACCCGGTGGAACGCCCGCCGGGCCCGCCCGGACGCGGATGGGCCTGCGGCCGGGTTCGACCTGGACTCCGCCTCTGACGACGAGGTTTTCAACCTCCTCGACAACCAGCTTGGCATGTCCTGAAGGCTGGTCCCGCCCCGCCGAATCGGAAAGGAGCACCCGGGATACCGGAGACCGGCTCGGCGCGCCCGCCTTGCCGATTTCGCGGAGTTCACCATAGAGCGTAGGGATTTCCAGGTACCGATATGGGTTGAATGGCCTTGTCGGAAAGCGTGCCCCGCTACGCAGGTCCTGGCCGGTAACGACCAGCGATCAGCCCGTCGTGTGACCCGCGCGAGGAAACTATGACGTTCAAGTACCAGGCATCGCAGCCTTATCTCACTGGGCGGGAAATGTCCTATGTCGCCGAGTCGATCGACACTGGCTGGATCTCCGCCCTGGGACCCTGCGTCCGGCGGTTCGAAGAGGAGTTCGCCCGCTACAACGGGGTCGCACGCGGGGTCGCCTGCTCCTCGGGCACGGCCGCGCTGACCCTCGCTCTGCGGGCACTCGGCATCGGCCCGGGCGACGAGGTGCTCGTCCCCGAGTTCACGATGATCGCCTCCGCGTGGGCCGTGACCTACACGGGGGCCACGCCGGTCTTCGCCGACTGTGGCGACGACCTCAACATCGACGTCGCGTTGATGGCGCAGAAGATCACGCCACGGACCAAGGCCATCATGCCGGTACACATCCACGGCCGCCGCTGCGACATGGACGCGATCATGAGGCTTGCCTACGAGTACAACCTGCGGGTGGTGGAAGACTCCGCGCACGCGCACGGTATCCGGCCGACGGGCGACATCGCCTGCTTCTCCCTCTACGCCAACAAGATCATCACGTCGGGGGAGGGCGGTATCTGCGTCACCGACGACATCCGGCTGGCCGGGCAGATGGCGCACCTACGCGACATGGCAATCTCCAGCGACCACAGCTTCCTGCATGCCAAGCTCGCCTACAACTTCCGCATGACCAGCCTGCAGGCCGGCGTCGCGCTGGCCCAGCTAGAGAAGCTGGACGAGATCCTCGAACTGCGCGCGGCGATCGAGAAGCGCTACGACGCGGGTCTCGACGGCATCGCGGGCATCACCCGAATGCCGCCGCGGGATGTGCTGTGGATGTATGACCTGTGTGCCGAGGGCCGCGAGGAACTTCGCGAGTTCCTGGGCCACGAGGGCATCGAGACACGCGTGTTCTTCAAGCCGATGAGCCAGCAGCCCATGTACTTCGACCCGAACTGGCCGTCGCTGAACGCCAGCCGGTTCGCTGCGGACGGCCTCTGCCTACCCACATACACCGGGCTGACCGAGTCCGACCAGGATTACATCACCGACCGGATCCGCCGTTTCTACCGCGTCTGCTGAAGCGGTGTCAGTGTGCGACAGCGCGTGCGCTGCCCAGGATCGTCGGCCGGACGGTGAAGAGAAACGCCCTCGGCATCGTGCCGTGCTCGAGAACCTCGATCGCCAGCGGCGAGGCCTCTAGTGCGGCCTCGGTGTCGCGATTGGGGTGACAGCCCCCGCAGAGCAACCGATGTGGCCGTACCAGAAGCTCCTGGAGCAGCTTGCGCAACGTGCCATCCTCGGCTCGGACATGCTCGAGGAACAGGTACAGCCCGCCCGGGCGCAGCACGCGGTCGATCTCGCACAGCGCGGCCGGGGAATCGGGGATCGTGCAGTGCACGAACGTCGCCACCACGGTGTCGAAGGAGTCGTCCGGATAGGGCAACCGCTCCGCGCCAGCCTGTACCAGCTCGCACGAACCGACCGGTGGAGGCGACTTCGCCAGCTGCCGCCGCAGACGGCGCATCATGTATGGGCTCGGCTCAGTTACGACGAGCTCGGTCACCGCTTCGGTGTAGTGCGCCAGGTTGTAGCCGTTGCCGGCGCCGATCTCCAGCGTTCGCCCGTGCGCCTGCCCAACCAGCCGGCTGCGGGTCTTTCGCTGCCCGCTGTTCTCCGCGGCGTACATGGCCCACGGATACCACAGGGCGAACAGCCACTCGTTCAATCCTGGTCGCATAATTGCAGATTAACGCTTTTCGGTGGTGCTCTCCAGGCTTTCCGTTCCCTTCCGGCAAGTTTAGGTGATCCCCTACTGTCCCCCCGGCGTGACACTCGACATCACCGTCGGCTGACGTTCTCAGCAGGAAGTAATCCAGAACAAGATCGCTTGGACTGCTAATTGACAGACCCAGTGACGGTCGTGGCCGAAAAGCCTGGGGATTTCCTTGGAATTCTCCGGGTTTGCCTGGCGGCACGGCCTGTGCAGGTATGGCTGCTGCGTATAGGACTTGTCGATTCCCTAGTATGCTGAGATTCTCTTGACACGTTCTCGTTACGGCTGCGATCGTTGATTCAAGGACCTCGTCCGCCGGGTGGTTTGTTGTCTATTCCTGGTCCGGTTTCGGGTCCCTGTCTTCGTGTCGTCGCTGGCTGCATTTTCCGTTCGGGAAGGGTTCCGCGCCGGGCACTGGGCCGCCGTGGTGAAAGGAAGACGATGTGTAGGCAAGTGCTGATCACGAGCGTCACTGGCCAGGATGGTTCCTGGACGGCACTCAAACAGCGCCTTTACGGATAAGCCAGCGCTGTACCTGACCGGGCAGTTCATGACTGCGAAATTGCGAGGGCCGACTTCATGAGATATCTCGTCACCGGTGGCACAGGATTCATTGGCTCGGCGCTGGTCAAGCGCTTGATAGCGGACGGCCATGACGTCCGGGTCCTGGATGATATGTCCCGCGGCCGCAAGGACCGGCTACGCGGCGTCGACTGCGAGATCGTCAATGATGACGTGCGCGTGCCGGCTGCCGTCGTAAACGCCATGCGTGGCTGCGATTCGGTCATCCACTTGGCCTATTGCCAGGGCACACAGATGTTCTATATTGAACCCCGCCAAGTGCTCGACGTCGCGGTGCGGGGCATCACCAGCGTGCTGTCCGCCTGTGAGCGCACTGGTGTGGGCGAGCTGCTGCTGGTGTCCTCCTCCGAGGTGTACCAGGTGCCCACCATGGTGCCCACCAATGAGACTGTGCCACTGGCGGTACCTGACCCGCTGAACCCCCGGTATTCCTACGGCGGCGGCAAGATTATAAGTGAGCTTATGTGCGTCGCCTGGGCCCGCACCGGCGTCTTCGACCGGCTCATCATTGCGCGGCCGCACAATGTCATCGGGCCGGACATGGGCCGCGAGCACGTGATCCCCGAGTTCGCCATCCGGATGAACCGGCTTGTGCAGGAGTACCCCTATCCACGCATCATCCCGTTCCCGATCCAGGGCACCGGCCAGGAGACCAGGTCGTTCTGTTACATCGATGACTGCATCGAGCAGCTTTGCCTTCTGCTGAAGCAAGCGGAGCCCCTGGGCATCTACCATGTCGGCACCATGGAGGAGATCACCATCGCCGAAACCGCGCACGCTGTGGCCGGCTGGTACGGGCGCGAGATCAAGCTGCAGCCAGGCACCCTACCGGAGGGCTCACCACCACGGCGGCTGCCGGACACGCACAAGATGCAGACGCTAGGGTACCGCCCGCAGGTTCATTTCCCTGAGGCCCTCGGCCGGACATTGACGTGGTACCGGGACAACGGCTGAATCGGCGGTGACCCGGGCCAGTGGTGTGCCCGCGCCCAGCGCGCGGGCAATCATCAAGCCCCCGAACCGTCCCAGCCGCCGGTCAAGGTCCACGCTGTGCCCGGTGGCTACCGCGCGATCGTCAAGAGCTGTCACGAACCACGATGATCAAACGGTGGCCGTTCCGGTCCAGCACCGCTGCGCCGCAAGGTCACGAAATCCGGCTGGAGTATTCAGTGAGCGGTAGCTGTCTTATGCGACCTGTACCATTTAATAGTTTGGCGCAAGCCTTCCTCCAAAGTTACCCGCGGCTTGAATCCAAACTCCTTTTCGGCGCGGGAGATATCTAGTTTGCGGCGGGGCTGGCCGTCCGGCTTACTGGTGTCCCAAGTAATTTTTCCGCCAAAGCCGGTCTCTTTGGCAATCAGTTCAATAAGATCCTTGATCTTAATTTCAAATGCAGACCCCAGGTTAACCGGGTCACTTTTGTTGTATTGTTCAGCGGCCAAAATAATTCCGTCAGCCGCATCCTCAACGTAGAGAAACTCGCGGCTCGCGGACCCGTCACCCCAGACCGCAACCTCTTCGTCGCCGTTCTCGACGGCGGCAACGCATTTCTTGATGAGCGCCGGAATCACATGAGAGCGGCTGGGATCGAAGTTGTCACCGGGACCATATAGGTTCACTGGCAGCAGAAAAATTGAGTTATATCCGTATTCTTGGCGGTAACTCTGGGATTGTACGAGCACCATCTTTTTGGCGAGGCCATATGGGGCGTTGGTCTCTTCCGGGTATCCAGCCCACAGATCCTCTTCCTTGAAGGGGGTCAGCGTATATTTGGGGTATGCACAAACTGTGCCAAGCGCTACAAATTTTGGAATGTGGCGCTGATGGGCATGATGCAGGAGCTGAACCCCCATTATCAAATTGTCATAAAAAAATGAACCCGGGTGCTCCCTGTTCGCACTGATCCCGCCAACCCTGGCAGCAAGGTGAATGACAACATCAACATCTGGGTAGGCTGAGTACATTTTTTTAATTTCACTCTCGTGAACCAGATCGAAGTCGTCATGTGATGGCGCGTAAACCGTGGCACCCAAGCCCTTTAGCTTTCTTACCAAATGAGTTCCCAAGAACCCACGCCCGCCAGTTACGAGTATGTTCTTTCCTTGCCAGTTCATTACCAGCCCTCAAAACCAAAAAGAGTAGTCATTGTATGGATTAGTGATCGCTGGCGGTAGCCGCGGAGACGCCAACGTCTCCGCTGTGCATCCAAATCGGAGCTTCACTATTACCGAGGCTACGGAAACACGTGCTAGGGAAAACCGTAGTATGGTGGCGGCGCGGCTGTAGTGGCGCACGCGGTCACCAGCGTGAGGGCCACGGGGCTGCCGGGGCTAGCGTCGGCTTGGGAACCCAGATGATGCCCGGCGCCAACTCGAATCCGTCACTGACAGCAGCAGTTCACGGAGGGCCCGGCCGCCTCGGTCCCAGGTGGCGGCGGCCGCGACCGAGGTACCCGCCGCCACCATGGCCGAAGTCGTCGCCGGGTCGTCAAGAACCCGCATTGTCGCCGTGGCCCAGGCGGTCGCGTCATGCGGCGGCACAAGTACCGCGGCCGACCCGCTGACCTCCGCCACCGCTGGTATGGCGCTCGCCACCACCGGGACGCCCGCAGACATGGCCTCCAGCGGGGGGAAACCGTAGCCTTCGACGAGCGACGGAAATGCGAACACCGATGCCGCCCGGTACACAGCGGGCAGTGCTTCCTCGGTCACTGCGGGCACGAGCCTGACCCGCGACTCCAGGCCGAGCTCGGAAATCTGCTGCGGCAGCGGGTCCCGGAATTTCGGGTCGGAACAGCCCACGATGACGAGCGATACGGTTGGCGGCATCAGCGCCAGCGCCCGGATCAATACGCCGTGATTCTTGTGCCGCCGACGAACACCGACGGCGAGGATGAACTGCTCCGGCAGGTCATACTGCTCTCGTACGGCTCTGACAGCCCGGTCGGTGACGCCAGCGAACTGGCTGGCGTCGACGCCGCTCGGGATCAGCGTTGGGTTGGGGGCGGCTGGATAGCGCCGCTGGATCTCGGCGAGGCTCGCCCTGGTGGGTGCGGTAACCGCCGCCGCCCGGCGCAGGGTCGCTGCGGTCACCCGCTTTAGCCCGAACTTGCGGTGCCAGCCGCCAGCATCCCTGGCGCTGCCGCTCTCGAAGACGCAGTCCTGAATGGTAACCACCATTGGGCACGCGCATACGCGGGGTGCGAACAGCGGATAAGGCGCGTAGAAGACGGCTGCGCCCATGTCGCGGATCAGCCGCCCGAGTTCGCGGCTGCGATGCACCGCGGCCGGCCCGATGTCGGTGTCGATCAGCTCAGCCCGCTCGGCCACGCCTGCCAGCGGAAACAACTGGGGGACAGACCGGTTGACCAGTATACGCAAGGCCAGGCCGTCCTGGCCCGGGCCCATATGCTCGGTCAGTTTCAGCGTCGTCCGGGCGAGCCCGTGCGCCCCTGGCCATGCGTTCACCCTTGCGTCGACCAGGATCGACCGCCGGCCGCTGGTCATATCAGTCCCTCCGTGCCTTTCGCGTCACTCGGGTTTCTCCGCCACCACGCTCTCGGGTTTCTCCGCCACCACGATGACGTAGTCCAGCCCGGCCACATCCTCGCGCATACGGGCCTTGTCGCTCATCACGCCGCCCAGCAAACGGTAAGTGAGCTTACTGACACTCCCCCGGAAATCCGGGTCGTTCATCTTCTTCGCCACGAACGCAATCCAAGGCTCGAACACCTTGTCGCGAATGGATGTCAAGCGGACATTAGTGAATCCGGCGGCTCGCAGGCGAGACATGTATTCCTCACCCTCGTACCGGTTCTCGTCGGGATAGGCGAAAGTAAACAGGCCCTTCTTGGCTTCGCGGCCCTTCTCGGCTTCGTGAGCGTCCAGCGGCACGACATCCGCCGTGGCGAGGACACCGCCCGGGCGCAGGACTCCGTACGCCTGCTTGAAGAACTGCTCCCGGGAGACGAAGTGGAAGGCCGCCTCCAGCGCGACGACCCGGTCGAAGCTGTCCGGTGCGAAATCCATCGTGGTCGCCGAGCCTTCCCGGAAATCCAGCCGGTCAGCCAGCCCCTGTTCGCGGGCCTTGTTCTGGGCGACGCGCACCTGCCTGGGGGTCACGTTCAGGCCGACGACCTTCGCCAAACCGTGCCTTCGCAGCCACAGGAAATCCTGATCCCCGTAGCCGAACCCGGCGTCGAGGACGCGGTCGCCCTCGCGAAATCCGGCCTGGTCGGCCAGGAGTTCCGCGAGCGCTTCACCCGCGTCGTCGAGGGTGTCGTCCGGGCTCTGCCAATATCCCATGTTGAGGTAGGAGGTGCGCTCGAGCAGGAGACTGTCGGGAAAGAGCTCGTAGAGGCGGCGTGCCTGCATGTCCGGAGAGCACATCCCGAGCCGGATCGCCCTGCCAACCGTCATGACATCCCGCAGAAACGAGGGTCGTTCCGTGACGGCCATGGTGACCTCCATTGTGTTCGTTGACTTTCCGTCCGGTCGGCCCGGGCTTCTCATGTGCCTTCTTCGGCTTCTTCCAGTCTCCGTGTCAACCAGCACCACATACACACGGCCAGCACCGTAAAAGGAGTTGCCAACCGCGCATTTCCTCCATTACGTCCTGCATAAGGTTGAATCCTTGAGGCGTGCTGAAAACGATTTTCAACCAAGATCAAAAATTCGTTGTATCCACAGGTCAGCCCGCCGCGCAAAATCACGCCATCCCTAGGCGCCGCGGTCTAACTGGTACAAGGATACCCAGCTCATATGTAGATGTTTTCATAGTCATCAGCGGCTACTGTAACGGCGCTTCGCCCCAGGCCGGCGCAGGGTGACGTGCGAAGTCGTTTTCCCAGGTCAGTTATCCGCGACTTGGATCCAAATTCCTGTCCCGCACCGGGTAATCCGCCCGATCACGAGATCAAAGTCAGGCTTCGCGCAGCAACGGCATCAGCAGCGGGCCCAGCGCCTGATCGCCGCGCATCGTCAGCCTGCCGGTGATGTAGGCGAACTCGGCATCGAGATCCCCTCGTAGCATGGCCATGAAGTCTTCTGCCGACAACGCGACGGTCAGATCCGGGCCGTCTATAGTCCCCGCCCCTGCGCTGCCGCGTCCATCCGTAACAAGAACATGAAAGCTCCCTCCGCCTTGCCCGCTCAATTCGAAGAGATAACTAGCGGTAGTATCAGCGAGCGACGCGCGTGGCAGCCGGAGTCGCCGGTCAAGCCCCCGGAACGCCTCGTCCGGGGTGTTAAGTTCGACGTCAACCTGGCTGTCCTTCCCCGGCTGACTGTCCGTGGTTCTCGTCACAGAAGCTTTGGTCCGGTTACCCGCGTGGCTTGCGGCCGCCCTGTGCATCCGACTCATATAGGTGGCCACAGCGCGCTCCGTAAGGTCATCGGACTGTTTCTCGAGTCGCGGAGAGTGAAGCCGCAGGCCGGCGCCCGGCATGAGTCCGAGGTAATCGAGCACACCTACGACGGTAGCCTGGTAGTCACTGACCAGATTCTCATAGACCACTTCGTGGGCGGTCAGGTTGTTCCGCGCGAAGAACTCATGCCACTTGGATTCCTGCTCACCGAACACGTGGATCCACTCGTCAACTTCGTCGAGATTAATATCTAGCCGCGCCATCCGGTCGCTCAGCGGTTCGCCGCGCAGCCTTAGCCATTGGCCGCTATCCGCAGCACGCAGCCATGAGATAGCCTGTCGTACACGGTCTGCCCGCCGTATGAAAATGCATCGCGGGTTGGGAAAACAGGCTTCCAGGAGCTCGCGCTCGCTGAGCGTCTCGCCGAACTCTCCCCTGGCGCGTCCGATTACATCTAGAAAATCGAACAGGTGAATGTGTGCCGCCAAAACACCGTTGGGCGTCATACTTTCTGCTGCCAGGTTCTTCAGATATGAGCGGAGCGAGTACCGGCGGGGAAGTCCCCACTCTTCAGCGTATCCGGTCTCATTGCGCGCGCCGAAATACTCACGCGGCCGACCAGCCAGTCCGGTGTCCTCAAGCGCATACGAGAGAAGGTTACTTCCGGAACGGGGCATACTGCAGATGACGCAGCTGAGGTCTGGCGGTCGTTCCCAATCCACCGGTGACCCAGCGCTTGAGGAGTTGTCGTCGCAAACAGTCATCGGCGTAATTCCTTCCGCATCAAAGATACGATTACGGTAGTCCATCCACGTCATTGGGCAGTGCTCGGCATCAGCGAAGCTGGTTATCGGGAAACGCGCGCGAGCCTGTCGAGCGCATCCGTGATCTCGTCTGCCGCCGCGGCGACACCGCCCGCCGCCCGCAGTTGCCGCGACCAGCGCCCGGCGCTTGACCGGAACCCGGGCTCGCCGAGCAGCCGGGTCAGCTTGGCCGCGATGAAGCCCGCGTCCGCGTAGTGGGCGTGCGGTACGGCGAGCCCGGTGCCGCTGTCCACGACGCGCGCCGCGTTGTCGGGGTGGTCCATAAAGAACGGCATCACCAGCTGCGGCTTGCCGAAGTGCAGGCCCTCGTGGATGGCGTTGCCGCCGCCGTGGTTGAAGAACACCCGCACGTGTGGGTGCGCGAGCACCGCGAGCTGCGAGGGGATCCAGGACTCCACGC
>WNGJ01009514.1_pt1 | contig 14503 bp, 11 predicted proteins | sample 5400611 | NCBI WGS metagenome assembly WNGJ01 (sample SAMN13153375, study PRJNA577476) | soil metagenome | isolation source: 40 cm soil or saprolite under Garry oak tree replicate 1 | place: USA:California | collected 2016-06-15
TCGCCGAGAGCGAGCCGGTCGAGGGTGGCGATCTCGTGCCGCAGCGGGATGCCGATGTAGGTCGCGTGCGGCAACTGTGTGTCGGGATGGCCCGTGTAGACGTACCTGGTGAACCGGGCGCCGAGCCGGTTGGCGATGCCGGGGCGCGGGTTCGCCTCGTGCACCACGATCGGCACATGCCGGCGGCGCGCCGCGAGATAGCCAGGCGCCGCGACGTACCCGCCGAAACCGACCAGGACGTCAGCCCGCATCCGGTCCAGGATCCTGGCGGTGGTGTTGATCGCGCCCGTCAGCCGGCCGGGGACCGCGAGCAACTGCGGCGTGAGCGCGCGCGGCAGCGGCACCGCCGGGATGAGCGCGAGCTGGTACCCGCGCATGGGAACGAGCCTTGTCTCCAGCCCACGTTCGGTGCCGAGGCAGATCACCTCGATCCGCTGGTCGTACCCACGCAGCGCGTCGGCAAGGGCAAGTGCGGGCTCGATATGGCCGGCCGTTCCACCGCCGGCGAGGACGACCCTCGTCACCGGGCTTACCTCCTCGCTACGGTCAAGCTTCGCGCTTGGGACGGTCGCTGGCCGCGTTCGCTAGCGTTGCAGGGTTTTTGCGTTGCCGGGTTTGCGTTGCCGGGTTTGCCGTTGCCGCGCCGCTGTCTGCGGCGCGGCACGGTCCGCGGGCCGGCCGCTACTGGCGCACCCGGCCCAGGCCAAGCCAGCTTAGAACGCGGCGCACCGCGCCGGGGCCACGAGCGGCAAGAGCTTCCGCGGCGCCGGGCTCCCGTTTGGCGAACGCCATCAGCATGCCGAGTGCGGCCATCGTGACGAGCAGTGACGAGACCCCGGAGGAGACCAGCGGCAGCGGCACGCCGGTGATCGGCAGCAAGCCGATCACCGCACCGATGTTGACCAGCGCCTGAACGACTATCCAGGCGGTGATCGCCGTCGCGGCGAGCCGCATGAACGGGTCGCTGACCCGCCGCGCGATCCGCAGTCCCGCGTAGCCGAGCCCGCCGAACAGGCCGAGGACGCACAGCGTTCCGGCCAGGCCAAGCTCTTCGCCGAGGATCGCGAAGATGAAGTCGGTGGACGGATCGGGCAGCATGCCCCATTTCTGCCTGCTGGCGCCCAGCCCCACGCCGAACCAGCCGCCGGACGCGAGCGCGTACTTGCCCTGCAGCGGCTGCCAGCAAGAGGTCGCGGCGTGCGACTGCGGATTGACGAAGCAGGTGATCCGGTCCGACCGGTAGGAGGAGACGAGGATCAAGATCGCCACGACCAGGCAGATGAAGGCCAGCATCCCGATGAACAGGCGGCCGGGTGTGCCTGCCACCCACAGCAGCGCGATGAAGATTGTCAGCAGCACGAGCGTGGTGCCCAGGTCGTCACCGACCATGACGAGGACGCCCAGGATTCCCGCTCCGGGCATGAGCGGCACGAGCAGATGGCGCCATTGCGTCAGCCGCCCGAGTTGCTCGTTCCTGGCGAGCAGGTCGGCGCCCCAGAGCACAAAGGCGAGTTTCGCGAACTCCGACGGCTGGAGCTGGATGCCGGCGATCGGCAGCCACCGGGTCGCGCCGTTCACACTGTGCCCGATCATCTGGGTGAGCAGCAGCCCCAGGATCGACAGCCCCATCAGCGGATAGCCGGCGAAGCGGAACGCCGCGGGCGGCAGCCGGGACGCGCCCAGCATGAGCGGCAGCGCGAGCGCGACACCGAACAGTTGCTTCTGGAACTGGAGGAACGGGGAGTCGCCCTGCGACAGCATCTGCACCGATGACGCGGAAAGAACCATGACGAGCCCGAGCGCGAGCAACAGCGAGCCGGTGCCCGCGACGAGGTAGTAGGAGGTGAGGGGGCGGGCGAGCAGTCCGCGTATCCCCGCGAGCACCTCGGCCGGAGCCTGGCTGCCTGGCCGCGCGCCCGCCGTTCCCGCAGGCTCCGCGACGGCCGCCGCCGGCGGCCCGCCGTCAGCCACGCTGGTCATGGCGCGGCGGCGAGCCTGCGCACGGACGCGGCGAACGCGTCACCGCGCGCGCCGTAGTTCGCGAACATGTCGAACGATGCGGCGGCGGGCGCAAGCAGCACCGTGTCGCCCGGCCGCGCCAGCGCCGTGGCCTCGGTCACTACGTGGTCCATGACTCCAGTGTCGGTGCGGGTCACCTCCGTGACTGGGACATTCGGCGCGTGTCGCGCCAGCGCCTGGCGGATCTTGGCCCGATCGGCGCCGAGCAGCACCACGGCCCGCAGCCTGCCCGCGGCCGCGGCGACCAGATCGTCCACCTCGGCGCCCTTGAGCAGCCCGCCGGCGACCCAGACGACCTTCGGATAGGCGGTGAGCGAGGCCGCTGCGGCATGCGGGTTGGTGGCCTTCGAGTCGTCCACGTAGTCGACCCCGCCGACCTGGCCGACCAGGCTGATCCGGTGCGGTTCGGGCTCGAATGCCCGCAGCCCGTCCTTGACCGCGGCCGGGGCGGCGCCGTACGCGCGTGCCAGGGCCGCGGCGGCGAGCGCGTTCGCCACGTTGTGCGGTGCGGCTGGCCGCACGTCGCTCACCGGCGCAAGCGCGGTGGGCTCGCCGGGCGCACCGAACGCGCGGTCGGTGAGCACGCCGCCGGCGACCCCGAGTTGCCCGGGCTGCGGCACGCCGAGGGTGAAGCCGGCGACCGCGTCCGCCGCGGCCTGTGCCGCCGCCGCGTCCGCGGCTCCGTTCGCCGCCGCCGCGTTCGCCGCGAGCCGCGCCGACCAGGTGTCGTCCGCGTTGCAGACCGCGATCGTGCCCGGCGCGTAGATCCTCCCCTTCGCGGCGGCGTAGGCGTCCATGCCGCCGTGCCAGTCGAGGTGATCGGGGGCGACGTTGAGCACGGCCGCGGCAAACGGGCGCAGCGTGGCGCTCCAGTGCAACTGGAAGCTCGACAGCTCCACGGCGAGCACCGGATAGGGTTCCCGCTCGGTCACCACGGCGGTGAGCGGGACGCCGACATTGCCCGCAGCGACGGTCCGGTGGCCGGCGGCGGCCAGCATCGCGGCCAGCATCTTCACCGTCGTCGTCTTGCCGTTCGTCCCGGTGACCGCGAGCCACTCCTGCCTGCGGCCACCGGGCAGCACGGGCCGCAGCCGCCAGGCGAGCTCGACGTCGCCGAGCACCGGGACACCCGCCGCGAGCGCCGCCGTCAGCAGCGGAGCATCCGGGCGCCAGCCCGGCGTGGTGACAACGAGGCCGGTACCGCCCGGCGGGGTGTCCGGCACCGGGCCGAGCACGACCGTGATCCCGGCGGCCTCGAGCTCGGCAGCCTGCGCACGCCGCACGTCGTCGTCGCACCTTTCCAGCACGGTGACCCGGGCGCCCCGCGCCGCGAGCGCCCGCGCCGCGGGCGGCCCGGAAACGCCGAGCCCGGCCACGCAGACCGCGCAACCCTCGAGCTTCACTTGGGCATCCACTCCACGTAGAACGTGCCGAGCCCCAGCGCGATGAACAGGCCGCAGATCAGCCAGAATCTGACGACGATCGTCGTCTCGGCCCAGCCGAGAAGCTCGAAGTGGTGCTGTAGCGGCGCCATGCGGAGAACTCGCCTGCCGGTCAGCTTGTACGAGCCGACCTGGATGACGACCGACAGCGTAATGATCACGAACAGGCCGCCGAGGATCACCAGGAGCAACTGGGTCCGGGTGCACACGGCGAGCCCGGCGAGTACGCCGCCGAGCGCGAGCGATCCGGTGTCGCCCATGAAGATCTTGGCCGGCGGCGCGTTCCACCACAGGAAACCGAAACAGGCGCCGAGGACCGCCGCGGCGACGACGGCCAGATCGAGCGGGTCACGCACGCTGTAGCACTGCGAGGCGAGGAAGTTGGTGCAGTCGTTACGCCCCTGCCAGATCCCGATCAGCACGTAGGCGGAGAGGACGAGCCCGGCAGCGCCGGTGGCCAGGCCGTCCAGGCCATCGGTCAGGTTCACCGCGTTGGCCGAGGCGGCGATCATGACGACCACCCACAGCACGAAAAACGGGCCGATCGAGCCGCCGATGTCACGCAGGAACGAAATGTGGGTGTCCGCGGGCGTGATGTCGTAGCCGTCCGGAAAGTGCTGCACCAGCAGCGCGAACACCACGCCGACGACGACCTGGCCGCCGAACTTCGCGCCGCTGCGCAGGCCGAGGCTGCGCTGTTTGTAGATCTTGATGAAGTCGTCGGTGAATCAGCGCGAGCACGAGCAAGCCGGAAACCGACATCGGCGACAACGTCGCCACGTGCCCGACGAAGTAACCGACAAGCGACGCGATGATGATCACCGTGCCGCCCATGGTGGGCGTCCCGCGCTTCGTGGCGTGCCCGGCCGGCCCGTCCTCCCTGATCGCCTGGCCGTAGCCGTGCCGCCGGAAGACGCGGATCGCCAGCGGTGTGCCGAGGAGCGCGAGCGCCAAAGACACCGCGGCGGCGACGAGGATCGTCTTCACCGCGCCACCTCGCCGGGGCGGTGCGCCTGCGGCGTTGGCACCTGCCCGATCAGCGCGAGCGCCACCTGTTCGAGCCCGGCCGCGCGGGACGCCTTGACCAGGACGACGTCGCCGGGCGCGAGCAGGCCGGAAATCGCGTGCACGGCGGTCTGCGGGTCCGGCACGTGCACCAGATCACCCTGCCAGCCGGGCTCTCCCTTCGCGCCCGCGAGGATGGGGGCGGCCTCGTCACCGACGACGACCAGCGCCGTGACACCGGACCTGGCCGCGAGCGCGCCGACCTCCTCGTGGACCGCCGCGGACGCCTCCCCAAGCTCGGCCATGTGGCCAAGAACCGCGAAGCCCCGGCGCCGCGGCGTGCCCGGCCGACGCTGGGGTCCCGGCGGCGGAGGCCCGCCGCCGGTCATGGCTCGCAGCGAGGCCAGCGCCGCCGCCATCGCCTCGGGGCTGGCGTTGTAGGCGTCGTTGATCACCAATACCCCGTCCGGCCGCTCGGTCGCCTCCATCCGCCACCTGCTGCGCGCCACCGCGGCAGAAAGGCCGTCCGCCACGGCATCGGCCGGCATGCCGAACTCGCGTGCGAGCGCGGCGGCGGCGAGCGCGTTGGGCACGTTGTGCGCGCCGCGAAGCCGCAGCCGCACGGGCGCGGCGCCCTCCGGGGTGACCAGCGTGAAGGCCGGGCGGCCGTCCCCGTCGACGGCAACGCCGGTGGCACGGACGAGCGCGGCGGCTGACTGCCCGAACGGCACCACCCGAGCCCGCGTACGTGCCGCCATCGCCGCCACCTGGGGATCGTCGGCGTTCAGCACGGCGACACCATCTGCTGGCAGCGCCTCCACCAGCTCGCCCTTGGCCCTGGCGACCGCGGCCTGGCCGCCGAACTCGCCCAGATGCGCGCGCCCCACGTTCAGCACCGCGCCAAGGCGGGGCGGTGCGATCTCAGCCAGCCTGGAGATGTGGCCAGGGCCGCGGGCGGACAACTCGAGGATCAGGTACCTGGTCCGCTCGTCGGCGAGCAGCACTGTGAGCGGATGGCCGAGTTCGTTGTTGAAGGATCCCTCGGGCGCGACCGTCGGCCCGAGCCGCTCCGCGAGCTGGGCCGTCAGGTCCTTGGTTGTCGTCTTTCCCGCCGAGCCCGTTATGCCCGCGACGGTCAGCCCGCGCAGGCGGTGGGCGGCCGCCTGGGCCAGCCGGGCGAGCGCGGCGGGCACGTCGGGCACGATGAGCGCGGGCGCCCCGACCGGCCGGGTGGCCAGGACCGCGACGGCGCCGGCACCCATTGCGGCGGCGGCGAAGTCGTGGCCGTCCGCACGTTCACCGCGCAGCGCCGCGAACAGGCTGCCGGGCGCGGCGCGCCGTGAGTCGATGACCACTGGCCCGGTTACGGCCACGCCGGGATCGGCGACCCGGTCCAGGTCGGCATCGGTGATGGTGGCGATCTGCGCGAGCGAAAGCCGGATCACAGACCCTCCGAGTCAGGCGCGGCATCGGACGCAGCCAGCGTAGTTGGCCACGAGGTGCGGCGGGCGCGCTGGCGGCTGAGCGCCTCGGCGGCTACCTGCCTGTCGTCGAACGGAATCACGCCGCCCGCCACGTACTGGCCGGTCTCGTGGCCTTTACCTGCTACCACGACCACGTCACCCCGGCTCGCGGACCCGGCCGCGAGCGCGATCGCGGCGGCGCGGTCCGGTTCCACGATCACATGTGCCCGCTGCGCCGCGGGCACGTCGATCGCACCGTCGAGCATCGCGGCCAGGATGGCCAGCGGATCTTCCGACCGCGGGTTGTCGCTGGTGAAGATGGCCACATCGGCCAGGCGGGCGGCGATTGCCCCCATCATCGGGCGTTTCGCGGCGTCCCTGTCGCCACCGCAGCCGAGCACGATGGCGAGCGTCCCCTGGGTGACCGGGCGGAGGGCACGAAGCACGGCCTCGACCGCCCCCGGCTTGTGCGAGTAATCGACGTAGACGGTGAAATCCTGGCCCGCATCGACCTGCTCGAGGCGGCCCGGCACGCCCGGGCAGGCGCCCACGCCCGCGACCGCCGTCTGCAGCCCGACGCCCGCCTCGACCAGCGCGACCACGGCGCCGAGTGCGTTCGCGACGTTGAACGGGCCGGGCAGCGCGACGGCGCCGTCGGCCTCCACCCCGCCCGGGCCCACCACCCGCAGCGAACTGCCGTCGGTGCCGAGGCGCACATCCACGGCCCGCCAGTCGGCGCCCGGGTTGCCCTGCGCCGAGAACGTGGTCACCGGGATGGGCGCGGATCCGGCCAGCATCCGGCCGTACCTGTCGTCCACGTTGACGACCCCGATCTGGGTGTACTCCGGTGTGAACAGCCTCGCCTTGGCGGCGAAGTAGTCGTCGATGTCGGCGTGGAAGTCCAGGTGGTCCTGCGACAGGTTGGTGAACACCGCGGCGGCGTATGACGTGCCGGCAACCCGGCCGAGGGCGAGCGCGTGGCTGGAGACCTCCATCGCCGCGGCCGTCACGCCCCGTTCCACCATCGCGGCGAGCAGCGCCTGCAGATCCGGCGCCTCCGGCGTGGTCAGCGTGCTCGTCGCCGTCTCCCCGTCGACCCGGGTCTGCACGCCGCCGATGAGCCCCGCCCGGTGGCCTGCCATCTTCAGCGCGGCCTCGAGGAAGTAGGTCGTCGTCGTCTTGCCGCTCGTCCCCGTGACACCGATGAGCAGGAGACGGGCGGACGGGTGCCCGTACACCCACGACGCGGCTTCGCCGAGGCTGGCACGCGGGCTGGCCACCGCGAGCACCGGCAGCCCGGCCGCGGCGGCGGCCCGGCTGCCGCCGGCGTCGGTCAGCACCGCGACCGCGCCGGCGGCCGCGGCGTCCGCGCTGAACTCCGCGCCATGATGACGGCTGCCCGGCAGTGCCACGTAGAGATCACCCGCCCTGACCCGGCGCGAGTCGTGGGTGATCCCGGTGAGCATGAGCTCACCCGGCGGTGGCCGGCCGGCGCCCGCGCGGGCCGGCGCGGGGCTCGTCGCGGCCGCCGTCGCGCCGAGCGAGGCCGCCAGCTCACCGAGGGGCTTGGGGCGGACGTGGCGGGGACGCATGGGCACGGGCACGCGGAGAGGTTACCTGGGATCAGGGCGCCGTGAGCCGGACGTTCGGAGTCTTTCCGCCAACCGGGGGAACCTTCATCGTCTCAAGCGCGAACTTCATGATCTCGTTGAACACGGGTCCCGCGACCGCGTTGCCGTAGTAGTCGGCGCTGCGTGGGTTCTCGACGACGACGGCGGCGACCAGCTGCGGGCTGCGGGCTGGGGCGATGCCAACGTAGCTCGAGTTGTATCCACGCAGGCAACCGCAGGCGGGGTCGGGGCGCTCCGCGGTTCCGGTCTTGGCCGCGATCGGGTAACCGGCGATGAAGCCCCACGGCCCGATGTCGAGCTTCGGCACCCACTGCAGTATCCGCAGCAGCTGCGCCGATGTCCGCTGCCGCAGCACGCGCCGGTGGGGCGCGGGTCTGGCGGGGACGAAGCCGCCGTGACCGTCCGCGCCGCCCACGGTCCCCGCGACGATCGTGGGCGCGACCCGCACGCCACCGTTCGCGATGGCCGCGTAGACGCCGGCAAGCTGCAGCGCGGTGAAGTCGACACCCTGCCCGAAGGCCAGCGTGTAACGCTGGTCACCCCACCACTGCGACGGCGGCGCCAGGATACCCGGGCTTTCGCCCGGTAGGCCGGCGCCGCTGAGCCGGCCGATGCCGAAATTCCTGAAGTACCTGTACTGCACCTGCGGGCTGACATGCTGTACCACCTGGACCATGCCGACGTTGCTTGAGTGGACGAGTATGCCGGCCAGGGTGAGACGCTCGGTGGGGTGCGTATCCGCGTCGTGGAACTGGAAACCGTCGACCGTGATCTGGTAGGGCACCGTATACGGGCTGTCCGGGGTTTGGCCACCTTGTTCGAGCGCCGCTGCCGCCGTGATCACCTTGGCGGTGCTGCCGGGCTCGAACACGTCGGCGACCGCGGGGTCGGCCGCCGACGCGGCGGCCTGGCCCCGCGCGGACTCGGCGGCGATCGCGAGTACCTGGCCGGTCTGCGGCTGCATGACCACCGCCATGCAGCTGTCGGCCTTTACCTGCTTGACCCGCGCGGCACACGCCCGCTCCGCCTGCCACTGCAGATCGGGCAGGATGGTCAGGCGAACAGAACGCCCGGGCACGGCCGGGGTGATGCGGCCGCCCGCCGCCGGGATCGGCTGGCCGCCCGCGCCGAGCTGCACGACCTGGCTCCCGCTGCGCCCGGAAAGCAGCGAGTCATAGGAGTATTCGAGCCCGGCCGCGCCGTGCAGCACGCCGGATGCGTCCGTCGTGGTGAAGCCGAGCAGCGCCGCGCCGAGCGGCCCGTCCGGGTAGACCCTTTCGTATTCATGGGTCATCGCGATGCCGGGGATTGGCTGGCCGTTGATCTGCAGCGCGTTGATCTGGCCGGCGGTCCGCGGCGTCACCGTGCCCTTCAGCACCACGTACTTGGGTGACGTGGGGTGGTCCAGCCTGGCCAGGATGTCGCTGGCCCGCATGCCGAGCGGCCCGGCGAGCACGCTCGCGACCTGGCTGCGTTCCGCCTCGGTCTGCGCGGCGGTCGCGCCGGTCATCTGAGTGGGATCCGCGTATACGAGGTCGGCGTCGACCGTCATGGCGAGCGGGGTCCCGTCAGCCCCTTCTATCTGCCCGCGGGCCGCGGGCAGGGGCAGGTCGTGCAGGCGCTCACGCTGCGCGATCGCGCGGTACTTGCCGTACTCCATGCCCTGCAGCTGGACCAGCCGGCCGGCGAAAAGGGACAGCACGAAGGCGATGCCAAGCACCCCGACGCGCAGCCGCCGGATCGAGTCGCCACGGCGGAACGTCGCCTTGCGGACCGGCGGCCGGCCGTGATCTGCGGCCGGCCGCGGCGGGCGCGGCGGCCCACCGCCTGGCATGCGGCCATTGGCGCCCGCGCGAGGCTGTCCCCGTGGTGCGGCGCCGCCGGCGGCTGGCCTGCGCGGCACCGGTCTGGGGCCGGTCGCCCGGCCCGCTGGCCTGTTGCCCGGGCCGGTCGCGGGCCCGCGGGCCGGCCGCCCGCCCGGGCGTTCCCGGCCGCCGGGCCGGCCGTCACCCCCGGGGCGCTGCCCGCCGGACCGCCCGTCGCCGCCCCTCAATTGCCTGTCCGGCTGACGAGCCCCGGCGCCTGGCCATAGATGTGGCCCGACTTGAGGTTCAGGTACCGCGGCTGGCTGACGGGGACCATGCCGAGGTCCTTGGCCTGCGTGGCGATGGCGCTCGGCGATTGCGCATACGCGATCTGCTGTCTCAGCTCCTGCTGCTGGCGCGCCAGCGCGGCGTTGGCCTGCTGCAACGACGTCATCTGAAAGGTGCCGGCGGCGAGCACCGTGTTCAGCAGCAGCAGGCAGACGAGACCTCCGCTGAGCAGGCCCACGACGAGGAAGACGAACGGTGGCCGCCGCGGGCCACCGGCACCGTCCCCGGTGCCACGCGGGGCCGCCGCCTGCCGCGTGCCGGGCGAACGGTGCGGCGCGCCGGGCGGGCGTGAACGCGCGGGACCTGTCCCGTACCCGGGGGCGGCCGGACCCGGTGAGCGCCGCGGGAACGGGCGCCTTGGGCGCGGCGGAGCTGGCGCCTGGGTGGCTTGCCCGGGTCGCCCGGGCTGCCCCGGCATCGGCGCCGGCGCGAACCGTGATGCCCGCTGGCCCGCCTGCGTGTGCGCCGTCGGCCGGCGGCCGCCCGCCGCTGCCTGCGGGCCGCCGTCGGCCGCCCGCCGCGGCGGGTCCGCAGGCTGGCGCCCGCCGCCCGCCGCCCGCCGCCCGGCGGGAGCCGGCCGCCGCCCGCCGCCCGCCTCAGCCGCCCGGCCCCGGGCCCCGGCAGCCGCCACCGCCTGGGGCGGCTCCCCTTGTCTGCGTGTCGTTGTGGTCATGCCGGTTCCTTGGCATCCATCACGCTGCCACCCGCTGCGCGGCCCGCAGCCTGGCCGACGCGGCACGCGGGTTGCGTGCCGTCTCTTCCTGAGATGGCCGCTCCGCCCCGCGGGTGAGCAGCCGGAACTTCGGCCTGCCTGCCACAAGCGGAAGCGGCAGTCCAGGCGGGGTGGTGTCGGTCACCTCGCGGGCAAGTGCCTGTTTGACGATCCGGTCCTCCAGGGAGTGGTAGGCGAGAACCACGATCCGGCCGCCGGCCGCGAGCGCGCCGAGCGCGCCGGGCAGGGCGCGCTGGAGCACGGCGAGCTCGCCGTTCACTTCGATCCGCAGCGCCTGAAACGTGCGCTTGGCGGGGTGGCCGCCGGTGCGGCGCGCGGCCGCGGGGATCGACGCACGGACGATGTCGCTCAGCCGGCTTGTCGAGGTGATGGCCGACCGCGCGCGCTCGCGGACGACCGCGTCGGCGATCCGGTGCGCGAAACGCTCCTCCCCGAACTCCCGCAGCACACGTGCGAGCTGGCCGGCGCTGTAGGTGTTCACCACGTCGGCGGCTCTCAGCTCCTGACCGCGGTCCATACGCATGTCAAGCGGCGCGTCCACCGCATAGCTGAAACCGCGCTCCGGCTGGTCGAGCTGGGGTGATGACACGCCGAGATCGAACAGGACGCCCTGCACGTGAGGGTGGCCAAGCTCGCCAAGGATCTCGGGCAGCTCGTCGTACCTGCCCTGCACGAGCGTGACCCGGCCGGCCCTGCCTGCTGTGCCTGCCTCGGATACGAGCAGGTGCCGCGATCTGCCGATCGCATCGGCGTCCCTGTCCACCCCGACGAGCACGAGGGCGGGGTGCGCCGCGAGCAGGGCCATCGCGTGCCCGCCACGGCCGAGGGTCGCGTCGGCGAGTACCGCACCGGGAGCGGCGAGCGCGGGACCGAGCAGGGCGAGGACACGGTCGAGCATGACTGGGATGTGTTCATCAGCCGCTGCGTCCACCGGACCCCCTCTCGCTCGTGAGCCGGCCGGTGCCAGCCTTACCAGCGGTGCCAGCGGTGCCAGCCATACCAGCCATCCACTCGGACGACACGGCGTCCGGCCAGGTCCTCATCCGCCACTGTGGCTGCCTGCGCCGCCTGGCACCGGGGAAGGGACGTCAGCCGTCGCGGGCGGGTGCGGGTGAAGACCTCGCCGAACACCTGCGCGCCAGGTGGCGCCGACTGCGCGGCGCGTGGGCGCGCGTCACAGCACTCCCGGCAGCACCTCCTCGGATGCGGCTGAGAACGCCTCCTCCTGGTCGGTGAGGTAGGCGTCCCACGCTTGCGCGTCCCAGATCTCCAAACGCGTGTTCGCGCCGATCACGACGCAGTCGCGGCTGAGGCCGGCGTACTCACGCAGGCTCGGCGGGACCGTGATCCGGCCCTGCTTGTCCGGTACCTCGTCAGAGGCGCTCGCGAAGAAGACCCGGCTGTAGTCACGGACACCCTTCGACGTGACCGGCGCGTTGCGGAGCGCCTCGGTGATCCGGCCGAACTCCGCCTCGGGGAAGACATACAGGCATCGCTCCTGGCCTTTGGTGATCACCAGACCTCCGGCAAGCTCCTCGCGGTACTTGGCAGGAAGGAACAGCCGCCCCTTCTCGTCGAGGCGCGGAGTGTGGGTGCCGAGGAACATCGGCACTCACCTCCCCTGCCCCCCACTGCAGCGCGGTATGGAGCACGGCCGCTCCACACCGCCCCACTGTACCCCACATTTCTCCACCGTCAATCGTCCCGACCGGCCCGTCAGGTGGATGAGCCAAGCAAATGCCCAGCTCACAGGCCGTGGAGCGAAGTGGGGCGCGCGGCGCTGGCCCGGGGGGCGGCCCCGCAGCGGCCCGGGGAGCGGCCCCCCGCGGCTCCCACGAGACCGGCTCGCACCCGCAGTGAGCTAAACCGCCGCGGCAGCCGTTAAGCAAAATGCACGAGCTGAACGGCGCCGGCGGGAATGCATCGCAGCCGGCCGGGCACAGCGCAGTGGAGCAGAACAGGCCTGGGGCGTAAAAGGACATGTGCCAGTCGAGCCATCGCGCACTGGCCGGCCGAAGACGTACTGTCGGTAGGCGCGGCACAGTGTGGGCGGCGGGTATTTTTGCTCCCATAACCAGCGTCGCGTTGGCGTGCGCGGCGCGGGCGCGGCGCTGTCCCCACGGACACGCGCCTGAGGAGGCTACGTGGTACTGAGCACCGGAGCGGATCCCGAGTATGCGCTCGATGATCTGGTCGGCGTCGCCGGGAAGATCAGCCACGCCATCCAGTCAGTGATCGAGGGCAAGTCCGACGCGGTGCGGCTCACCCTCACCGTGCTGCTCGCCGAGGGCCACGTGCTGATCGAGGATGTTCCTGGCGTCGGCAAGACCATGCTGGCCAAGGCGCTCGCACGGTCCATCGACTGCTCGGTCAGGCGGATCCAGTTTACGCCGGACCTCCTGCCGAGCGACATCACCGGGGTGAGCGCCTACAACCAGGAGAGCCGCGAGTTCGAGTTCAAGCCGGGTCCCGTCTTCGCGAACATCGTCGTCGGCGACGAGATCAACCGCGCCTCACCCAAGACCCAGTCCGCGCTGCTCGAATGCATGGAGGAGCGGCAGGTCACCGTCGACATGACGACCTACACGCTCGAGCAGCCGTTCATGGTCATCGCGACTCAGAACCCGATCGAGATGGAGGGCACGTACCCGCTGCCCGAGGCGCAGCGTGACCGGTTCACCGCACGCATCTCGATGGGGTACCCGGCGGCCGCCGCCGAGCTCAAGATGCTGGACGTGCACTCGGCGTCATCGCCACTGGACCAGCTGATCCCCGTCGCTGAGGCGGCCGACGTGCGCAGCCTGATCAGCGCGGTGCGGCAGGTGCACATGTCCGAGCCCGTCCGGCACTACATCATCAACCTGGTCACGGCCACCAGGACACATCCCGACCTCCGGCTCGGCGCCTCGCCGCGGGCGACGCTGCACCTGGTCCGCGCCTGCCGCGCCTACGCCGCGCTGGACGGGCGGGACTACGTGATCCCGGACGACGTGCAGACGCTCGCGAGCCCGGTGCTCGCCCACCGGCTGCTTCCCGCGGCGGAAGCCGCCGCGCAGCACCGCATGCCGGAGCAGGTCGTGGCGGAGCTGATACAGCGGCTCCCGCTGCCCGGACGGCGCTGAGCGGGCCGGCGCCGGAAGGGATGCCCGCATGCGGGACGTGATCACCGGGCTCACCACGCGTGGCAGATCTTTCCTTGCCGCAGGCTTCGCCGCCGCCGCGTGCGGGCTCATCCTCGGCGAACGCGGCCTGCTGCAGATCGGCGTGCTGCTGATCGCGCTGCCTCTGCTTTCCTCGCTCGCCACCAGCCGGACCCGCTACCAGCTCACGTGCGTGCGGCAGCTGAGCCCGGCGCGGGTTCCCGTGGGCCAGCCCACGGTCGTCACCCTCCGCCTGGCCAATGTGACCCGGCTGCGCACGGGGCTGCTGCTCGCCGAGGACGAGCTGCCCTACCCGCTCGGCGGCCATCCGCGGTTCATCCTGGAAGGCATGGAGGGCGGTGGGGTCCGCGAGCTGACCTACCGGATCCGCTCCGACATGCGCGGCCTGTTCACCCTCGGGCCGCTCAAGGTCCGGGTCGCGGACGCGTTCGGCATGGTGGAAATTTCACGGTCGTTCACCGAGCACAGCAAGCTGGTCGTGACGCCGCAGGTGGCCACCCTGCCCGCGACACATACCGCGGCCGACTGGCTGGGCGCGGGTGACCGCAGGATGCGGATAGCCGCGACCGCGGGCGAGGACGATGTCGCGCCACGGCCCTACCGCGACGGCGACGACCTGCGCCGCGTGCACTGGCGCTCGACCGCGCGGCATGGCGAGCTCATGGTCCGCCGTGAGGAGCAGCCATGGCACAGCAGGGCCACGGTCTTCGTCGACACCAGGTCCATCGCGCACGCGGGCTCCGGGATCAGCTCGTCCTTCGAGTACGCGGTCAGTGCCGCGGCCTCGATCGGCGTCCACCTGGCCAACCAGCAGTTCGAGATGCAGATGATCACGGACGCCGGCCTGGTCGCGACGGCCGCGCTGTTCGAGGAAACCATGCTCGACGTGCTCGCGG
>WNGJ01007098.1_pt1 | contig 14502 bp, 25 predicted proteins | sample 5400611 | NCBI WGS metagenome assembly WNGJ01 (sample SAMN13153375, study PRJNA577476) | soil metagenome | isolation source: 40 cm soil or saprolite under Garry oak tree replicate 1 | place: USA:California | collected 2016-06-15
CATGATGGCTCGACTACTATCAGTGAACGATTTGTGAAGCTTGACCGAGAGTACATTTTCTGAGGACTCGATCTTCATCGTAGCGCGCGTACGCTTCCTAAAGGACCGTCACGGCCGACTGCCACGGGCCTCTGGCCGCAAGTGGAGGACCAGAGCGGTGCATATCAGACCGAAGGCGAAGCGTGGCGCGACGAATGCAACCAGCATAGCGATCGTGAAGCTCGCGAGGACAACGAGTGATCTACGCCTCGCGATGCGCCGTGTACGCTCGGGCACCTGCGTAGCTGATGGCCGTGGGCCACAGAGGCCAGAGAGCCGAGAACGCCGGCTGATCCGGCGCCCTGAGGTCCAGTACCATGATGGTGACGATCACCGCGAAGACCGCGTCTGAATATGCAGCCAGCCGATCCGCGGTTGTCTTTTCTTCACGCATAGCGCGCTCCTTAGAATGAGCAAGACGTCGATCGACCTTAATCACGTAAAGGTGGACACTCGCCGGCGGCGAGAGCGAACGGAGCGAAAAGGAGCGAAGCTCGACGACTCCTGCGGCTTCAGCTGGCATAATATTGTAGACATAGGACGAGATCGAGGCGGATACCCCTTTGGGGCCTTCGGTTCTCAACCGCCGTCGATATCTTCTTTCAGCGCCGCCGACACACAGCGAAAGGGGACGTAACCGTGAGAACGCCAACGTTTTCAGTCGAAGTGATCACGCTGCCGGTGAGCGATGTCGAGCGAGCACGGCGGTTCTATATCGATCAGGTCGGCTTCACGCTCGACGTCGACTATTCGCCAAACGACGCGTTCCGCGTCGTGCAGCTCACTCCGCCAGGCTCCAGCTGCTCGATCCAGATCGGTAACGGACTCACCGACGCGCCCGTCGGTTCAGTTCGCAGCGTCTATCTCGTCGTCTCGGACCTCCAGGCCGCGCGGAGCCGCCTGCTCGAACGTGGAGTCGAGTGGAAGCTTGGTGATGGCGAGCATGGCGGCGCACTAGAAACACCCGGGAGGAGAGTGGGGCGGATGAGCTTTTCTCGGTCTTATCTTCTCGAAACCCCGTCGTTAATCTCCGTCAGCGCCATTGACTATTCGAGCGAAAGGAGTTCCCATGGGCACGGTTACCTTCCGGAAGGCGGATGTCGGCGGCATCGGAGTATTCTATCGTGAAGCCGGGCCGAAGGACGCGCCAACGATCCTGCTGTTGCACGGCTTTCCGACTGCCGGCCACATGTTCCGCGATCTCATCCCGCAACTCGCGGACCGGTTTCGCCTCGTCGCTCCCGACCTGCCGGGGTTTGGGCAGTCTGACATGCCAGCGCGGAGCGCCTTCACCTACACGTTCGCTTCCTCGCTCCCGAGACGACGCGCTGGCAGTACACGCACGGTGTCCCGGACGTGACCGCGATTTCTCCAGACGGCTATTCACTCGACAACTTCTATTTGGCCCGCCCCGGCACCGACGAGATCCAGTTGGACCTGTTCGGCGACTACAAGAGCAACGTGGCGCTCTACCCGACGTTCCACAACTACTTCCGGGCGCACAAGCCGCGGTTCCTGGCGGTGTGGGGAAAGAATGATCCGTTTTTCCTGCCGGGTGGCGCTGAGGCATTCAGGCGCGATATTCCCGATGCCAAAATCCATTTCTTCGACACCGGTCACTTCGCGCTTGAGACTCACGCGAAAGAGATCGCGGCAGTGATCCGCGACTTTCTCGCAGGCTGAATCAACGACCCGAAGGATTACATCGGGCCGACGGTAGAACCAATCGTGTTTGTGCTCGTGACGCGGACAACGAGAAACGAATGTACTTCTTACTCTCTTTGATCAGCTTTCCGAGAAGGCGCTAAACCGAGATGCCTCAGCCAGAAGATAGGTCCTCGAAAGTCGCCCAGCGTTTAGGCAATCGGCTGCAGCTGCGGTACGACACCACTGCGGCATAACGAGGCGGCAAACTCGCCCTTGTCTCAGAATGCTGCTATCAATGACAATTTCCTATTCGCGTTACATTGAAGCGAGCAAATTGCGTTAGACTTCGTTTAAGGAAGCAGATGAGGATCGAACCAATAGTATCGAGATTCCGTAAGTTGTCGTCCCACGACAAAATCCGCTTAGTGCAGGAATTCTGGGACGAGATCGCGGAAGAAGTCGCGCGCATGCCGTTGACAGAATCCCAACGTCGGCTGTTGGACGAGCGACTGGCTGAGGAGGAAGATAAGCCTGACGATGTTGAACCTTGGGCGAAGGTGAAGGACGACATTCTCCGTGAGCTGTGAAATACGAACTCCTGCTCAGGGGCAAAGCAAAAGCGGATATCCGGCGAGCGGCGAGATGGTACGAATATCAACGCAAGGGACTCGGTAGAGAGTTTGTTGCTGAAGTTGATGCGACGTTAGCGCGCAAACCAAGAATCAGTTCAAATCTCTTCACTGAATCGCCAACGCCGTTCGTTTTGATTCACACATAAAAGTATCCGCGTTTTGCCGAAACTTCAGCATTTTGGGGCAAATCGGCAAGCTCTCGTCATTCCACAAGCAAGTGTTTTCAAGCAATAGCGATGGACCATCGATTGCCCGGGCAGTGGAGACACGGAACCAAGGAACCCATGACCCTAAAGATTGTGAAGACCTCGCGAGGGAGAAAGACGACGGTCCGGCTATCTGGCGAAGCCAAATCGGAGCACATCGATTTGATCAAGGCGGAAATGAAGGATAGGCGCTCCGAAATAGCTTTCGACTTAGGTGAGGTCACTCTGGTGGACGTGAACATCGTTCGCTTCCTCGGCCGCTATGTACGCGAGTGGATTACAAGGGAGCGAACCACTTGATCTTGTGAGAAGACGTTGTACAGCTGCCCTGACAAATGTAAAGCTGTTGGGAAAGGAGAATGTTGACATGGCGCACGCCTCCGTTAACGCGACCGATGAAAGAGTCAAGGGCGCTGGCAACCTCAGGCTTTTTGTTCGTTCTTGGCGCCCGAATGGAAAGGTTCGCGGCGCCGTCGCGATAGTCCCAGGCTTCAACGCGCACAGCGGGTACTACACATGGGCCGGGGAGCAATTCGCCGCCAGCGGTTTAGCTGCCTATGCAGTAGATCTACATGGCCGAGGACATTCAGACGGCGAGCGTTTCTACGTGGAGAAGTTTGCAGACTATGTCACCGACGCCGCGGCGCTCGTCTCCCTTGTTAAGGAGCGCGAGCCCGGATTGCCGGTGTTCATGCTCGGCCACAGTGCCGGCGGTGTAGTTGCCTGCATTTATACGCTGGACCACCCAACTGAACTGGCTGGACTCATCTGCGAGAGCTTCGCTCATGAAATCCCAGCACCGGATTTTGTATTGGCGGTCTTCAAAGGCGTGAGCCACCTAGCGCCACATGCTCATATTTTGCATCTCAAGAACGAGCTCTTTTCTCGCGATCCGAAAGTCGTGGAGTTCATGAACAACGACCCTCTCATCGCGCATGAGACGCAACCTACAAAAACCCTGGCAGAAATGGTTCGCGCGGACGAGCGGCTTAGAAACGAGTTTCTGCAGATCCCTTTGCCTGTACTGATCCTCCATGGAACGGCCGACCAGGCCACCAAAGCAAGTGGGAGCCAGCGATTTTTCGATACAGGCGGTTCCAAGGATAAGACGCTAAAGTTATACGAGGGGCATTTTCACGATCTTCTTAATGATGTGGGAAAGGAACTGGTTATGGCCGGCATTAAAGACTGGATTGATGCACGTCTTCCCGCGACAGCTGAGAGGAGCGCACGATGAGAGTCAAAATCCAACTATTTGCACTCGCTTTTGTGATGCTGCTCGTTTTGCAAATCGGTATAGCGCAGCAAACTAATCCCGAGCAACGCCGAACTCTACAGGAAATCGATGCACTCACGCCCACCGGAGCGGGCGCCGGAACCTCCGGCGTAAACGGAATCCAAACTCGGGTGCTGAAAGGTGACCCGAACAAGGCGGGTTTATACACGATCCAATTGACAATCCCTGCAAACACAAAGATTGAAGCTCATACGCATCGTGATGATCGCGTGGCAACCGTAGTATCTGGGACGTGGTATATCGGCTACGGCTCACGTTTCGACGAACAAAAGCTTAAGGCCCTCACTGCCGGCAGCTTCTACACCGAGCCGCCAAATGTGGCGCATTTCGCGCGTACGGGAAATCAGCCGGTGGCTGTTCAGATAACGGGCTACGGACCAACGGACACTAAATATGTGGACCGATAAATTCAGTAAATCAGGCTTAAGGTTACGCCGGCCTTATAATCCTGGCGTTTGTAATTGGTGCGACAATGTCTGCTCAAACCAACGCGTATCAGTCCCGGACGGCGGACTTGGGCGCCGTTAAAATCCACTATTTAAAAGCCGGAGCCGGAAAAAATACGCTCGTGCTCATTCATGGGTTCGGCGATACCTCGCATATGTGGATTCCGCTTTTTGACGAATTCGGCAAAGATTACACAATCATTGCTCCCGATATGCGCGGCCTGGGCGAATCCTCTCGTCCCGCGACTGGTTACGACAAGAAGACAATAGCCGCTGACATTCACGAACTTGTCAAAAGCCTGGGCTACCAGAAAATCGATCTCGTTGGGCACGACATTGGATTAATGGTGGCCTATGCGTACGCCGCGCAGTATCCGAACGACGTTCGAAAACTCGCTTTGCTCGAAGCGCCGATCCCAGGTATCGGCGACATTTGGCAAAAGGTCTATACCACTCCTGCTCTTTGGCATTTTCACTTCGTTTTCAGTCCCATTGCACTGGATCTGGTCAAAGGGCGCGAACGGCTATTCCTCGAACACTTTTGGCAAACGCTTTCGCCACATCCCGAAACTTTTCCAGAAGCCGATCGGCGCATTTACGCCAAGGCGTACGCGCAAGAAGGCGCAATGCGGGCGGCGTTTGAAATGTTCAAGACTTTTGACACGCAGGATGCGGCAGACAACCGTCAATTTGCGGCTACAAAACTTCCCATGCCGGTCTTGACCATCGAAGGTGATAAAGCAATGGGCGGGGCGCTGGAAATTCAGGCGAAGATCGTCGCCACTAACGTTACGTCAATCATATTGAGAGACACCGGACACTGGCTGATGGAGCAACGGCCAGAAGAATTGAAGGCGGAGCTGAAAAAATTTTTCGCCAATTGATTGTCCGAAAAGAGAAAGCTGAAGGCTACAAGCGTCTCGATCTTCGCGTCTCTCCGCGCGAGAATGCGCGTCGATAAGCGAGGTGGAGTCGTTCCAACAATTCGCTTTTGCAACCCGACGCGGAATTCCAGCCACGTAATTGGTTCGAACTACCGCCACTGCGGCGGCCGAAAACGTAGGAACGGTCAAGATCACATGCCGCATCAAATGGTTCTTTTTGAGAAGTACTTCGTAGCGTTTCCGCGTGTGCACCATCTGACCGGATGTGACCATCACGTCAACATGCAGCAAGGAATTGCGACCCGCAATCGCGCGAGCGCATTGCTCACCACGGATTGCGTCAGGTTCAGCCGCTTCGCTGCGCGAGTCGCGCTTTTGTCCTTGAGCACAGCGTGCAGCACCAGAAAGAGGTTCATGTCCATTCCGGAAGATTCAGAGCGGTGATATTAGACATCACGCTTTATGATTGGCCAAGGACCGCGGCCATTCAGTAGATTTGAAGGCGGGGCATGAAATCTTCCCGAGTCTCTGACCTGAGGTTTGCTGGTTATTATGAAAGCGTATTTAGGAGAATGGTCGCTGATACTCCTCTGCTTTTCCATGGCTGGCGCCATTGGAGGCGGCCTTTACGAACACATAGTCCTGCCGCCCTTGTGGAAAAGATCGCCGCCCGCGTCGTTCTCGGTGATTCAGCCGAACACCGGGGTTCCGTTGCAGCGGTTCTGGATTCCGGTGCATCTCGCGATCACGGTGTTCGTCGTTGCTGCCCTTGTGCTGACGTTTAGTGAGGCGGCGCCGTTTTCTCTTGATCGGCCTCAGACTTTCTGGACGTGGTTCCGGGAACCGTTGGACGTCTTATCGTTCCTTTGCTTTCTTCTCGCTCTCTATAATCTGAGGAGGTAATCGACCCCGATTCGCATTGTTTGTGCGGAAGTGTCGATCCGGCTCGGCGTCGTTCGACTAACCCACAGAGACGCGAAAGTGGCCACCCGAAGAAAGGAAGGCCACGGTAATGCGACTCACAAGATCCAAATTGAAAGGAGCAATCGTGTCCACAAATACCATTCGTCTTCATCGCGTGCTGCGCGCGACGCCTGAAAAAATCTATCGAGCATTCCTCGATGCCGATGCCATGGTCAAGTGGCTTCCACCGAACGGGTTCACCGGCAAAGTTCATCATGAAAGGGAGAAATGCAGACGACAGTGTCCTTGAAGAAGGTGTCTGTCGGGACTGAGGTGAATGTAGTGCAAGAAGGCGTGCCATCTGTCATTCCACCCGAGGCTTGCTATCTCGGCTGGCAGGAATCGCTCACCCTTCTTGCGAAACTCGTCGAGGCCGAGATCCCAGATTAGAGACAGAAAGAGATTTGCCCCTCGATCATGTCCGACTACCGGGCAGGCTCGAACAACTCGATCGGATTGCCGTCGGGATCTTCCAACTGGATTTGTTTGCCGCCAGGGCCTACTTCCATCTGATTGCGAAAATGAAGCCCAGCGTTCTTCAGCGCCTCAATCCGCGCAGGAAGATCGCCAACATGGAGGATCACCCGGTTCCAGCCGCCGGGTTCCTGCTTGCGACCATCTGGCATTGGCCGGGAACCCGAAGCCCCGGGACCGCTGAGAATGAGTTTGAAATTCCCAATTGAGACCTGGGCGAACGCTGGCAGATTCTTTTGGTCCAGCTTAAAACCGAGTTGTTGGCCATAGAAGGCAACCGAACGACTAACGTCTTTCACTTGATACCGGACGCCCCACAATCCCAAGACGAAGCTCTGGGGTTCTTTTTCGGATGAGTCTTGGGCGCCTGCGGATGTTTCCTTCCCCGGTTGATTCATAGGACCTCCCATAGTGACGTCATGATTTTCTCTTCCATGCTTCTATGTCCATTATCCAGTTGCGAATCACCCTCTGTACTGGAAAAAATGCCCGTTGAGCTCATTAACTCCATTCATTACAGAATGGGTTGGTCTCGCAGGTTCGCGAAAACGCGAACTATTCACGAAAACGTGACGTCGAAGCTATCTGAGTGGCGTTTCGAAGACGGACAAGTCGAGTTTGCGGAGGCGCTCGCGTTCGCCAATGATCTCCACCTGAACGATCTTCCCGTCATCGATCTCGAGAGTGAGAGCCCTCGACAGCCGTCCACGTGATGCCACCACGAGTCCCACTGCTCCGTTGATAAGTGCGGGTTGCACGAACCGGGCAGACCGTGAAAATGCAAGCGCCCCTTTCGCCCAGTTCTGCGCACCACGGATCTCGGCAGGCGCGCCAGGAACTCGAGCGCCCTCGTCAATGCGAACCACCACATTCGGGTCGAGCACTGCGAGAAGTCCCTCAAAGTCGCCGGCGCGCAGTGCTGCGAGGAAGGCATCGATAACGACTCGCTGGCTTTTGAGATCCGGGTCGAGAGCTGTATCCCCTCCGCGCACTCGCCGGCGCGCGCGGCTGGCGAGTTACCTGGCGGCAGCCGCAGTGCGCCCAACGATCGGGGCAATCTCATCGAAGGGCAGATCAAACACATCATGAAGCACGAACACGACGCGTTCGGCCGGTGCAAGGGTGTCGAGCACCACTAGGAGTGCGATGCCAACTGAATCGGCGAGAAGGGCTTCCTGTTCAGGATCGTTCAGGCCCCTGCTATTCGGCCTCGGCTCAAATGGCCGCGCATCCAACGCTTCCTCGCGCCGCGAGTTGCGCGCTCGCAGCATGTCCAGGCAAACGCGGGCGACAATCGTCGTCAGCCAGCCCCGGATGTTCCGAATGCCTGATCGACATGCACCCGATCAAACGGCTAGGCACCCCGGAGGATGTGGCGCAGGCTGGTCTCTTCCTCGCTTCCGGCAACGCCCAATGGATTACCGGGATTGTTTTGGACGTTGCTGGCGGCGCTGTCATGGTCTAACGGGCTGCCCGGATCTTCACGTCGAGGTGTTCTCTTGAATGGAATGGCTACGATTGTGCTGGAGACAGCCAGTTCGTTCAAGACCAGGGTTGTCATCGGCGGCTACGATCATCCTGGCGTTAACCAGGAGCGCGCTATTCTGGATGTCTGATCAGAAAGTGGTCTTAATCACGGGAGCATCATCCGGCGTTGGCCAATCTACGGCTCGATTGCTTTCGCACGAAGGGTACAAGGTCTTTGGAACAAGTCGTAATCCTGCCGGATCCGAAGCGATACCAACCGTTGAGATGTTAGCTCTGGATGTGCAGTCGGATGACTCGGTAGCGGCGTGCGTGAGAGCGGTGGCCAGGAAGCCGGTCGAATTGATGTACTGGTGAACAATGCCGCTTATGAGTTAGCCGGGGCGTTAGAAGAAATCTCAATAGAAGAAGCGAAGGCCCAGTTCGAAACCAATTTCTTCGGCGTCGTGAGAATGGTGAAAGCCGTTCTGCCATCAATGCGTCAGCAGAAGCAAGGGCAAATTATTAACGTCAGTTCTTTATCCGGCCTCTCATCAATCCCATTCATGGGTATCTACTCTGCCCGTGATCATTCGCAATGAGACGATAGACGTGAAGGAAGGTCATGTTGGCGTTGCCGACCTCGAAGTGACGGCCGACTGCCGCACCTGGCTCGGCTTTTTAGCGAAGGAGCGTAATCTTGTCTGGTCCCTGCTTCGGAGAAAGATTCGCCTGAAAGGATCACCGCGATTGTTGCTGGCCTTTGGCAAGTGTTTCCCTTCATAAATGCGCTTAAGGCCAACCGGTTCCAGGTGCGGGTGCCTCTACGGTGAGCACTTGCCCAGTTCGGGGCCCATCAGACATCTTCGAGAGGCCACGCCACTCCGCCGCCATCATAAATAATGTCTTTCTGTCCGCGCCTCCGAGGATGCAGGCAAAGCAGCCACGATCGAGGTCGATCACCTGCAGCACTTCACCCCCTTCGCGAACGCGCACACAACGCTTATTGGGGACATCCCCATACCATACGGCGTTGTCGGAATCGATACAGATACCGTCGGGGACTCCGCTGCCCAAATTCGCCCACTCCCGCCGCTTCGACAGGCTACCGTCCTGTTTAATGTCGAAGGCAGTGAGCTTCTTGCCATAGGATTCCGCGACAATCAGAGTGGAATTATCTGGCGTCACGGCCATGCCGTTTGGGAAAGCGATCCCATCGGCCACTTGTCGGGCCGTGCCGTCTGGCGTGAGCAGAGCGATGATTCCGGGAGCGAAATTCTCGCCCGCTAGAAGGTCAAAACCGACGGCATTCACGTAGACATTGCCGCGGCCGTCCACAACAATCTCGTTCAAACCCTTCTTGGAAAGATTACTCAGCTCGGCGCGGGACGTCAGTGAGCCGTCGGGTTGTCCGCGGAGAACCTGAGTGCCCGACGTCGCAAGCAGGCTACCATCGGGCAGCCAGTCTATGGAAAAAGGAAATGATGGTACGCGGAACATTGCTTCGCTTCTTCCTCTGAGATCGACGGCAATGATGTCTCGTGTAAGCCAATCTGAGAACCACAGGCGGCCTTCATGCCAACGTGGCGACTCCACGAACGCGCGACCGGTCAACAGGGTCTGTACTTTCCACTTTGAAGACGACATCACAACCTCCTCATTTTGAACCGGGTTTTGACTTCAGGCGCTCCCTCGGCGGCCGTTGCCCCATGGGTAAGTCGAACGGCGGACGCCCAAATCGACAAATAAGACAAAATCTTTTAGAGGCTACCGAAGGGTTTCTTGGAGGAACCCTGCTGCGGCTTTCTGCTCTATGCCGGCGCGGTTTTGGTTGCGATAACAACCCTGGTGGTCGGCATCGCGCTCATCCGGTCGTCAGAGAGGTCCGTTCGTTTAGACAGATACGCCGCTACTCATTCTCTTGCGCAAGCCAAGCTCTGTGGGTGTGCCGCCAAGCATACGCCGGAACGTCCGCGTCAAGTGCGCCGCATCTGAGAAGCCTGCATTGTGCGCGGCCTGCGTTACAGTATGTCCATCCATCAAATCGCAGGACGCACGTTGGAGTCGCAGCCAGAGAATATAAGGCCGTAACGCAACGCCGACGGATTCCGTGAAGACGTGCATAAAACGAGTTTCCGAAAGCCCCGATATTCCGGCCAGAGTCTTGAGTGAGAAATCATCCACGCCCCCAACTTTCTCCCGCAAGTACTTGACGACACGCTGCACTTTCGGATGAATCCTGACCGTTGCCCCTTTGCGTAACAGGTCCATCCGCGCCCACCGATCGACTCGAGATTCGCTCAGGTCCTCTCCGAGTCTCACGCGCCAGCGTGCAAGTTGACCCCGAGGAATCGGGAAGATATCGCTTTTGATCCGCTCGTTCAGCGCCGAGCCCAAATCGCTTTCGGCATCAATAAAGGCGATCAGAACCGTGGTGTTTCGCGCATCGACTTCATGTACGGCGTCCGGCCGCACCAATGCGGCGCCGCATTTCAACCACCCGTCTCCACGACCGCTTCGGATCATCAAGGTACCCTTTATCGCCATCACAAGCTGGATGCAGTGATGACGATGAGCTGTGGCTCGATATCCCGGCTCCCAGACGATCATCGCCGCAGGCCAGGCCATTGCCCGGAATGGTGGGTAGGAACATAACCCGATTCTCCCATGGGCAGCACCGGATGCGTAAGTGGTTCGTAAGCCTGACACGCTCGCGCGCATACGTGAGGCGGGAGCGTCCATACATGTCTCATCGGAAATCCAGAGAGCGGAATTCGCTGGAGATGAGATTTGATCACGCCTCCCCGAAGCCGCACATCTCTCACTAGTCCGTGGCGTCATCCTCCAGCGGTTCGGGTTCCCGCATAGCCGTAACCGGAATTCAAAAACGCCTGCAGTTCGCGACAGAAAGTTCATCGAGCTGTAACAAATTTGAAATATCGGTTTGATTTGATCTTGGGCTTTCATCATGCAAGAACGCGAACACACGAGCAAACAATACGAGCAGCAGCTTCGTTTACTAAAAGAGAAGCTCCTGCTGATCGGCTACAAAGCAGAGACATCGATTGCCGACGCCACGCGGGCCCTCGTAGAGCGGCGACCATCGCTGGCCCAGCGTGTCGTTGACGAGGACGACGAAGTCGATAGACTCGAACTCGAGATCGATGACATCTGCTTCGAGATCCTGGCGCGCGAGCAACCCGTTGCGTCCGATCTGCGTTTCATCACAACCGCGATGAAGATCGTCGGGGATATCGAGCGGATTGGAGACAACGGCGTCAACATCGCCCGCCGAGCGCTTGAAATCATGCATGAGCCTGAACTGAAGCCGATTATCGACATTCCTGTTGCGGCGGCGGCTGCACAACGCATTCTGAAGGAGAGCCTCGACGCCTTCGTGAATGGCGATGCGGCATTGGCAAAGCGCGTCATTCAGGATGATCGATACATCGACGACGTCTGCGAGCAAATGCTTCGCGAGCTGCTGACCTATATGTTCGAAGACCCGTCGACGGTCTCCCGCGCGCTGAGATTGATGTTCGTGGCCCGCAACCTGGAGCGCATCGGAGATCACGCGGCGAATATTGCCGAAATGGTAATTTTCCTGGTCGAGGGCCAGGATGTGCGCCATCGCCAAGCTGCCAAGGCGCAGGCCGGGGGTTAACCCGTCGCCGCCTTACAGACCCGCATACCAATTGCCGATCACCATCTCAGCGCGATCATGAAATCCGGCCGGCCATACGTGTGCGCTGATGTGGAAGCTCAACGGGGGAGGCTACGACTTGCGTTTCTTCCGCAAAAGGCTGCGGGGATTTGGGCTCGATGATGCGTTCGAATTTGGCCGAAGACTCAATGATCTTCTTAAGCAGGACCTCTCGTCTTTCCTGCAGTTGCTCCAGCACGGGGACGATCGCGATTATTTTCCCATTCTTCTTCGCCCAACTTTCCAGCTCGATGCGAAGAATCTGCAGATCACGACACTCGCCCATGAATTGTTGGAAAGCATGCATCTGGCGTGCCTGGACCTTTGCCGAGGGGCCGAGCACGGGTTCCAAAGCCTCCACGACGTAGCGAAGCTTTTTCAAAGCAATGCGCATGACGTGCAATGTCTCCTCGTTGCGGAGTTGCAGGCGATCGAATCGCCGCTTTGCCTTCGAGAACTCATTCTGCCGCCCGGACAATACGCGATTCACCGACCGGTGAATCCTTTCACCGTCCAGGGACTCGTGCAAGCGGCCGAATTCCGTGCCTAACTGTTTCATCACGGCCGCCAGGCGTCGCTTTCTGCCGCGCTTCAGCGCATTCTGAATCCTGTGGATCTCCTCGCCTTCGCGCCGCTTGAGACGACGGATGAAGTCGCCGATCACGGCACCCCGCCGCAGGCGCGAAACAGTGTCCAGCTGGACTTGCACGTCTCGCAGCGGGCCCATGCTTTTGAGGATCTTCTTGAAACGCCGTTGCACCTTGGCAATGTCTCCACGATTCGACAACACACGCGCCAGTTCCAGAGTTGCAATTATCCGCCGCGTGTTCACGCGAAGATCATGGACCGACTTTTCGGATGCATCCGTCCGGGCCTTTTTCCAGGTTCCGGAAAATCGCTTCCATGACGTATTGAATGAAGACACCAGTTCGTCCGTGCGTTTCATGGAGCCAAGAATAGTAGCAAGCGCGTAGGATCATGGACTAGAGGAATCGTAAGTTTTGCACAAACGCAGAAGGGGCAATCGATTGGCGGAGCCGCTCAGACAATCTTGCAAGGAATCATGGCGTCCTCATCGAACGAATAAACCGCACAGAGCCGGTGATAACCGTCCGCAATGACTACTTTGGCATGCTTCTCATCTCTCACGAGGAGAAGAGGAGAGAGCTTGCGGCCGTTTCGGATCTTTTCCAGGTCCTTTTCTACATGGGAATTGCTGACTCCGAGCAAAGACAGTGCCGATGCTCGAAAGATGTCTTTGGCCTTGAAGCTGTTCACCTTAGTGCCTTTCAGCTGCTCGACAAGCCGCGCGGTGGTTTTCTTGTCATAGAGCAGGTTCAAGTATGACTCAGCCGCGGGATAGTCATGCTCTTCCGGTTCGGCCAGCCACTGGATTTGGATTTGCTTGCTCATGGATTAACTTCGCCTCTGTGGATCGATCAGCGTCGCCATCAATGGGACCAATATCCCACATAACTGTAGCCAGCGGTAGTCGAAGCACACAAAAATGTAGCTTTCGCTTTTAGTTGTCCATCGGTAGGAAATCGAACAATACGTACGTTCTCACATGTTTACCCGTTGATAAATCGATGCGGCAGTACTCGTGCAAAGGCCGAGGGGAGTGGGGCCCATATGACCGTCGCTTCGAATTCGACGGAGGCTGCTGTGTCACAGTTAGCCCTGTTGCACCGCATCAGTGCAATTGTGAGCTCGGATATGTCTCTGCAGAAAATTCTGGATGAGCTGATCGGGCTCGTTGTTAGCGTTACCAGTTGTAATGCGTGCCTGGTTTATTTACTCGAACCTTCGTGCGGAGAAGTCGTGCTTTGCGCTTCGCAGCTCCCGCACGCTGCGGAGATCGGCAACATCCGTTTGAGGGTCGGAGAAGGCATAACGGGATGGGTAGCGAAACACCAATCGGTTGTGGCGCTGTCGTCGCGCGCCTGGAAAGATCCTCGCTTCAGGTCCTTTACAGCCCTGCCCGAAGACACCTACGAAGCGTTCTTGTCGGTTCCGCTGATCAGTAGCGGGCAGATCATCGGTGTTATTAATATTCATCACAAAGACCCGCACAATCATTCACCAGAAGAGGTGGCGCTGGTGAATTACGTTGCCGAACAGATGAGCGGCGCCATTTCGAGGACGCGCCTTTCCGAAAAATCGCGTGCCGCTGCGAAAAAGGTCGAATTGCTCGCCGCCGTCGGCCACACGATCATGACCGAGGGCTATCTCGATCGAATTCTGCAGGTGATCTCGGAAATGGTCGCAGAGACATTCGACTCACCCGTTTGCTCGATCATGATCGTCGATGAGGGCAAGCAGGAACTCTCGATTCGCGCAGCGCGGTGCTCGTCTCCGGATTATCTGCACAAACTTCCAATCAAGATCGAGGATTCACTGATCGGGCGAGTCGTGCGCGAGCGGCAGTTGGTCACCGTGCCGGATGTCGCCGCGGAAAAGTCTTACAAGTATCCCGAGCTTGCGCGCCGGAGCGGCCTGGTGTCGTTGTTGTCGGTTCCCCTGCTCATTGGCCAGAAAGTTATCGGCACCCTGAACATCTATACCAGCGAGCCCCGGTTATTCACACCCGAAGAAGTCGGTTTCGCGAAGGCGGTTGCCAGCCAGGCAGCGCTGGCGTCCGAAAACGCGCGGTTGATTTCCGAGAGCCTCGAAATGAAACATACGCTGGAAGCCCGGAAGATCATCGAGCGCGCAAAAGGAATTCTGCAACATCGCCACAGCATTAG